>Ga0073934_10000530_pt1 | contig 107300 bp, 104 predicted proteins | sample LarsenN4metaG_FD_76834 | JGI IMG/M metagenome (GOLD analysis project Ga0073934, IMG submission 76834) | Hot spring sediment bacterial and archeal communities from British Columbia, Canada, to study Microbial Dark Matter (Phase II) - Larsen... ...
CCAAGCTGTTTTCAACCAACACTGGTTCGGACCTCCACCGCATGTTACTGCGGTTTCATCCTGGCCAAGGGTAGATCATCCCGCTTCGCGTCTATTGCCACAGACTCAATCGCCCTATTCAGACTCGCTTTCGCTACGGCTCCCCCATACAGGTTAACCTTGCCTGTGACAATAACTAGCCGGCTCATTATGCAATAGGCACGCGATCAGGCTGTCTTGCGACATAGCCCTCTCACTGCTTGTAAGCGCACGGTTTCAGGTACTTTTAACTCCCCTCGCAGGGGTGCTTTTCACCTTTCCCTCACGGTACTGGTTCACTATCGGTCGATGGAGAGTATTTAGCCTTACGACATGGTCGTCGTAGATTCACGCAGGGTTCCACGTGTCCCGCGTTACTCAGGAACCTGCCAGAAGCCTCACCGCTTTCGCTTACGGGGCCGTCACCCTCTATGGCCTGTCTTTCCAGACAGTTCTGCTAGCGGATCGGTTGTTAACTTCTTGGTTCTAAACCGGGCAGGCCCTACAACCCCAGCGAATCCGAAGACTCGCCGGTTTGGGCTCTTCCGCGTTCGCTCGCCGCTACTGACGGAATCACTGATTTGTTTTCTCTTCCTTCAGGTACTAAGATGGTTCACTTCCCTGAGTTCGCTTCTTCCAACCTATGGATTCAGTCGAAAGATACTCCACTTTCTGTAGAGTGGGTTCCCCCATTCGGAGATCCCCGGATCGACGCCTGTTTGCGGCTCCCCGAGGCTTATCGCAGCTGACCGCGTCCTTCATCGCCTTCCATCGCCAAGGCATCCACCGTGCGCCCTTAGTAGCTTGATCATCACTTTCTAAGACGCTCGTCTACTCTTCGTAGATTTTGCCCATCAATATTCAGTTGTCAAAGACCTCAAAATCGCGAATCGAACTGCAAGTGCGATTCGCTTCGGATTGCGAATTTCGAATTGCGAACTTCGAAATAATTCGCTATTCGCAATTCCCCATTCGCAATTCCTAGTGGAGATGATCGGGTTCGAACCGACGGCCTCCGCCTTGCAAGGGCGGCGCTCTCCCAACTGAGCTACATCCCCTACCCAAAACCCGTTTCGCGCCGTTTTGCGTTCAAGTGGGCCTGGGTAGAGTTGAACTACCGACCTCACGCTTATCAGGCGTGCGCTCTAACCACCTGAGCTACAGGCCCAGAGGTTGGTACGAGGAAATTTTGAGGCGAAAGCGTACACATCCGACGAAAAGAGGAGCGTCGGAAGAGTTTGCGCGAAAACGTTAACTCTTAGAAAGGAGGTGATCCAGCCACAGGTTCTCCTACGGCTACCTTGTTACGACTTCACCCCAATCACCAGTCATACCTTGGACGGCTATCTCCTTGCGGTTGAATTACCGGCTTCTAGTACAACTGGCTTTCGTGATGTGACGGGCGGTGTGTACAAGGCCCGGGAACGTATTCACCGCTGCTTGCTGATCAGCGATTACTAGCGATTCCAGCTTCATGCAGTCGAGTTGCAGACTGCAATCCGAACTGAGAACGGCTTTTTGAGATTGGCTCCCCCTCGCGGGTTTGCGACTCTTTGTACCGCCCATTGTAGTACGTGTGTAGCCCTGGACATAAAGGCCATGAGGACTTGACGTCATCCCCACCTTCCTCCGGTTTTTCACCGGCAGTCCTCTTAGAGTGCCCAGCTTGACCTGATGGCAACTAAGAGCAAGGGTTGCGCTCGTTGCGGGACTTAACCCAACATCTCACGACACGAGCTGACGACAGCCATGCAGCACCTCGACTGATGTCCCTTGCGGGAAAAGAGACTTTCGCCCCCTGTCACCAGCCGTTCGAGCCCAGGTAAGGTTCTTCGCGTTGCGTCGAATTAAACCACATACTCCACCGCTTGTGCGGGCCCCCGTCAATTCCTTTGAGTTTCAGCCTTGCGACCGTACTCCCCAGGCGGGATACTTAATGCGTTAGCTTCGCCACGAAGGGATTCAATCCCCCTCACAGCAAGTATCCATCGTTTAGGGCTAGGACTACCAGGGTATCTAATCCTGTTTGCTCCCCTAGCTTTCGCGCCTCAGCGTCAGTTTCTGTCCAGAAAGCCGCCTTCGCCACCGGTGTTCCTCCTGATATCTACGCATTTCACCGCTACACCAGGAATTCCGCTTTCCCCTCCAGAACTCTAGCCCGCCAGTTTCGGATGCAGGCTCTGGGTTGAGCCCAGAGTTTTCACATCCGACTTAGCGAGCCGCCTACGCGCCCTTTACGCCCAGTAATTCCGAACAACGCTTGCCCCCCCCGTATTACCGCGGCTGCTGGCACGGAGTTAGCCGGGGCTTCTTCTACAGGTACCGTCAACCTTGCGGTTTCGTCCCTGTCGAAAGGGTTTTACGTCCCAAGAGACTTCATCACCCACGCGGCGTTGCTTGGTCAGGGTTTCCCCCATTGCCAAAAATTCCCCACTGCTGCCTCCCGTAGGAGTCTGGACCGTGTCTCAGTTCCAGTGTGGCCGACCGTCCTCTCAGACCGGCTACTGATCGTCGCCTTGGTGAGCCATTACCCCACCAACTAGCTAATCAGCCGCGGGCCCCTCTCAAAGCGAATTGCTCCTTTCATGACAGAATCCGAAGACTCCGCCATCGTATGCGGTATTAGCACCGGTTTCCCGGTGTTATTCCCCACTTCGAGGCAGGTTACCCACGTGTTACTCACCCGTGCGCCGCTGTACTCAGGGCCGAAGCCCCTTTCTCGCTCGACTTGCATGTGTTAGGCACGCCGCCAGCGTTGATTCTGAGCCAGGATCAAACTCTCAAGAAAACTTGTAGTTTGATTTGTTCGCGCTAAGACCGAACACTCATTCTCATCAACGTGTACGCTTTCGATTTTTCAAAGAGCTTATCGGCCCTTCGGCCTCAAAATTGGCGTCAAAAAATCCGCCTCTTTTTGCTTGGCGGATTCTCTTCTGCCAACCTCAGCGACCTGCATGTCGCTTAAGGCATCTCCCGAATATAGATGCCGAGAGAATGCCTGTCAAGATCCTTTTTGAAAGAACACTCACACCCAAAAGGCGGGGTCGTTCGCTTCCTTTATTCAAGAATGACTCCCCGACCTCGACTCTGTCAAGGCGTTTGGCCATCCGTTCTGACGAAGAATTTCGCTGTGCAGCGCACTCTTGAGGCTCCGGAACCATCGAAGATTGGCCCACTTAGGGGGGAGCGCGATCTGGCCGCACATAATTCCAACGAGAAAAGCACGCCCTCATTCTGTACAATTCCGGTCACCGAAACCAAAACGCCGGAAAGGACGCACGTCATGAGCAACCCTTCAGTTTCCGCGCAACGCGCCGCAACGCGCACGCGGCCATTCACGTCAGAGGAATATCTGGAAAGTCTCCGCGACGGCCGCGAGATCTGGATTTATGGAGAGCGGGTCAAAGACGTAACGACGCACCCTGCATTCCGCAACACCGTGCGCATGCTCGGGCGTTTGTACGACGCGCTTCATGATCATCGCAAAGACACGCTTTGTGTGGAGACCGATACCGGGAGCGGCAGCTACACCCACCGATTCTTCAAGGCGCCCCGCAATGCCGAAGAGATGGTCGGTTCCAGGGACGCGATCGCCGAGTGGGCGCGCGTCACCTACGGCTGGATGGGCCGCAGCCCCGATTACAAAGCGGCGTTTCTGGCCACGCTCGGCGCCAATTCCGACTACTACGAGCCCTTTGCCGAGAACGCCCGCCGTTGGTACAAGAAGGTTCAAGAGGAGGTTACGTTCGTCAATCACGCCATCGTCAATCCTCCTGTCGACCGCAACAAAGAGCTGGCCGAAGTGCGAGACGTCTATATGCACGTCGAGAAGGAAACGGACGGCGGTTTGATTGTCAGCGGAGCGAAGGTCGTCGCCACCACGTCAACCCTCACCCACTACAACTTCATCGCCAACAACGGCGCGCTGCCTATCAAGACCAAGGACTTTGCATTCGTGTGCATCGTTCCCACCGACGCGCCGGGCGTAAAACTCTTCTGCCGCCCTTCATATGAAATGACGGCCGCCGCGGTCGGCAGCCCGTTCGACTACCCGCTTTCGAGCCGTTTGGATGAAAACGATTCGATCCTCGTCTTCGACAAAGTCTTTGTACCGTGGGAAAACGTCTTTGCATACGGTGATATCGAAAAGGTCAACAATTTCTTCCCTCGTTCCGGCTTTCTCCCGCGTTTCATGTTCCACGGTTGCACGCGTCTGGCTGTGAAACTGGACTTCATCGCAGGTTTGCTTCTAAAGGCTGTTGATGCGACCGGTGCCAAGGATTTTCGGGGTGTACAGGCCCAGGTTGGCGAAGTATTGGCGTGGCGCAACATGTTCTGGGGACTGACCGACGCGATGGCCCGCGCCGTCACGCCGTGGACGCCAGGGTACGTGTTGCCCAACCTGGATTACGGCCTGGCCTATCGCGTCGCATCGAGCGTAATCTACCCACGCTTAAAGGAGATCATCCACAACGTATTGGCGAGCGCTCTCATCTATCTTCCGTCACACGCCGACGATTTCAAGGCGCCCGAAGTACAAAAGTATCTCGAACAGTTTGTGCGCGGTTCGAACGGGTATTCCGCCGTCGATCGCGTCAAACTGATGAAACTGATGTGGGACGCCATCGGCACGGAGTTCGGAGGGCGTCATGAACTTTACGAGCGCAACTACTTCGGCAATCACGAAAGCATTCGGTTTGAAACGCTGATGGCCGCCGAGCAGATGGGGCAGAGCGCAAAATACAAAGGCTTTGCGGAACAATGCATGGCGGAATACGACTTGGACGGATGGACCGTCGCCGATCTGATCAATCCAGATGACATCAGTCTCGTCAGGAAAAAGCGCTGACAGGCGGTCCGTCGTTCATTGAAAATCGAACCGGACCTGGGCCAGCATGCCGGGGCGTACAAGGCCATTTGCATTCGGTATGCGCACCTTAACCTTAAACGTCCGGCTCGATGCGTCGATCTTGGGAGCGGCGTAAACCACCGTGCCGTCAATTAGCCCGGAGCGGCCCATCCATTCGCTTTCCACCTGAACTCGGATCTTCTGGTCCGGACGAACCCTTTGAACGTACGCGCTCGGCAAGAGGACTTCAGCGTAAAGATCCTCTAATGCGACGAGTTCGAGAACCGGCGTGTCCAATGGTCTCAGCGTATCGCCGCGATGCACGTAAATCTGAGTGACCGTGCCCTCGAATGGCGCCAGCAACTGTGTTTCTTTCAGCTCGTTTTCGCGCAGCCGGACCTCTTCTTTCGCCTGGGCCAAATCCGCCATCTGCGCGTTCAGGTTTGCCTGCAGACGGAGCACTTGATCCGTCTTGTCTTCGAGTTCTTTTCGCGGAAGAGCGTCGGCGGCAATTTTGACTCGGTCAACTTCCTTTTCGGCGTTAGCCAGCAATACCTTCGTTTCTTCGACCGACGCTTCGGCTTTGGCCAATCTGGCTCGTCCGAGATCGAGGGCGATCGTTTGGCGATCGTTCTTCAGTTGAACCAGAAGCTGACCCTCGTGGACGCGAGCGCCTTCGCGGACTGCGATTTGCTGTACGATTCCCGCAAACTCACTGCGGATCGTCACTTCCTGCTCGGCGCGGATCACTCCGGTGACGCTGAGCTGGGCGACTGCGTAAGGACTCCACCAAACAAACATGAAAAGCGTCGTCAACAACGGCGCGCCGCCTTGAGCCGATTGTCTGAGGAAGGGTGATTTTCGTTTCATTTTAGTTCCCGCGAGCCGGTCCTTGAGGGGACGACCGTTCAAAGTCCAATGCGATGCTGTACTGTTCCAGCGCGCTGCCTTCGGCCAGCCGCAATTTGCTTTGTCCTATATTGAAGTCCATGACCGCTTTGTATTCCGTCGTCCTCGCCTTGTCGACTTCGTCCAAGACCTCCAGCACGTCATAGCTGGACGACAGTCCGGCGTCGAATTTTCTGCGCGCTCCGTCGAGCTCATCTTCCACAAATGCGACGTATTCCCGCGATGCTTCAATGCGCTTTTGAGCGGCGGCAATCTCACGGACTGCCGCGCGAATTTCCGATTCGATCTGATCGCGCACAGCGCGCAACCGCGTTTTGCTTTCCAACAGTTGCAGATCGGCGTCTGCAAGGCGCGCCTTCGCCGTGCGGTTTCCCAATGGCGCCTGGAATTTCACCTCGACCGACCAATTATCAAACGGACTTCCCGAAAACAGCCCGCCGAGCGCATCTTGAGGACGGCGTGCGCCCGCGAACACGGTTCCACTTACGATGCTGCCGACCGGTTCACATGTCGAAGAAGTCGGATCCAGGCACGTTGTGTTAGGCCTTCCCGCCAGGCCGGCCGCGCCGTATTGAGCTGTGACGTCCAGGCGGGGCCGCGTCTGATTTGCAGCGAATTTCAATTCGACTTCACGCAGTTCCACTTCTTTCATCAGAGCCCGAATTTCAGCTCGGCGTTCTAACGCCTTTTCAACGCTTCTTGCAGGATCGAAAGCCGTCTGCTGCATCGCGGGCTCGTTGACCAGGACAATTCCGGCGGAAGCCAGATCCAGTCTCAGCAAGAGCTTCAGCCGGTCCTCGAACTTCCTCATTTCAGTTTCGGCGGTCAGCACGGCTTCTTCATGTGCGACGACTCCCGAGCGCGCCTGAAGCACGCTGGTCGACGCAACCCTTCCGGCGACCAAGAGAGCCTCGTTCTGCTTAAGCAATCCTTTGGCGAATTCCAGGCTCCTTTTTTTCGCTTCCAGATCCTGTTTCAGGAATGTCAGCCTCCAGTAAGCTTCTTCCACCTGATGAACCAACTGGGACACTCGTTCGGAGAGATTGTGTTCTGCGATTTCTTTCCCTTTTTCCGCCACACGAATCTGAGTCGTCACAATACTCCGGCCGAAGTCGCGAAGCAGGGATTGGGTCCAAGTGAGGTTGAGCGTCGCGCTGTATTGAGGACTTAACGTCTGCGTGTTCGAGGTCGATACAAGACGTCTGTAGTCCACCGCAACGTTCATCCGTCCGCCCATTTGAGTTTTCCACTCGTATCCCAGGCTGTGACCCTGTTCAGAGTCCACATATAAACCGGTAGGATAAAACCGGCTGGCGACGATGTTGTCGCGTCGGCCCGCAATAGAGCGGAAATTCAGCACCGAATCGTAACCGCCGGCTTCCTCGTTGATCTTTTCGCGCGCGCGTTCCATCCGGATCTTTTCGATCTCAAGAGTGGGATTGCGTTCCAGCGCCAATTCGACAGCGTCGCGCAGGCTCAGCGACAGCTCGCCGGCGAGTTTATCCTGCGCGCGAACCGGCGAGCTGAGCAGAAAACAGAGAAGCAGACACAATGAGAGCGCGTGCTTAGCCATTTTTCCTCCCCGGCTTCCTGCCGAACTGTTCAGTCCGACGCGCCGGAAAAGGCCAACGTCGAATCTAATTGTTCTTCGAATTTCAATACGTCATGACGCATCCGCCGGTGCAATCGTTCGGCAGACCGCTGCGCCATGCGAAAAATCAGAGTCAGAACCCGCTCTCTTCCAGTTGGAAAAAGCGGGACCAAGCGATGGATCAAGCATCTTCCGACCATTTGCCAGAAGCCATTCAAGTAAACCTGTACCAGCTCGTCTTCCAACGAAACGATGGCTTCGCACGTTCCGGGATCGCCCTGCCGGCCGCATCGGCCGAATAACTGTCGGTCGATGCGGCGGGCGTCATGCAGCTCCGTGGCGATTACGTGGAGCCCGCCAAGCCGCAGGGCTTCCGCGTCGAGTTGAATATCTGTCCCGCGTCCCGCCATGTTGGTCGCGACTGTGATCCGCCCCTTTTGGCCGGCCTTGGCGATGATTCTGGCCTCTTCTGCGTCTTGTCTCGCATTCAGAAGCTCGTGAGCCAGATTGTTGGCGGCGAGCAAGCCGCTCAGCGTCTCAGAGGCCTTCAGGGAACGCGTTCCCACCAGGATCGGTCGGCCGGATGCATGCAATTCCGCGACGCGCTCCACCACGGCAGTCCATTTCTCCTCTTGTGAGCCGAAGATCCGGTTTGGCAAGCGCCGCCGTTTGGACGGCCGATGGGTCGGAACCCGCAGCGTGGCGAGTCCGTAAACGCGCCACAGTTCCCGTTTCACTTCGCGCGCCGTGCCGGTCATGCCGGCGAGCCAACGATAGCGGCGGAAGAACCGTTGGCAGCTGATCCTCGCCAACGCGTCGACGCCTTTGGTCGGCGAACAGCCTTCCTTCACTTCAATCATCTGGTGCAACCCTCGCTCCCAGGAGCGGTCCGGCATGATGCGTCCTGCATATTCGTCGATGATCTGAACTCTGCCGCCTCTGACAAGGTAATGCTTGTCGCGCATGAAGAGATGGCGTGCGGTCAGCGCCTGACGTAAGAGTTCCTCACGCCAGCGTCGGCGTTGCCACACGCCGCCGATCCTTTTTGCCAACGCGCTGAGCTTCTCCAATCCGGCCGGCAAAATCACAACCGACCGATCCCGTCCCTCGATCGAGAAATCGCGGCCGAGACTCATTTCCGAAGCAAGCGACAGTGCGGTCTGGCAGATCTGTTGCTCCCAGGAGCCATTAGGCCGTGCGCCTGACAGGATAAGCGGAGTCCGTGCGTCGTCGATCAGAACGCTGTCCGCTTCGTCCACAATGCCGAAAAACAGACCGCGCTGCAGCAGCCGGTCGAGCCTGGGATGAGCTGCGTACACTCGTTCCAGTTCGAGTTGGATGCGGTTTGCGCCGCGTCCGAGGACGACCCGGTCCCTTAAATAATCGAACGCGACTTCCTTGTTGCTGCAGTACGTCACATCGGCGGCGTAAGCCGCGCGTCGCGCGTCTGAATCCAGGCCGTGCACGATCACGCCTACCGTGAGGCCGATCGCCTGGTAGATGGGCGCCATCAGCGCAGCGTCGCGGCTTGCCAGGTAGTCGTTGACGGTGATGACGTGAACAGGAAGGCCGGCCAGCGCTGCGGCGCCGGCGGCCAGCGTCGCGGTCAACGTCTTCCCTTCGCCGGTTTCCATCTCAGCAACGAGCCCGTGGAGCAGCGCCCATCCGCCAATCAACTGGACGTCGAAATGACGCTGGCCCAGGGTTCGATCCGCCGCTTCGCGGATCAGCGCAAAACAGCGGGCGGCGAGGGCGTCCGTGAATCCGGCGCGCCGCATTTCGTCGCCGAGTTTTCTTGCTTCGCTGCGTAACTGTTCTTTGTCGAGACGGGACGCCCAAGAAGCGTGCGATTCCACTGCGGCGATAAATCGGCGCCGGCTGATGCGTGGAACAAAATGGAGACGGAGACCAATTTCCGGAAAGCGGCGGCTGTACGGCGTCATACATTAAAGCGTGACAAGAAAAGCTGCCGAATCTGCATATACCACTGCGCCGCAAGCGGCGCCCGGCCGTGGTCGAACCGTACGTACGCGCGGCCGCCGAGATTGACGAGCTGAGAATCGGATGGTATTTCCAGGTCCAACTGGAACACCCTCTGCGCCGCGCTCAAGCCCGCTCGATCCGCTGGGTCCGTTGCGACCCCGCCGCCGCCTGCTGTTCCTAAAGCTTTCGCAGGCAATCGGCCGCTAGCGCCAGGAACGATCCGCGTCACGACCGCTGGAACTGTTTCCCGGAGACGCTCTGCAAGGCGCACCTGAACCCCATACGTGCGGTTTCGCACCATATCGATCGTGTCCTGCGACACGACCGTGCGTACGGTGATGTGATCGAGCTCCACCACATATCCCAAAAGCTCGCCCTTACGTATGTACCGGCCGAGCCAATCCTCAGAGCCCGGCAAAATGAATGTTCCGCTGATTCTGCTTCGAACGGACAGTTCCGCGATCTGTTCGCGTACTCGATCCAGCCGTCCTTTGGTCTCCGCCAGCGCGTCCCTTGTCATTTGGGCTTTCACGGGATCGGCGGGCAGAAACTGTGCATGCCGCGCTTCGAGTTCGGCGACGCGGGAAGCAAGGATCGTCTCCTGCGCTGCCAGGATCGGATTGGAAAGTACGACAAGCGCCGCCCCTTCTTGAACTCGACTTCCGGGCGGAGCCATGATCGACTCCACGAACCCGTCAGCGCCGGCGCGCACGAATGACTCGTCGGGAAACCAGATGACGCCCTCGGTTCCAGTTCTGTACGGCATTGGCGCCAGTCCGATAAATGCAACCAGAGCGGCCGTAAAAACTGCGGTCACAGTAATTGCGCGTCCTCGCACGGACCGGATTCTTGGATTCGCAAGGAGGAAATAGACGCCCTTGGACAAAGGAACGACTATCCAGACAACGGCTGCCGCGATTGCAAGGATCGGGCCGACGCCAAAAAATCTGCCGCCGACATACAGCAGGATCGCAATGATCACGATTGTGCGATACATGGACGACGCAGCCGCAAAGACGACAAACCATGCCTTTTCCGACGGCGTCGCGTCCTCGTGGGAGGAACGCGCATTTCCGAACACGTAACGCTCGCATAGGTAGGCGACGTATCTGCGGGAGCGAGTCCACAGATTCGGAATTTCCAGATAGTCCGACAGAATGTAGTAGCCGTCGTACCGCAAGAGCGGATTCGCATTAAACAGAACGGTGGACAGGCCTGCGATAAAAACTGTGTTGTAAGCGACCGTCTTGACGACGCCGGCCTCCGCATTGAGCCAGACGAAAAGCGCCGCCGCTGCAAGGGACGTCTCCACAAGCATCCCAGCGGCGCCGACTACCATGCGCTGCCGCTTTTCGCGGAACGCGGAGGCGGAGGAGGCGTCAACATAGGGAACGGGCGTCAAGACAAGCAGCATGACGCCCATTTCATGCACTTCGCCTCCAAACGCTCGGACGGCGAAAGCGTGGCCGAACTCGTGAAACAACTTGATCAGTGGAAACAATATCCACAGGACGAGGAGATTTTGTGGAGTCAGCAGCCGGTCGAGGAGGTCTTGCGTCAGGTCGGTCCAATGCGACGCGAATAGCAGAACGGCCGGCGCAGTCATCAGCGCCCACGCTGCAGCGCCCCACCACGTGAACATGGGTCTGACGACGGGCAGCAGAAGCTGAAGAACCCGGTCCGGGTCCAGCAACGGCAGACGCCACGAAAACAGACCGAGAAGACGGCGGCGAAACTCACGGCGGGACTGCTCCGCGCCTCGTTGAAGTATCTCCGCAGCATCCGGCGGCGCATCGCATTGAAGGACGTCGGCGCGGTACAGCTGACTTAGCAATTGAATCATGTCGTCTTGCGTCGGCGCGTCGTCTCCAAGGCGGGAACAAGCTTTTTGCCAGATTTCCTCGACCGTGTCTCGTCCCTGCATCAAGCCGATAACGGAATAAGCGGCGGGAGTAAATCGAAAGAATCGGTCTTTTGTCTGCTCCTGAAGCACGTACCAGGTCTCGCCGCGATATTGGTGGCGATGAATTCGGGCGTGGCTGCGCAGGCGCGGCTTCAATTCGCGGACGCGATGCCACGACGCGCTAAAGATTGGCGTGCTGGAGATTGGCGTCTTCATTCAGGAAACTACGGAATCCAGTTCCAAATCTTCAACCGCAGCCAGTCGATCACTTCGTGAGTCCAGATCCAGATCAGCCGCCGCCGATCGACGTCGATCTTACCGACGCCTTCCATTCCGGGCCTCAGATGTTCGGCGCCGCTTTCGAGACGCGCTTCGACGCGAAAGAAATTTCGTCCCTCTTCCGCCACAGAAACGGGCGTGAGCCGCTCAATCGAAAAGTTCAAAGGCTCACCGGCGAATCCGGAAAGCACAACACGCCCGCGTTGGCCGGCGGCGACGTCGGCAATGTCTCGCTCGTCTACCTGCAAAACGACGCGATAAGAATCCAACGGCGCCAACTCGAACAGGACCTGGCCGCGTTCGATCGGCGCGCCGAGGGATTGGCTGAGATCTCCGGTTATGATCACGCCGTCGATCGGCGCGACAATGCGAGTCCGCGCGATTTGTTCATCGAGCAGGGCGACCTGCGCCCGAGCCTGGGCGATCTGGGCGGTGAACACTTGCACATCGGCGGCCTTGCGCGCGCCGAGCGCTTCGTAGTACTGGCGCGAGGTCTGCTCGAGCTGGCTTTGCAGTTTGCTCCGTTCCAGCTTCAATTCGCGGTCGTCCATCTCGGCCAAAACCTGACCCTGGCGTACGAGCTCGCCGGCCCTTAAAGGCGCGCTGCGGATGTAGCCGTCGTACGCGGCCACGACGGCTCGGCGGCTTGCGGGTTCAATGACCGATCTTGCCGTGACGCGATAGGGCCCTGTGGCAAAGACAAAAAACAATATCGCCGCCGCGATGCCAAAGACGGTCAGCTTGGTTGCGACGTGGCGCGGTCCGATGAGGGCGCGCACTTGAGCGGCGGCCGAGTCGAGCGCCTTCCGCGGCAGCCTGCGATCATCGCGGCGCAGCACTTCAAGAATGGGGCCTGCAAGGGAAGAGACTGCTGCAAATAGCTGAAGCGTCGCGGCGTCGAATGGTTGATCGTCCGCCCTTTCGAAGGTCACAACCCCGATGGTTTCTGTTTGGCCCGAAAGTGGAACTGAACAGACCGTGCGATTTTCGGAACGCTTCGCAAGCTCTTCGTGTCTCCGCGTGACCACGGCGCCTTCCGGTGAAGGGAAGACGACGCACGCCTGCTGATCGAAGCACTCGTCCATCGCAGCGCCGATCGCGCGAATCAAATCCGTATTTTTTCCGAATAGTGCGCTGTGCGAAATCGCCTGAACGCGTATGCCGCCTCGCCGGACCAATCCGATGCTGACTCGATCGCAACGAAAGCGAGCGGCCAACTCTGTAGCCAAAGCGACCGCAGCGCCCTGGAAGCTCTTATTCGGAACTATTGCGGCAACGATGCCGACGATCGTTTGCAGACGGTCCTGTGCCGCGGCAGTCGCGGCCAACCGGCTGCGGTTAAAGAAAACTTCAAGCCAGGCGGCGCCCCACTGCAGACGCCTCACATCGTCGTGAAGCGTTGCAGCAGGCCGGGAATCCGCCTCGAGTACAACGACTGCCTGGACGCGTCCCGCAACGTGAACCGGATAGGCAATGTCATAACAGGACCGCGATGAACCGTCGCCGGCGGATTCCCGGCTGATCACGACCCCGCGGCGCTCGTTGATCGCGCGCTGGGCGGCCTCCGCAAAGCGTTGAAGGCCGCCCTGCTTGTCTGGCCAGACAGCGACCGGCGCGTAGGGCCGGCCTTCCTCGGGGGCGCCGACCAGCACCGCGGCGGCCCCGATTCCGCAAAGCTGGCCGCATTGCAGAGCTAACCAGGCTGCGCAGAATTCTTCAACGGAACTGGCAGCGGCGAGTCGCCGCCAATATGCGGCGTGGGATGCACGGTTTCTTTCAGGGAGGGGGCGGCTTGCAGGCGACTCGGACCTACCCATAGACAAAGATCCTAGCAGCGCAGTTTCTTTTGCCAAAATCCGAAAAACCTCCAAGTTTCTTTGCGGCAACGCTTCACTATGTTTTTTTCATTTTCTTAGCAGCGGAGGTTGTGATGTCGGGACGTTTCGAATCCTCGGGGAAGCGGCGCGCGTCGACCCCATATGAGAAATGAAAATTGATTAGTGATTGATGATTAATGCGCTTGGCAGATGCAAGATTTTCTAGGGACAGTAATCATCAATCACTAATCAATTTTCATTTCTCATTATCAGACCCTACGGGAGCGATTCCGGATCCGGCGGACGAACCCAGCGGAAGCCGCTGTTCAGAAGCCGGAACGTGTCGAATTCAAGGCGCTGCAGGCGCATCTGGATGTTCTTGCCGTCCATCTCGCCGCTGAGAATCAATCGATCATCTGCAGGCCGCTGAAACGAAAAGGCGGCCTTCCAGGCCTTGCTGGCGCCTTTGGCAAGCGCGATTGTCTTGTTATGCAAATCGATCGAGGCGGCGTAGCGGGCGAATGAATCGTCCGTTCTCTGGAACACCACACTGTCGGGCGAATCAAAGATGACGCGGCGCCAACGCCGGTCGTAATCGTTCAGAATGGGCGGACGGACCTCGCCGTCGATCGCAAGAGCCTCCACGTCCCAAATTCCATACATCGGCGATTTCGGCTTTCCGCCGCCTTCCGCGTGCCAATAGACCCAGTTGACGTCCGCCTGCAACGCCAGGAGATAAGCGCCGAAGACGAGCTGCGCCGCCAGCGCAATGCGATTCGCGCGCGGCGTCTGAAACAATTGAAACCCCGGGGAAGCCGGGACAGGTCGATTCAGAAAGAAAAAGCGGACAAGGCGCGGAAAATCCGGCGCCAGCAAAAACAGACTGAGCAGGATGAGATGAAAGGAAATCTGTTTGAGTCCGACGTCATAGCTCATGTTGAGCGCAAAGACATGAGTCATGTCGGCCAGGCAAATCAGGGCTCCGAACATCGTCGTTCTCGGAACGATCAACAAAACGCCGCCAAGCAGCTCCGCGCATCCCGTGAAGATTTCGTACGCCGTCGAAGCCCCGATCGACGCCCACAACATCCCCTGGAGCGTGAGATTGCCGACCGGGGTCACGAGCGTCATGAGCGACGGAGATGGGAATTGGATCGGAATCACCTTCGTCATTCCATACTCGAACATCTGCGACGCCAGCGCGAAGCGCACAAAGAGCCGGAACCACCTGTGCAGCGCTTCGTAGCTATCCCGGCGACGATCAAGAACGGACCATACGGATGTTGCAAGTATTGCTGTGATCAACAGCCAGAACGTCTGAACCCAAAAGAACGTCGAGTCGCGGCTGTTGCCGGCGTAAACAAGGGGAGCGCTGACGCCAAACACATGCTCGCCGATCCAGAAGGTAATCTCCCGCATCGGCCAGAGCAGCCCCAGGCCTCGGTAGGAGACGTACGGTATGAGAATCAAGCTCCCTGTGATCTGAGTTGCAAGGCTGTACAGCCCGAGGTAGGCAAAACAAAAACGGAAAGCAATCCGAGTTGCTGAATTCCAGCGCTGTCGCGGCGGGGTGGGGCTTGCGCGATCTCGAACGCCGCGTTGGGGGGCGTGATCTGTAGGCGCGGTTTGTGACCGCGCGGGGCTGTGGCGCTTCATCCGGCGGGTCCGACGCTAAACTACCTGCCGGCTCCGGATGCCGGTCAGTTCGTCCATGTGTAATCCCACAAGTAACCCTTGCCGGGCCGGGCGGGCCGCTCAGGGATAACCAGACGGAACTCGTCGCCGACGCGGGTGACGAGCAAGGCGTAGACGGCGGCGTCCGGCTCCCGGTAGACAAGATAATAGTAGTCCCGCGCGCCGCCCTCTCGTTTCCGCTGGTCCAGGATGCGGCCGCGCTCAAATGGCGCCGCCAGCAACGCCTGGACTTCCTCGTCGTTAGGTTCACGCAGCTCGTCGGCGTCCGCGTCGGCGCCCATGATGATAACCTTCTTGAGCGCCTCCGCGTCGCCTTCTTCCATGGCTTTCATGAAAGATTCCGCAGTTTCGAGCGGTGGGCTGTAGACGAAATAGTAGTAGTAGCCAAGCGCCGTCGAGCCGACTGCGAACAGTCCGATAAAAAACAAAACGGACGCGCGCGTTGGAAGTTTCATGCCACGATCGCCCGCGGTCTGTTTTGGACGGCTTCAATCTTCCGGTGGTACTCCTCGAAGCCTTGCCGGCCCATCATCGCAGACGTAAGCTTCTTTCCGTACTCGACTCCAGGTTGATCAAACGCGTCGATGTCGTAGAGCTCCCCCGCATACGCCGTCATGTATTGCGAAAACATGATTAAACCGCCCAGATTCTCTTCGTCGATCCGGTCTATGTGGACCGACGCATTTGGCCGGCCGGCTTCGGTCAGAGCGATCTCCGTTGCGCGCCTCTCAGCTTGGAAGAGCTCGGCCATGCTGCGATTCTGCAGGTAACCCATCGAGCCGTAAGCGGAGTAAGGATGGTCGATCTGCAGCGTATTGCGAAATTCCCGGAGGGCCCAAAAAAGAAACGATTTGTCGTTCGGCCCGTCAACGAATAGCTGCAATTGCGAATGCTGGTCCGTAACGCCCAGCGTCGCAGTCGGCGTCTGTCCATAGTGGACTTCCCTGCCGCGCCGATCCATTCTCTTGCCAAGGCTTTCTCCCCAAAGTTGCTTGAACCAGAACGCGAACTTCCAGAGCGCCTGAGAGTATGGAAATAGAACGAGGACGGTTTTCTTCCGCTCGCGCTCCAAAACGAACTGGATGAAAGCGGCCGCGAGCGCCGGATTTTCAGGAAGCGCCTTTCGAGCTTGCAGCGCCGCCTGCCCCGCCCCATTCATGAGAGCTTCAACGTTGAAGCCCAGGAGGGCCGCGGGCAGCGAGCCGACCGGCGTGAGCACGCTGAAGCGCCCTCCGACGTTTGGAGGAATCGTGAATACCGGATACTGTTCCTGCTGGGCGATCTTCAGCAGGTCGCCTTTTGCAGGATCGGTTGTGACGACGAAATGTTCCCTGGCCTTGCCCTCGCCGATCCCGTCGATCATCCACCGCCGGACCACGGCGAAAGTCGCCATGGTTTCCGCCGTGACGCCGGATTTCGCAATCACGTTCACAATGGTGTCCGCCGGATTCAGCGTCTCGAGAGAATCATGAATGAAATCAGGATCAATGTTGTCCAACACGACCAGCCGCTTCTGTGCATCCGGCTTCGCGAGCGCTGCATCAAGCGCTGCGGGGCCGAGAGCCGATCCCCCGATGCCGAGAATCAAAACATTCTTGAAAGCATGGTCTCGCGCGAATGCAGTGACGGCTTTTACAGGTTCTTCGTGGAACGGAATATCGGCGAAGCCCAGCCGCCCCGATTGCCGCGCAAATTCAAGCGCTTCAATCAGGTGCTTACACGAGTCGCCGGCCTTGGAAAAGGCTACGGCAGGAATGCCGTGCTGTCCGACTGCGTCGTCCAGGACGTTGGTGTAATCGAGTGTCAGCATAAGCTCAACCATCCAGCCAATTCTTGGGCTCCACTGTAATCGATTTGAATTCGATCAGCCGTACGAGGCCGGGCTTCGCCCGCCGCGGTTTCGTCACGTGTTTTCGGCGCGTGTAGTGGACTTCCACTTTGGATGCGTTGCGCGCCTGAGAAAAATAAGCCGCGAGTTGAGCTGCCTTGATCAGGACGTCTTCGGGCGGCTCTTTCTCACGCCCAGGGTTTCGGACCACGACATGGGAGCCGCTGTAGTCGGCGACATGGAACCAGAAGTCTTCAGGCCCTGCCGCATGAAACGTCAGTTCGTCGTTTTCGCGGCCATTGCGGCCGATCAGGAATTCCCGCCCATCGATCGTCAGACTGCGGAACCGTTTGAGGCGAGCTTCCGCCGGACCGCCGCCGGGCGCGTCGCCGCGCCGCTCCTTATCGATCCGATCGACAATCGCAAGCCACGTATCCCAATCCCGAATGGCCTGCAGCCGGCGCAACTGTTCCGCGATCGCTGCGCTCCGGCTGCGGATTTCGGCAAGCTGGCGGTCCACGACTTCCGCGCCGCGACCCGCCTTGTGATGCAGCTTGAACATTTTGTCGATGTTTTCGCGCAGCGTGATCGCAGGATCCAGCGCGATCCGGACGGATTTCGGGCTGTCGCCGAAGTAATCGGTGACCTCGGCCGAGTCGTAATGCTGATCCATCTTTAAGCCGCTCGTGGCCAGCATCTGCGCGGTTTTATGCAGCGTCGTCGCTTCTTCGTGCCGTGCTTTTTCCCGAATCAGTTTCTTCTCACGGTCGAGAAGACGCTTTGCCACAGTCCGAAGGTCCCGAAGCGCCGGCAGCTTATTCTGTTCGAGCAGCGTGCGGCTCTCGAGTTCGTCAAAGTAAAACCGCGCGGCCTCCAAAATATTCGCAAACACGCGTGAGCTATAGCTCCGTTCGAGCGAATGCAGCTCGACCGGACTCACGACGGCCTTCTCGAAATGCCGCAAGTCATTCCGCTCAAGGATGTGTCCGAGCGGCTGCGCGGTGTACAACCATGCGGCTTGCGAAGGAGCGCGCGCCTGCCGCAGCAGGTTCCGGATTTCTTCGGTGGTCTTCAGGCCGCTCTTTCGCTGGCGGTGGAGAATTTCACCCGCGAATACCGGGCCGATTCCTGAAACGCGCGCGATCAAGGATCCCGGCGAATCCTTTTGGGGATCGAGTTCGTTGAGTTCCGGGACGTCTTCCGTCAGCGTCCGTTCCAGCGGGATCTTGCCGCCTACGGACGGCAGCGCGTAGACATCAAACTCTCCGATTCCGTGCTGCGGCGTAACCGGCGAGAAGGAGGCGAGAATGCGGCGTTCTGCGTCCAGCAAGATAATGTTCGGCGCATTCGGAATCAGCTCGACCACCAGCGTCATTGTCTCGAGCTCCTTCGAAGGCACCGCAGTTTTGAACACGAACTCGAAGACGCGCTCCGACAGAGGTTTTCGAAATTCGGTCAACTCGGCCGACGTCAAATGCTTCCTCAGGACCATCAGAAAGTCCGATCCCGGAGTTTCGATCGGCGGGCGGACCTCCGAAGCATAGAGCGCAGGATTCTGCGCGTGCGCCAGGAGCTTGATCGCCGGCAGCTTCGGGAATCGCGTTTGAAAGATGAATCCGTTCGGCTGGTGTTGAATCACCCGCCGTACGATCATTCCGCTCAATGCAGGTTTGAGATTCTCCGCCAGAGCAATGAGCGTGAGATTTTCCATGTCAACTATTTTAAAGCTTCTTCAAATACGTTCCGGAAACTTTGTCCGCCCAGGTGAGATGCTCGGGATCGATTAACGCCCAAATGAACCCTAACATGAACGGCACGATCGAAATGAAGTAACCGGCGCCGCGCATCAGAGCCGTCTTTGGATCCAGCGAATGGCCGGTATGATCGACCACCGTCAAGCGGCGCCATTTCATTCCGGGCGTCTGGCTGGCGCTGAGCATGAACAGCAGGAAATAGACGCCGAGGAGGGTCAAAAACCCCACGACGAATGCTCCAAGCGTGCGGCGGTCTGCAAGGGGCGCCTCCGGCATCTGGAAGGAAGTTACCGTCACAAAGACCGAATAGATCGCAGCCACAATGACAATGTCGATGACGTCCGCGGCGAAACGCGCGCGGAGCAGGCTGCGTTGGTATTCGGGAAACATGAAGGAAGCAAAGTGTGCGGCTTTGTCGAAATCGAATTCCGGTTGGTAGTTGGATATATCGATGATGGTTCGCTTCTGCCTTATGGGCTTCTGATCCATGCGGGTTCCCGACGAAAGCGGCCGTAAAAGGGGCGCTGAAGCCGTGAAAAATCGTGACGAGTCGGCGGCTGTCAAACGTGAGATGGCTGTTGTGCGATGTGTAATGTAGCTGGCTAAACGACCAAGTGACCCAATTTTAGGACCATCAATCGATTGGGTCAGTAGGTCAGTTCGCCAAGTTCATTACACATCGCACAACAGCCATCTCACATTTGACAACTTTTGGGGCGCCTGTCAATTCACAGCCCCTACTCCGCCCCACAGTCGGGCCGAATTCTATCACGCCCGTCTGTGGCATACTCGAACGCCTATGCTGGCGCTTGCCTTGGCCATGCTGCTCTTTGCGCAGCAAGATGACGTAGTTCACATAACGTCAGATCGTCAAGAAGGAGAAAGAGGGGATAAGGTCATACGTTATGTCGGCAACGTCGTCGCGACCTACCAGGATGTCCGCGTAGAAGCGCCCTGGATCGAAATCAACGACGACGAAAAGCGGCTGACGGCCGGCGAGCGAGTGCGATTCATTCGCGGCCGCGAAAACCTGGAAGGTTCGAGCCTCACGATCAACCTTGCAACGAAAACCGGCGCGATCAAGGACGCAAAAGGCATGCTCGATCCCAGCCACTTCGTAACGGCCGGAGAGATCCGCCGGCTGGAGGATGGAAGCTACGAGCTAAGCAACGCCACTATTACCGAATGCGAAAATGAGCAGCCCGACTGGATCTGGCACGCCGCACGGACGCGCTATTATCCCGGCAAAGGTTTCAATGCGCATCACGCCCTTTTTCGGTTCGAAGGCGTCCCCGTTTTTTACATGCCATATTTCGCCGCGCCCACCGACGAACGCGAGCGATCCAGCGGTTTCCTCATTCCGTCGACGTCGACCTCGACCACCAAAGGCCGCAGCATCAGCATTCCTTTTTATTACGCCATCAACCGCAGCGCAGACGCCACGTTCGTGGGCGAGTACTTCAGCAAGCGCGGTCCGGCCGGCGCCGTCGAGTTTCGAGCGATTCCAAATCCGGCGACCTCCATTTACGTGAAATCCTTTTTTGCAATTGATCGTCTGGATCAAGGCGGCCACAACACCAACATCCTGGCGACGACAGGGTTCGGTCGCGGTTATCGCGGCGTGGCCGACATGAATCTGGTCAGCGACTTGGAATTCCGTCAGGTTTATGAAGAAGGCTTCAACCTGATCACGTCGCCGATCGAGCATTCGACGGCGTTTCTCACCAACAACCAGCCGCGCTCGAGCACAAATATTTTGTATGAACGCTCGGCCGTCTTCCTTTCGGACGCAACGGTCGTGTTGAGAAAGTTTCCAACGCTCGAATGGTCGATGCCGACAAGCCGCGTCGCTCCGAAGATTCCGGTCTACTTCACGCTGAACAGCAGTTTCACCGGCCTTTCTCGGCGCGACGATCGGATTCAGGCGGCCAACGCGCCGCTCTTCATGCAGCGCGTGGACGTGTACCCCTCATTGGAAGTTCCGGTGCTTCGCATGGATGCGTTCGAATGGAGCCACCGGTTCGGCGTGCGTGAAACGTTCTATACGCATTCACTTCGGCCGAACGTCGAGCAGAACAGCCTGAATCGCTTTGCAGCGGATTATGAAACGGTCTTTACGGGGCCGCGGATCGAGAGGAGTTTCGGGACGTGGCTGCATGTGGTCGAACCCAGCGTCGAATACCGCTACGTCGCCGGGGCGCAGCGCTTTGACGAGACGATCGTCGTGGACGACGTGGACCTGATCAGCAATACGAACGAACTAGAGTATTCGATCACCAACCGTTTCATGTCGACCCAGTCGGGACGCGAATTGTTGACCTGGCGCGTGGCCCAAAAGGTCTTCTTCGATCCGACGCTCGGCGGAGTGGTCATGGAGGATCGCCGGAACGTTCTCGCGCCCCTGCTCGACTTCACAGGATTTCATTTTTCCGATGGTCCGCGCCGCTTCTCTCCGATCGTTTCAACATTGCGGATCTCGGCGCCGTCGCGAGCCGCGGCCGACGTCCAGGTGGATTACGACACGGAGCGGGACGAATTCCGAAGCGCGGGCGTCATCGGAGAATGGAGCCGGGGCGAGTTCCGTTCCGCCGCCTCGTACTTCTTCACAAAAGCGAGTGCGACCCGCGCTCCCGGCCATCAGCTTCGTCAAACTCTCATCTACGGAAGCCAGACAAAACGCGGCATCAGCGCGGCTTTCAGTTACGCCTACGACATCCGCGCGCCCCGTTTCCAGAGTTCGACTGTCCAGGTTGGCTATAATACCGACTGTTACGGTTTGAGCGTTGATTTCACGCAGTTCGACGTCGGAGGACGCAAAGAAAGCCGAATCCGCTTCGGGCTGTCGCTTAAGAACATCGGATCGTTCGGAACGATTCGCCCACAAGAGAGACTGTTTTGATCATTTCGGATTTCGGATTGCGGATTTCGGATTTGCGGGACATCGCGCCAGGCGTTCCAAATCCGCAATCCGCAATCCGAAATCCGAAATAGCCCTATGCCTTTCCCCACACACCGCCTGCGCCGCCTGCGAAAAACCGGGAGGCTGCGAAGTCTGGTTCGTGAGACGCGGTTGTCGCCGGAATCAATGATCTATCCTGTGTTCGTGCGTCCGGGAGAAGGTATACGGTCGGAAATCGCGTCGATGCCCGGTCAGTTTACGATGTCGATCGATCAGGCGGTGAAGGCGGCGCGGGACGCAGAAAAGCTGGGAGTGGCCGGGATTCTGCTGTTTGGAATTCCGCCGTCCAAGGATGAAGTCGGGTCGGGCGCCTATGACGAGTCCGGGATTGTGCAGAACGCGCTGCGCGCAATTCGAGAAAACGTGCGCGATCTGCTTCTCATCACGGATGTCTGTTTGTGCGAATACACCTCGCACGGTCATTGCGGCGTCGTGAAGCATCGGGACGTCGACAACGATTCCACGCTCAAGCTGATCGCGGAAGCGGCAGTAAGCCACGCGCGAGCCGGCGCCGACATGGTTGCGCCGTCGGACATGATGGACGGCCGAGTCGGCGCGATCCGAAGGGCGCTTGACGCGGAAGGATTTGCGGACGTTCCGATCATGGCGTATTCCGCCAAATACGCGTCGGCGTTCTATGGGCCATTCCGCGACGCCGTCGATTCCGCTCCTCAGTTCGGCGACCGGCACAGCTACCAGATGGATCCACCAAATGCGAGGGAAGCCATGCGGGAAATCGCGCTCGATCTTCAGGAAGGCGCGGATATCGTCATGGTCAAGCCTGCATTGCCTTACCTCGACGTGATTGCGCGCGCGCGCCGGCAATTCAACGTTCCCATCGCGGCCTATCAGGTAAGCGGCGAATATTCCATGATCGAAGCCGCTGCAAGAGCCGGATGGATCGACCGCGAACGCACCGTGCTCGAAACCGTCACGGCCATCCAGCGCGCCGGGGCCGATATCGTGATCACTTATTACGCGTTGGAATTGGCGAGGCGGTCTGCATTACGCCCATGAAGCGCTCTGAACAACTCCTCGCTCGCGCCGTCCAACTCATTCCCGGCGGCGTGAATTCGCCCGTGCGCGCCTTTCGAGCTGTTGGCGGAACGCCTCCTTTCATTGAGCGCGGCGAGGGTTCCCACATCTGGGACGTTGACGGCAATGAATACATCGATTACGTCGGCTCCTGGGGACCGCTGATCTTCGGACACCGGCCGCAAGAAGTGTTGGACGCGTTGCAGGACGCCATCAAGACCGGAACGTCATTCGGGGCCCCGACCGAGCGAGAGGTCGAATTGGCCGCCCTGATTACCGAACTCGTTCCTTCGGTTCAAAAGGTTCGCCTTGTCAATTCCGGAACCGAGGCTGTGATGAGTGCGATCCGCCTGGCGCGCGGATTCACTGGAAGAGACCGGATCGTCAAGTTCGACGGCTGCTACCACGGTCATGCGGACAGCCTGCTGGTGCGCGCGGGTTCCGGCGTCGCTACGCTCGGGCTGCCCGACAGTCCAGGGGTCCCGCGCAGCCTGGCGGAATTGACGACTGTTCTGCCGTTCAACGACGCCGGGGCCCTCGAAGCAGAGTTCCAAGCGCGGGGCGATGACATCGCCTGCGTGATTGTCGAACCGATTGCGGGCAACATGGGTTGCGTGCCGCCAAAGCCCGGTTATCTGGCGACAATGCGCGCCCTTACCGCAAAACATGGCGCGCTGCTGATCTTCGACGAAGTGATTACGGGCTTTCGCGTCGGTCTGGGCGGCGCTCAGCAGTTCTACAGCGTGCTCCCGGACCTGACAACGCTCGGTAAAGTGATCGGGGGCGGATTGCCGGTCGGCGCGTACGGCGGACGCGCCGACATCATGGACCACGTCGCTCCCGCAGGCCCCGTCTATCAGGCCGGCACGCTTTCGGGAAACCCGCTGGCCGTTTCGGCGGGACTGGCGTCCCTCCGGCGTCTGAAACGCGAGAATCCCTTCGCAATGCTCGATCGGCTGGGCGGGCGGCTCGAGCGCGGCCTGAAAGGAGCGCTCGAGCACGGCGGCGTTGCAGGGCGTGCGAATCGCGTCGGTTCCATGTTGACGGTGTTCTTCACCGGAAGCGAGGTTTACGACTTCGCCGGCGCCAGGACTTCAGATCTGAACCGATTCAAGTCCTTTTTTAACAGCATGCTGGATCAGGGCGTCTATTTACCGCCGTCTCAATTCGAGACGGCGTTCGTTTCCACCGCACACACTGAAGAAGACATCGACCGCACGATTGAAGCAGCGCGGAAGGCCGCGGCGAGGCTGTGAAGTCAGGACCGTTCATCTCCGCCGATACAGATGCACCCGTCCCGTTGATGGAAGTTTGGCGCTCGAAACCTCGTCGAAGTTCTCGCGCAGGAAGCGGCCTTGGGCGTGCCACAGCAGGTCGCCTTCTTCGGTGATGACCCAGCGGATTCCAGGATCGATCGCTTGCAGATTCTCGTTCCACCGGTCTTTATTCATCTCATGAATGAAGCGGCGCATCGGAATAGCGGTGCGCCACACGACGGGATGAACGATGCGGGAGTCTGTCAGGATGAAGCTGGCTGCGTCGCCCGTTCTTTCGATGTCCTCTTTCAGCCGATCTGCGACCTCTAGGAACGGCGGCATCCAAAAGCTCTGGTTCCGCACGCCTTCCGCGTAAAACAGGTTGTGCGTGAACTGAGCATGAATCGTTTCTCTGCTGGCTTGCGGAACGACGTCCGGCAGGATCAGCGGACCAAGCATGAAAATCGCAAGAGCGGGGCGCGCCTCCGTCCGGCGGAGCAGAAAGTAGATTGTCACGGCTGCGTAGACGGGGAGCGCGGCGGCCATGACGGCGCCATACCGCACATTGAAGATCGAGTCCGGTTCAGTTTTCACCAAGCCCGGCATCAGAATCGGGACCGTATTCGAATACAGACTGTGCACGTAGAATGCGAATGGCGCGGCCGCCATTGTGAACAGGACCGCCTGGACCCGCCAGGTCTTGCGCAGGAATATCCATGAAATCGCGATCCCGGCGATTGCCAGCCACATCACGGCCGGACTGACGGAATAGGCTGCAGCAACAAAGTAGGTCCACAGAGAATCCGTCCAGGATCCGGCCGTTGCGAACTTCTGACCGGTTCGAAGGAAATGCTCGAATGCATAGTCCTTTGCAGAGCCGCGTCCAAACATGAACATGAGCGGGTCTTCAAAGTACGCCAGGTTGTAAAGCATCCACAGCAGCGGCCCAGTGCATGCGGCGCCTGCGAACAGAACGGCGGATTCCCAACGCCGTCGAACGGCGGTCGTTGCAACAATCACAATGAAAGCCGCGGCGATGGCCCAGCCTTCGTAGCGCGTCAGTGTTCCGCCAACCGCCATGAGCGCGGCCCAAGCCAACGGCTGCCAGCGCGCGGTCTGGATCCACGAGATGACAAAATAGCCAAGCCCGGCGAGAAAGAAGATCGTCAGGGGCTCGGTCATCGGAGTCGTCGAGAGATAGATGATCCTTGGATTCAGCGCGAAGACCAGAAATGCAGCCCAACCTGCCATTCGCGAGCCGGTCGATCGGAAAGCGATTCCGAAGAGAAAGCATCCTGCGCCGACGTAGGCCGCGGCGCTCAACAGGCTGCCGGCGAGTCCCGTCCGCCATAGCACGTCGAACCAGGCAAGCGGCGCCATCAGCAAGTGCGGCAGCGGGAGCCAAATCGATCCCAGTTGCTTCAGGCCGGGCGTGAAGTTGTCAAAGAGGCCGCGCGCTTTGTTGACGTGGGCGATCGCGTCGATATGCACGAACGTCTGATCGCGGAGAAAGAAGAAGACGAGCGCGGGAAGGATGATGACGCTGCCGGCGGCGAGGACCGGCGCGTTGAATCGAAGATTGGACGAGTCCTGCATTTCAAATCCGAAATCCGAAATCTTAGATTGAACTGTCCAATATTCAATTTCGGGTTTCGGACTTGCAATGCTGGAATCGTCCAATTTCCGATTTCGGGCTACTTGACTAGCAATATCTGCCCAGCGTAAATCGCCGGACGGCTGAGGTTGTTCTTCTCCATCAGCTCGCGGATGCTTGTCCCGAACCGCTGTGCGATGTCCCAAAGCGTATCGCCGCGACGAACCTTGTATTTCTCGCCGGAGGCGGCCGCAGGTTTCGGCTTGGCGGCGGAGGCGGTTTGGACCACTGCTTTCGCCGGCGGAGCATCGGGCCGGTCGAGCACGAGTTCGCCAAAGTAGGAGGGATAGTCGTCGTAAACCTGCACGGCGGCGAGAAACTCGGCGTAGAAGTTCATCGAGGCGTAGCCGAAAAGAGGTCCGTCGTACTCGTTGATGATAGCGTTGATGTCGGCGCCGTGCGCTTCCTTAGCCTGCAACATCCCGCCGCGGCCGTGATTATAGGCTGTAATGGCGAGGGGCCAGCTTCCAAGGGCTCGGTAGTTGTCTCGCAGCAACCGCGCCGCCGCATCGGCTGCCTTGTAGGGATCCAGACGATCGTCGATTCTACCGCGGACCGTCATGTACAGCCGACCCGTGCTTCGCGTGAACTGCCAGATTCCAACAGCGCCGGCGTTCGAGCGGACATTCTGGAAGGACGATTCCACCAGCGGCAGCAGCGCGAGCTCAACCGGAACGCCATGACGCTGCACGATCTCACGGAACCGTTCCACGTATCGCCCAGATCGCACGACGCCATCCCGGAATCGCTCCTTGATTCCTCGTTGCGTGTGGATGTTGGCTGAAAGCTTATCGAGGACTTCGACGGAAACCTGGAGTCCCTGACCTGCGATGGCGGCCTGAATCTGTTGCGCCGCCGGGCTCAGATTCTCGGGCGTCTCAAGGTTGGACCGGATCTCTTCTAAAGCGCTGCGGACGGCGGCCAATCGGGCTTGCACATCGCTGTCGGTTGCGACGTCGTAGATCAAATTCACATGGAACCGGTCGTGGATGACGAGGTCGTTGGCGCCGTATTCGGTGAAGATCTTTTTCCAGAACTCGACGCGTTGTTCGAGTCCTTCTATTGGAAGATCGGGATTCGCTGCGAGAGCAGGAAACGCCAGCAGCAGAAGACAGGCAATCGTTGATGCGCAGGTTCTCATCTTTATCCGTTCCTCGACAATTGGCGGCCATTTTAGCACAGCGTCGCTTCAGGCAAGCTCCCTCAAAAGGGCCTGAGCCGCGACCAGCAAGGGGTCCCAGAGGCTGCTGTAGGGCGGGGAATACGCCAGATCGAGCTGCGCGAGATCGTCGACGCACATTCGGGCCGTAATGGCCGCGGCCGCGACGTCGATGCGCTTGGCGGCGTCCCCATAGCCGATCGCTTGAGCGCCGATAAGGCGGCGCGTTCCACGTTCGGCGATCAGCTTGATCCAAACTTTGCGGGCCGAAGGATAGTACGCGGCCCGATCGGCGGCTTCGATCATGGCCGATGCCGCAGCCATGCCCTCCGCTGCGGCCTCGCGCGACGTCAAGCCCGTGCGTCCGACGTTGAGATCGAAGACCTTCAGGACAGTCGTTCCAACCGCGCCCAAGAACTTCGAACGGCGGGCCGCCATGTTCTCGCCGGCGATGCGGCCCTGCTTCGCCGCGACGGTTCCGATGGCGCTCCGAACCGGACGCTGGCGTATTGCACAGTAGGATTCGGCGCAATTGCCTGCCGCATAGATGCCTGGCACATTCGTTTCCATATGCGCGTCGACGGAAATGCCGCCGGTCAGCCCGATTTGAATTCCTGCGCCGGCCGCCAGGTCCACGTTGGGTTCAACCCCGGTGTCCAGCAGGACCACATCGCAAGGCGAGACTCCAAGGCCCGTTGCCGTCTTGACTCCCTGGACGGCGCCGGCGGCGCCCACCAGCGCCAGCACCCGGGCGTTGACCCCAACATGGACTCCGAAGCGGCGGAGTTCGTATTCGATGATCTGCGCCATGTCGGCGTCGACGCTCGGTAGAACCTGCGGTTCTCTCTCGAAGATCTGTACAGCCTTCCCCAGGGAATGCAAGCACTCCGCCAGTTCCAGCCCGACGTAGCCCGCGCCGATAATCGCGACGCGGGTCGCCGGCGCCAATGCTTCCCGGATCGCGAGCGCATCCTGCAGGTTGATCAGCGTGAGCACGTTTTTCAGATTCACTCCTGGAATCGCCGGCAGCTTCGGTTTGACGCCGGTTGCCAGCAACAAGCGGTCGAAGGGGAACTCTACGGACTCGCCCGTGTCTGTGCGAACTCCGTACACGCGCCGCCGGGACGGAACCACGGAGTCGACTCGCACGCGGCAGTGCACGCGGACGCCTCGCTGCCGTTCGAAGTCTTCGGGCGTGTAGGAAATCAGGCTGTCGGCCGTCACGAGATTCGACAGGAAGTACGGAAGGCCGCAGGTGCTGTAGGAAATCTCGGGAAGCTTTTCCAACACCGTAACGTCCAGGCGAGGGTCGATGCGTTTCGCGCGCGATGCAGCGGTGAGTCCGGCGGCATTGCCGCCGATGATCAACAGTTTCTCCATTCAGCGGTATTGTTCGCGCGCAACGACCCAGGAATTCGGATCCGTCTCGCCCCGCCGCTCGATCATGATGTGATCGGGGCTGTCGTCGATCACCTGGACGCCCGAAAGACCGGCCGCTCGAACAGCCTCCAGCATTTCGGCGGGCGTATACGCTGCGCAGATGGCGGCTTCCAGTTGAGGCCGCATCGCAGCGCCGTACCGGGCGGCCTGCCGGTCGACGGCCCGCGCGAACGTCCAACGGACGGGTCGTCTAAAATCGCGGATCAGCAAAGCGCCTTTTGACTTGAGTACGCGGCCGATTTCCCCAAGCACGGCCGCTGCGTCGTCGAACCGGTGCAGCATGGAGTCCGAGACGACCAGATCGAAATAGTTCGCCTTCAACCGCAAGTTCCGCGCATCGCCGACTTGGAAAAACGCCCGATCGCCCAACCCCCAAGCCGCCGCTGTTTCGCGCGCGCGTTCGATCAGCGCGGTCGAACGGTCGATTCCGATGGCATAGAAATTTTCGTTTTGCCAGAGGATTTTCAGAGAAACCAGGCCTGTACGCGCACCGACTTCCAGAACCATTCCGCTTTCCACGCCGAGTCCGAGCGCCCGCTTCACGAAGTCATCTTCGAGACGCGACGGGTATTCGAGAGCCCGGGATTCTATGAATGCTTGAATGTCTTCGGGACTGTCCTCGTCGGGACGATCGATCCTCGGTGGGCGCCACAAACGCGAAAGTCCGCCCGCGATCATCTGGATGAAGGCGCGGCGGCGAGTCTCTTCTCGAGCTCGATCATCAGCATGTTGTGCTCAATCATGTGACGCGCCTCCCTCCAGAACGCCACCAGGTTGAAATAAAGGGCGCCGGCCGCCAGCGCTGTGTGCGTCCAGGTCGGGATCATTCGCGTATCGACGCCGCCGCCGAGGATCATCGCCGCCATCGTAAACAGCATGGCCCAGCAGGCGGGAGGAAACACCCGGGCTTTGAATCGCCGCGTCCGCTGGATGAAGTCCGGCCCCAATGCGTCGTTGGCCACCAACTGCTTGACCTGCTTGCCGGTCCCGATGAAGTAGAACATCGTCATGCTCTGAGACAGCGTGACCAGAAACGTGGTGAAGAATCCAAAAAGGAAATGTTGTCCCAAGTCCGCGCGCCCTTGCATGGTGAAACCCAGGTAGGCCGTGATAATCAGGCACACGATGGAAACGAATGAAGTAGTAAGTAGTGCGAGAACCATTGGTGAAAAATTTTATCACGGCGTGAGCGGGCAATTTGGGGACAGAGACCAATTTCCTGCGCGTGCGGTCCCGGTGAGGACCTGACGGATTCCACACGCGCAGGAAATTGGTCTCTGTCCCCAAATTGCCCAAATTTCCTGTTCCACGCCCGCGCGCCTATGCTATTACACACGCGTGCGCTGGATGACGTTTTTCATAAGCGTCTGCATTCTCCTAACCGCCTGCGGCGGCCGCAAAGCTCGGGTCGCAATCCCGGGTCCCGCCGCTCCGTCGCTGAATTCATCTGAACTGGAGGGACTCGCGTCCTACTACGCCGAGCCGTACCATGGCCGGCGCACAGCGAGCGGAGAAATCTTCGATACCTACCGCCACAAGACCGCAGCGCATCGGACTCTGCCATTCAACACTGTCGTACGCGTGACCAATACTCTCAATGGACGCGAAGTGGACGTGCGCATCAACGACCGCGGTCCGTTCGTGGAAGGACGCGTCATCGATCTCTCCGTGCTTGCGGCGCGCGAGATCGACATGGTCCGGTCCGGCGTTGTTCCGGTTCGTCTGAAGGTTTTGAAAAGCGCGGAGATTGGGGCCGCTGCGCCGCCCCTCTATGCTGTACAGGTTGCTGCTTTCGAAAACCAGGACTTTGCGGAAAAGCTGCGGCGCGAGCTTGCGGAGCGGTATAGCGACGTTTTCGTTCAGCGCACCTCCACGGACAAAACTTTCTATCGCGTGCGTCTTGGACGCTCGCCCGACATCATGGCCGCCGCCCAGCTCGCCAACCGCCTCCGCGAGGAACGCTTCGAGCCTGTCATCGTCCGGATGGATTAGGCGGCGGGCGGGCTCAAAAGAACCCCCATGGCATTGCGTGTAGTAGAATTGCCGTTCTCTCGGCGATGAACACGGCGCAGGAAATCGAGCGATTCTGTCATCTCATCTATCAAAAAGGATACGTCGCGTCTACGGACGGCAACATCAGCGTACGCCTGGGAGACGGGACTGTGATGTGCACGCCGACGCGCTGCAACAAGGGATTCGTCAAAGCCGACGACATGATCGTCATCGACGCGAAAGGCGTGAAGCTGAAAGGCGTGCGCAAGCCGTCGAGCGAGATGGCAATGCATCTGTTGATATACGAGATGCGCAAGGATGTTCACGCGGTTGTGCATGCGCATCCCGCGCATGCAACGGCGTATGCGGCGGCCGGGATCCCGCTGAACAAGGCGCTCATCTCGGAAGTGGTTCTTGCGTTAGGCTGCATCCCGCTGGCGGAGTACGGCACTCCCGGCACGCCCGAACTGTCCGACCGGATGCGGCCGTTCATCCGCGATTACGACGCTTTGCTCCTCGCGAACCACGGCGTCGTTACCTACGGAGAGGACCTGGAAGAGGCATACAACCGCATGGATACGGTCGAGCATTTCGCCAAGATTTCGCTGTATACCCGCATCCTGGGACGCGAACGATTGCTCTCCGCTTCCGACGTCGAAAAGCTCTGGGTGCAGCGGCAGAAGTACTATGGCCTCGAAAGCTCGGAAGCAGCGCCAAAGGACCCGATGTGTCCCGTAACGGACGGAACATCAGAGACGATCTCTCTCACGCGCAGCGAGCTTATTGATTTGATCGAAAGGGTCGTTTCGAATTTGAAACAGCAAGCATAAAGGAGTGTGGGCATGGCACGAGAGGGAGAGGGCGCACTGGGCGAAGCCCTTGGAATGATCGAAACGCGCGGGCTGGTGGCGATGATCGAGGCCTCCGACGCAATGGTGAAGGCCGCTAAAGTGAGTCTGGTCGGCTGGGAAAAAATCGGATCCGGCTATGTTACCGCCATCGTCCGAGGAGACGTGGCCGCGGTCAAAGCCGCCACGGACGCAGGCGCTGCCGCCGCCAGGCGCGTCGGCGAGCTCATCAGCGTGCACGTCATTCCGAGACCGCACTCGAACCTGGAAGACGTTTTGCCCATTGGGAAGAGCGGGAAGTAGGAGGCAATTCCGGAGTGCGGATTTCGGATTGCGGATTGCGGATTTGGAAAAGAGCAAATCCGCAATCCGCAATCCGAGATCCGAAATCGCCCATATGGTTCTTGCGCGCATCATCGGCACAGTCGTCGCCACGCGGAAAGATCAGCGGCTTGAGGGCAAGAAGCTTCTGATTTGCAGGCTCGTGGATCCTGAAGGCCGCGATGAAAAGGGCTACGTGGTCGCCGTGGACACGGTTCACGCGGGATTTCGCGAGCACGTGCTCGTCGTGCAGGGGAGCTCCGCCCGGATGGCCGACGGCTGCAAAGACACGCCGGTTGACGCAGCCATCGTCGGAATCGTAGATCAGATTTCTCAGGACTGAGCCATGTATTTGGCCAAGGTGACCGGACGTATCGTCTGCAGCGTCAAGAACGCTTCGCTCGAAGGAAGAAAGCTCCTCCTCGTGCGGCGCATTCACGGCGGCGGTGTGATCGTCGCTGTTGACGCCGCCGGCGCCGGCGCCGGCGAAACCGTGTATGTGTGCCGCGGCCGGGAGGCGTCGTTTGCTTTCAAGCCGGCGGAGGTTCCGACGGAAGCGGCAGTCGTGGCTATTGTGGATCAGGTGGAGATGCTCACGTTCAGATGATTATCGCGAGAGTCGTTGGCCAAGTGATCGCTACTCAGAAGCAGGAAGACCATGAAGGCCAGAAAATCCTGCTGGTTCAACCGCTCGATCTGCAAGAGCGTCCAGCCGGCGACGTGTTCGTGGCTCTCGACTCCGTGGACGCGGGCCCCGGCGACCGCGTTTTGGTCGTTCAAGAAGGCTTTGCAGCGATGACTGCGGTCGGGCGTACCCAAGCGCCCATCGACGCCGCAGTCGTCGGCGTCATTGATGCCGTGGAGTTCGTGTGATCGCGCATCTGCGCGGGACGCTGGTTGAAAAGACGCCCGCGCGCGTTGTCGTGGACGTGCACGGCGTCGGCTATGAAGTTTTTGTTCCGCTGACAACGTTTTCGGCAATGCCTCATTCCGGCGTCGAAGTCTCCCTGGACATCCATACGCACGTGCGCGAAGACGTCATCGCCCTTTACGGGTTTTCGACGCGCGGGGAGCGGAACGTCTTCGAGAGACTGATTTCGGTATCGGGAATCGGTCCAAAGCTGGCGGTGACCATCCTCTCCGGCGGATCGGTTGAAGACCTGGTTACGGCGATTCGCAGAAACGACCTGGGACGGTTGACGTCCATTCCCGGCGTCGGCAAGAAGACCGCGGAACGCATCGTGGTGGAGCTGAAGGATCGGTTGCAAGATTTCTTGGAAGCCGCGCCGAAGTCGCAGGTGGAAACGGACATCTTATCTGCGCTGGAAAACCTTGGCTACGCTCGTCCGACGGCGGAGGGCGCGTTGCGGCGCGCGGTGAACGGGGACGTGGACGCCGGATTCGACGTCCTCTTCAAGAGAACGCTGCAGATCCTCACGAAAGGCTGATACTCCATGAAACGGCTTGTAGCGGGTTCAGTGAGCGAGGAAGAAGCTCCGTTCGAGCTGTCACTGCGTCCTCGCCGGCTGGCCGAATACATCGGCCAGCAGAACATCAAGGACAACCTGGAGGTTGCGATCCAGGCTGCGCGCCGGCGCGGCGAGCCGCTCGACCATATCCTTTTGTATGGCCCGCCCGGTCTGGGAAAGACGACTTTGGCTTCCGTCATCGCGAATGAGATGGGCGCCCGGTTCCGCGCCACGGCGGGACCGCTGATTCAACTGAAAGGCGACCTGACGGCCATCCTCACGAATCTGGAAGCGGGCGATGTGCTGTTCATCGATGAGATTCATCGCCTCCAGCCCAATATTGAGGAGATCCTCTATCCGGCGATGGAGGATTTCAAGCTCGACATCATCATCGGACAAGGGCCGAGCGCCCGGACTCATCGCCTCGATCTGCGGCGATTCACATTGATCGGCGCCACGACGCGCGCAGGACTGATCACTGCGCCGCTGCGATCTCGCTTCGGAATGGTGCATCGGCTGGACTTCTACACCGTGAAGGACGTCGAGTACATCATCAAACGATCCGCCGCTATTCTTCAGGCCGCCATCACCGATGAAGGATGCACGGAAATTGCAAAGCGCTGCAGGGGAACGCCGCGCGTCGCGAACCGGCTGCTGAAGCGGATACGCGATTACGCTCAAGTGAAGGGGGATGGTGAAATCACCGCAGAAATGGCGCGGCGTGCGCTTGAGCTTCTAGACGTCGATGATCAAGGTTTCGACGAGATCGATCGGAAACTGCTCAGCGCCGTCATCGAACGATTTAACGGCGGCCCTGTGGGCGTCAACACGATCGCCGCCGTCCTCAGCGAAGAAGTCGACGCCATCGAGGATATGTATGAACCCTACCTGCTGCAGATCGGCTTTCTGCAGCGAACCCCGCGCGGCCGCGTCGCCACGCGGCTTGCCTACGATCATCTCGGCGTTCCGTATCGGCCTCAGGCGCCGGGGTTGTTTGGGTAATGAGTTAGCCGCGTCATTCGCGGCTAATTTCCCGGAAACTCGCCTCAAGATCCCGGGGATCGAAACTGGCTTTCAATGTTCCTTTCGGCTTCAACCCGACCCATCGGGCGCAGAGCGCATCGAGGGTTTTACGCACCTCCGCAATCCGCTCCAACCTCAGCGGCGCCAGCTGTGGCGCCGCCCGCAGGATTTCGACCCGGATGTCCTCGTCCGTCAGCAGCGAATCGTGCCATCGCACGCCGGCCAGCATTTCAGCGATGTGCAGTTCCAGTTGATCCGCCCCAAACGCTGCATACTTATTGGCGCCGCCGGTTCTGTTCGCGTCTGCATTGATGCGCGCCACATCGACGCCCGCATCGACCTTCCCCCAGAAGCCGTTTCGAAGACCAAAACCGGTCTCAACCACGAGATGAACCACATCGTGGGGAACGTAGTCCCCATAGCTCGGAAACGCCCAGGAAGTTTCCGTTCCATTCGTGCGCCGCACATAAACCCGATCCCGACTTCCTACTGTGCGAACGAATGAAATCTCCATGCGCGATCCGCTATTTCTTCACAAATTTCTGCACGCCCTTGGTGACGTCGGCCACGAAAATCTCGCCCTTCGGACTGACGGCGACATAGTGAGCCTCTCCAAACTCACCAGGACCGGCGCCGGGCTTGCCCAGCGCCGCCAAAACTTTTCCTTCCAGGTCCATCTTCAGAACCTGGCCGGCGAATCCGTTCACCATGTAGACGTTTTCTTTGCCGATGTCGATTCCGCAGGGCAGGCCCGCGTACTTGATCTCGCGAACAAAAGTTCCGTCTTGGTCGAAGATTTGGATTCTCTGATTCTCCCGATCCGTGACCCAGAGCAAGCCTTTGGCGTCGACGGCAATCCCGTGAGCAACCGCAAACTTGCCCGGCTCCGTTCCCTTGCCGCCCCACGTCTTGATGAACTTTCCAGTCTTGTCGAACTTCAGGACGCGCGGATCTCCGCCGGCAGGCTGGTGGCCCTGGACGACAAAGAAGTCCCCGTTGCGGCCGATGGCGACGTCGTTCGGTTCAAACAGAAGCCGCGACCCGGCTGCTTCATTCCACTCGCCCCGCTGGCCGCGCGTTCCTAACGTCATCAGAACTTGTCCTTGCGGACTGAGCTTGACAACGATATGTGTGCTTCCGTCGGCGACCCAGATATTGCCTTCGGGATCGATCCTCAGACCATGGGGGCGGTTGCCGAACAGTCCCTCGCCGAAGGCGCGGATGAACTTGCCGTTCTCGTCGAACTCCGCTACGGGCTGCGGCCCGCGGTTGAGCACCCATAGATGTCCCTTCGCATCAAACTCGAGGTCGGCGGACAAGCCGAACGTCGTCCCGGCCGGAATCGAAAGCGGATCGGGCGCGGGAACGTAGTCGAGCGGCGGGGCTTCTTGAGGAACCAGGAGAGCAGGATTTGACGGGCGCTGCGAAAAACCGGCGACGCTTGTCAACAACAGGGCCAACACGACTGCGGCTAGTCTCATAGCGTTTCTCCAAAGAAAACCTGTGAAAAGTCGGCTCAAGTTTATCCGGGTTGTTGCAGCAGCCGCAAGGCGGCGAATATCAGCGAGAAAAACAATGAAACTACTAGAACTCCGGAAGCCCTCGCAGCGATCCCGACGCTCTTCGGAACAACGAACTTGTAGCCGATGATCAAGAGAATCCAGACCCAGATCGATACGATGTCCACCACGGTCGACGCCGCGTAGACGGTGGGCGACACGGCGCCCGGATCCAGGAATGTCGCCAGTCCTAAGCCTCCGAGATTGTAAATGTCCAACTGCGCGGCCGGCGTCAGATACACCTGTGCTATGGCTGCCGCTTGACGAACAATTAAGGGAAGGTGGGCAAAGGCCGTAATCGAAAGGAACGTCTTGAAGTCGCTGTCCCTGCCAATGACCATGAACACGGCAAAGTAGATGAGCGCTGCGATCGTGACGATCACGGCCGGCGCGACGGCGCCGATCACCATACTGACCGGCGTGAACGTCCTGATCATCTGGACCATTTGCTGCTTCTGTTCCTCAGGCATGTTGGCGCCGCTCGGGGACTGTTCGATCTGGCGCAGCGTCAGTTCTCCCATATCGATGTAAGTGAACGTGACGATCGAGGCCGCAAGGGACGCCAGGGTAATCACAATCAACGGCGCCAGCACGCGCGGCTTCTTTGAAAGAATAAAGAACGCTTCGGCAGGAGACCATAACACCTTGAAGAGCAGACCCATCGATTCCATGTGATTCCTTATTTGGGAAGAGTGTCCTGCTTTTTACACCCCTTTGGCAGCGCGCTTCAAGGGTGACGTTCAGTGCGCGGGTTGCGTTAACCCCTTCTTTTCTTCCCCTTCGAGGGGGAGAGCGCGAGCGTCAGCGAGCGCAGGCGGTCAAACAGGTAGAGCGTTTCAGTGTTACAATCCGTCGCTTGAGTTCCGTAGACGCTCCATCATCCCAAACCACACAAGAGCCGCCGCGCGCGATCATCCGGCAGGCGCCGCGTCAGGATGGGTCGTTCATCATTCCAGAAGCGCCGCCGCCGCCCGATCCCCGCGACGCCGAGAGTCTCAACGTCTGGGGATTCCGGGATACGCATTTCGATTTCAGCGAAAACGGTCACGTCATTGTGCGAGGGGACAGATATGAGTTGTGCGGGAAGGAACTGCCGCGATTCCTTCCCTGGGTTCGAGAAACTCTCGAAGCGGACGTGAGTCCTCGGAACGCCAATCCTCCAGCCTATCCCACGCCAATTCCGGCGCCCCGCCTGACGTCAGGATTTATGGCCGCCGTTCAAGACTTTTTGAACCCCGATCAGATCGATACAGATCCTGAAATTCGCCTGCGCCACGGCCATGGGCACACGCAGGAAGAGATGTACGCAATCAAGTACGCGGAGCTGGGTCGCGTTCCGGATCTTGTCGTCTATCCGGAGACGGACGCGCAGGTGAGCCGCCTCGTCGAAGCCGCGAAGGCGTACGGCGCGTCGATGATTCCCTACGGGGGCGGCACGAATGTCACCGACGCCCTGCGATGCCATACGCACGAAGACCGCACGATCGTTTCGGTCGACATGCGCAGGATGAACCGCATCCTCTGGATCGACCGCACGAACATGATGGCCTGCATTCAGGCCGGCGCAGTCGGACGCCACATCATGAGGGAGCTTCGGAAATATGGCGTGACGATGGGCCACGAGCCCGACAGCGTCGAGTTTTCAACATTGGGCGGTTGGATCGCCACGAACGCGAGCGGGATGAAAAAGAACCGCTACGGCAATATCGAAGACCTGGTGCTCGACGTGAGCGTCATTACGGCAGGGGGAACGCTGCAGTGGGCGGCGGCGTCTCCGCGCGAATCGATCGGCCTCGATCTGCGCCGCCTGATGTTCGGTTCGGAAGGGATGCTGGGAATCATTACGTCCGCCATCGTGAAGATATTTCCCCTTCCGGAAGTGCAGCAGTACGGATCTGTCCTGTTCCCGAGCTTCGATGACGGGTTCAAGTTCATCTACGACCTCGCGCGGGAGGCGACTCCGCCCGCCAGCGTCCGGCTGCTCGACAATCTTCAGTTTCAATTCGGACTCGCGTTGAAGCCCAAGGCAAGCGCCCTGGGCGGGTTGAAGAGCCGGTTCGAGAAGTTCTTCGTCACGAAGATCAAGGGATTCGACCCCGGCAAGATGGTCGCCTGCACGCTGGTTTTCGAAGGGGGCGAGGCGGAAGTACGGCAGCAGCAGCGGGATCTCTACAAGATCGCCAAGCGGCACGGCGGCATGAAGGCCGGGAGCGAAAACGGAAGACGCGGCTATCAATTGATTTTCAGCATCGCCTACATCCGCGATTTCCTGATGAATTATTACATTATCGCGGAGTCGTTCGAGACGTCGGTCTCCTGGAGCAATGCATTATCGCTGTGCGAGAACGTGAAGCGGCGGGTCACGGCGGAATACGAAGCCCGGGGCCTTCCGGGCAAGCCGTTCGTGTCGGCGCGCGTCACGCAGGTCTACCGCACGGGAGTTTGCATCTATTTTTATTTCGGCTTTTATTACAAAGGCCTTTCCGATCCCCAGAAGGTCTATCTCGAACTGGAAAACATCGCGCGGCAGGAAATACTGGCGTCCGGCGGATCGCTTTCCCATCATCATGGAGTTGGAAAACTGCGCCGCCGGTTCCTGCCCCAAATCATGTCGGACGCCGCCCTTCAATGGAAACGTGAACTGAAGCGGAGCGTCGACCCCACGAACGTCTTCGGGGCCGGCAATCAGGGCCTGGACATGCAATGACGGCCGCCGGGAAGTGGGCCATCATCACCGGCGCTTCCTCCGGCATCGGAAGAGCGCTGGCGCGGGAGTTCGCCGCCGGCGGGTTCAACGTTTTGCTGATTGGCCGGAACAGCGACGCGCTGCAGGCCGCGGCCGACGAATGCCGGCTCAAACATCGCGTCGAATCCGACGTCGTTCCGACAGATCTCTCGTCCGCCGACTCGGTCGACAGTCTCATTACCGCAGTGTTGTCCAAGCACAGAATCTATGAAGTCCTTGTCAACAATGCGGGATTTGCGGTGCACGGCGAATTCGCCGCGACGGACATCGACGAGAACATCCGCCTTCTGAACGTTCAACTCGCCGCGGCCTTGAAACTCACACGCGCTGTGGCGCCGCTGATGATATCGCAGGGGAGCGGCAAGATCTTGAACGTTGCATCGGTGTACTCATTTGCGCCTGTCCCGTTTCAGTCCGTTTACAGCGCTTGCAAAGCGTTTCTGTTGTCGTTTTCAATTTCGCTGCGAAGCGAACTGAAGGGAACAGGCGTCAGCGTGACGGCGTTCTGTCCCGGGATTACCCAGACGGAATTCCGCGCTCGCGCCGGCATCCCCGAGAAACGCCAGGACGCGGGCATGACGGCGGCCGAAGCTGCGCGCATCGCATACCTTGGAACTCTGCGCGGCCGCGCCGTCATCGTACCGGGCTTCTTGAATCGCATGTTCGTGTTGGCGGCTCAGCTTTTGCCGGCGGACTCTGCGGCAAGCCTGGTTCGATTCATCAACCGGCGGCGCGGGCAGGTGCGAGCGTAGGAAATCTCGGTCATGCTCCCTTTCTTGCCGCAAACATTGGTCGAATCCACTTTTCGATTCCTTTCGTGTGGATGTTGACCCAATAATCCGCCCAGTCGATCGATTCCGGGTCCCATCGCAGGCGTTTCAAGTCCTCGCTGGTGAGCATGCCGGCCGCTTCCCGGATATTGCGGGTCTCGAAGACGAAGCTGTTGTACATCATGAAGGGAAGAAACTTGTCCAGAGTTATCTCCTGCTGCCGAATCTGGCGGCGCGTGTCGCGAAGACTTTTGAGGTACGGCGCCACTTTTTGCTCGCCAAGAATCGTTTTCGCCAGCGTGAGCGCTGCGTGGATCACGTCGAGGCCGCGACGGATGCGGGCGCGGCGGGCTTGTAGAGATTCCACAGTGATCACTTGCGTCTCGACGTAGGCCTTCCAGGCGTTGGCGAGGCGGCTTCCCGTCTTCTTGTGCTTGTGTTTGTAACGCGAGTTCATTCCGAGGAACGCCACGAGCCGGGGGAGCAGGATCGGATTCTGGTCTGCCGAGGCGAGATGATAGACGCGCCGGTTCTTCCCGCACAGGACGGCCGCCGCAACGATCAGCATGCCTTCCGCAACAAGATCGACGGGAATTATTTCTAGCGGCCCGTCCTTTCGGACCGGCCATCCTTTCAGTCCTTCTCCACCCATCAGCACCAGCGGCGCGGATGTTGTAAAGCCTTCGTTCCACCCTGGAAAAGGAAAGCGGAGCGACGATTCCACGATGGCCGGACGAATGATCGCATAGTCGAGTCCGCGCGTGGCGGCCAGCACCTGTTCGCCCATGCTTTTCGTATAAGTGTAAGTATTCGTCCAGCCCCACCGCTCGGCGCGTTGCATTCCGCCTTCACGCAGGCGTTCGCGGACCGGACGCGCGCCGTCGCCGCGCGCTTCACGCGTTTCTGAAACGAACTGCTCGTACCACCTCAGCTCTTCCTCGACCGAGAACGTCTCGTGAGGACGCTTGCTCCGCTCTGGGAAATATCCTTCGATGGGCTCATCTTCGGAAATGCGGCCGTTCCTTTTACCGGCTACATAGCATGTCGATACGTGAACGAGCTTCGCGCCCAGCGATTGCACTAACTCGACGAGACGCTGTGTTCCGTAGACGTTTGTTTCTACGGATTCCGTCACTGGGGGATCGAAGTCGACCACTCCCGCCAGATTGACGACGAGGTCGACGGTTCCCTGCAGCCGGCGGATCGCTTCCGGCGCGATGCCGCACAACGGCTCGTCGAGACTGCCTTCGATCACCTCGATCCGTCGACGAATCTCACTTTCTCCGAGCCGTTCGACAATGCCCTGCAGCGGCGGCGACTTCAGAACCTCGGAATAGAACCGCTGCTCCGCAGAAGTCGTTCCCTTCCGGCGAACCTGTATGACCAGGCGCTTTAATTCCGGAAAGCGATCGAGCATCAGGGCCAGCAGCACCTTCCCGACAAAGCCGGTTCCTCCAAAAAGGAGCATCGTGCGGCCGCGGAACGCTTCGATGGCGGAAACTTCGCCGGTTCCGCAGAGCGGCGGCGGCTCGCCGGCTTCGTATTCGCCGCGAACCGCGTTCCAACGCCAGACGGCGTCGAATGCCGTGGAGAGATTCGGCTGCTCGGCCGGCGCTCTCATTGAAGGGCCTTCGCGGGACGGAGAAATGGCGGCAGGAAGGAAGACGCTTCGCGAAGATCGAGAATGGGCCAGTTCCTCTGCATGGCGATCCTGCGCAGCCGCCGCGTTGGATTCGTCGCAACAGGGTTGCCGACGGCCGTCAGCATGGGCACGTCGGCCGAGCTGTCGGAAAATGCGCAGGACTGATCCAGATCAATGCTTTCACGGGCGGCGTATTCCCGAATACGCCGGGCCTTCTCATTTTCGGCGACAAGCGGAGGAAGCACGCGGCCCGTTGCGACGTGATTCCTGAATTCCAGACGGTTGCAGATCACTTCCTCAAAGCCGAAATGCAGCGCTATAGGACGGATTGTGAAATCCAGCGTACCCGTGACGAGAACGTTCCGATATCCGGCGTTCCGCGTCGCGTCGATCAGGGCTTGCGCCTGCGGATAGATCGACGGCTTCAACGTGACTTCGAATAAGTCGTCCGCCAGACCGATCAGCCGATCCCGATGCATCCCGCGGTATGCGCGAAACGAAATGACATTAAATAGAGATCGCGAATACAGCTCTACGACAAACAGGACCGGCGCGCTCAACACGACTTTCGAGAATTGATACGCGCTTTTCAGCAGCGAGCGGTCATTCCGCGCGTAATACGCGTGGGTCGTGACGAGATTGCAGGAGAGCAGCGTGCCGTCCAAATCGTAGAACGCGGCCTTGTTCATAAAGCGCGGTCATTATAGCGCGGTACGGGACCAGCCTCGGAACGCCTCGAGGAGGTCGTGATTCACCATCTGCCCGCACGCCTCACATCGAATCCACGTCGCGTTGATGCGCGCCGGAACCCATACGCTCGTCATGCCGCCCGCCGCCAAGTCGGATCCGAAGAAACGAGTCATCGCCTCTTTATGCGCGCCCCGCGTGAGGAGCTGCTTCGGCGCCTCGGCATCCTCCCATGCAGTAACTGTGTGTCCCCGGCGGCCCACCGTGGTAAGCACGCTGCTGATGAACCCGGGCGCACCGGCCAATTCCTCCAGGATGGCTGCCCCGAGCTGGTCCACGTCCCGCGTCTCGTTCTCTGATCGCACATCGATTCGCGTGAGGCTGAATGCGCCGGGCTTCTTCCGACTGCCCGTGGTCATGTAAACGGCGGCGCCAAAGGTGATCGGCCCCAGCGTGTAGGGCTGAATGACTGCCTGGTATCTGTTGAATCACTCCGTCGCAACCCGACAGGAAGACTGTCAACAAGGATGCCTGTAGGAATCCTGGGCGCCTTCACTGCGGGAGCCTAATCTGTGTTGGAGTCGTGGCCTCAATCTGAGGGGTTCCTCGGTAGCTTTCAATCCGTCCCGTGACGCAAATCTTCTTTCCGTCATATTCCCTGTCAGGCTGCCTAAACTTCGCCCGGTTGCGGCCCCAAATGACGACGGTGAAAATCTGGTTTGGATAAGCCCGTTCCAGATTCAGAAAGGTGGGCTGACCGTTACTCGCCGGGGCGTACCGTGTGCTCGCTACGAGGCCGCAGACCGTCGCTGTCTCGCCGACATGGTCCTTGGCTTGGGCGGGGGTGAGCTGCGCTGCGTACAGTTCCAGCGCAGTTAGGGCAAACGAAAGCAGAATAATGCCGATCCTTCGGTTCATGGGCCAACTCCTTCAGAAATTGTGCGGATAACCTAGCGCGACGGCAGGACGGTGTCAAAGAAGTGTGCATGGCTGAGACACACCTGGAACCTGGAACGGCCCTCACAAACTTTTCTGAACGTTGGCGGTGAGCTGGAGCCCATGTTCCTCGCGGCACTGTCGCACTCACTGGCGTCTGTTGCGGATTACCTTTCTCCGGTGGAGCTGTCTCGCATCGAGGCAGAGAGTTAGGGAATTTTCTCCCATTTCGCCGTCCTACCCTCCGTTTCCTCCTCCAGTTCCCACTGAGGAATCCCACAACAAGTTCGCAGCGGGGACCCAAAGACTCCGTGCCCAAGAGAGCCATGGGGGAGCGCGATTTGATTGCCAATGTTCCAAGGCGTGGATAACATTTCGCGTGATGTTTCGTCGAGCAATCCTCGCATCCGCAGTCCTTATCGGCATTACGCTTCCTGCATCGGCCGCAACGACTCCAAAACTCGCGACGACAACGACGCGAATGTCGCAAGAGGTGAGAATCGGAGGCGCCATCCAGCCGGTCCCGAATGGTGGGATGACGCCGCCGAAGGTTGTTAGCTATTCGCCCCCCGCCTATACGCCACAAGCCCGTGCTGCACGCATCGAGGGCGTCGTCACCGTCCAGGCGGAATTTGATATCGACGGCAACTTCAAAGTCCTCGGGATTATCAAAGGTCTTGGCTACGGCCTCGATGAGAAAGCACTGGAGGCGCTTCAGAGCTGGCGTTTCTCTCCCGCGTATCGGAGCGGCGCTGCCGTTAGTGTCATTGCGGAAATTGAAGTCGCCTTCAAGTCGCCCGCGCCGGACAGCGACTTGTACATCCAGGGTATGCAATGGATGGATAAAGGCCGATATAAGGAAGCCCGCATCTTGTTCCAGACCCTTCTCTCGACGTTTCCAGATAGCAAATACGCATCGCAAACGGAATACGCGTTTGCAGATTCTTATTATCGTGAGGGCGCCAGAGAAGCTTTAGTTCGTGCTCGACGGCGATTTGAGGAATATCTCGCCTTCTTCCCCGACGGTCCACAACGGAGTGATGCCAGCAAGAAACTACTTGAAATCCAGCAACGGCTCGACCGCAAATAGGAACCTTCACAAAGGCGGCGGCGGGAGCCACAGTAATTCCCCGCAACGCCGACGCGTTGGTTGCGCTCCTGGAATTGCGCGACCGCGCCGAGAAGTTGAACTGCGGGGCAGCAGACCATTATGTCTCCCCCGCGTGTGAGAATGGGCGCATTGATGCAACGCGCCCGATGAAGAACTGGCGCACGGCATGGCGCAGTGTCACCCGGGCCGTATCGTGCCCAAGTTGTGGCACGGAGCATGGTTTGGGCGATCAAACCATCATGGCAATTGCGGGCCACGTCAACCGCGCGATGTTGGAACACTATTCTCACGTGCGACTGCAGGCCAAGCGCCAGGCGCTGGCGGCGCTGGAGACTGCCAGAGCCGAGAGGGTTTAGGCTGACTTATGTTCACAATCCACGTCACAAACAGCCCTGCCGCCATTCGGCTCCCTTGCCAAGTCCTGTCTTTTTCAATCGGGGCGGGCGGATTTGAACCGCCGACCTCCTGCTCCCAAGGCAGTATGAGGCCCATCTCAGTCTCATCGAGCATTTCTCACTCAAAAGCGTTATTCCGCTGAAACCCTTGATAGTAGCACCATTCCAGATACTCACCCGATAACACTTGCACTCAGTCCCATACAAGGGTAGTGTTACACCAAACTGTTACACGGAGACTCCCTGCTTATGAAACAGGAAAGCCTGACGGCCAAGCAAGTCGAACACATGAAACCCGGAGACAAGCGCACTGAGGTACCGGCCGGTCCGCCGGCCGGCCTGTATCTGGTCGTGCATCCGACCGGACGCAAAGGATGGGCGCTGCGCTATCGCTATCACGGTCGCCCGCGCAACCTGACATTTCCGAAAGGCTACCCGGACATGACGCTGGCGGCGGCGCGCGCTGAGGCGGAGTCTTTGCTTGGTGAACTGGATAAAGGCAACGACCCGGCCTTACTTCAGCGGCATGAAAAGGAAGTCGAAGCGCTCCAGCAAGCGTCCGTGGCGAATGTCGTTGAAGAATGGTTGAAGCGCGAAGTGCGGCCGGGCGCCGATGGACGCATCCAGCAAAAAGCCTGGAAGGAAACCCAGCGGATTATCGAGAAGGAAACCCATCCGTGGCGCACGCGCGACATCAGCGACATCAAGAAACCCGACGTGCTGCGATTGCTGGACGGGATCGTAGACCGCGGCGCGTCCGTCATGGCCTGCAGAACGCGCGGCGTGTTGCTGCGTTTTTTCAAGTGGGCAAAGAAGCGCGGCTACATCGAACAATCGCCCATGTTCGACGTTTCCAAGCCGGGGGCCGACCACAAAGACAGAGACCGCGTGCTCGAACCGGCCGAACTCGCCGAAGTGTGGAACGCCTCGAACTCTCTCAGTTATCCCGTGGGGCCGTTCATCCGCCTCTTGATTCTCACGGCGCAGCGGCGCGGCGAAGTCGCACGGATGCGCTGGCGCGATGTGGACCTCGACAAAGCATTGTGGACGCTGCCGGCGGAAGTCACAAAGAACGGACGAATTCACTACGTCCCGCTATCGAGGGCGGCGCTGACCATCCTTGGCGAGCTACCGCGGTTCACGGGCGATTACGTCTTCACGTACTCATCCGGCGAAAAGCCGGTGAACAGCTTTTCCGACATGAAAGAGGCGCTTGACGGGGAAACACTGAAGCGGCGGAAGGAACGCGGCGCTGAAAAGAACATCGAGAAATGGACCATGCATGACCTGAGAAGGACGGCGGCGACCCTGATGGCTGGACGCGGCGTGCTCCCACATGTGCTGACGGCGATACTGAATCAAACGGCCGATGTTCAGGCATCGAAAAGCTCTCCGATTCTGAAAGTCTATCAACGCTACCAGTACCTCGACGAAAAACGCGCGGCGCTGGAAGCCTGGGCGGATTACGTCGTCAGTCTCACTGACCAAAAGCAGAAGGCGGCAACAGCGTGAAGCGCAAGAAACGGACCACAAAGAAACCGGGCGCGCCTCCGTCCCCAATTGACAGCAATCTCCGGATCCTGATTCGCGACCTGTTAACAACCGGTGCGAGCAACGACGCCATCGCCGCAGAACTCGGCGTCGACTCGGCGATTGTGGATGCCGTGTGTGACGACTGGAAACGGGAGGGCCTCGCGCGCGTGAACAAACTAGTAAACGCAGAGAACGCAAGCCTTGCGGCGGACAAGAGGGAGATGCTCGCAGAAATAGGGCTCCACGGCGATGAACCCGTACTATGCCCCACATGCCGGCAGGAACTCGGCAGCACGCTGGGATGCCGGTGCTGCCTGGAAGCGCGGCACGACGTGGACATGACGCGGCGGGGCATCGAGAGCATCGTCATGAAGTACAACGAGTACGTGCGTGTCCGGGACACACAGGACCGCAACCGCCGTCCGCGCCAACGGCGCCGCAATTCAACCGTCGAAAAAAAGGTGCTGGCGCTCTGGAAAAAAAACAAAAAACTCACGGCCGGACAAATCCTGAAAAAGCTCGAAGCGTCAATGACAAAGCCGCCCAGCCTACGCACTGTACAGCGCACGCTAAAAACACACAAAAAACGCGACAGCTAAGAGTCTAGCTGTCGCAGCCCCACCACGAGCATGTGCTATCTCCAGCGCATGCTAGAGCACTCACTACGACTACTGAGATTCCGCGATCTGAAGGCCGCAGGCATCGTGACCAATCGCATGACCCTGACGCGCTGGATGCGGCGCGCAGAGGACCCATTCCCCCGGCCGCTCAGACTGTCGCCGGCGATCGTCGCCTGGCGCGCGGACGACGTCGCTGCGTGGCTAGACCGCCGCGCTGCGGCGGGACGCGGGGACCCGGCATGACCATACTCGGAGTCCCGGACGACCTGGTCGCTGGCGTCGAGCACATGACGATCGACGACTACCGCAGGTGGTACTACGACGTCTGGCTGCCCTACGTCGGAGAGCGCGAGGCGCTGGAGGCCCCGCCTGACGAGCTCGGGCGGCGCGTATGGAGCGTCGCCCATGAGTGACCGGTACACACTCGACCTGCCCGACGTCGGCATCACGTTCATTGCCGAGCGCCTGCGGCGCGATCGCCACGAACTCATCGGCGAGCTAACGGTGCGCTGCACGCTGCCGGGCGCGAAAGCCGTCAACGGCTATCTCTCCACAGGGGACTTCAACTTCTCGTCTGTGAGAGCGCGACAAGACAGAGCGCGCCTGCTGACGCAACGTTGCGCCGTGGATGGCATCGACTGGTTCGGACTCGTTGAGGAAGTGTGTCAGCGCGTGTTCCAGGCGGAACGCGAGGGAGAGCCGGACGTGGACCTGCGGACCCTGCCGCGTCCACAACCCGACGATGAGATACGCGTGCAGGGACTCTCGTTCCCGCGCCGGCATCCGTCCATTCTGTTCGGCGACGGCGGCGCAGCGAAGTCCTACACGGCGCTGTTTATCGCGGGAATCCTCGCGCACAAGGGACTCTCGGTTGCACTGTTCGATTGGGAGTTGTGTGGCGAGGACCACCGGGACCGGCTGGAGCGGTTGTTCGGGCCGGATAGCATGCCGGTGATACGGTATGCACTCTGCGAACGTCCACTGACCGCCGAGGTAGACCGCCTACGTCGCATTGTTCGCCAGCGCAAGATCGACTACGCCATCTACGACAGCGTCGCGCCGGCCTGCGACGGACCGCCGGAAGCCGCCGAAGTCGCCAGTCGATACTTCCGCGCCGTTCGCGAAATTGGCGCAGGAATCGGTTCTTTACATATCGCTCACGTCAACAAGACTGGCGACACGTCCGAGTACAAGCCGTTCGGGTCAACCTTCTGGCACAACCTGGCACGCTGTACTTGGTTCGTGAAGGCCGTGGAGCAAGCCGGCAACGACGCGACGCTGACCCTGGGCTTTTACAACCGCAAGTCAAACCTGGGCGCCATCCAGCCGCCGGTTTCCTACCTTGTGCGCTTCGGCGCTCTGACGACGTTTACGACCGTGGATATCGCCGACAGTCCCGAACTCGCCGGCAAGCTGACCATCAAGCAGCGCATGTACCAGCTTCTCAAGCGCGGCGCCATGTCGATCAGCGATATAGCGACCGAACTGGACGCGTCCTATGACACCGTCAGCAAAAGTGTCCATCGAAACCCGCGCCATTTCGTTGTTTTAGAGGGAGGAAAAGTTGGCCTACGAACAACATAAGACACCTGTCCTGGACACTTTTACACTGTCCAGGACGACACTCTCTCTCTCTATAGAGAGAGTGTCCGTCCAGTGTCCTGAAAAAATGGGGCGGCATACTCCCGAACCCCGGAACCGGACCATGATCGGACGCTGAGAGACGCCGGCAGAAAAGCCGTCGGCCGCTGGAGATTGGGATTCATGCGCTGAAGGCCGTCCCGCCAGAGAAGGGCGGACGCGGCAAGAAGGGCGGACTCAGCGCCTACGCAGAGAGGATTGGGAAGACACAAGGATATGTTTCGCAGGTGCGACTCGCGGCTGAAGTCGCGCGAGAAATACCTATTACTCAAGTAATGGGTTTCCTCGACAAGGCGCAGCACCTCGCCGAGGTCCACCGGCTGAGAGATCCTCATGGCAAAGCGACAAACGTACAAGTTGACTTGTATGTTTTGCGGCTTATAGCAACGGCTGCGAGAACCTGATGGCGCGACGACCTTACAACACGGGGCGCTGGCAACGCATTCGGAGCTGGCAATTGATCCGGGAGCCATTGTGCAGAATGTGCGATGCGATCGGCGTCACCCGGCCGGCTACTGACGTGGACCACATCCGACCGCTGGCCGACGGCGGCAGCTTCGACGACCCGGCGAACCTGCGTTCGCTGTGCCACGCCTGCCACTCGGCGGTCACGCGCGCCTGGCAACAAAAAAGGCCGGCACCCCTTCCCAAAATCAAGGGGGCCGATCCGCAGACGGGGCTGCCGCTGGACCCGCGCCACCCGTGGCGCAGAGCCTGAGCGCATTGCACGCTGCCACGCCTGCGCATGCGCACGCTGCCACGCTGGAACGCGCATGCGCGACGATCGCCGAACGCCGTGTACGACGGCTGCCGCTGGTTGACGACGATTGCTGCATGCGATCGCGCATGACGCGGACCGCGGCGCGAGAAAAAAATTTGCCGGAGCTGGGCCAATGGGACCGCGGCGGGGTCGCGTGTGCAGTAAGTTTCGAAGTCGGTGCCGCTTCTTCTTCTCTTCCTGTCCACGCAGGATGTCGGCTGGCAGGGCCTGGAAGGGCTCGGGAGCGGATGACACATTTGTGTCAGGGCCATTTTTCGCGCGCGCGTCGTCAGGGAGTAATCACCAGCGGCAGGGAGAAGTCGTAGACGGCCGCGGGAGCTTCGACGGCGGCGAGTCCCACGGCCATGACCATGGCAACGGCGGCGTCGATCCGCTCGTGGCTGCGGTCCTTCGAGGGTTTCATGTTGCCGGCGCCGTCGGTCTCGATCGCAACATTCGAAACGCACCACGTGAGAACAGGGTTCCCGTCGTGGATGAGAGTCCGATTCAGAATTCTCTCTTCGGTGGCCTTGGTTGCCGGTGACATGGACTTGTAGCCTTGTCCCCACTTGACGAGTGGGAGCGTGATTCCTTCCTCGCTCAAGATGCGTTCCAGTTCCGGCATACCCCAGATGTCGTAAGCGATTCCCGCCGGCTGATACTTCGCAGCGATTTCCCCGAGCCGCACGGCGACGATGCGCTTGTTGGTGGCGCGGCCGGGCGTGGCCTCGATGAAGCCGCGTTCGTTCCATACGCGATACGGAACGCGGTCTCTCTCTTCTCTCTCGGCCATGTTGTCGGCCGGACACCACGACCACACTTTCACATACCCGAATTCCGGCCAGAATAAGGCCAAGGACGTTAAATCGCGCACCGACCCAAGGTCGAGGCCGCCGTAGCATGCGCCGGCGGCTAGTAAGTCCACGTCGTCGATTTTCTCGCAACGCTGACACGCCATCCATTCCGCGGCCGGTATCCAACGTTCCTCAGCGGCGACGCGTTGATTGAGATTCAAATTGCGGAAGGCGGCTTCGAGAGCCGGCATGCGCCTGGCGCGTTCGGCGAGCATCTCGATGTCCTCGAGACTGCGGAAGTCGCCAAGCGCGGGATTGGACGCCTTCCAGGATTCGGGATTCCAGATATCGGCATCCGCCGGCGTCTCGAAAATGAAGGCCGAGAAGCGTTCGTCTTCGACGTCGCCGGCGTTGACCTGCTTGCCATAGTCCACCAGCGTACTCATGAGGGAACTATCGCGTTCCGACTGCGTCGAGATGATGAGGACCAGGGGTTCTTTGCGGGCGCCGGAACCCGACGTCAGCGCATCGTAGAGCCGGCGGCCGATTCCATCACCCCATTGCGCGAGCTCGTCGAGAATGACGACACTGGGAGAGAGTCCGTGAGCCTTCGCCGCGTCGCTGCTTAGTGCCTTGAGGATCGAACCCGACGGCAAGTGTTCGATTGTCTTTTCGTGGCGTTTGATGTTGCATTCCGCTTCCATCCAGGGGTTATCGGCGATATAGGCGCAGACTTCGTTGAAGACGATTCCGGACTGGTCGCGATCGGTAGCGCCAATGACGATCTGGCCGCGCTTCTCATGTTCGGGGCCGAGTAGGTGACAGAGCGCCAGAGCCGCGCAGAGTCCGGTCTTGCCGTTCTTCCTGCCGACACTCAGCAAGCCGGTGCGCACCACCCGCCGGCCGCGCCTGGTCCGATACCACGCCTTGACGATCTGGCGTTGCCACGGCCGGAGCTTGAACCGTTGGCCGGCGAGAATGCCGCTGGTGACCGTCAGACTCTCGATGAAGGCGATGACGGCCGCGGCGCGCGACTTGTGGCCGTCCCATGACGGTTTCGGCGCTTCGGCCGTCGGAAGCTTCGTCTTTGCCTTCGCGCCGGGTCCCCGGAGTCCCATAACTGACGCCTATTGTAGTGGCCTTCTCGATGATAATTGCCATCTATCGAAAACTGCCTTACGATAGGCGCATCTTATGGAGGCTCCATGAACCTACGCGAACTGTTAGAGCGCCGTTCCAGGATCGTTGAGGAAATGCGCGCGATCGCCAACCAACCCGCGGGGGCCGGCGGCGACTTGTCGGCCGAACAAGCCACGCGCTTCGATGCATTGAAAACCGAACTCCAAACCGTCGAGACGCGGATCGACCGCCAGCGGTTGCTCGACGAGGCCGAACGGCGCGTCCAGGGACAGCCGGTAGCCGGGCAAGACACCCGCTTCGAGGACGCCTGCCGGGCCTTCTCGCTGCGCGCGGCCATTGCCGGCGCCGCGGGCCTCAACGTGGACTGGGGCCGGGAGCGCGAACTTTCGACGGAATTGCAGCGGCGCGCGGGCCGTCCCTTCCAGGGAATTGCTGTTCCATTGAGTGTCTTTCATCAGCCGATACCCCGCGACATGGAACAGCGCGTCCTGACGGCCGGCGCAACGGTGGCCACGGACTATCTGGGCGGCCAGTTCATCGACCGCCTGCGCGAAGCACTGGTGCTTCGACGACTCGGCGCAACGGTTCTCACCGGACTGGTCGGCAACGTCGATATCCCGCGGCTGACGACGTCGGCCACGACCGGCTGGGTTGCGGAGAATGCGGCCGTGGGAATCTCGGACCCGGTCTTTGACAAGGTTTCAATGACTCCCAAGCATGTCGGCGCGCGTACTGAGTTTTCGCGCAACATGCTGTTGCAGTCGTCTCCGGATATCGAGCAACTGTTACGGAACGACTTCGCGCGCGTGCTGGCCACGGCCGTGGACGCGGCCGGAATCAAAGGCGGCGGTTCGAACGAACCCACGGGAATACTGGCGACCGCCGGAATTGGCTCGGTTTCCTTCGGTACGCCCAACGGTGGCGCGCCCACGTGGGACGGCGTACTCAGTCTCATTGCGGAAGTGGAGATTGACAACGCGATGGGCCGCGCGTTCCTGACGAACCCGAAGGCCGTCCGGAAGATGCGCGCCACGGTGCGCGTCGCCTCGACGGATTCGCGCATGATCCAGGAAGAGCCCGATTCCCTGGCGGGCTACCCGCTGGCCTCGACAAACCTGGTTCCCTCGAACCTGGTGGAAGGCACGAGCGGAGCGACGTTGTCGGCTTTGATTTTCGGCAACTTCGCGGACCTGATTCTCGGCTACTGGAGCGAGCTGGACGTCTTGGTGAACCCCTACGAATCGACGGCCTACAGCAAAGGCAACGTGCAAGTCCGCGGCATGATCACGATGGACGTGGATGTGCGGCACCCGGAGAGTTTCGCGGCGGCGCAGGACATGATCACGACGTAATGAAGCTCGAACACCGGGCGGTCCTGGAACTGCGCCGCAAGGACCGCAAACTGGAAGGCTACGCGGCGCGATTCAACGTCGAGGCGCGGATTGGCGACTTCACGGAAGTCATCCGCGCCGGCGCCTTCGCGCGCAGCTTGGCCAGCGGCGCCGACGTCGTCGCATTGGTGGATCATGATCGAACTCGCCTGTTGGCTCGCACGCGTTCCGGCAATTTGCGCCTGGCTGAGGATGCATCTGGCTTGCAGTTTGAACTGGCGGTCCCGGACACGCAGCCGGGGCGCGACGTCCTGGCGCTAGCCGAGCGCGGCGACCTGGGCGGCATGTCGTTCGGCTTTACGGTGCCCGACGGCGGCGAGGTGTGGGAAGGCCGGCGGCGCGAACTGCGCGTCATCGACCTGCGCGAGATTAGTGTGGTGAGCGCGTGGCCAGCTTACGACGGCACCGAAGTGGTTGCGCGTTCACACACTCCGCGCTTGAACAACGCGCGCTTGTTCCTGGAAACCTGCAAGGGATGGCGGCCGCCGTGGGATTGATGCGGCGCATTGCCGGCTGGCTCGCGCCCGAGACGCGGAGCGCCGAAGTCTCCTGGGACATGCTCGGCGGCGGCATCGACACCGGCGCGGCCATCGTCTCCCCCCGCATTGCCGAAAATCTCTCGACGGTGCTGGCGTGCGTGGGCGCCATTTCAAGCGCCATGGCCTCGCTGCCCGCCTACGTCTACCGCAGTCAAGGAAACTCCCGCACGATCGACGAAACGCATCCGGTGGCGCGTCTGATCGCCAATGGGCCGAACGTCCATCAGACGTGGGCCGACTGGATGGAATGGACGCTGGCATCCGTCCTGCTGCGCGGGAATGCCATTTCGGAGATTGTCGCCGACGGCCGCGGCGCGGTCGTGGGACTCCGGCCAATCCCGTGGGAATGGTGCAACGTGCAGCTATTGCCTAACGGCCGGCTCGCCTACGACGTCGTCGAGTTGACGCACGTCTACGGCGGAACGGGCCGGCCGCGGCGCCTGCTGCAAAGCGAAGTGTTCCATTTGCGCGATCGCAGCGACGACGGCGTAATTGGCCGATCGCGCTTGCAGCGGGCCGCGGCGGTCGTGCAGGCGGGATTGAGCATTCAGACGTTCGCCAATGCGCTGTACGAGAACGGCGTGAATCCATCCGGGGCGGTTGAACTCGATGGCGTCCTGAGCAAGCCGGCGCGCGAACAATTGAGCCGGCATCTCACCGAAGCGTTTACCGGCCCGCGCAATGCGGCGCGCGTCTTCATCTTCGATCAGGGCCTCAAGTGGAAGCAGATCAGCATCAGTCCCGAGGATGCGGAATTTCTGAACTCGCGGCGCTTCACGGTGGAAGAACTCTGCCGGCTGTACAACGTGCCCCCGCCGATTGCCGGCGACCTCTCGCACGGTACGTTCACCAACACCGAGACGATGATCCGGTGGTTTGCACAAGCAACGCTGGCGCCATGGATTCGCAAAGTGGAAGCCGAGTTTGCGCGTTCGGTGTTGACGGGAAATCGGCGGCTTGAAATCGACTTGTCCGGGCTGCTGCGGGGCGATCCGCAGCAACGCTGGCAGTCCTGGAAGATTGCGATCGAGGCCGGCGTGCTGACGCCCGACGAAGTGCGCGCCGAAGAAGGGTTCAATCCGAGGCCCGCGCCGGCCGTGTCCTGAGATGACGTGCAAAGAGGCCCGGGAAATCCTGGGCCTGTCCAAGCGGCAATTCGCGAAGTACTTTGCCGAGACGGGCCTGGCCGCCATCGCGCCGTCCCAGCGCAGGGGCGGCTGCGTGACCTACGACCTCAGCGAGGAGCATCTGGACATCATCCGCCGGGCCCGGGCGGAAGCGCACCAACGCCATCGGCAAATCCGTGTCGAGCAGTGCGCCGAGATGCGCGAGCGGGCTGGACCCGAACACCTGGCCGAGCTGGCGCGGCGGAAGCGCCTCAACGCCATCCGGCGGCAGGACAAGGACTACTACGGGGAACTCGTTGCGTTTGTCTTCATGCCCGCCGCCGTCGAAGATGACGAGGTATCCAGCCGGCTTCCCGGCGGTCCGATGATGGCGACGATGCAGTACCGTCCCTTCTATCCGCGCCTCTACGAACACAGCCTGTGGGCCAAGGCCAACACCTGGCGGCCGCGGTCTCTGGATTCGCGAGACGACGGCGACGACAACCGCGAATCGCGGTACTTAGATCGCTACGCCGTCGAAGTCTGGTATGCGCACAACCGCGGTTGAAGCGGTTGCAGGCGTGGTTGCGGCGCGGCCGGGACTGCACCGGAATAAAAAGATCTCAGTTCCGGGATCTTTTTCTGTTGCAGGCGTGGTTGCGGCGCGGCCGGGACTGCACCGTAAACACGGACGGCAACGGCCCTGTTTCTCAGTCGCGTTGCAGGCGTGGTTCCAGCGCGGCGGGGACTGCACCCCCGCAAGCGCGAAAGTGATCTTAAGATCGCTCCTAGCAACCCGCGTTTGTTACATATCGCGTTACATTTCCGATTTTTTCAGCCTTCGAATTGTCTGTAAGTCTAAGTCGGGGCGGGCGGATTTGAACCGCCGACCTCCTGCTCCCAAGGCAGGCGCGCTAACCAGGCTGCGCCACGCCCCGACAGTCATGATTTCAATTCCACATTCCACCTAGGGCAATAGTCTAGCAGTGACAACAGACCGCCGACCACTGCATATCCAGACCCTCGAACCTTCTTTCGCCATCTAGACAAAAATTGCAACGGCTCGCTAAGTATGGTTGCCTATCGATCAGAGTCCCTGAGAAAGGAAGGTTTTGTGAAAACAATTTTCACCCTATGCCTGATTGCGCTCGCGGCGCTGCTCGTCCTAGATACGGTGGTCTTTTTCTCCCAATCGTATGTCCGGTCCGCCAATGCTCAGGCGGCCGCGACTGTACGCGTTCACAACGTTTCCGATGCGCTTCGCGCAGGCAGTCAGGGCATTCAAGTGTCAGGTCGGATTGTCGGATTCTCTTGTGTTCGCCCTGAAGGCATGCCAACCACGCATTGTTACGTGGCCACGACAGACTAGGGGCGTGGTGATCACGTCTTCAGAGGTCGGCTCGCTTCGCTCGCTCACCACGGGCTGAGCTCCTGTCAGCTCTTCGGAGTACAAACCTGTCAGGGCTCAAAGGGGCGGTCCAGAACAATCTCGATCGTCGTGCCCTTCGGAAGAACCAAATCGGATCCGCGAGTCAACAGCACGGCGGCGAGGCCGGCCGCGGCGCCCGCTCCTCCGCCGATGGCTGCGCCCTTTCCACGGTCGACGACAGCCCCGATAATGGCGCCGTCGACGGCGGCTTCGGTGATCGTGCCGGCATCCTTGCTTTTGCTGGCGTCGCCTTGGACGGACGACTCGCCCTCGCGTTTGCCTTCACTGGTTCCGCCCAACGAAGCGTAAATGGGCAGCGTGGCGCCGTTGGGAAGGACTAAGGTCTGAAATGACAGCGTCAGCGCGGCCTTGCCTTTCACGCGGCCCGGCTGCCGCACTTCGACAATCTTGCCGCGGACGTACGATCCCACAGGTATCACAATTTCGTTATTGATCGTGATGGGGAATATCGTCTGACCGTAAACGCCATCGCCATCCCGCGCGCTCTTGGTCGAGAGCTGGTTTATGAGAGCGATCGGAATGGCAGTGCCGGCAGGGACCACAAGCGGGGGCTTCACGGGCGCGTTTTCATCCACTCGAAGCAAGCGGGGACCGCCCTGCGGGGCTTGAAATAGGAGACTCCACACAACGAGTCCGAACAATCCGTTCATAGCAGACTCCTTCAACTTCGCTACACAATAGCATCAGAGACGGAGAAGGCCAAGAAAGCGGAGCAGGGGTAGTGGGTCCGTCAACATACTTCACGGATACTCACCCGCCTGGGGAAACTTCGAAATTGGACGAGTCCTGCATCTCAGATCCGAAATCCGAAATCTCAAATTGAACGACAGCCTATACTCGCGCCGCGGCAAAAGTTGTGACACGCGTCCAATTTGAGATTTCGGATTTCGGATCTGAGATGCAGGACTCGTCCAATTTCAAAATTTCGTCAGCGGCCGTCCGGATCCTTCAAAAACCTCCTCAATTCCGCCAAAGCCTGCCCGCGGGCGCTGACGCGGTTCTTCTCCTCGGTCGTCAGTTCTGCGAGGGTCTTGCCAAGTTCAGGGACTAAAAAAATCGGGTCGTAACCGAAGCCGAGGGCGCCGACCGCGTGATGGACGATACGGCCTCGAAGCGTCCGTTCCACAGCCCAGACCACCGTTCCGGCTTGAGACAGCGCCAGTGCGCAGAAGAAGGTTGCGTCGCGCGAGGCGCCGGGCCCCAGCGCATCGAGCTCGTCAAGCAATCGCCGATTGCTTTCTTCAGGAGTGGATGCGTATCGAGCCGAGTAGAGGCCCGGCCGACTGTCCAACGCCTCGACGCACAATCCGGAATCGTCGGCCAGGACGAACCCATCGACGCAGCGGCTATAGTGGATTGCCTTCAGCGCTGCGTTTTCCGCAAACGACGTTCCCGTCTCGAGAGGATCGGCGATCCCTGCAGGCAGCGGCTCAACCGACCATTCGCTGAGGTCTTTAAGCGCAAGCCGGATTTCTCGGACCTTCCCGGGATTTGTACTGGCGACGACAAGCTGTTTCACCGCTGCAGAATCTTCTTCTGAATCTCGACGAGCTCCGTGATTCCTTTTCTGCCCAGGCCGAGCAACTGCGCGAGCGAATCGTCGCCGAACGGATTGCGTTCGGCGGTTCCCTGCACTTCCACGAATTGCAAACGATCGGTCATGACAAGATTGAAATCCACTTCTGCTGTCGAGTCTTCAGAGTAGTTGAGATCGAGCATAGGAACTCCGCCGACAATGCCCACGCTCACCGCAGCGACGTAATTGCGGATCGGGTCGCTTGAGACGAGTCCCATCTGCAGGAGATGATTGACAGCTTGCCGCAGCGCGATGAAGGCGCCTGTGATCGACGCGGTCCGCGTCCCCCCATCGGCCTCGATGACGTCACAGTCCATCCAGATGGTCCGTTCGCCGATCTTGTCGAGATCGATGACAGTGCGAAGCGAACGTCCGATCAGGCGCTGAATCTCCTGCGTGCGCCCGGACCGCTTCCCCGTAGTCGATTCGCGGATGGTGCGGGTCTGCGTTGCGCGAGGAATCATCGCGTATTCCGACGTGATCCAACCTTTGCCCGAATTCCTGAGAAACGGCGGAACCGCGTCCTCCACGCTGGCAGTGCAGATGACGCGGGTTCGTCCGATTTCGATCAACACGGAGCCTTCCGCGGCTGAAATGAAGCCGGGCGTGATCCGAATCGGCCTCATCTGGTCCGGCGCCCGTCCGTCGATTCGCATCGTTCAGCGCACGTTCAAGGCGCCGGCGGCCGTGGCCGGCGGCGGAACGTTCGTAATAGATAGGTCCATCGCGAGCGGCAGCAAGAGCAGGCAGTGGCCTGCCAGCGTTTCTTTTTCTGCGCCGCCGATCAGGATCTTGACATGCCGGATTTCCGGCAGGTTGTACGCGAGTGAATTGACTATGGAGTAAATAGTCGCCAGTTCGTTTTGAACGCCTCCAGGGTGGTTGGCTGCAATGGCGTCGGAAAAATCAACATACGCCAGGCCGTCCCCCGCGATGAATACTTCTTGAACTTTCGTTTCCTTGGGGACCGACGGCAGCAATTTATTCGACTTCGGTCCTGCCACTACTTTCTGAAGAATCTGCTTGGCGCGGTTCGTCAGCTCGGCCGACCGGAAGATCGTTTGATCTTCTGCCGACAGGGCGAGATCTGGAGCGGCGGACGGGAAGAAAATCTTGACCGTCATCGGCGGGTCGGTTGAAGAATACAGCGGCTCGGACGCGGGCGTGAAGGGCTGCGCTTCGGGTTCGGCGTCCTTTACAGCCGATTGAATTCGGCCCAGAACGTCAACAAAGAAACCAAGAGTAATTGCAAAACCGATCCCGAGAACAACAAGAGCAATTTTGATGTGACGCGGCATCGAGCCCTATCCGCCTCCCGCTCGACGCGACGCGAAACGCGCGACCGCAGACGCCATCGCCGCGACGAACTTGCCGTGAAAGGACGCATCGGTCACGGTTTTCCTGCTGAGAGGGTTATTCAGGTTTCCAATCTCCAGCGCCACCGACGGCATCGTCGTACTGGCCAGCACTGCGATCGGTCCAGTCCGGATTGGAAAGCGCCAGCCCGGAACGATCTTGCTCAACTCTTCCTGAAGAATCCTGCTCATCGCGGCGCTGGCCTGCCGGCTCTGGCGGTATCCCATGAACCATGGCAGGAAGAGCTGGTTCTTGGAGGCTGCAGGGGAAAGACCCGCTGCGAAATCTTCTTGAATGAGGTAAATGGCAGAGCCGGAGTCGAGCGTTTTGGTCGAGTAACCAACATGAATACTGATGAAGAGATTGGCCTGATTGTTGTTAGCGACGGCCGCGCGCTCTTCGCTGGAAACGTCGATATCCGAATCGCGGGTCAGAAGCACGGTTGCGCCGAAACGACGCTGGAGCTCCACTCGCAGAGAACGCGCGATCTTCAAAGTCAGGTCCTTCTCTTGAACGCCTTCAGCCTTGACGCCTGCGTCGCTCCCGCCGTGTCCAGGGTCTATTACGATGACGCGGATGCCGCCCAAAGACTGGCGTGGATCCAGACTCGAAGCTGCAGTTGGAGGCGGCGCCGCTACGTTGTCCGGATTCTCGCCCTTTCTGAAGAAATCCACAACGTGGGCTCGACCCTCCTCGAGCGATGTGAGGCGGATGTCCCCGAGCTGATCCGTTCCTGCTGCAACGATCTTAGGAACGCCGTCCGCGTCGTCGAACATGATGGACTCCACCAGCCGGCTGCGATAATCCAGCCGCTCGCGCGCCGGGTCCATCGGCTTTCGGTCGATGAGAAACTCTGCTCGCGGCGAAGCTTCGTTTCGCCTCAGAGTCAATCGGATCGGGGTTCGTGCGCGTATCGTCAAGCGGGTCAATGCCCCAATCGTCTGAGCCGCCATCGACAACTCCTCCGGTTCGACGCCGGCAAACATGCGCGACGATCCTGCTCGATAGCGAAACTCGATTCCCGTCACCCGAGACACTGCCAGCGGAAGGAAATCCGCCGGCGCCAGCCATTGATTGTTTTCGTACCGGACTGGGTTGTTCAACAGCACGATCTGATCATTCACGGAGACAAGCCCGCTGTTGCGCGTCGCTACGATCCGGGAATTCGGAGTCCGTATCGTGAAAGTTTCCAGCGCCGTCGCATCCGAATAGGACAATTTGAGATGCTGAACGATTTCGGCTAGTGGAAGGTAGACGACGCGGTTGATGGTCTGAGGAGTAAGGGTGAGCGTCGAGTCTGGGAAATAGATCGCAAATCCTTCGTTAGCCGCCTGCAGGTCCGTGAAAGAAAAGAAAGCGATGCTCGCCGCCGTGATCGCTATGGCGATCCGAATCCTATGCGTCATAACGCATTCTTAGTCTATCGTAGGCGCGCCGTGAACTGCGCTCCTAGATTAATAAGGCAGCGCGACCGAAGTCGTCCGCGGGGTCGACCGCTACCCCGTCTGCGCGTACGCTTCCAGTTGCAACGAGACAGTTACCGTTGTTCCGCGGCCGAGTTCACTCGTCACGTCGATCTGTCCGCCGTGGGCGTGTACAATGCGTCGCGCTGCGGCGAGCCCAAGGCCCACGCCGGGCGCCGCATCTTTTGAAACACGGCCGCGCCGGAAAGGCTCAAAGATATGGGGCAGCTCCTCAGGAGAAATCCCAACTCCAGTATCGGACACGGTGAAGACGGCGGCGCCGCCGCAGCGGGTCAGGGACAACCGAATCGTTCCGCCGCTGGGCGAATATTTAATAGCATTGCTGACGATGTTGTTCAGGACCTGCTCGATTCGCGCCGGGTCGCAATAGATGGGCGTTGGACCGTCCGGCGCCGACAAAACGAGATGATGCGCCGGGGATGACGACTGGAATAATTCGTAAACGTTCTGAAGGAGCGTGCGCGCGTCCTGCCGCTGGAATCTCAATTCCAACTGTCCCGCTTCGATCCGGCTGGAGTCCAGCAGATCGCCGACCATACGATCGAGTGCATCAACCTGCCGGCTGATGAGACGGCTGAGATGATCAAGCCGGTTGCGGTCGACGGGCTGATTCGAAGATAGAATTCCCGCCGACATTTTGAGGTTGCTAAGCGGATTGCGCAAATCGTGCGCGACCGCGGCGAGAAATTCCGCCTGCCGTTCGCGCTGGCGCGACAAAGCGTCGGCCATTTCATTGAATTGCGCCGCAATATTTCGGAGTTCCTCCGGGCCTGTTTCGGGCGCCCGCGCCTCGCGCATTCCCGAAGCGAACCTTCGCATGGCGTTGCGCGTTTCCAAAACGGAACGAAACGCGAAAAACCGCAGCCAGATCAGGAGAGCCGCAGCCGCCAAGAGCAAGGCGACTGTTGCGCCAAGACCTAACCAGTCGCCAATCACATCCCATCGTTTAGCCTCTTCAAGCGTTCGTTCAGTCTGCTGAATGGCGCCGTCTACAACCTGCTCAAGCGACCTGAACGCCGCAACCAGGCGCTTTTCGTCGTCTTGCGTCAGCGGTCCCGCTCCCGCGCTATTGAGATAATTGTGGACGTCTTCGTAAGCCATTCTGAGGGCGGCGCGATGCCGAGGATCCGGCACATATCGCTCGATTTCAGTAAGCTTCCGGCGTAAATCGGCTGAAGCCACGGCCCGATCGAGCGCGTCGCCGCTGCGCGCGTGCATCAACAGGTCGACCTCCATTTCCTCGGCCAATCGCGTGGCATTGGTCGCCGACGTCAACGTTGTTGTAGTTCGGCCCAAGTAGCTTGCCAGCGTTACCAGCGAAATAGATGTGGCGACCGCAAGCGCCGCGATCGCGGTCATGACAATGGTTAGGATGCGATGGAGGCTCACAGTGATTCCCGATCCAAGCTTCTTTGAGTTTAAAACTCCCGCTTGGGGTGGTTCAACGGGACGCTTGCCGGTACACTTCGCGCTACCATGAGACTAGAGGCTTCAATGAAAATCGCAAAGATCATGGCAGTGTTCGCCAGCGTGATTCTCTCCACAACCATCATCGGCGCTCAGGGAGAAACGCAACAGCTCTGCGTCGATGAATCCGCGAGCCGCTTCACGATTCAGGTCGGCTCTGCAGGGTTCTTGAAAATGTTCGGCCACGACCATCAGATTGAAGCCCGCCAGATCCGCGGCTGCGCCCTCATCGACTGGTCTCGGCTGGAGCAATCGTCCGTCGATCTTGCGTTCGCTTCTTCCGGCCTTCAGGTCGCCGATAAGGAGCACAAGGAAGATATTCCTGAAGTGCAAAAGGAAATGGAAACGAACGTTTTGCGCGTCGGCCAGTTTCCCGAAATCCGGTTTAAATCGGAACGCGTGCAGGTCCGCAAGGCTTCCGATCTCATCATCGAAGGCGCGTTGACCATCCGCGGACGAACCGAGAAGGCCGCGGTTCCCGTAAATCTGCGCCGCCTTGCCGACGGACGCGTGAATGTTTCCGGGAGCTATAACCTGCGTCAGTCGGATTTCGGAATCGAACCCGTCCGAGTGGGCGGCGGACTCGTACGCGTGAAGGATGAAGTCCGCTGCGACTTCAATCTGGTTTTGCGATAAGTGCAGAATCCGGCATCTGCGCAATCTGCGGCTAAAAATTTACATGGAACTTTTGTAACTCTCGGACCGTTCTTGAGTCTGAGTCGTTATGAAAGGAACACAGCAAAAGATGGGAACAACGTGGCTGAGGTCGGACTGGCCGGTCATTCCTTCCCACGCTTCAATGTGGAAATACCTTCCTGAGCTGGAACACGCGCTTCACCGCGGCGTGATTGCGGTCCGCGATCCAGATCGTCCGGCATTCTACGAGATCGAGATCGGTCCACATTGGTTCTACGTCCACATTCCGAGCCGTATAACGGGCGTCTATCTGGTCGCCGTCGCCCGCACCACCTTCGAGAACGCATCCGTATTGATGGAACACGCGTGCTGAACGGCGGCGGCCAGATTTCTAAAAGCTATCGCCGCGCTCGCGAGACCAGTCTCGAAACGCCGGCGGCTGCCAGAGACAACACGCCGATCACAGCCGCCAGAGGAAGTTCTCCCGCTGTTTCGGGAAGGTCTTCCCCGGTTTCAGCCTCAGCGCCCTCTCCGGCTTGACCCGAAGGCTCGCCGGTTGCGCCGGGTTCTGCGCCAGGCGCCGTTTCGGCTGGCTTCATGCGCTCCGCGTCGTCTTTCATACGCTCCGCGTCATCGCGGTCGTCGCCGTCAAAGACGTCCTTGATGCCTTCGCCGGTCTTCTCAGCGCCTTCCTTGGTGGCCTCGCCGGCCTTTTCAGCGCCTTCCTTGGCGGCCTCGCCGGTCTTCTCAGCGCCTTCTTTCGTAGCTTCAGCGCCTTCTTCAACTCCTTCCTTGATGTCGCCCAACTGGGCCGCGCCCGGGAGTGGAATAGCTATGAGGAAAAGGGAGCACAAGACTGCAAGCAGGACCTTGTGAATGAGTCTGTCAAACATACATTTCTCCTAAAGTTAGGTGAAGTCTCCCAAGAAACCTCCCTGCAGGAGAAATGCCAGTCATCAGTTTTGAGTTGTGAGTCTTGAGTTTGGGCGCAACTCACAACTCACAACTCGCAACTCACGACTAACTAACGGGGAGGTACCCTCCAGAAATAGATCGTTCTTCCCGATGACGTTGTGATGGTCTGCTCAGGCGCCCAATCGCCCATGCGGAAGGCGTGTGAAACGATGCGCGTGCCGGGCTTGAGTTCCTTAAGCAGCTTTGGCCGCAGCTTTTCGTTGAGACTTTCGAGCAGATACAACGTCACGACGGTGGCCTCGCTGATATTTGCGGAAAAGAGGTCTTCGTTGAGGAATTTGACCTTGTCGGTGACGCCCGCCTTGACCGCGTTCGCGTTGGCCTCTTTGATGCGCGTTGGATCGATATCGATGCCGACTGCACGAACGCCGTACTTTTGCGCCGCCGTGATGGGGATGCGTCCGTCTCCGGAACCGAGATCGTATACGACGTCGCCGGCTTTGACGCCTGCTACTTTCAGCATCTCGTCCACGACGTCTTGTGGAGTCGGAACATAGACCACGTCGGGAGTCCGCAGTCCCTGAGCCTGGCCCTGAGCTTGCTGGGCCTGGCTCGCCGGCGCGGCGATCGCCGCCATGCTGAGACACAAAGCCAAGATCAGAATCACTTTACGGTTTTGCATGTTGACTTTCTCCTTCGCGTTTATTGAATGAAGACTGCGGCTGAAGCCATAGCGAAAGCAGGACGCCGACAGCTACGACTGCAACGCCGACAAGAGCGCCGGTTTTGAAAGTGTTAAGGCTTGAATACAGCAGGTACGTGCAGGTGGCGCAAAACACAATTGGCGTCAACGGGTACAACGGAACACGGAAAGGGCGCACGGCGCCAGGGTCCTTTCGGCGCAGCACAAACAGAGAGATTCCGGTGAGCAAGAAAAAGGACCAGAAAACAGGCGACGTGTAATTCACGATCGTCTCCAGGTTCTCGCGCGTGAGCGTTCCCAGCAGCACGAGTCCCAGTCCGATCGCGCCCTGCGCCAGAAGCGCGTTGACGGGCGTCGAGGTTCGCGAACTCCACCGGCCGAGAAAAGACAACGGCGCGACGTCGCAACCGAGCGCATACGATGTACGGGCGCCGGTGAAGATCGTTGCGTTCGCCGAAGTCAGCGCGGAAATGGCGACAAATACGCTGATCAGTCCGGCCGCGCCCTCGCCAAAAGCGTTCCGCATCACGTCAGCCGCAACTTGATTCGATCCGGCGACTCCCGCCAGCCCCAGCGCGCGGAGGTATGCCAGGTTGATCAGGACGTAGAGAACGGTGATGACTAGAATGCTGGAAAACAGTGCGCGGGTCATGTTGCGCTGCACGTCACGCAATTCCGCCGACAGGTACGCCGCTTCGTTCCACCCGCCGTAAGTCAGGAGCACGAAGACCATCATCATGCCGAACGCGGAAGACCCGCCGGCGTTTGGACTGGTTGCAGCGGATTGAGGAACCGCGGCGGTGAACCCGGCCGCGATGACCAGAATCACGCCGAGCACCTCAACGGTCGTCAAAACGTTTTGCGTTCCCGTGCCTTGACGCACGCCGAGAATATTGAGTCCTGTCAACAGGACAAGCAGGCCGGCGGCGTAGATCGACGACGAGTAGGCGCCGAGCGGAGCGATCCGGCTCGCATAGTCGCCGAAGACGAACGCCAGCAGCGCCATCGAGCCCGTCTGAATCACGCTCATGCGCGCCCATGCGAACAGGAAGCCGATGCGGCTGCCGAACGCGCGCCTCAGAAAATGATAGTCGCCGCCTGCATGTGGAAAGGTCGTTGCCAATTCCGCATAGACCAGGGCGCCTATGAACGACGCTGCGCCGCCCAACGTCCATGCAAGCAACACGGTCCATTCGCTTTGTGCATTTCCTGCCACAAGCGAAGGCAGACTGAAAATGCCGGCGCCGACAACGATGCCGATAGTGATTCCTATCGCATCAACCACTGTTACGACGCGCTTTGGCGCGCTGACAGACTCGACTTGCTTCATCACCACTTCAATTTTGCGGTTCGGTAATTCTAGCGATGTCGGGCGGCCGGCACAACCACACAAAAACGCCCGGCCGAGAGACCGGGCGTTCGCCAGCGGCCGGCCTGAGGGGGGAGCCGGCGCTGACAAGCTCTGTGCGGCGGTCTTAGCGTTTCACGCCTGCGATGTCGGTCTGCTTCGCCGCCGCTTTCCTTGCAAGTTCCGCTTCAAGGGAGGATCGAACCAGCGCCCGAGCGGAGCCCATCTCGCCCCACTGCACGAGCGACAGGAAATAGGAATCCTCGTAGACGTTGAAGACCAGACGTCCACCGCTGTTCATCCGCTGGACGGCGGCCGGCAGCGTCATGACCGCAGCAACGTGACCCTCTCTGTCTGAAACCTGAATGGCGTCGCCAATCCGCCGCACGTAGTAATCGCCGGGCGGAAGCTTTTCGGCTTGAACATAGAAATGAAACGGAATCGACGCGATCAGCGTCGTGGACTGCGCTTGAAGATGATTAGGCGCTGCGGCCGCAATTAAGATTGCGGTAAGAAAAGCAGCCAATAGGACGGCGAATCCGGTGTTGTTGTGTCTCATATGAAACTCCTTGATTAAAGAGAGGACCAATACCGAAGCGTTCTGCTTCGGCTTTCATAGACACAAGCGGAAATTCTGCGGCAAATCCGCCATCGCGTGACGGCTGCGCGAAACGTGTGCTAACGTAACCCGATCCCAAGGAACGCTTCACGGATATTCGGGATGAACTCGAGGGGACGCGTTTGGTTACGGAACAGGGACAACTCACGAAGTTGCTTCGATCCTGGAGCGAGGGAAACTCTTCCGCGCTGGATCAATTGACCCCGCTGATCTACGGGGAGCTCCGCAAACTTGCCCGCTTCCACATGTCCCACGAAGCTGCCGGCCATACTTTGCAGCCCACGGCGCTGATTAATGAAGCCTTTCTCAGGTTGATGGACGTCAACCGGGCGGATTGGAAGAGCCGGAAGCACTTTTACGCGGCCGCTTCGCAAATAATGCGAAGAGTGTTGGTAGATTACGCCCGAAAAAAACGCTCTGTTAAGAGAGGGCGGCAACTGAAGCGCGTTCCCTTTGAAGAGGCGATCGCGTTGCCCTCGGACATCCCGGCCGCAGCGGACATCGTGGCGTTCGACGTCGCGCTGACGCGGCTGGCCGCCATCGACGCCCGAAAGGCGCAGGCGGTGGAATTCTGGTTTTTCGCCGGCATGACGGTCGAAGAGATCGCCGATGCGCTCGACATCGGCGCATCGACCGTGCACCGCGATCTGGAGTTCGCGAAGGTCTGGCTGGCGCGCGAACTGGGGAGCATCGGCAGCCATGAGCAATGAAGAGTTCTGGAGCAAGGTTGAGGAAACCTACCTGAGGGCGGTGCAACTGCCTGCCGAGGCGCGGGAACTCTTTTTGAATGAAACGTATCCCGACCGCCCCGACATCCGCCGCGAAGTTGAATCGCTTCTGCAGCATCAGGCCGCTGCGGAACGTCTGAACCGGACCGCCATCGTCGTCACAGCCGCGGAAATGTTCGGCGATGACGAGACAGGAATTATTGGGAGCCTGATCGGCGGCAAGTATCGAATCCGCGAACAGCTCGGGGCCGGCGGCATGGCCGAAGTGTATCTGGCCGACCATGTTGCGTTGCACATGCCGTTCGCCCTGAAGCGGCCCAAACCGGAATGGCGGCATGATCCCGATTACCGTCAGCGATTTCTGGAAGAAGCCCGCCGCGCGGTGATCCTCAAACACGACAATGTGGCGCGCGTGCACGACGTCCTCGACGTGGGCGATGACATTTTTGTTGTCATGGAGCACATCGAAGGCGAAACGCTCCGCGAGCGGCTGGATGATCTTTCACGGCCGATTTCTATCGACGAATTCCTTTCAATCGCCCTGCAGTGCGCTTCCGCCCTCGCGGCTGCGCACGAGAAGCGCATGGTCCACCTGGATGTGAAGCCGGCCAACATCATGCTGACGCCCGCGGGCCAGGTGAAGATCTGCGATTTCGGCGTCGCCCGCCGCTTGTCCCCCGACTCGGCGGCGACAACTTCATCTCTCCTGAATGCGCAGTGGGTCCTGGCCGGTACTCCAGCTTACATGGCCCCGGAAGTTCTGCTGAGCAACGACTTCGACGAACGGGCGGATCTATTCTCACTGGGCACGGTGTTTTATGAGATTCTCACCGGCCGCAACCCATTCGTCGCCGACAACACGATCGGGACGACGGCCAAAGTAGTCGGCGAAATTCCTCCTCCGATTTCGTCCCTTCGGCGCGGCGTGGATCCGAAAATCGAGCGCATGGTGGCGCGCCTCATGGCAAAGGAGCCGACACAGCGCATCGCCTCCGCGGACGATCTGATCGAAGAACTGACCGCCATTCGTCGTTCCCGGCGCCGGTTCCAAGACCTGGCGCGCAGCGTGCGTGAAGCGCTGCGGGAATCGATGTGGATGAAGGCGGCTGCTGCCGCGCTCCTGCTTTTTGCGCTCGCCGCGCCGGCTGCGTTGATCTACCAGGACCGCCTTGAGCAATGGGTCGCCGGCGCTCTCATGCCGGAAAACAAGATCCTCGCGGTTCTGCCGTTCCAAACGGCGGACGCTGATCCCGGCGGCCGCCATTACGCGACTGGAGCAGCCGAAGTCCTCGCCGCCAGACTGGCGCACCTGGCCATTCCCGATTTTCAGATTCTGCCGTCTCGGGAGATCCGCGATCGAAAGATCGATTCTCCGGAAAAGGCATACGCCGAACTGGATGCCACGCTTGTCCTCACCGGCGTTCTGGAGTTTGCCGGCAGTCACGTGCGGCTGTCTTATGAACTGATCCGCGCGGCGGACGGCCGCGTGCTGCGCGCCGGCGCCGAAACGCTTCCATCGACCGATCCCTTTAGCCTACAAGAAGCGATCGCCAATGACTTGATGGCGATGCTGAAGTCCGAACTCACGCCCGCGAAGCAAACGTTTGGAACCAGCGACGCGAAGGCGTTCTTTTTGTATACGTCGGGCGTCGGCGCATTGCGGGACTACCACGAACCTGAAAACATTGAGGCGGCCATCAACTACCTTCGCCAGGCCGTCGAACAGGACGATCGATACGCCGCAGCTCACGCCGCTTTGGGGCAGGCCTATTGGCGGAAGTTCGGCATGTCGAACCCGCTTCAACCAGCCTGGCTGGATCAGGCTCAGGCGGAGTGCGAAAGGGCCTCGGATTTGGACCCGCGGCTGGCTGAAGCGTACACGTGCCTCGGTCTTCTCAGTGGAGAAAAAGGAGAGCATGCACTCGCGCTTGAAATGCACCAACGCGCCATCGACGTTTCAGGCGACAATGACGGCGCGCTTCGCGCCTTGGGATGGACTTTGGATGAATTGCGACGTTTTGACGAAGCAGAGAGGGCGTTGTTAAAAGCCGCCGAAGTTCGTCCGCAGTATTGGGCGAACTACTCCTGGATCGGATCTTTCTACAATCGGCGGCGCAACTATTCCAAATCGATCGATCACTTTCAGAAAGCACTGTCGCTCTCGCCCGACAACGCCCGGATCTACTACTCGCTGGGCGCCGCCTACATCAACACCGGACAGTACGAGAACGCAATCAGCGTTCTCAAGAAAGCCGTCGAACTTCGGCCGAATCTGGCGCCGGCCTATTCCAACTTGGGCGTGGCCTACCTGAGAGCCAGGCGCTTTAGCGAAGCCGTGGGGCCGTTGGAGAAAGCAGCCAGCCTCTTAAACGACTACCGGTCTCCTGGAAATCTCGCACGGATCTATGCCTTGACGGGACAGACCGACAAGGCGCGCCAGTACTATGACATCGCCATCCGCAGCGGCGAAAGTCTGCTGCAGGTCAACCCCCGCAACCATGGAGTCCACCTGTTGGTCGGCAGCTACTATGCAATGCTGGGACGAAAGACGGAGGCGCTCGGCCACATCGACCTGGCTCTGGGAAGTTTCCCGGATGACCCACATTATCTCGTGACCGCCGCGACAGCGTATTTACAACTCGGAGATCGGAACAATGCTTTGAACCTCTTGGAGAGAGCAGTACAGCGCGGGTTGACGGCCGTTCAGATTCGCGAGGAGCCGGAACTTGACGCACTGGCAGCCGAGCCGCGTTACATCGCGCTCGTATCCAACTTTCAAGGGAGATGACAGACACGCAGGAGGAGACCATGTCACTGAAGCCAAAGGAATTCACAGCCGCCCGGCCGCTCGTCGTCAGCATCCATCGCCATGACGGCGAATGGAGTATTCACGCGCATGCGGATCACAAGGAAAAGATGGAAGAGCGCCTCAAAGCGCGTGATCCCAAAGGCGTGTCGCTGGAAGACAGCATCCTCGAGAAATGGATGAGGAGGCGAGCCGCGAAGGCGCCCGCCGCGCCGCACTTCAAGGAGCATGCGCACACTCCAGTCATCGCACGCGAGGGAGAGTTTCTGAAGTTCGAATGCGATCCAAAATTCGGCTTTGCCGTCTGGGTTGACCGAGATCCGGAAGTGTGCACCGAGCCGCGCGCGCCAAACAACCCGCTGGTAGGATGGAAATTCCCCATGACGGTTTCACCCGGACAGGGCCTCATTGCGGAAATCAAAGGTAAAGACGCCGCGGGCGTGGGACCGGCAAATCAGGCGTTTTACAAAGTTATCGCCTGGGTCTTCGATCCAGAAGCTCGCGAGACGATTACCGTGGACCCCGATCTCTACATCGAAGGAGATCCATAGTCGCGTGCTGTAGGCGCGGTCTATGGAGTCTGACCCCCTGCCGCCTTCGGCGGCTCTCCCCTCAAAGGGGGAGTAAACGCTTCTCCGAAGGCGGCAGGGGGTCAGAATGCGTCGTGGCAATTTGTTCACACCTTCTATGACCGCGCACGCGCCGTGTGAAAAAGATTCCCCGCTTTTTGCGCTTGTGTAATTGGGGTCGCCGGGCCGAAGAGAAGCGAGTAGGGGCGGCGGAGCGTCGCTCCTGGTAGTAGGTCTCGAGGCGGCCCTTAGCCCACTTTGACCCCCTGCGCGAGCGTCAGCGAGCGCAGGGGGTCATTCATCTGCGCAATCCGCGGCTCAATTTTCCAAGCAAGGTGTGGACACCGGGGAACGGATTCGATATGTTGACCTGCTTATGCGCATCGAAGGTCAGTTCCTCTTTAAAGACATTTCCCGCACAGCGCTTTGGGATTTCCTCACGAACCCCGATCGGATTGCGCAATGCCTGCCCGGGTGTGAAAAGCTCGTCAAGACCGGGGACGACACATACGACCTCACGCTCAAGATCGGCATTGGTCCGGTCCACGGGACGTTCACGGGATCCATTCGTCTCCATGACTTGAACCCCGTTTCGGAATATCAAATGTCGGTTTCCGGCAAGGGCGTTCCCGGGTTCGTAAATGGTCAAGGCAAGGTCGCGCTCTCGGAGGAAGGCGCCGGCGTTCAGCTTCAATATTTGGGCGACGTCACGGCAGGCGGAGCGATTGCCGCTGTCGGTCAGCGCGTGATGGGAGGGGCCGCGCGCATGGTTATCGACCAGTTCTTCAAATGCGCTGCAAACAAGCTCGCATCGTCCGGGGCTTGAGCCTATTCAGATGCTCCGCCAGACCTTCAAGACTCTCCAGGTTGTGGACCGGCAGGAAATCATCGATATACGGAAGGGCGGCGCGCATGCCCCGCGTCAGCGGCTGGTAGTCCGGCGAACCCAGCAACGGATTTAACCATACCAGCCGGTGACACATCCGCCGCAGCCGTGCGATCTCATTCCGCAGCACCTCGGGATCTCCGCGATCCCATCCATCCGAAATGATCATCGCCACGGCGCCATGAGCGAGCGTCCGGCGCGCCCAGTCCGTATTGAATGTTCGAAGCGCCTCCCCAATTCTGGTCCCGCCGGACCAGTCGGAAACCTGCTGCGCAATCTTCGATAGAGCCGCATCCACATCCCCGCTGGAAAGTTCGTGGGTGATCCGCGTCAGCCGGGTTGCAAAGAGAAACGCTTCGCATCGGCGGGTGGCCGCCGCGACGGTATGCATGAAATGGAGCAGCATCCGCGAGTAGCGTTCCATCGAGCCGCTGATGTCGCAAAGCACGACCAGAGGGCGGGGCTTCTGCTTTCGTTCCTTCGTGGGGATCTTCAGCGGCTCGCCGCCATAACGCAGGTTCGTGCGGATCATTTGGCGAAAATTCGCAGTGTTTCCGGCGCCGGCCGTCCAACGTCGCGTCAGGCGCAGACCGGGCGCCCATCTTAGCGCTTCCAGCATGGTTCTGGCGTCACGCAACTCTTCCTGGCTGAATTCCGAAAAATCTTTGGTTCGGGAGACCTCCCGCGCGCTGTAGCTCAATGGCGCGGTGAGCTCAACGGCATCTGGAAGAGTTCGGACGGCGCCGTCGCCCGTCGAACTTTCGTCGCGAAGGGAAAATTCCACTTGCGGCGCGCCGCGCCGAGGGCGTTCCCACAGGGCGTTCGGGTCCACGCCGGAGCTGTTGTCGGAATGCCGCCGCCAGAATGCGCGAAACGCTGCGTCGAATGGCGCCAGATCCTGATGCCGGTGGATGAGCAACGTCCGTAATGCGAAATAAAAATCGGACTGGCGCCCAACGTTGACGTGGCTGAGAGCCGCGGCCGCTTCGGGCATCCGGCCGGCATGGACATCGAGACCCGCTGCGTGCAGAAGCCGGCTGAAGTGGAGCAGGTTGTGGAACAGATAGCTCATCGCCCGACGCGCGCAGTTGCGCGGTCCAGCAAATCCGAGACGCGCTGGCCGCGAACCGCCTCAATATCCTCACGATTCTTGAGGAGCAGGCCGAGCGTCTGTTCGATCGTAGCCGCGTCCAACTCCTTACGATCCATCGCAACCAGGGCCGCGATCCAGTCAAGGGTTTCAGAAACGCCGGCTGACTTGTAGAGATCCACCCGACGAAGCTCCTGGACAAACGCTGCAACCTGGCGCGCGAGCCGCTCCGCCGCTTGCGGCGCCTTCGTCATCACAATGCGGAGCTCTTTGTCGAAATCGGGATAGTCGATCCAGAAGTAGAGGCAGCGGCGCTTCAGCGCATCGTGCAGCTCGCGCGTCCGATTGGATGTAATAACGACAACCGGAGGGGTCGCCGCGCGGATCGTGCGAAGTTCGGGGATGGTGACCTGAAAGTCCGACAGAAGCTCCAGCAGGAACCCTTCGAATTCCTCGTCCGCCCGGTCGAGTTCGTCGATCAGCAGCACCGGCGGACGCTCCCGCGTGGAGGACAAGGCGCGGAGCAGCGGCCGTTGAATCAGGAATTCATCCGTGAATAACTCGCGCGCGGCGGTCCGGCGGTCGACGACGCCGGAGGCTTCCATCAATCGGATTTCGAGCAACTGCCGGGCGTAGTTCCACTCGTATACGGCATGGCTGATGTCGAGACCTTCGTAACACTGCAGCCGGATCAACTCCGCGCCGAGGCCCGACGCCAGAACCTTTGCGACTTCCGTTTTTCCAACGCCCGCTTCGCCTTCCAGCAGCAGCGGCCGCTGGAGTTTCAACGCAAGATAGACCGACGTCGCCAGACCGCGGTCTGCGATGTAAGCCTGCTGCTCGAACAGAACTTGAAGCTCGTCGATGGAACCCGGCGGCGCCTGTTTCAATGAACTACCGTCCGGCCGCCTGCATCACCGCGCGCTTCACCCATACGGGCGCAACGGATCGCCTGTATTGCTCCGAGGCGAAGATATCGCCAAGGATTTCGCCGCCGAGATCTTCGGCAACGCGGTTCGCGGCATTGGCTATGTTCTCCGCGGACAGCTCTCGCCCCGCTAGCGCGCCCTCCACCGACGATGCGCGCACCGGACGGGGAACCATCCCGCCGATCGCGACGCGCGCCGACGTGCACTTTCCGTTGTTGGCTTCCACGACGGCCGCGACGCCGATCACGGCGTAGCGCGACGCGGGGTGCGGAAACTTGGCATACGCCGACTTCTGATTCTTGGAAAGCGCAGGAATTTCAATCGACGAGAGAATCTCCTGTTCCTTGAGGTCGGTCGTCATCATGCCTTGAAAGAATCCGTCGGCGTTGATCGTGCGCTTCCCTTCCGCGCCTTCAACGTTGAAACGCGCGACGAGCGCGACAAGCACGGTCGGCAGGTCCGAAGCCGGGTCGGCGTGAGCGATGTTTCCGCCGATCGTGCCGCGATTGCGGACCGCCGGATCGCCGATCCCGGCGGCCGCCTGAGCGAGCGCTGCGCACTGTTCGGCCAGTTCCTTCGACGCGGCCAATTCCGCATGAGTAGTCATCGCGCCGATCCGAATGGCGCCGTCCTTTACCGTGATGCCTCTCAGCTCCCGGATGCGGCCGATATCGATCACAACGGAGGGCGACGCCAGCCGAAGCTTCAACAACGGAATCAGGCTCTGCCCGCCCGCGAGTACTTTAGCGCCGGGGTGTTTGCGAAGGAGAGCGGCTGCCTCCGACAGCGAGCCGGCGCGGTAATAATCAAATTGAGGTGCGTACATGATTCTTCTCCATTTATCTCCGGGCGGCCTGCGCCTGAATGGCATTAAAAACCCGTTCAGGGGTCATGGGCATGTTGATCGATTCCACGCCGAAAGGACTCAACGCGTCCATCACTGCATTGTAGACGGCTGCGGTCGATGCGATGGTGCCGGCTTCGCCGATTCCTTTCACTCCAATAGGATGATGGGGCGACGGAGTGACCGTCGACAGGACCTCCATCTCAGGAAGCCGGTCTGCTCTCGGCAAGGCGTAATCCAGCATGGAGCCCGTCAGCAATTGTCCATTTTCGTCATAGAAGGCGCCTTCCCACAAGGCCTGACCGATGCCTTGGACGACGCCGCCGTGGACCTGCCCCTCCACGATAACGGGATTGATCTGCGGACCACAGTCATCAACCGCTACGTAACGCGTCACATCCACATGTCCGGTTTCCGGGTCGAGATCCACCACCGCGAGGTGGGCGCCGAACGGATACGTGAAGTTCGGCGGATCGTAGAAAGACGAAGCCTCGAGGCCCGCCTCCACGCCCGGAGGCATGTTCCAGGCGACATTCGCCATGAGGGCGATGTCCTGAATCGTTTTTGCCTTATCCGGTGAACCCTTCACGAAGAACTTACCATCCTTGTAATCCATATCCTCGACAGCAGCTTCGAGCAGATGCGCCGCAATCACCTTCGCCTTTTCCTTAATCTTCCGGGTCGCCATGACGAGGGCTGCGCCTCCGACTGCCGTCGTCCGGCTGCCGTACGTCCCCCAGCCCATCGGCGTTGTTTGCGTGTCGCCGTGAACAATCTTGACGTCGTTCACGTCCACGCCGATCTCGTCCGCTACAATCTGGGCGAACGTCGTTTCCTCGCCTTGTCCGTGCGGGTTCGCGCCGATGAATACATTGACCTTGCCGGTGGGATGGATGCGGACAATTGCGCTCTCCCACAATCCGCCCTGAAAGCCGACGGCGCCCGCGACTTGGGAAGGACCGAGACCGCAGATCTCGACGTAAGTGCTGACGCCGATCCCCATGTGGCGGCCCTTCTTTCGCGCCTCGGCTTGCTGGCGCCGCAGGTCCTTGTAGTTGACATGTTGAACGAGCTTGTTGAGCGCGCCGGCGTAGTCGCCGCTGTCGTAGGTGAGGCCTGTCGCAACGGCGTATCCGTTTTCGAACTTTGGAATGAAGTTCTTCATGCGCACATCCACGGGATCCATACCGACTTTGCCGGCGAGTTTGTCGATCATGCGCTCGAGAATGAACGTGGCTTCAGGTCTTCCGGCGCCGCGATAGGCTTCAACGGGCGTGCCGTTCGTGTAGACGCCGTAGACGTCTTCCTTGATCGCCGGGATCGTGTACGGGCCCGAAAGCATCAGTCCATGCAGAATCGTGGGAATGCCCGGGGCGGCCGTCGACAGATAGGCGCCCATGCCGGACCACGACGTGACGCGGATGCCGGTGATTTTGCCGTCCTTTGTTGCGGCGACCTCCACGTCTTGCACGTGGTCTCTTCCATGGGTCGTGCCCTGATAGTTCTCCCGGCGCGTTTCCGTCCATTTCACCGGCCGGTTGAGTTTCTTGGCGGCAAAGACGGTGATGAAGTCGGCGGGATACGCGGGGATCTTGCTGCCAAAACCCCCGCCGACCTCCGTCGCAATCACGCGCAACTTGTCTTCGGGAACACCCGTCACGACCGAGCAAATGAATCGGGCGATATGCGGGTTCTGCGTAGTGTTCCACAATGTGCATTCGCCGGACGCGCCCGACCAGTGCGCCAGCGCGGATCGCGGTTCCATGGCGTTGGGGATCAAACGCTGCTGGATGATCCGTTCCTTGATGACGACTGCCGCATTCTTGAACGCTGCATCAACGTCGCCGCCGGAAACCGTCCAATGGAACGCAACATTGTTCTCAACGCCGGAGTGCACCTGCGGCGCGCCGGGCTTAGTGGCCTTTTCAGGGTCGATCACGGACGGCAGCGGCTCATAATCGACTTCGATCAACTCCAGCGCGTCGGCCGCCTGATACGGGCTGTCCGCCACAACGGCGGCGACGATATCGCCGACGTACCGAACGACGTCTTTGGCGATGCAAGGGTACGGCGCAACTTTCAGATTGGAATTGGGCACGAGCCACGCACAGGGCATCGGATTCAACGCGCCTTCAACATCCGCGCCCGTGAACACCGCCACGACGCCGGGCGCCTTCCGCGCTTTCGATACGTCGATGCGCCGGATTCGAGCGTGCGCATGAGGACTGCGCAGCAGAACCATGTGGACCATGCCGGGAAGGGTGTAGTCATCCGTATACGTCGCCGACCCGGTGATGAGACGCGGATCTTCGCGCCGCCGGATTCCTGAACCGAAAACTCGCGTGCTCATGACTTAGCTCCTCCTTGTCGCGGCGGCAGCCTCGCGGACTGCGCGCACAATGTTTTGATAGCCAGTGCATCGGCAGAGGTTGCCCTCGAGTCCGTGGCGAATCTGCTCGTCGCTGGGATTGGGATTCGCGCGAAGCAATTCATGTGCGGCGAGGATCATTCCGGGCGTGCAGTAGCCGCATTGAAGACCGTGCTTGTTCCAGAATGCTTCCTGCAAAGGATGCAGGCCGCCGTCGGGAGCGAGGCCTTCAATCGTCGTGATCGACGCCCCATCCGCCTGTACCGCCAGAGTCGTGCACGATTTGACGGCGACGCCGTCAAGCAGCACAGTGCAGGCGCCGCACTGGCTTGTGTCACAGCCGATCTTTGTGCCAGTGAGGGCGCCGAGATCGCGAATCCAGTGTACGAGCAGGTGCCGCGGCTCGACTTCGCGTTGATACTGGCGTCCATTGAGAGTCACGCTGATGGGAACTTTCACGGTTGTCTCCTTTCAGAATCGACGAGACGGCTTATCGGGGGTGAATTATATTGAACCAATCCTGCATCTCAAATCCGAAATTCGAAATTGCAGGTTGGACGGTAGTTGCGCATTATGCTGGATGAAAGTCTGATGTCCCTTGACCCCATCGACGAATTCCGTCTGTGGCTCAGCGCGGCGTCCGCTTACGCGGGCGCGCCATTATTCGACCCGACCGCCATGACCCTTGCCACGGCCGGCCGCGATGGAAGAGTGTCGGCGCGCATGGTGCTGCTCAAAGATTTCGGCGTCGAAGGATTCATCTTTTACTCGAATTACACTTCGAGGAAAGCCGCGCAATTGCAGGAAAATCCCTGGGCGGCCCTGCTGCTTCACTGGCCGCATCTTCAGCGGCAAGTCCGCATCGAAGGCATTGTGACGAGAATCAGCAGGGCGGAATCCGAACGGTACTTCCGGTCAAGACCGCGTGAAAGCCAGATCGCCGCGGCTATCTCCGATCAGTCTCAAGTGATTCCGAACCGCAAGTTTCTTGAGGATCGCTTTGAAGCCTTGAAGGCCGCTGTAGGCGCGGGCCCTGTCCCTTTTCCGCAGACATGGGGAGGCTATCGTCTCGTACCTGAAACCATGGAATTCTGGGAACACCGGGACAACCGGCTTCATGATCGAATCCGTTATTCCAGAAAGGAAAGCGGCGATTGGCTGCGCGAGCGGCTGGCGCCCTAAAGATAGCGAAGACGAAGGAGAAATCGATGCGATGAGCGAACGCTTACCAAAACCGCCGAAGACCTACGACGAATTCGTACGCCGATATCCCAAACTCGGAAAAGCATGGGAACAGATCGCCGAAGCGGGAGAAGAAGGACCGCTCGATAAGAAAACGGCGCGGCTGGTGAAGCTGGCGATTGCCGTCGGCGCGATGCGCGAGGGCGCCGTGCATGCCAGCGCGAGAAAGGCCCTGGCTATTGGAATTTCGAAGGAAGAAATCTATCAGGTTGTCGCCCTTGCGGCCGGCACTCTGGGGCTTCCTGCAACCGTGGCTGTTTATACTTGGATTGAGGACTGACTGAGACCGAATGCGAAAGCGGCTGACACTGATGACCTACAACATTCATTCGGGGGTCGGCCGCGACCGCCGGTACGAACTCGATCGAGTCGCGAAAATTTTGCAGGAAGAGTCGCCGGACATCGTTGCCTTACAGGAGGTCAACCGCGGCATGTCATGGACCCGGCGTCACGATCAGCCCCGGATGCTCGCGGATATGCTCGGCATGAACGAGTACTTCTGCCGGACCAGTTGGAGAGGAGGCGGGGAGTGGGGCCTCGCGCTGCTCAGCCCGTATACGCTGGTCCACCGGCATGAGTACGATCTGACTTACAGCCCGAACCGCGAGCCCCGATTCTGCTTGAGAGTGGACATTGAAATCGCCAGGAAGGCGATGTTACACGTATTCAACTGTCATCTGGGTCTCACGAGCCGCGAGCGCCTCTATCAACGCAGGCAGATGCTCAGCGACGCCGTGCTGCTTGCGGACGATCTCCAGCATCCCACGGTCGTCATGGGCGATTTCAACGACCGCCCATTGTCAGTCGTTCACCGACATCTTCGATATCACTTCGAGGACGCGTTCCGCCTTGCCGGTAAACGCAGCGGGCCGACATTTATATATGGGCCGCTCCGATTGAAGCTCGACCACATCTACGTCAGCTCCGGCGTGCGCGTGCTGAACTGCTGGGTCCAGCGCACGGGCGCTGCGCGAATCGCGTCCGATCATTTGCCGGTAGGCTGCACCGTCGAAGTGGAGTGGCCGGGAAAGCGTCGCTCAGTGAAAAAAGCCCGCTAAACAGGATATTTTCCCGGTAAACGGCGCCTCACACTACGGTCTTCACCCGTTTCGTACGGTATTTCACACATCTCGAACGGAACTTCGCCTGCAAGAGTTCTGCAGCCTTGGCCGTCGCGCCTTTCCGCATTGCATCGCTGCTTTGTTGGTCATGGGATGGGCGGCCGGGAATTTTGACGTAGGAGAGTTCAATGTCGAGACTGTTTGTTGGCAACATCCCTCACGCATGCAACGATTCGGACCTTCAAACCTGGTTTGAACAGCAAGGTTATGCCGTGGATTCCGTACAAATCATTCGTGACCGGATTACGGGGCATTCCCGCGGCTTTGGCTTCGTTCAGCTCAAGAGCGCGCCCGACGTCAAGGGCATCATCGAGAGGTTGAACGGGCAAAGGCTGGCCGGCCGGGTGTTGACGGTGGGGGAGGCGGTCCCCAAGGCCCCTCAGTCCCGAATTGCCTGAACAGGGACGCGGGAACGGAACCTATTCCGAACGCCACCAGAGACGGAAAGCAAGTCCCTGAACAGCCGACAGGATGATCAGCATTACATCATCGAGGATGTACATGGATATGAAGCGTGGCGTGGTCGCGCGCAGTATCAGGATCACTGCCACGCCGATTACCATGTTAACGCTCAAAAACAGACAAAAGGCGCCGACGCATTCCATCAATTGAGCCCACGCCTGAGCCAACGACCGCGCGGACCGTCCGAACATCTTGCGCCCCACGGCATAGGCGAGGAGCGTCGTGACGGCGACGATGGAGAGGACAAGAACGTCTTCTAGCATGGCGCGCTATGCGAAATGGCAGAAGACCGTCCAAATTCGCGATTCGCAATCCGCAATTCGCAATTCCTCATGTGTATCCTGCGGCGCGATAATACACGACTCCCGCGAGCTGTATCAGCGCGCGCCACATGAGGCCGATTCTGGACTCCGGCGATTCCGCGACGCGCGGGAAGTCGTCCGAAGGCGCCGGAAAAACGCGAAGACCGGCGCGCTCGAAGAGTTCCATCGCGCGGCGCATATGCATGGATTCGGTCACCAGTAAAATCGTCGTGGAACGGCGCTCTGCAAGGCGCGCCGCAATCTCCTCCGACTCGTCGCGCGTGGTGTGGACTTGGCTGATAGCGATGACGTCGCCGGCGGGAATTCCCATCTCCAGAGCGATGGCTTTGCGGACTTCCGCTTCCGGCAGGCCGCCGCGGCGGGCGTCGGTGCGCGGCGTTGGACCCGAAACTACCAGGAGCGGCGCCAGGCCGCGCTTGTAGAGCCTCAACCCATGGACCGTCCTTCTTAATGATTCATGGCTCAGCGTTCCATCCATGAGAACTCCCGCGCCGAGCACCACGATGGCGTCGGATTTCGTCAATTGAGGCTCAAGCCTCAGCCGTCGCCCAACAAAATTCCAGAACGGCGTGAATGCGGAAAATACAAAGAACAACGTTGCCGCGATCCCAATGCCTCTCAGCGCAATCATGCCGCACAACCTACACCGCAACCAGGTCGAAGGAAAGAACTTGTTTCGCGGGCGGCGCCCCGATTGCGGATAAGTATGTGGGAAGGATGAAGGGGAGGATAGGAGATGGCCGATCAGACTCTACTTACGATCTTTCTGGCGGTTCTGTCGCTGGCAGTCGCGATCCAGGCCGGAATTCTTATCGGAATTTTCGTGCTGACGTCGCGGCTCAGCCGGCAGGCGGATCGCGCCGCGCGCGAAACCCAACGGCTGTTTGACCCAATGCGCCGCGTCGCAGAAACGCTTCAAACGCTTTCCTCGCGGCTCACGGAATTCGGAGCGGCCGCGCAGGGCCGGGTGCGCGAATTCGGGGCCCGAGTCGAGCGCGCGCATGACTCGTGGCACGACCGGTGAGCGGAAGGACTCCACCTCAAATGTCAAATGTGAGATGGATGCTGTCCAATGTGAGATGAAGTTGGCGACATGGCCGGCTGACCCACTGGCCGGATGGCCGGAGATCCCGGTAGACAGTTTTTCCTTGAAAGCTGTCCCGAGCACGGCCAAGGCCCGACGAGATGGTTCCAAGCAAAGCGAGCCATCCGGCCAGTGGGTCAGCCGGCCATGTCGCCAACTTCATCTCACATCGCACAGCAACCATTTCACATTTGACACTTGAGGGCGCGAAAGACCCCTTTTCTTACGGCCCCACGTACTGCCGCGTGTATCATATCCGCTAATCCTTAAGAAGGAGGCGGCATGAGCAACGTCACTCTCAAGGTGAACGGCAAGACGCACACCGTCGATATCGATCCGTCGACACCTCTCCTTTACATTCTGCGCAACGATCTTGGCCTCCAGGGCCCGCGATTCGGCTGCGGCCTCGGGCAATGCGGAGCGTGCACCGTCATTGTCGACGGCGCGGCGGTCCGGTCCTGCGTCGCGGCGACGTCGAGCATCAAAGGGGAGATCACGACGCTCGAAGGGTTGTCCAAGGACGGCGCTCTGCATCCCGTTCAGCAGGCGTGGATCGATTTGCAGGTTCCACAGTGCGGCTTCTGTCAGAACGGACAGATCCTTACCGCCAAGATCCTTCTGGACCAAAAACCAAATCCAACGGACGCTGAGATTCGGGAATCGATGAACGGCGTCCTGTGCCGCTGCATGACCTACTACCGCATCCAGGCGGCCATCAAGCGCGCCGCCCAAAAGGTCGCAAGCGCCGAAGGCGCCCGAAGCCAGGAGGCCGCCGTATGACGACGCGTCGCGACTTCCTCAAACAATCAGGCTTTCTTGTGGTGGGTTTCAGCGCCGCGTCGATCGCCTCGGAGACGCCCACGCTTGGCGCGGCGCTCCAGACGGCTGCGGCGCCGCAGCCCGCCCCGTTCGTGGATCCGGATTTCAGACAGCTCGATTCATGGATCGTCATTCACGAAGACGGCCGTGCGACGTTCTACGTTGGGAAAACCGACGGCGGCCAGGGCGTCGGAACAGCGTTCCGTCAGATGATGTGCGACGAGCTGGACATCGCATTCGAGAAGACCGAGCTCATCATGGGCCGGACGGACATTACCGTGGACCAAGGCGGATCCGGCGGCTCCGACGCGATCGAAACCGACGGCTGGCCCGCCCGGCGCGTCGCCGCCGAGGCGCGCCGGATCTTGCTCGAGATGGCTTCCGCGCGGTTCGGCGTCCCGGTCGATCAACTCGCGGTGAGCGACGGCGTTGTCACCGTGAAGTCGGACCCATCGAAGAAGATCTCCTACGGAGAATTGATCGGCGGCCGACGGTTCAACGTCACACTCACCGGCGCCAACATCAATGCGACGACAGGCGCCGCGAAGGTCAAGCCGGTTCAGGAGCTGAAGGTTGTCGGCAAGCCCCTGCAGCGCTATGACATTCCTCCCAAGGTGGACGGCTCCTTAAAGTGGGCGGTGGACGCGCGCGTCCCCGGCATGGTTCATGCGCGCAACGTCCGGCCGCCGGTTGCAGGCGCTACGCTGGTCAGCATCGACGAGTCTTCAGTTCGAGACGTTCCCGGCTTCATCAAGGTCGTCAGCAAGGGCAACTATGTTGCGGTCGTCTGCGAACGCGAGGAGCAAGCCATCCGCGCCGCCCGCCAACTCAAAGTGAACTGGCGGAAGCCGTCGACGCCGCCTTTTCCGAAATCAGAAGAATTGTTCGATTACATGCGAAATGCGACGCCGACGTCCCTCACGAAAACAGGCGTCCCCAATGTGACGGGAAACCCGGACGAAGCATTGGCCGCTGCCGCGAAGGTGATCGAAGCGGATTACGAGGTTCCGTTCCAGGGTCACACCGCTATTGGTCCGGCGCATGCAATGGCGGACCCGTCGAACGGCCAACTGACGATCTACACCAACGACATGAAAGCCTACGGCTTGCGAAACGGCGTCGCTCAGTTTCTCGGCATGCCGCGTGAGCAGGTGCGGGTGATCTGGATGGAAGGACCGCAGGTCTACGGCCGCACAGCGGCGGACGACGCGGGCTTCGAAGCCGCCTTCCTGGCCAAAGAGCTAGGTCGGCCCGTGCGCCTGCAGTGGATGAGAAACGAAGAAACCGCCTGGGACGCCAAGGGCCCGGCGTTTACCTTCAAGATGCGCGGAGGTCTGGATGCGCAGGGGAACCTGACAGCGCTGGAATATCGAGCCCGCGTAGCGGACTACGCGCACATTGGCTACAACGAAACCGATACCGTGCTCATCGCTCAGCTCATGGGACGACGGCCGTCCTCCCCCGCGCCGGGCGGCGCGGCCCCGCCTTCGGAGATGTACGTCATCCCCCACCGGCGCCGCGAAACGCACGTCGTGGCGCTGCCTCTGGCATGGGAGACGCCGCTGCGCGTCGGAAATCTGCGCGATCCCAACGGCCCGCAGACGACGTTTGCGAGCGAATCGTTCATCGATGAACTTGCGGCCGCCGCGAACGCGGATCCGATTGAATTTCGCCTGAAACTTCTCACCGCTTCCACTCAGGACGATAACCAGTTCAAGCGCGCCCGTTCGATCGCCGTTGTCAAGGCGGCCGCGCAGGCGTATGGCTGGGACGCCCGTCCTTCGCGGAAACCACGAAGCAACGCGAGAATCCTGACCGGCCGCGGCTTTGCATATTGTTTTCGCAGTCAGACCGTGGTTGCCGAGATTGCCGAAGTGGAAGTGAATCGCGAAACCGGACGCGTTTGGGTAAAACGGCTCGTGTGCGCCCACGATTGCGGACTGGTGATCAATCCCGACGGGCTCCGGAACGCCGTTGAAGGCAATCTGATGCACGCCCTCAGCCGTGCGCTCTACGAGGAAGTGCAGTTCGACAATGAGAAAGTAACCAGCGTCGACTGGGTCTCACACCCCACGCTCCGCCACGTGGACGCGCCGGCGCAAATCGATGTGGTGGTGGTGAATGGGGATCCGAATCCCAGCCGCCCGGACCTTCCTCCTTACGGCGCTGGCGAAGCGGCCTGCAAGCCGACGATTGCGGCCGTCGCCAATGCGATTTATGACGCTACAGGCGTGCGGCTCCGGCGTGTTCCGTTCCGGCAGGAGCGCGTCTTGGCGGCGTTGAAGGCCGCGAGAGCTTAGGGCAATTTGGGCAATTTGGGGACAGAGACCAATTTCCTGCGCGCCAGGACCCGTCTCGCGCCACCGCGACCTCACGCGCAGGAAATTGGTCTCTGTCCCCAAATTGCCAATTCGCAATTCTCACTGATACGCTTTCGCGGCCTTGAAGTCTCCTCCCTTCACGATCGAAATCGCTGAGGGATTTACATAGCGCCGGAACGCCGCGTTGACCTGCTCCAGCGTAAGGGCTTCCAGCTTCGCATCCATTTGTTCGTCCCAAGCCAGAGTGCGGCCGAATTGTTCACGCGCCGCAATCAACCCCAAAACCCCGCCGTCGCTGGATCGGCCGCCGATTCTTTCGTCGCGGATCGCCTTTTTTGCCGAGGCCAATTCCTCTGCCGTGAAACCCTGCTTCAGAGTCCGTTGGAGCTCATCCATGAAACTGCTCTCGACTCTCGGCGCATTTCCAGGATTCGCGATGGCCGACGCCGAGAAGATGGCGGCGTCGCCGACGCTGGGGGCCGAGTAGCTGGAGCCCACGCTGTAGCTCAGACCTTCGCGATTCCGGATTCGGTCCGGAAGGCGGGAGGTCAGTCCAGCGCCGCCGAACATGTAATTGGCCATGACCATGGCGGGATAGTCCGGATCGGTGTCGCGCATCTGTAGGCGGATTGCGGCTGAGAACTGGGCGTTTTCCTTGTCCGGCGTTTCAATTTTCGTATTGATGGTCTGAACGGGCATGTAGTTGTTCACGATCCGTTCATAGGGGACGGGGCTCTTCCACGGTCCCAGCAGTTCGGCGACAGCACGCTCCACCGCTGCTGCATCGAATTTGCCGACAGCGACAAATTCGCCATGTGAAGCGCCGTAGAAATCCTGGTGGAAGCGCTTGACGTCGTCGAGGGTCACCTTATTCAGCTCGTCGATTTCCTCATCCATCGTCCGGACGTGACGTACGTCGGTTTTGGGATAAGGGCTCAGATTGCGCTGCAGTACTTCCGACACGAGCGCCCCTGGCTCGGTCCGGCTGCGCTCGATTCCTGCGATTCGCTGCTTGCGTATCTGCTCGAAGTCCAGCTCCGGGAAGGCAGGTTCGCGCAGAATCTCGACGGCAAGCCTCAACGCAGGAATGAGGTTTTCCGCCGTTGTCGAGATGGAAGCTGACGCGCTCGACAGGCCTCCGCTGACATTGATGGTGGCATTCAGCCGCTGCATCTCGTCCTGAAGCTGTTGGCGCGACTTTGTTCGCGTTCCGCGGATCAATAGCGCGCCCGCCATCGACGCCGCCGTATTGCGTCCAACGAGAACGCGCTCATTGCCGAAGCGAATGGTCAGCGAGGCCTGAACGCGGTTCCCACGCGTACTCTTCGAAAGCAGCGCAAGCCGGAGTCCGTCGTTCAGGGTAGTCCGGCGGATGCGCTTCTCGATTTCCGCGGGTGCGGGGTTGAGCGCTTCGCCGGGATCGATATTGATTTCCGGGTTGTAGGTCTTGAGCAGGGTATCGATGCTCGGAGCCTCCGGAATAACTGCGCGGTCCGGCGCCGGATCAGGAATGAACGTGCCAATCGTGCGATTGGAATCCTTCAAATAGCGTTGCACGACGCTCGTGATATCTTCGCCGGTGACGCGTTTCAACTGCTCGTAGTTTGTGAACAACAGCCGCCAATCGCCGCTGGCGGCCGTTTCGGTCAATTGCATCGCGAGCTGTTGGGAGTTCGCGAACATGCGGTCCATTCCTTGCAGAATGCGAGTCTTGGCGCGATTGACCTCGTCTGCCGTGGGAGCTTCGCGCGCCAGACCCGCCAACGTGTCTAGAATGATCTTTTTGGCTTCATCCAGAGATTGTTCGTCATTCAGCGTGGCGGAGATCATGAACAGTCCCGGGTCGTGGAGCTGATAAACGGAGGCGCCCACCGACAACGCTTTGCGCGCATCGACGAGCGCCTTGTCGAGCCGGCCGGTCCCGCCTCTGCCGGCCAAGACGCCCGACAAGACCTCGAAGACCGCCGAGTCCGAGTGCGCCATCGCGGGAGCGTGATATGCGATCAACAGGTTTTTACCGGCGCCGACCCGCCGCAGCTCGACGATGCGTTCGCCGTCCTGAGGGGGCTCGACCGTGTAGGTTCGGTCCAGCACGCGAGTCGGGCGCGGAATAGCGCCGAGCGTCTCGGCCACCATAGCGAGAGTCTTCGAGGGGTCGATTTGTCCGGAAACGATGAGAATGGCGTTGTCCGGCTGGTAATACTTGCGGTAAAACGCCGCCAATCGGTCGACGGGCACGCGTTCGATATCCGCACGGGATCCAATCGTCGACTTGCCATAGTTGTGCCAAAGATACGCCGTCGAAAATACGCGTTCTTCCAGCACTCCGGCAGGACTGTTTTCACCCCGCTCGAATTCGTTCCGGACGACCGTCATTTCCGTATTGAGAATTTCCTTGTCGATTCGCATGTTGATCATGCGTTCCGCTTCGAGTCCCAGCGCCCACCGGAGGTTTTCGTCCGAGGCGTTGACGGTTTCGAAGTAGTTCGTGCGGTCGTACCACGTCGTTCCGTTCCAGCGTGCGCCGCGATCATCGAGCTCCTTCTTGATGTCGCGGCCGTTCACGCTGCGAATGAAGTTGAGGTGTTCGAGCAGATGCGCCATGCCCGTTTCGCCGTACCCTTCATGACGCGAGCCCACGAGGTAGGTTACGTTGACGGTGATCGTGCTGCTGGCGGAGTCCGGAAGAAGCAACACTTTCAGCCCGTTTGGATACACATACTCCGTGATGCCGGCCATCGACGGGCCCTGCTGCACCCCCGGCGGCAGAGTCTGAGCATCCGCAACCGCGACGCACAGCGCAATCGCAGTCAACAGCCAGATGAACTTCAAGCGGGTCCGAGCGTAGTGACGAAACGGCATAGCACTAACTCCATTTTTCCAATTCGCAATTCGCATTTCGCAATTCGCAATCTCCCTCTATTTTCTTCCCAGCGATGCGCGGATATCCGCAACGGACGTCAGGCGATCGGGGTTCAGCGTGTGCACGGAAAGGATCCGATCGACGTCCAGCTTCAGTCGTTCAATATTGTCGAGGAATACCATCGTACCAACGACGGGAGGATTCGGCACGGGGTTGTTGGCAGGCGGCAGATTAAACATGTCCGCGTAGACCAGGATCTTTTCCTTCGGCAGGTAGCCGACAACCAAGCCGTCCGCGTGCGGAAGGGCTTTGATCACATGCACTTCAAACGTGCGCGTCGCATCCTGAAAGACCCGTTTGTCTCCTTTGAAGCCCTCAATCTGCGGCTTTTTGCCGGACTTCGACATGGAGTCCGGCGCGAGCGTCCGGGGCTGGGAAAGGGCGTTCATCAAGAACGCGCGGTTGACTTCAGGCGTCACGATCGTGATCCCTTCCGCCACGACGGCCGGCAGGCCGCTGGTGTGATCGAAATGGTGGTGTGAAATCACTCCGTAACGGATCGGTTTGTTGGGAATGACGCGTTTCGTTTCCGCGATGATTTGCTGTGCGCGCATCTCGTTTTGCGGTCCGGGTTCGTAGAGCAGAATGTGGTCCGCGAACTCGACGGCGAGCGCATTGTACGCGCCGGTGATGCGGAATACGCCTTCGGCCAGTTTCTCCGACGCCGGCGCCTGCGCCTGACCGCCGCCCGGAGCTCCGCCCGGCGCCCCGCCGCCAGCCCCGCCGCGTCCACCGGCCGCAGGAGGCGTCAGCAGTTCTTTGATGTTAGCGGGATTTGGGTGCGCTCCTAAAATGTACGCATTGAACGTGGGCCAGCCGCCGCGCTTCTGGACGATCTGCGCCGGGAACTTCAAGCCGTTGGCGCCGTCTCGATAATGTGTGTATTCGGCTTCGACGAGCATGTCGCCGAAGATGGGGTTTTCCAACCACGTCTGTACCCGTTCCACCAGGTTGTCGCTGTTGACGTAGCCGACCACGCGATACGGCTGCCCGCCAGGCGACTTGATTGGCGAATTGAACGTCAGAACCTGATAGCGTTTGCCGCCGACGGTCTGCGCCTGAAGCGTTGCATTGTTCGCCGCCGCGCCCTTCAGAAAGCCCCATGGGGTGATCCATATTTCAAGCTGCTGCGCCCAGGCTGTGGTTTCTTTCGTGATGTTCTGCTGGCCTTGCCCTTGCGTTGCGGCGCCGCCGGTCACCGGCACGGCATAGGTCACCCATGTGGCGCGCGATGCGGGCTGAGTGAAGTCGATGGCGCGCACGTAATCGTTTGCGTTGACCATCGGCCATGGCTGGTTGGCGTTGTTGTTTTGCCCCAGCGAACCGTTCTGCGCAACGCCGTAATAGTGAATCGAATTCAATCCCTCGACGCCCATTGCTTTGGACGCATTGCTGATTACGGTTTTGGCGTCCTGAGCGGCGGCTGTCTGTGTCAATGCAACAGCCAGCGCCAGGACCACTGCAGATTTTTTCCCAAACATTTCTCTATCCTCCTGGCCGTTCCCACCTTTTCGGCTTTTACGCGCCAGCATTATGTCATTTTGGAGTGGCGTGCAGAAGTCCACTGTAGGGACGATCTGTGGTCCAAAGGTTGTCAAATGTGAGATGGCTGTTGTGCGATGTGTAATGAACTTGGCGAACTGACCAACTGACCCAATCGATTGATGGTCCTAAGATTGGGTCACTTGGTCGTTTAGCCAGCTACATTACACATCGCACAACAGCCATCTCACATTTGACACCCGCCGACCCCCCTACAGTTCCAAGTGCGAAACCAGCAATTCCGGATAGCCGCAGACCAGAGCGTCGGCTGCGGGCAGGGGCGTTCGTCCCAGTTGTGGCTCGTCACAGGTTTCCAGGCAGATTGAGGATGCCGGCGGTCTACCTGGTAGATGAATCACTGCAAGTTCGGCAAGCCAGGACGGGTTGCCTTCATAGCCGATCCGGCGATCCAGTATCCGGCCTGCATCCGACTGGATGCGCCGCTTGGGAACCACAAGCTCTCGGAAAGAAATTCCCGCGCCGCTCAACAGGCATTTCGCGCCTTCGACCGGATTTGAGGCGGCTTCCGAAGCGTCGCGCAAAAGTTCGACGCGCAGCATGTTCGCCATGCGCGCGGCTTCCAGGGCGTTCCAACGGAAAAACGGACACTTTTCCCAGAGCTCCCACCCGTCCACGCGACGATGGCGCGTCTTGATTTCCAGCTCCGCGCCGCCGCGAAGTTTCAGTCCAAGGTCCAGGCGGTCCGGCGTGACAAGATAGAGATCTGAACGCTCCTCGACGGCTTCTCCGCGATCCGCCGCTATGGCCGCGGCGCGCTCCCAGAGGCCGGACCACCACAGCGGAGCGCTTTGGGTCCACACCAGGCGAAATTCCCACATATGGCTTCACGCATCGAGGACGACGACTGCGCACGAAACAAGCTGATCGTGCGTCAGGGACACATGAAAACGCGTCGCGCCTATCGCCGTGGCTCGTTCGAGAGCCGCGCCGTAAAGTTGAAGTTCCGGCTTGCCGGTCGGAAGGCGCGTCACTTCGACGTCCTTCCATTTGACGCCGGCCGCCCAACCGGTTCCGAGGGCCTTGAACGCCGCTTCCTTCGCGGCGAAGCGAGCGGCGAAATGAATGGCGGGATGAGCGCACTTGTTGCAGTAGGCGATTTCGATTTCCGTATATATTCGGTTTAGGAACCGAGGACCGAATCGCGTCAGCGACTCGCGGATCCGGTCGTTCTGCACAACGTCAATGCCGATGCCGATGATCATAAGAGCCTCGAGACCAGAACGCTCATGTTACAGTTAAAACGCGTTTCTCAGATAACGCTCCTCCACTCGCCGGCCCTTGACGACATTCCCGGCATCGTCCATGCGTTCTCCACGCGGCGCGCGGAACGGCAGGATTTCACATTAGGTTCGCCTGACGGAAGCAATCCGCTGGTCCAGATGAATCGTTCGCGGTTTCTGGCTGCGGCAGGCATGCCTGGATGGCCGATACTGAAACTGCAGCAGACCCACTCCGGCGTTGTCCAGGAAATGACCGATACACGTTCCGCGAACGAGCCGGCCGCGGCCGACGCTGCCGTCACTCAGCTTCGCGGCGCAACACTGGGCGTGCAGACCGCCGACTGCGTTCCTATTCTCATTGCCGACCGCCATGCGCGCGCCGTCGCGGCCGTTCACGCGGGGTGGCGAGGAACCGCCGCGCGCATTGCGTGGAATGCGGTCCGGCGGCTTGTCGAAGTGTACGGCGTCGACCCCTCGGACTTGACCGCCGTAATCGGGCCGCACAATGGCGTGTGCTGCTACGAAGTCGGCGAAGAAGTTGCAGACGCGTTTCGAGACGGCGACGCCGTCGTGCGCAAGCGGGAGTGGGTCAAGCCGCATCTTGATCAGGCGCGCGCCAACCGGAAGCAATTGCTGGAAGCGGGAATCCCGCCGGAGCAGGTTGTGATCTCGTCATTGTGCACTCAGTGCAGGCCGGACCTTTTCTTCTCGCATCGCCGGGAAGGACCGCGAGCCGGACGCCTGCTGTCGGTCATCGGAATTGCTCCCTGAAGAAAATGACAAAACCGACAAAACCGCGCGTGACATTGGATCGCGTGCTTTCCCGAGCGGGCGTAGCTTCGCGTTCAACGACCCGCCGCTGGATCGCTGAAGGCCGCGTGAAGGTCAATGGCCGCGTTGTCCGCAACCCCGATCATTGGGTCGAAGCCGGCAGAGATGTCGTCCATTTCGACGGAACGCGCCTGCGCGCCGAGAAGAAGATCTATCTCGCCCTCAACAAGCCCGCCGGCGTGCTGACTTCCTACGGCGACCGTCGCAACCGGCCGACGGTCTACGACTGCATCAAGGAATTCGGGCGATGGGTTTTTCCCGTCGGGCGCCTGGATCTCGATACCTCCGGCCTGTTGATCCTCACCAATGACACCGATTTCGGAGCACGGCTGCTGGACCCCGCTTCTAAGATTCCAAAGACCTACTACGTCAAAGTCGACGGCTCAATGGATGCGGAGGGATACTTCCGGCTTGCTTACGGCGTGGATCTAGGCCGCGGCGAATTTTCGGGTCCTGCCAAGGTAAGGGAGATGCGCCGGTCCTCCAGACACACGTGGTTTGAGTTGACGCTTACGGAAGGAAAGAACAGACAGGTTCGCCGCATGTGCGAGGGCGTCGGCCGGACCGTCCTCAAGCTGGTTCGCATTCGCATCGGCGATTACGCGCTCGGAGATCTGCCGGTGGGCGCGTTTGTGAGACTGGCACCGGCGGACCTGACGAAGCTGCTCGGCCCGGCCTCGCGCGTATAACGTGGCGACTATAATGGAACTGGAGTCTAACAGTGGACGTTGCGGATTGGCGGCCGCTCGCCGAAGCGATGGTCGAACATCAGATCCGGCTTCGTGGAATCAAGGACGAACGAGTGCTCCGCGCAATGGAATCGATTCCGCGCCACGAATTCGTTCCGGGCGACGTCAAATCCAACGCCTACCGCGACGCTCCTCTCGAGATTGGTCTGAAGCAGACCATATCCCAACCCTACATCGTGGCCTACATGAGCGATCTGCTGGCAGTATCGCCCGAACATCGCGTGCTTGAGGTCGGTACGGGTTCCGGCTATCAGACTGCGGTTCTCGCGAGTCTCGCCGAAACGGTGTACACGATCGATATACATGAGCAGCTCCTCCGATCGGCGGAAGCGCGCCTGGCCGCGCTCGGATTTACGAATATCCACTTCGATGTGCGCAGCGGATATTCCGGCTGGCCCGAGTTCGCTCCATTCGATCGCATCATGGTGACGGCGGGCGCGAGCGCCATTCCAAGAGCCCTCCTGGAACAGCTTGCTGTCGGGGGACGAATGGTGATTCCGGTCGGTCCGGCTTTCGACGATCAAGTCCTGCAACTCGTCGTAAAGCTCGATGCGGAACGGACGCACGTGGAAGACAAGATTCCAGTCCGCTTCGTTCCGCTGCTCGAGTCGCTGTAGCGGGCTGCAGTCGTGGAGCGTCAATACAGATTCACCTCCAGCCCTGCTACGAACTGGATGCCGGGAATTACCTTCCCAATGAGCCTTCGGTCGTTTGTCAGGAACAGATCCACATTCGCCTCCGCGGCGCAGGCAAGGTGAATCGCATCGGCCGGCGAAAAGTTCTGGCTGGCTCGAATCGCGCTATACCGGTCGGCCGCCTGAAGCGTGAACGGCACAATGTCGGCAAGTTCCTGCAAACCTGCGCGGATCCGGGATGCAGTCTCTGCATCTCCTACCTTCTTCGGTCCAACCAGCAACTCGCCAACCGTGAACGCGCTCGTGACGAGGCGGTCTCCTCTCGCTTGCATCCCCGAAAATATTGTGCTTAGACGATCCGTGTAGGCGCGATTCTCCTCAAACCAATAGACAAAGAGCATGGTGTCCCAATACACAAGGCTCATTTGTGCTTTTCGTTGAAAAATCGCTCACGCTCTTTCCTGATGAATTGTTCGCCGCCGCCAAGCGACTTGAATACCTCCTTAGCGACGCCGCGCAGCTTCTGAAACGTATCAATCCGAGCGTCCTTCCTCGGAACTCCTTCCCCTTTTTGAGGAAGCAGCTCGTACGTGATTGCCACGGTGGTGCTTTGGCCCGACTGCGGTCCTTCTTCCCCGACGATGCGGGCCCCGGCAGCTGACAACAATTCCTTCGATCGAAGCGCATTGCAGACCATCGGAACCCTGTTTCGCAGCGCCAGGTCTCTGTGAACCTCCCCTGCGACCACCCGGACCGTGGTCTGCCCACGCCGCCTCGCCGGTTCGAGCCGTGTTCGCAAAACGTACTCGCGGATTTCATCCGTTTTGCCGATGTGATTCTTGGACATTTGAGATCCCCTTCAGAATTCCAGCATAATTCTAGCAGGCATAGCTTGCATATGCAAGCTATGCATTCAAGTCGAGCGCACGAGACGCGCCCAGATCACCCAAATTTGGGGTACGCTCTTGAAACCGCCGCCACAGCCAAGGAGCGTTCAACGATGTATTCGCGCAAGATTCTTGCAATTGCAGCAGCCTCCGTTCTGCTGCTCGCCGCGTGCTCGCAGGCAAGCGACGTTCCGGCCGGATCGACATCCGCGCGCGCGACGGCGCCGCGCATAGGGCCGTGGGGCGTCGATCTCAACGGCATGGATCGCACGATCCGCCCCGGGGATGACTTCTACAGTTACGCCAACGGCCAGTGGCTGAAGACCAACGAAATCCCGGCCGATCTCAGCCGTTGGGGCGCCTTCACCAAGCTCAGCATCGAAGCGGAGCAGCAGGTCCGCGACCTGCTCGCGGCGTCGACGGCCGCTACGCCCGGCAGCGCGGAGCAGAAAGCGCATGACTTCTATCGCTCCTATCTCGATACAGAGGCGATCGAGCGCGCAGGCCTCGAGCCCGCCAAGGCGGGACTGGCCGCCATCGCTGCGGCGCGCACGCCCGCCGAGATCGCTGCGCTGTTTGGCCGCCCGGACCTCGGGCTCGAAAGCCCCGTCAGTTTTGGCGTGACCATCGACGAAAAGAATCCCAACCGTTACATCGCGGGCGTAACGCAGAGCGGCTTGGGGCTGCCTGAGCGCGACTACTACCTGAAGTCCGACCCCCCGCTCGCCGAATTGCGGAAGAAGTATCTTGCCCACATTGAGCGCATGCTCGCCCTCGGCGGCGCTAAGGATGCTGTACGTCAGGCGAAAACGATCCTGAACCTGGAAACGGAAATCGCCAAGCGCCACTGGCCCGTGGCCAAGCGTCGCGAGCGGGAGCTCACGTACAACCTGCGCACGCGCGACGAGCTTGAAGGGTTAGCCCGCAATTACCCCTGGAAGGAAATGCTGACAGCGGCCGGTCTGCAGCAGGAGCGCGAGTTCGTCGTGGCCGAGCTTGATGCGGTGCAGTCGCTGGCAGCGTTCTTCTCGACGATTCCGGTCGATGCCTGGAAGAGCTACCTCACCTATCACTACCTCGTCGCTCACGCCGACGTGCTGCCGAAGGCGTTCGACGACGAGCGCTTCGATTTCTACGGGCGCACGCTCAACGGTCAGCCCGAGCAGCGCGAGCGCTGGAAACTCGCCGTCAACGCCGCCAATCGGGCGCTCGGCGAGGCCGTCGGACAGCTTTACGTCGGCAAGTATTTCCCGGCGCAGTCCAAGGAAAAGATGCTCGCGTTAGTCGAGAACTTGCGCCGGGCGTATACGCAGCGGGTCCAAAATCTTGCGTGGATGTCGGAGGAAACGCGCAAGATCGCCCAGGAGAAGCTCAAGACGTTCCGGCCGAAGATCGGCTACCCCGACAAATGGAAGGACTATTCGGCGTTCGAGGTCCGGCCCGGCGACGCGTTCGGCAACGCGGTGCGTGCGCGCGTGTTCGATTGGCAATTCGATCTGAATCGTCTCGGCAAGCCGACCGATCGGGACGAGTGGTTCATGAGCCCGCAGACGGTCAACGCGTACTACAACCCGACCTTCAATGAGATCGTCTTCCCTGCGGCAATCCTGCAGCCGCCCTTCTTCGATCCCAACGCCGACGATGCAGTCAACTACGGCGCGATCGGCGGCGTGATCGGCCACGAGATGGGGCACGGCTTCGACGATCAGGGCGCGAAATCGGACGCTCAGGGCGTTCTCCGCACCTGGTGGCGGCCGGAGGATGAGGCGGCTTTCAAGAAACTGGTCGACCGGCTCGTTGCCCAATACGATGCTTATGAAGCGGCGCCGGGACTGAAACTGAACGGCCGGCTGACGGTCGGCGAAAACATCGGAGACCTGGGCGGGCTCAGCGTCGCTTACGAAGCGTATCGGCTCTCGCTCGGAGGCGACCCGCCTCCCGTACGCGACGGCTTCAGCGGCGACCAGCGCTTCTTTCTGTCATGGGCGCAGGTCTGGCGTGAGCTGAATCGCCCAGAGCGCCTGCGCAACCAGGTGATGACCAACCCTCACAGCCCAGGCGTCTTTCGCGTGAACGGCGTCGTTCGCAACATGGACGCCTGGTACAGCGCGTTCGGCGTCACGCCGGAAAACAAGCTGTTTCTCACTCCTGAAGAGCGCGTGAGAATCTGGTAGCGCCGCAGTAAGCCGGCTCACCTCTTCGGCATCAAGTTCGATGTTCTAGTCGCGCTGGCTCCGTCGAAGGGATCTCGGGCTTTCCTTCCTCTCCTGCCTTGGGTGAGGATGAATCCCGAACCTCCTGTCGTCCCGCGCGATGGCTTCCGCCACCCGCTCCATTGTTGGCTCGAAGTCCTCATGGCGCGAGTCGATGTAGAGCCACTTCTTCAGGACGTGGTGCGGCGCCAGTTGCGGAAACTCTTCAATGATCGCGCGATGATGCGCGTGATCGGTACAGATCAAGACGCCATGCCACTTCCACCGCCCGGTCTTGGCGGGTTCGACCAGGACCATCATCTGGCGGCCGAACAGGTACGCGGCCAGTCCGCTGAACATCCTCTTCGTGAAGAAGCTGGGATGGTCCTCAAACACGCGAAAGATCCATTCGTTGTCGAAAGTCTTTTGATTCTTCGACGACAAGTTCACCCAAGTCCCCGCTACCTTAAGTCCGGATCCTTCATTTTTCCAATCAAATCGCGGATCGAAGCCAATCCCTTCTTCGCTAAAAACCGCGACAGGCCTTCCAGTACGCGCACTGGCGCGCGCGGGTCCTGAAAGTTGGCGGTTCCCACCTGAACAGCGGTTGCGCCGGCGAGGAAGTACTCGACGGCGTCTTCAGCGGCGACGATGCCGCCAAGACCGATGACCGGAATGCGGACGGCCTTGGCGCATTGATAAACCATGCGCACGGTGATGGGCCGGATCGCCGGACCGGAAAGGCCGCCCGTGATCGTGTGAATCCGCGGCGTGAACGAATCGGGATCGATCGCCATGGCCAGGTAGGTATTCGCCACGCTTAATGCGTCCGCGCCGCCTTCCTGAGCGGCGCGAGCGAGTTCCGTAATGTCGGTCACATTGGGCGACAGCTTGACGATCACGGGCCGCGCAGAACGCTCCTTCACGTTCCGGGTCAGGGCTCGCAGCAGCTCCGGACTTCTTCCGAACTCCATTCCGCCGTGCCTGGTGTTCGGGCACGAAACGTTCAGCTCATACGCAGCGATGTCCGGGCAGGCGTTCAGTTTCTCAACCACTTCAACGTAGTCGTCTTCACTGAAACCGAACACGTTTACGAACACGCGGGCCCCGGCGTTGCGCAGAAACGGCATCTTGTCGCGGATGAAGCTGTCGACGCCCACGTTCTCCAGCCCAATGGAATTGATCATTCCCGAGGGCGTAGGAAACAGGCGCGGCGGCGGGTTGCCTGCGATTGGCCGTGCGGAAGTTCCCTTGACGACGACGGCGCCGATCCGCTTCAGATCGACGAACCGCGCGAACTCTTCGCCGTAGCCGAATGTCCCGCTTGCCGCAATGACGGGGTTCGGAAGATGAATCCCGGCGAAGTCCACCGACAAGTCGGGCTGTTTCATAGGGCGTCTCGGAATTTAGCATATAATTTTCGCGGCCATGGCGTTGAAGCTGAGCTATCAATTGATGAATGGCGATGAAATGCGCAGCGCATTGGAGCGATTGGCCGAGCAAATTGTCGCGGCCAATGCGAACCGGCAGGTCGTGCTGTTGGGCATCCAACGTCGAGGAGTTCCGATGGCTCAGCGCATGGGAGCGCACATCGGGCGGAAAACGCGCGTGCGGCCGCCTATCGGCATCCTTGACATTAACCTTTACCGCGACGACCTGACGCGAGTCGCCGTGCAGCCGATCGTCCGGCGGACGGAAGTTCCTCCCAACATCGAAGACAAGGACGTCATCCTCATCGACGACGTCCTGTACACGGGCCGCACCATCGGCGCCGCGCTGCGCGCCCTCATCGATTTTGGACGCACGCGGACGATCCAATTGGCCGTGTTTGTGGACCGCGGCCATCGTGAACTTCCCATCGAGGCCAATTTCGTAGGCAAGAAGATTTCTACCAAGGACACTGAAGTCGTCGAAGTACGGCTGACCGAAATCGACGGCGAAGACGCTATCTATGTGATGGAAAAAGAGTGAAGCGCAAAGACCTGCTGGGGATCGCGGAGCTGCAGCGCGAAGAGATCCTCGAAATTCTCGAAACCGCGAAGTCTCTCCAGGAAATTTCCTCCCGTCCCATCAAGAAATTGCCCACGCTGCGCGGCAAGACCCTCATCAATCTTTTCTTCGAGCCCTCGACCCGCACGCGCACGTCCTTCGAAATTGCAGGAAAGTGGCTGTCGGCCGACGTGATCAATATTGCGGCGTCGTCCAGCAGCGCCGTCAAAGGAGAAACGCTCATCGACACGGCGAGAACTCTGGACGCCATGGCGGCCGACTGCGTCGTCATCCGGCACTTTGCCTCCGGCGCGCCGCACACCATCGCCCGCCTCACAAAAGCTCGGGTGATCAACGGCGGCGACGGCGCTCACGAACATCCGACGCAAGCGCTTCTGGACGCGCTGACCATCCTGCAGCATAAAGGCGCCCTCGGCGGATTGAAGTGCGCCATCGTCGGCGATATTGCGCACAGCCGCGTGGCGCGATCGAATCTTCACCTTCTCACCAAATTCGGTTCCGAGGTCCGGATTTGCGCCGCGCCCACCCTGATGCCCGTGGCGCTGGAAGAGTCTCTTTGCGAAAACCGAAATCTGCTGCGCCGGACGCACTCGATGGATGAAGCGCTTGAAGACGCCGACGTCGTCATGATGCTCCGCGTGCAATTCGAGCGGATGGACGAATCCTTCTTCCCTTCCGTTCGCGAATACTTTCGATATTACGGCCTGACGCGCGAGCGCTTGAAGCGAGCGAAGCCGAACGTCATCGTTATGCACCCGGGGCCGATCAACCGCGGAGTGGAAATCGCAACCGACGTCGCGGACGGTCCATATTCGGTCATTCTCGACCAGGTTTCGGCCGGCGTCGCCGTGCGCATGGCCATCTTGTATCTCCTGCTGGGCGGTTGATGTGGATCTATTCGTAAAAAACGGCCGATTGATCGATCCTGCGCGCAAACTCGACGTCGTGGGGGACGTGCTGATTCGGGATGGAAAAATCCGGTCGGTCGGAAAAGCCGTCGACAGGCCGGGCGACATACCGCAGGTCCATGCAACGGGCCTGATCGTTGCACCGGGCTTCTTTGACATCCATGTGCACCTTCGGGAGCCCGGAACCGAAGAAGCGGAAACCATCGCGACCGGCGGCGCGGCGGCGGTGGCGGGAGGTTTTGCCGCCGTCGCGGCAATGCCGAATACGAATCCTCCGAACGACGACCCTTCCATTACGTCGTTCATCATTTCCGAAGCGCGCCGCTCTTCTCCGGCGCTGGTGTTTCCCGTCGGCGCCATCACGAAAGGACAGAAGGGAGAAACGCTGGCCGAAATCGGCGAAATGGTCGAAGCAGGGGTCGTGGCCGTGTCCGACGACGGCAAACCCGTCATGAACGGACAGCTCTTCCGGCGCGCGCTCGAATATGCACAGCTTTTCGGGATTCCCGTCATTCAGCATTGCGAGGACGCCCACCTGTCCAAGGGCGGAGTTATGCACGAAGGCGCGTGGTCCACGCGTCTGGGGTTGAAAGGAATTCCGTCTGCGGCCGAAGATGCGATGGTGTCCCGCGATCTGATTCTGACGGAAATGACCGGCGGCCGATATCACATCGCACACCTGAGCTCGCGCGGCGCCGTGGAAATGGTCCGTCAGGCCAAGGCGCAGGGGCTGAAGGTCACGGCGGAGGCGACGCCGCACCACTTCACATTGACGGACGCCGCCGTCGCGGAATTCGACACGAACGCCAAAATGAACCCGCCGCTTCGCGCTCAGGAGGATGTGGACGCCGTCGTCGCCGCCATCGCGGACGGAACGATCGATGCGATCGCCAGCGACCACGCTCCGCATCACATCAATCAGAAAATGCTCGAATTCGATCGCGCACCGTTCGGCGTCATCGGCCTCGAGACCGCCGTCGGACTCGCGCTGACGCGATTGAAGCTGAGCGTGCAGCGGCTGGTCGAGGTCTTCTCCGTGAACCCCCAAAAAATCATGAAGGTCTCCCCTTGGGGTATATTTGAAGGCAGCGACGCGCATCTGACCATTCTCGATCTGTCGCGGAAATGGAAGTTCGACGTCCATCAATCGCGCTCTAAAAGCAGAAACTCCCCATTCCATGGCTGGGAGTTCACCGGAAAGGCGGTGGCCACGGTGGTTCACGGAAAGCTGGTGTATGACGAACTCTGAGGGAATTGCGAATTGCGAATTGCGAATTGCGAATTGGGGGGAGAGACATTCTGCAATTCGCAATTCGCAATTCGCAATTCGCATTCTTCCCGCAATTCTGCTTTGCCTCCTAGCCGCCGTCCCCGCCTTCGCGCAGTCCCCTCAGGCCGTCGTCGACCGCGTGTTCAACGATCCGAAGGTCAAGGCCGCGCAGCAATTCCTGGACGCCGACCACGAGCGCTTCGTGCGCGAGATTATTTATCTCACCGAGATTCCGGCGCCTCCTTTCAAAGAGAGCCAGCGCGCGCAGGCTTTCATGCGCATGCTGAGGGAACACGGGCTCAGCAACGTGGAGATCGACGCCGAAGGCAACGCCCTCGGCTTGCGGAAGGGGACCGGCGCCGGGCCTCTCATCGCGATTGCGGCGCATCTCGATACGGTGTTCCCGGAGGACGCCGACGTGAAGGTGCGGAGGCAAGGTACGCGCCTCATGGCGCCCGGAGTGGGCGACAACTCACGGGGTCTTGCCGTCCTGTTGGCGATTATCCGTGCACTGGACCACGCACAAATTCAGACGTCGAGCGACATCCTGTTCGTCGGAAACGTCGGTGAAGAGGGCCCCGGAGACCTTCGCGGCATGCGGCATCTGTTTCAGAAGGGGCCGTACAAGGACAAAATCAAGATGTTTGTCGCCATCGACGGCGCCGGCGCCGGACGCGACATCGTGACGGGGGCTTTGGGCAGCAAGCGGTATCGTGTTGTGTTCCGCGGTCCCGGCGGACACAGTTACGGCGCGTTCGGAATCGTCAATCCTGCATATGCGATGGCGAAAGCAATCGACAAAATCTCACGGATCCAGACGCCGGCTTATCCCCGCACGACATTCAACGTCGGCATGATCGGCGGCGGAACATCCGTCAATTCGATTCCGCATGAGGTATGGATGGAAGTGGATCTGCGCTCCGAAGGCCCGGCCGAGCTGGACCGGCTGGCCGACAATTTCGTCCGGCAGGTGCGGGCGGCTGTCGACGAGGAGAACGCCGCCCGTTCGATCGGCCAGGGCCGCATTGAAGCGGATATTCAGGCCATCGGCGACCGGCCGTCGGGCGCGACGCGCCTTGACTCGCCCATCGTGCAGGCGGCAGGCGCGGTCGTTCGAAAGTTCGGCATGGAGCCGCAATACAGCATCGGCAGCACGGACTCCAACATTCCGATCAGCATGAACATTCCTGCCATCACGATCGATACCGGAGGCTACGGCGGCCGCGCCCACTCGCTGGACGAGTGGATTGACGTCGAGAGGTCGGCGAGCGTGCGGGGAATTCATCTTGTCATGGTGACGCTTCTGTCGCTCGCGGAGCTGCGGGCGCCGGATGGGAGGTAGAGCATGCTCAAAGACTTCAAAGAATTCGCTATGCGCGGCAATGTCATCGATCTCGCCGTCGGCGTGATTATTGGCGCGGCGTTCGGCAGAATCGTGACGTCGCTGGTGGACGACATCATCATGCCGCCGATCGGAGAACTTCTCGGCCGCGTCGATTTCTCGAATTTCTTTGTGAGCTTGAGCGGCGGCAACTACACCACGTTGGCCGAAGCCAAGGCCGCCGGCGCCGCCACCATCAATTACGGCCTCTTTATTAGCGCGTGCATTCACTTCCTGATCGTTGCATTCGCCGTGTTTCTTCTGGTGCGGCAGGTCAACCGCTTCCGGCCAGTTCCTGCGCCTGCTGCGGCGACATCCAAGGATTGCCCTTTCTGCCTTACCAGCATCCCACTCAAGGCGACGCGATGCCCGCACTGCACTTCGCAACTGGCGGAAGCCGGCAAAGCCAGATGAACATGCAGCGAGCATCCGCAGCAGTCATCCTCTTGGGCTTGCTCCTGCACGTTGTATGCGAGAGCGGCGCTCAGTCCGCCGCTGCGGACGCGCCATTGCCGGAGCCTTCCGAATTCCTGGAGAAAGTCCGCCGGAACATTGTGCGTCAGTATGACGACGCCATCCTGTTGAACGGCTATACCTATCGCATGAAGATGACGCACGACGAACTGACTGGCGAGGGCAAAACCAAGGAGCGCAAAATCGAAGAGTCCGAGGTCATCAACAAAGACGGGCTTCCGCTCTACAAGCTCGTCGCTAAAGACGGACAGCCGTTGAGTGAAAAGGAAGCCGCGAAGCAGAAATTCGAGCCGCGCAGCCGCGGGCCGTTCAACCGGCCGAAAAGCGGAGAGGAGGCGATCAAGGAAGCGAAGGCGTTCGTTGACGATCTGTTCCGCGTCATGAACTTCAAGGTGGTGCGGCGCGAGCACGTGCGAGGCCGCCCCGCGATCGTCGTCGAATTTTCCCCGCGTCCAGGCGCCCAGCCCCAAACCCGCGCTGGGAAAATGGTGCTTACGCGCAGCGAAGGGGAAGCCTGGGTCGATGAAATGGATCATGTCGTCGCGCGGCTGCACACCCGCTTTGTGGAAGACCTCACCTGGGGGACCAGCCTGGTAGCGAAGGTTTACAAGGGAGGCGAAGTGATCCGGGAATGGCTGAAATTCCGCGACGAGATCTGGCTTCCGGCCCGCAGCGAAACGCGGTTCAAAGCGCGCGTCTTCATGGTGAAGGGCTTCAACTTCCGCCGCGTCGAAGAGTTTTCCGACTACAAGAAATTTTCTGCCGAAACCACGTTCACGGTTGTCGATGCAGAGAAGTAGAGGAATTTGGGGACAGAGACCAATTTCCTGCGTAAAGGACTCGCCAGGCTTCACGCTGTTTCACGCGCAGGAAATTGGTCTCTGTCCCCAAATTCCGCAACTTATTTCCGCTTTCCTGTAAACGCGCCGTCCCCGAATTCGCCGGCCGAAAGCGTTCCTTTCATCGAGTCTTTACCCTCCACGGCGCCGGTATATTTCAACTGGATCTTGGTCCCTTGGACGTCGGCGGCCACGATGAATTCGATCGCCTGACCTTTAATGGTTCCCGTCAGCTCAGCCTCTCCAAGAAGCTGCGACGAGTAATGTCCGGTCAGTTTTTCGCCGTCTTGTTTGAACGTGACCGTCGGATTGCTTGAGCCCGCCGCGGACTCAACGGTGAGGATCCATTCGCCGGTCACATCGACCTTGGGCGCTTGACCGGCCTGTCCCACGACCGCGCAGACAAGCAGCGCTGCGATAGCAGCCGTCAATCGGATGGCTTTCCGTTGCATCGCGTTTCCCTCCTAATGAAACACATCGAACTGTCTTGCGAACTTCACGATAAAACTGCGGTTGATGGGACCAAGCCCGTCCAGTTCCTGCGTCTCGTTGTAGACGAGGAACAGACCGGCGCCGCCGGCGCTCAGCCAGGCGAAGCGCAGGTTTGTGCTCCAGGCGCCGGCGCGGTCGTTGTACTGAACAAGCGATTCGACCGATATCGAGGGCGTGAAGCTGTAGCTGAGTCTCCATTGGATGAGATTCGTTTTGAACGCGCCTTCGCGCAGATCGATGTTGTTGCGGCGCCACCGAATCGAAGTATTGAGATCCGAGCCGCGCCGGCCCGCGATCGTCAGGCCGAACGACTTCTGACTGCCCGACAGAAACCCTCCAATGTCCAGCTCCGCAGACGCGGAAACCGGCGCCCGTTGATCCGTGTTGAATCGGCCGGCGAACAACGCGTTGCGATACACGCCCGGAGGAACCACAATGCCGGGATAGATTTCGAAGGGCTCGGTCAGGCCTTCTGTCACGATGTCCAGCGGCGGGCTGATGAAATAGCCGTTTTCAAAATCGATGTGCGTGTCGATGTGAATACGTTCCGTTTCCTTGAAGCCGTCCAGGTTCCAGTATCCGTTGTACGACACGTGCGGCCTCAGTTCGCGCAGCCATGAAATTTCGGGCCGGAGATTCCGGAACACCCCGGTTGAGATATGGCGGAAATTCTTGCGCTCGAGGAATCCGACCTCCGGATTGAAGTCTTCTCCCACTTGCGCATACTCGAGCCACGTGCGCCCTGCGCTTCGCTGATACTCGCCGCGGAGATTGAAGGCGGATTCGCTGCCCGTGCGCCCTGGCGTTTCGGTTCGGGCGGCGAATCCGTTGAATGTCAGGTTTTCTCCAATCCCGAGCCGTCCATCGAGCCCCCACGTGCGGTTCCAATCGTCCGGTCCGGCGCTGCTCCCGGTAGCGCTTCGATTCACGAAGATGCCGCCCAGGCTGCTGCGGTTGGGCAATTCGCGGCTGATGCGCCCAACCGTAAAGTTGTTAGCGGGAGTTACATCCGGCACGTCTTTGGTCTGAATATTCAGGAAGCCGACATTGAAATCGCCGGCCTTGCCGCTCAGCCGCGTTCCTCCGAGAATCGGTACGAGCCGGCCGCTGGGATGGATGCCGATCTGCCTGCTGAAGAACAGGTCAATGGACTCCGCGCGGCCGACGGCGAAAATTCCCGCATTTTCCAGGAAGAACGGCCGCTTCTCCGGAAAGAATAAATTGAAGCGCGTCAGATTGATCTGCTGCTCGTCCGCCTCGACCTGAGCGAAGTCGGTGTTGGCGGTGACGTCCAGGTTAAGGCTTGGCGTCACGCCGAACTTGATGTCGACGCCGGCGTCTCCGTCGAAGTCGGTTCGAACGGCCCCATTGACCGGAGCGTGGTAGTCGCGCAGCGCTGTTCCGACGACATAGGGCGTGATCTTGAGATTGCGTGGAGCGCCCAGCTCGAGACCGTGCAACTCGCCTGCAGACGACAGCCGATGGATGCTGTAGATTCGCGCCACGGGCGACCAGTACACCTGCTCACGTTTTCGGCGGATATTTCTCGTGAGATTGAATCCAAACACCTGCGGCTTGGCGGCGGCGTAACGCAGCGTCCGCAAGGGAATCGCGAACTCGGCGCTCCAGCCGTCGTCGATGATGCGGGTCCGCACCTGCCAGCTTCCGTCCCAATTCAGGTTGAAGCCGCCGCCGGCCCCGCCCTCGCCGGCGCCTTCGCTGCTGACCTGACCGTCGTATTCGATGCCGGCGGGATTTGTGCCGAAGACGAAACCGTTCTGGCGGTCGAGGTAGGTGTCCAAAATAAATTGGAACGAATCCGTTTCGCCAAGGTCAGCGTCCCTGCGGCTATCGGTGACGAGGATGCGGCCAGGCTCCGAGTCATAGCACATGACGCCGACGTACAGGCGCTGGTCGTCGTAAAGGATGCGGACTTCCGTGCGTTCGGAGGCAGGCTGACCTTCGACAGGCTCAGCCTGGACGAAGTCCGAGATGACGTCGGCGGCTTGCCAGACGGCATCGGTAATATCGCCGTCCACCACAGGCGCCGTTTCCACTCGCGTTGCGCGCGCGATCCGGACGTCTTCCTTCTGAGCGAGGGCTGGACGCGCTGTGGCCGTAGAAATCAGCAGTGCAATGGGCAGTAACAGTGACTTCATGCGATCGTGCGATCGAGTTTCGCGGGAGGAAGGTATCACAATTACGCAGACTCGCCTCTATCGACTCTTCAGATCCCGCGAACGTCGAATCCAAACGCTCGCGCAGCAAGACCTAAGGCGTTGTCATGCGTGGCCATAACGGCTAAAGATCCCATCCGGTCGCGCCAGATCAGGGCGGTTGCCAGATGTATCGCGTCGAGGGTCCCTATTGGAATTGGAAGGGGTTCGGTTGCCCTGTTTAAGACCGGAGGTCGCAACAGAACGAGATCAATCGCCTCAAGCCATTCGGCCGCCGCCCGGATCCGGTTGGCAGCCTCTTCGGTCGTCAGAGCTCCTTGTATTCGAAGCCTGTCGATCGTACGGTAACTTTCAACGACGATCAGTTCGCTGGACACCAGACCGTCCAATGAGCGTAACTCGTCGAGGGCTCCGGCTTCGCGGAGCACAAGCCTCAAAAAAGCAGATGTGTCGACATAAGCGGTCACCGCCGCCGCCGATCTTCAAGCAGGACGGACAGACTGTCCGTCGGCGCTGCCGGAGGCGGGGGGAGTGCTAGATCGCGAGGGCGACGCGTTGCTCTTCGAATCTCAAGCGGCTCGGCCGCATACGGGACAATGCGCGCGACCGGGGTATTTCGATCGAGCACGGTAATCGTTCGCCCTTTCTTCACCGATCGGAGATGCTCGCTCAACCGCGCTTTCAGCTCGGCTATGCCAATCGACGTCATGACTATATTGTAGTCACGAGAGGTCATTAAAGTCCAACCACGTTCGTGGTCCGGCGGGCCCCAGGCGGCAATCCATGACAAATGTAAGCATCCTGTAAACATGCGGATTGCTTGGAAGGAGGGAATCGACTATGATGCGCGCCATAATCAGGCGGATCGCAATATACAGGGCTCTGAAACAAGGAGGCATCTATGACTCTCACAAAAGTCTGGGGGGCTGTTGCGCTGATCGTGTGTTCGGCCGGCGCGGCATGGGCTCAGGGAGACATTGAAGGGCTGGTTAAAGACCAATCGGGCGCCATCGTTCCATCCGCCGCGGTGACGATCCGGAGCGTCGAAACCGGCGCAGAACGGAAGCTGACCACCGATGAGCGCGGTTACTTTCTGGCGCGGCTTCTGGCGCTTGGCGAATATGACGTGCGCGTCGAAGCGGAGCGATTCAAACCCAGCGTCCAACGGGTTCTCGTAAGGAACGCCGAAACGGCGAGTCTCAACATTCCGCTCGAAGTTGGGCAGGTCACTGAAGTTGTGGAAGTGACGGCGACCGGCGGACAACTGCTCACTACCACGGACGCGCAGATCGCTCTGTCCATCGAGGAGAAGCGCGTCAAAGACCTGCCGCTGATCGCCCGGAACCCTCTGATCCTGGCGACGCTTTCGGCCGGCGTCGTGCCCGTGACGCCGGACAATCCTTTCCTCGGCGCCGGAAGCTTCAATTCCAACGGGGGTCGGGGACGCGGAAATAACATCACCATCGACAACGTCGTTGCGACCGATATCTCGACCACTGGGTCCGCCGGGCTGGGGACGTTGAGCCTCGACGCCATTCAGGAGTTCAAGCTGATCACCAACAACTTCAACGCGGAGTTCGGCCGCAATGCCAGCGCGCAGGTTCAGATCCTGACCAAAGGCGGAAGCAACAACTTCCACGGCGTCCTGTATGAGTTTCTCCGGAACGACGCCCTAAATGCGCGCGATTACTTCGACAGGACGGGCAAGGCGAGCACGCTGCGAAGAAATCAGTTCGGCGCGACTGTTGGAGGGCCGATCTACCGCGACCGGCTTTTCTATTTCGGACACTACGAAGGTTTGCAGATTCGAGGCGCCGGCGCCACAAGAACGGCGCCGGTCCCCACTCCCGCCCAGCGCGCAGCGGTGACGGATCCGACGTCGCAGGCGATCTTGAACGACGTCAACCTGCCCCTTCCGGAATCGATCGATCCGAGCGGCGCTTTCGGCATCGTCTCTCAGCGCGCCTCTAACGCCACAAAATCAAATGCGTTTTCAGCCCGCGTGGATCATCTGTTCAACGAATCGCGCGATCGAATCACGGCGCGTTATGCGTTCGAAGACAGCGAGGAAAACTCCGCCTCGCTCACATTTGTTTTTACCAACCTCGCCGGATTCGGCGCGTCGTCTATAGCGAGACCTCAGAACGCAAGCTTCGGCTGGACCCACATTTTCGGCCAGCATCTCGTCAACGACGCCCGGTTTGCTTTCGGCCGGTCCAACCCGAACTTTCCGCCTCAATTCACAAAGAACACTCCGCGTATCAACATCACCGGATTCACAGGGGGCGGATTCGGGGAATCCGACATCATTCCGCAGGGCCGGACTCAAAACACGTTTCAGTACAGCGACGTCCTGAGTTTCACCAGCGGCCGGCACAATTGGAAGTTCGGCGCTGACGTTCACCGCATTCACGCTAACAGTTTCTTTGATGCGAACCTCAGAGGGACTTTGACCTTCGCCAGTTGGAATGATTTTGCAAACGGCGTGTTGCAGAGCTATTCACAGCGTTTTGGCAATTCGGTTCGCGAAAACCGCGTTACGAACGTGTTCGCCTTCGCGCAGGACGACTTCAAAGTCAGCCAGGATTTGACTTTGAATCTCGGCTTCCGACTCGAAGTTGCAGGCGGCGTCAGCGAAGTGAACGGGATTCTCGCTAATCTCGACCTCACTTCCTCGGCCCCGATCGGCGGCGCCGGCGCCGGCCCGCTGGGCAGCTTCGTTTTGGGCGGCTCATCCAACGAGACCAACTACAACCTGGAACCGCGGCTCGGCATCGCGTGGAATCCGGGTCGCGGCCGGTGGGTCGTTCGCGGCGGCTATGGCGTCACCCACGATTTCATCTTCCTCAACCCGATAACCAATCTGCGATTCGCTCCGCCTTTCATGGTGACCGTCGCTCAAAGCGGCGCAGCGTCGTTCACAGGCGCCAACTCGTATGCGAACATTGTCGCGGGAACAGCCCAGATCCAGGCCGATGCGCGCGCGGGCATCGGCCAATTCAATCCGACGCAGGTCAATTTTGGGAACTTCAGTCCCGTCAGTCGGGATTTGGACAATCCGCGCATGCAGCAATGGAACCTTACGGTCGAGCGTCAACTTACCTCGAACCTGGCTGCCAAACTGAGCTATGTTGGAACAGCCGGCGCACGGCTGCTCCAAAGCCGCCACGTCAACATGATTCCGCAGGGAACTGTCGCCCCCGCAACGAGCGAAGCCGACGAAGTCGCGCGGCTGGCGCAGTTCCAGTCTGTTTTTGCGGGTTCAACGGGCTCGCCAACCAGCCGGAGCAACCGGATCGATGGGCGTTTCAACGCGGTGACGGTGGTCGACAATTCCGCGAGCTCGCGGTATCACGCTCTGGAAGCGGAGGTCGTGAAGACGTTTTCGGACGGCTATCAGTTTCAGGCAACCTACACGTGGTCGAAATCCATCGACAATGTTTCAGACGTCCTTGGCGTGCTGAGATACGACGTCGCAGCAGCACAGAACCCCTTTAATCTCGCGGACAACCGCGCCGTGTCGCAATTCGACGTTCCCCATCGCCTGGTGATCAATCACGTTTATGAGCCGCAGTTTTTCCGCAACACGACCGGCGTCGCGAGGAAGCTCCTCCACGGCTGGGGATTCAACGGCATCTTCCAGACGCAGTCTGGCTACCCAGCCAACATCATTGCGGGGACGCGGTTCGGCATCAATGACATCTCGCTGTCGGGCAACACCGCAAACGCAATTCGGGCCAGCGTCGTTGGAGACCTGGACCGCGTCGTATTTGCGCCCTCCGGAACCCCTGAAGCCCGAAACATTCCGACGCCTGCGCAGCGCGGCGTCAATGCCACGGCAGCCGATCGCAACACGAACACCAGCAACTATCCGCTGGTTCAACCGTTGCTCGGAACATTTGGTACACTCGGCCGGAACGTTCTTCGGTTAAACGGCCTCACCAACTTCGACTGGGTGTTCCTGAAGAACACGCCGATTCGCGAAGAGATCAACCTGCAGTTCAGGGCGGAGTTTTACAACGTTTTCAACAACACGAGCTTCTCGAGTTTCGTGAACAATCTTTCATCGGCGAACTTCGGCACGTACGAAGGCACAGACACTATTCCGCGGCAGATTCAGCTTGCACTGAAGCTGATCTGGTGACCGAGACCCTCACCCGGCCCTTCGGGCCATGCGCGGTCATAGACCGCGCCTACAGCAGGTCATCGCAAAACTGTAGGCGCGGTCTATGACCGCGCTCTGGAGTTTGGACATTTGACACGATGTTGGGGCGACGCGATTTCCCCTCCTTGGATAAGAGGGGCGAATCGCGTGTCCCGACAAGTGACTCACGCTTTAACATAGGATAATCCCGCAGGCGAAACGCAAAATTCGAGACGTTAGTCCCGTCCTGGCTGTGCGACGTCCGCAGGAAATGTCCAAACTCCAGGGCGCGGTCTATGACCGCGCA
>Ga0073934_10000533_pt1 | contig 107261 bp, 85 predicted proteins | sample LarsenN4metaG_FD_76834 | JGI IMG/M metagenome (GOLD analysis project Ga0073934, IMG submission 76834) | Hot spring sediment bacterial and archeal communities from British Columbia, Canada, to study Microbial Dark Matter (Phase II) - Larsen... ...
CATGTGAACCCGCGGGTGAGTCCCAAGACCCCCCCGACCTCGGTCTTCCTTCGGTGCCCCTCAAGCCCTGCCCCCCCCCCCCCCCCCGCGCGGTGTCAACCGGCGCCACCGGAGCGCACGGCGGCATTGCGGACATCGGCCTGCACATCGGCCTGCGAGGCGTTCGGGACCATTCCGCGGGCGCGCGGGTGCCGTCACTGCGTGTCGTTCATGTCGCCGGCTTCGTTGAGCTGCTTCTCGAACACGATGACGTTGGCCATGAGTTCGCTGTCCCAGCGGATGCCGACGATGTCGTAGCCGTAGGCGATGCCGAAGTGCAGGAAAGGCCGGATGTTGTTGGAGCACTCGAAGCGCATGGTCTTGTAGCCTTCGGTGCGTGCCCAGTCTTCGGCGGCCTGCATGAGCTGGGAGGCGATGCCGGAGCGGCGCATGTCGGGGACGACGCCGCAGAGCCATGCGAAGAAGACGCTGGGGCGCAGCTCGTAGCCGACGAAGAAGCCGACGGCGTCCTTGCCGATGCGTGCGACCTGCACGAGGACGTTGTAGCGGCCCTGCAGCCTGCGCCGGATCCATTTCTCGTCGTGCTCCGGGCGGAAGAGGTTGTTGTACAGGTGCGTGACGAGCGTCAGCTCCCTGGGGTCGATTCTGTCGATGACGGCGTCGGCCATGGGTCGTGTCCTCGACGGCATCGGGCGGAGACGAAACAGGCCCCTCGCGCGGGCACGACGGGCAGGTTTCGCATTGCTCATTGCCGCTGATCTCTCTCTCTATCGGACGCTCGCAGTGGAAGGCTCGATCACCCCCCCGCCCCCCCCATACCCCGCCGGAGCGCCATCCACGATCACGCACTCCTCGCTCGGTTCCTCCGACTTTCTCTTCGCCCCGGCGGTCCGCCGGTTTCAGGAAAACATTGGAGCAGTTCGGGGCGGCGCGCGAGCGGAAACGCACGCAATTCCTCAATTTGGTGGCGAAATTCTGGAAATCGCCCGTATGGGGGGACGAGACGGCCCCGCGCGGTTGAATCCCGGTCTCGACGGCGCGTCAGTTCACCCAAGTTCACGCGCGAGGCGCTGCCCACTCCGGCGGGCACCCGACCGGAAGACGGTCTCTCAGGCGGGCAGCGGCAAGTTACGCACGGGAGAGGTAGGAGCCGTCCTCGGTGCTGATTTTGAGCGTTTCGCCCGTATTGATGAAGGGCGGGACGCGCGTCTTGAGGCCGGTCTCCATGACGGCTTCCTTGAGCTGATTGGTCGCGGTGGCGTTCTTGATGCCGGGCTGCGTTTCCTTGACGGTCAGCTCGACCGCGGCGGGAAGCTCCAGCGCGATGGGGTTGCCCTCGTGCAGCAGGACCACGGTCTGGGCGTTGGGGCGAAGATAGACCATGCTCTCGCCGCAGACGGAGGCCGGGACGGGGATCTGCTCGAAGGTTTCGGTATCCATGAAGACGTATGAGTCGCCGTCCTTATAAAGATATTCCATGGTTCGGCGATCGACTTCCGTCACGTCGATATCGTCGCTGGAAGAAAGCCGCTTCTCGATGTAGCTGCCGCTGAGGACGTCGCGCAGCTTGACCTGGATGAACGCGCGCAGGTTGCCCGGAGTGCGGTGTTCGAACTTGGTGATGACATAGAGCTTGCCGTCCATGCGGCAGGCGTAACCGGGACGGAGATCAGTGGCTTTCACGAGCGAGGCCTCCAGACAGGACACGGACTTGACGGGTCCCCGGCTCCCGGCACGGGAGCGGGGGGGAAGATTCTAGCAGCGTTCGGCCTCCCGAGGCGACGTGAAACGCGGGCGTGTCCGGGGTCTTCCCGCCTTCCACTGCACGCGGGCGGTAGGATGGAACCGAACGCCGGGGGAAGGAGCGCATCATGGGCGGATTGAGCAGGCGGGGGTTTGCGATCCTGACGGCGTCGCTGGCGGCGGGGAGCATGATTCCCGGACGATCGGCGCTGGCGCTGCGTCCGCGGGCGCTCCGCGAACCGGGCGAGGGCGCGGCCGCGCCGCCGCGACTCTTCGAGTGGCCTTCCCTGCGGCCCGGAGCATGGGCGACGATGCCGCCCAAGGGGTCGGGCACGTTCGGGGGCGGGAACTGCCTGCTGGCGGTCGGAAAGGAAGGCGCCCTGCTCGTGGACACGAAGTTCACGGCGCTGGGGCGAACGCTGCGGCGCGAAGCAACGAACATCGCGGGCGCGTCGGGCGCGGAGAAGCTGACCCACGTTCTGAACACGCACCACCACGCGGATCACACGGGGGGGAACTGCGCGTTCGGGAGCGACGTGAAACTGATGGCGCACGCAAAGGCGGCGTCGCGGATCGCGGCGCAGATCGAGCGCTACACGGGCGGCATCGACGGGACTGTGCGGCAGCTCGCGGAGCTTGGGCTGCCCGAGGACGTGGTGAAGCCGGTGATGGAGGAGGCGGATCGCGTGAAGGCCGCGAGCGCAAGCATGGGACCGGAACATTTCGCGCCCAACGCGCTGATCGAGCAGGACACGACCGAGGTCGATCTGGGCGGCATGAAGGTGGTGCTGCGGCATGTCGGGCCGGGGCATACGGACAACGACGTGTTCGTGTGGCTGCCGGAGCAGAACGTGATGCACACCGGCGACCTGCTGTTCCACAGGCTCAATCCGTACATTGATGCGGGCGCGGGTGCGACCACACGCGGCTGGCAGAAGTCGCTCGCGGCCATGATCGAACTGTGCAACGACGAGACGATCGTGATACCGGGGCACGGAGCGCTGACGGATCGCGCTGGGCTGCAGGCGCAGTACGACTACTTCGATCAGCTCCGCAAGGTCGTGGCCTACGCGAAGGATGTAGACGGGATGAGCCGCGAGGAAGCGGTGAAGATCCAGCCCGGGGCGTTCAAAGACCTCGGATTCCCGCAGATGCTGCCGAATGCGATCGGGGTGGTGTACGATGAGCTGAGCGCAGAAGCGAGGTGACCGCGTGGCATCAATGGCAGGCTCGGAGACTGATCCGGCGCGGGAATCGCTCGGCAGGCTCTTTCTGCGTTTTCTGCGCTTCGGATTCCTCGCGTGGGGAGGCCCGGTGGCGCAGATCGCGATGATCCGCCAGGAGCTGGTCGAGGAAGAGAAGAGGATTTCGCCGGAGCGATTCAACCGGGTGCTGGCGGTGTACCAGGTGCTGCCGGGGCCGGAAGCGACGGAGCTGTGCTGCTACTTCGGCATGCTCTCGCGCGGGCGGTTGGGTTCGATCGTTGCGGGGCTGGGGTTTGTGCTGCCGGGCTTCGTGTTCATGTTCATCCTGTCGTGGTTGTATCTCGCGTATGGGCTGACGTCGCCGCTCGCGCTTGCGGCGTTTGCAGGAGTTCAGCCGGCGGTTGCGGCGCTGGTGGTTCGGGCGGTGCATCGGATCGGCGGGCACGCGGTGCATGGCTGGAGGCTTCTGACCATCGCGTTTGTCGCGGCCGCGGCCACGGCGCTGGGAGTGCACTTCCTTGCGGTGATCGTGCTGGCGGGGCTGGCGCACGTGGCGGCGCTGCCCGGGCGGCAGCGGACAGCGGCGGCGGCGCTGCTGGTGATCGGCGCGGGGATGCTGATCTTTTTCGCCACGCGGACTGAACCGCCTCAGTGGCTGTTCGGCACGGGAGCGAGGAGTCCGGAAGTCGCCGCGGGAGCGGACGGAGCGGCGGCGGCTTCCGACATGGCGCGGCCATCGCTGCTTGCGCTCACCGGCTCGGGTCTGAGCGCGGGGCTGCTCACGTTCGGCGGGGCGTACACGGTGATCCCGTTCCTGCAGCACGATGCGGTGTTCAGCGCGCATGCCTGGATGACGCCATCGCAGTTCATGGACGGGCTGGCGCTTTCGGGCGTGCTGCCGGCGCCGCTGATCATCTTCGCGACGTTTGTCGGTTACCTCGGCGGCGGCGCGCTGGGCGCTCTCGTGATGACGATCGCGATTTTCGCCCCTGCATTCTCCTTCACGCTGATCGGGCATGAGTTGCTGGAGAGGGCGGTCGAGAACAAGGCGCTGCATGCGCTGCTGGACGGCGTGACGGCCGGGGTGGTCGGGTTGATCGCGATCGCGGCGGTCGCTCTGATCAAGCAAGGTGTGACGTCGCCGGCCGCGGTGGTGATCTTCGGGCTGTCGCTGGCGGCGCTGTACCGGTTCAAGGGAAAGGCGATCGTGCCGCTGGTGATCGGGGGCGCTGCGCTGGCGGGGCTGGTGCTGCGTTCGTAGAGCGGCACCGGCTCGCAGGACGCGGGGCACTCCGGCTTCAGTCCTTGAGCGAGAAGGGCGTGAAGTCGGTGTCGGTGTCGTAGAAGTCCTCGTTTTCGGCGCGCTTGAGCCAGCCGCAGACGGCGTAGGTGACGGGCGTCATCACGACTTCCACGCCGACCTTGAAGAGCCAGTTGAAGATGCACACCTTGACCAGTGTGCTCTGGTCCCAGATGCCCGCGAAGGCGACGGGATAGAAGATCATGCTGTCCACGCCCTGGCCGCAGAAGGTCGAGCCGGTGGTGCGCATCCAGAGGTGGCGGCCCTTCATCCAGACCTTCATCTTGGCGAGGACGAAGGAGTTGACGAAATCGCCGACCCAGAAGGCGACGATGGAACCGAGCACGATGCGCCACGTGTTGCCGAAGACGATATCAAGGGCGGGAACGATGACCTCGTTGAAGGGTTCGTCGGGATTGGCCGGCAGTTTGCGCACCACGAACGACATGACGGTCGCGAAGATCATGGCGGCGAAGCCGGCCCAGATCACTTTCCGCGCGCGGGCGTAGCCGTACACCTCGGTGAGGATGTCGCCGAAGATGTAGCTGATGGGGAAGAAGATGTTGCCGGCGCCGAAGACCAGAAGGCTTGTGAGGAAGAACCCTCTGCCGGCTTCCCAGTCTGGCACGATGTTCGCGCCGAGGTCGATCGCGCAGCTCTTGCCCGGCCCGATGAGATTCGAGCACAGCAGCACGGTAACGAAACCGGCCATCACGAGGTCGTAATAGCGGTAGTGACGGCCGCGGATGTGGGGCACGGAGCCGAGCGGGGGCGGTGTGACGGGTGTGAGCAAGGCACGACTCCCGGTATGCGCGGGCGGGAAGTCCCGCGGAGCGTCCGGGCAATCTACCTTGCGCGGCGAGCGGGCCTGCGCGGCAAAGCGTCCGGGACGGTCGCGGGCCGGCCCGGACGCTCGGAGTGCTTGAGAGTGCGTCTGATCGAGGTCACGCGGCCCGTGAACGGCGCATGGCGACAAGGCCGGAAAGCCCGAGGAGCACGGAGGCGCCTGGAGTCGGCACGGGGCCGTAGACGTTGGTCCAGTGATTGACGCCGTCGAAGCCGCGCCAGTTGACGTTGCGGCGGAGGTCGAAGTGGTCGGTGCGTCCGCCGACGAGCGTGGCGCTCACGCGGGTTTCCTGCGTGTACTGGCTCTTGACCCACAGCTCGAAGTTGCCGATCCAGCCCGGCTGCTGAATTTCGAAGCGCTCGATGTTGCCGCCCTGGTTGCCGACGTGGACGATGGGCGCGGCGGGGTAGGCGGTGCCGATGAAGGTCTGGTAGCCCGGGAACTCGAGGTCGATGTAGGGCTTGACATTGGTCGCGGCGGAGACGATCGAGCCGCGGTAGTCCCACCAGCCCAGCACGTTGTTGGGATCATCGCCGTGGTGAGGATCGACCAAGCGGGCTTCGTTGGTCCAGGTGGTCTGGAGATCGGCGGTGATGATCTGGTTGTACTTGCCGCCCCAGATCCAGGTGACGCCGGAGATTTCGTCGTTGTCGATGCAGGTGGTAGGGTCGAGAGCGTAGTTGTGGGTGTTGTTGTAGCGGTCCATGATGTTGTCCTGGATCGCGTGATTCGGGCGCTGGGGGATCACGCCGCCGGTGCGATGCTTGTGATCGACGAACTCCTCGTTGTAGACGAGGTACATGTCGTCGAGGCCGAGGACGTGACCCAGCTCGTGGGTGAGGGTCCAGCGGAGATTGGTCTTGTTCCAAGGGACGCCTGGGGCGCAGTTGTTTCCCAGCCGCAGAGTGGCGAAGTTGTTGCCTCCGGAACCGTAACCTGTGACGGCGGCGCCGTCCGCGCCGTCGGTGGTCATGCGGACAAGCCCAGTGCCGTTGGCGCCGAGAGTGCCGGTAAAGGACACGTTGGCCCACTTCTCCCACTTGTTGCCCGCGCGTTCGAGCGCATTGGTCAGCATGGCCAGGCTGACGCCGGCGGGCAGCGCGGCGGGCGCACCGAAGTTGCCGAAGTCGAAGATGACGGGATTGCCGCCTGGCGCGGGGTATGGCGATCCGACAAGGTCGTAGCGATTGGCGAAGTCCGCCCGTCCGTGGCTGTATTGATAGAAGCCATGACCCGCCGCTCCGGCCGCGCCAGCGAGCACCGCGGCCGCCGCCGTGATTGCCGATTGCAACCTGTACGTGACCATGTCATTTCCTCCTTACAAACAGCGAATCCTCCGCCCGGATGCGCGCGCACCGGGCCGGCAGGCTTTCAGCGAAAGCCGAAGGAAACACTCACGCGGAATGTTGAAAATGTGCAGGTCCAGCTCCGCGACCCGCGGGTGCCGCTTCAGCAGATTGCCCCATTACCCGAGGTTCCCTCGCTCAGCGTGCGGCGCTGGCGGTCAGCTCGATGGGGCGGGTTTGCACGGGGACGGCCTCGCGGGACTGGCGGTGCAGGCGCTGCGCCCGGTGGCGGGACCAGTCCGTGACCACGCGGTCGGGGCTGTCGGGGCCGTCGTGGACCTTGAGGATGTCGTAGACGTTGTCGCGTTGGGCCGGGATGAAGCCCGCCTCGCGGATGAGGCGGCAGAGCACGGCTTCGTTGAGGCAGTAGGTCGTGCCCGCGGCGGAGACAACGTTTTCCTCCATCATGACGCTGCCCATGTCGTTGGCGCCGAAGGCGAGGGCGACCTGCCCAACGTGCGGCCCCATGGTGACCCAGCTAGCGCCGATGGAATAGATGTTGTCGAGCATGAGGCGCGAGACGGCCTGCGTGCGGAGGTAGTCCACAGCGCCGCTCATGCGGAGCCTGCGTCCGAACTCCGGATGGGCGCGCGGGTCGCCGTCGCCGGCGAGGCGCGCGACGGCATCGCCCGGGAACTCGCCGGCGAGTTCATCCGGCTGCCTCCCCCACTCCTTCAGTCTGCCCAGCGGCGTGTTCTCGCGCTGGAAGGGCCATGAGATGAACGAGACGTAGTGACCCATGGGGAACGTTGTCGTGTCAGAACCGGAGGATCGCGCGGCGCCCTGCAGGGCGCGGTCCTGCCACCGGCGCACGAGTGCCATGTGGTGTATCCGGTCCGCGAAGCCCTCGATGTGGCCGAACATCATGGTGGCGCTGGTGAACATGCCCAGGGTGTGCGCCACGTACATGGTGGTGAGCCAGGCCTCGGCATCGCACTTGCCCAGCCCGATCTTTCGGCGCACCGGCGCGGCGAAGATCTCCCCCCCGCCGCCGGGCACGGAGTCCAGCCCGGCATCGCGCAGGCGCACCATGACCCAGCGGATTTTGTCTTCGAGGGACGAGCCGGGCGGGTCGAAGAAGTGGACGAACTCGATGAACTCGGGAGGGCTGAAGGCGTGCACGTGGACGCGCGGGAAGCGTTCCTTGATGCCGCGGAGGAGTCCGAGGTACCAATCCAGCGGCAGGGCGGGGTTCATGCCGCCCTGCATGAGGATTTGTGTGCCGCCGATGGCGACGAGGGCCGCGATCTTCTCGTAGATCTGCGAATACTCGAGCGTGTAGGCATCGTGCTCATCGCCGTCGCGCCGGAAGGCGCAGAAGGTGCAGCGGGCGTTGCAGACGTTGGTGTAGTTGATGTTGCGGTCGATGATGTAGGTGCGGATCGCATGGCCGTGGAGCGTGCGGCAGCGGGCATCGGCGTAGCGGCCCAGCAGATGCGTGGGGGCGCGGCGGAGCAGGTCCAACCCCTGTTCGGGCGTGAGGCGCACGGCACCGGCGGCGACGTCCGCGAGGAACCCTTGATCGAGGGGATCGGCGTGCGGGGCGGTGGTGGGCGTGGGGCTGCGGTCGAGTGCTCCCGAGACAGCAGGGGCTTCGGGATGCGTCATCGCGGGGACTCCAAGCGGCGGGGCGCGGATGATAACCCCGGCGGACCCTCGGAGAGGGTCAGTTTTCAATGGATTCTGAAAACAGTGTAGCCCGATCCGGCGGCGACCGTGCGCGGCAGGGTCGAATGGTCTTGGGCGGGATGTTCGGACTCACCCCGGCGACCCGCACCGCCGATATCTCGGCTGAACGCGAAAACGGTTCGGAGGATCGGCGTTGGCCTACGTCCAGAGGCCGCATGTCTCGGCGGCGTTGCAGCACCTGCGCCTCGGTGTGACCGCGTCGGCGGCGGGGTTGGCTCTTGCGCTGCTCGGGCAGATGCTGATCTGGGCGTTCGTGCACTTCACGGAAGTTCGGACGACGCACATTCAGCCCGAGGCCGGCGATCGCCAACTGAAAGTCGTCGCCTCAGGCGGGGACGTGGCTGAGAGCCGCAAGCATTCCGCGAGTCCCCATGCGAGTTCGGGGCAGTCCGGCGCTGGCGGCGGGATCGCGGCTGAAGGCGAGCCGCGCGCGGCGGCGAACCCGAACGTGGTGGCGAGCGAAGGCGATTACATGCTTCGCGCCGCGGCGGCGATTGTGCAGACGATGGGGATCGTGTGCGCGGTGCTGCTGGCGGCGTTCATGTTCCAGGGCGTGATCGTGGCGGGCGGCGCGGCGGTGCCGGGCGTGCAGATGGCGGTGAGCGGGATGACGTGGTGCCTGCTGATCGCGCTGCTGTGCTTTCCGCTGAAGCATGTGATGCCGGGCGCGCCGTGGACGGGCGTGTTTCAGAGCTTCGACAGCCTCATCGAACATTCGCAGGCGGTGCGCCGGCCCGGCGCAAGCCGGCTGGGCTTCTATCTGATGCACCTGGTGTTGCCTGTGCTGCTGCTCGGCGGTGTGGCGGCGGTCGTGCTGCGATTCCGGCTGGGCGTGACGGCGGGCATCATCGTGACGAGCATCAGCGAGCTGGATGAGAAGCTGGAGCGCGAGATCCGCAAGCGGGGGCTTGCGGAGCTGGCCATGCCGCGGGCGATGGGCGCACTGAACCGCGCGATCGGCGATGTGCCCGAAACGGTACCTGCGGGACATGCGACCGCGGGCCGGCCTGAGGTCGGATCGTCGGCCGAGGACGAGCCGGATGAGGATGTCCGCCGGGCGACAAGGCCGATGATGCGGCGGGCCAAGTAACGGAGCGGCGTCAGGCGGGGGCGTTCGTGCGCGGCGGCGGGAGGCCGGTTGTGCCGCGGGAGTGCCGCCATCCTTCGTACAGGAACATGACGGCCAGGCCGAGCATGAGCACACCCACCGCGGCGTTGATGAGCGCCGGGTCGGTACTGAAGCCTTGCGTGAGGAGCACTCTGGCGCCGGCGATGATCTGGAGCGTGACGGCGGAGAGCGTGATCGTCATGATGAAGAGCATGGGGATGAAGGTGTACCAGTAGCGCCGGCGTTCGCGCGCCAGCCAGACCGAAACGCCGACGAGCGTGAGGCCCGCGAGCAACTGATTGGCGGTGCCGAAGAGCGTCCAGAACTGGCGCCACGAGCCTTCGGGTGCCGCGAAGAGAATGAGCAGCGGGATACCCGCGGTGGCGAACGAAGCGAGCGCGCCCACGGCGCGGCTGGCGGTGCCGAAGAGTTCCTGAAGGAGGTAGCGTCCGAGGCGCGTGGCGACGTCGAGGGTGTCGAAGACGAAGGTCGCCACGGCCATGGTGCCGAAGGTGCGCGCGAAGGCCATCGAGTCTTCGCCGATGAGTTTCGTGAGGAATCTGGCGAGACCGTCGCCGTAGATGATGCTCGGGGCGCGCTTGTCGCCGTCGCCCGGCGCGACGATCATCACCGTGGCCAGCGCGATGACGGCGACCAAACCTTCGAGGAGCATGGCGCCGAAGGCGATGGGCTTGCAGTGCGACTCGCGGGCGATCTGCCTGCTGGTGGTGCCGCCGCAGACGAGGCCGTGGAATCCCGAGCATGCTCCGCAGGCGATGGTCACGAAGAGAAACGGAAAAAGCAGAGAGGTGAGCGGCGGAGCAGTCCCCTCGCCCCTGGCGCCGAAGAGCCACGCCGCCAGCCCGCCCGGGGCATCGGCCACGGCCGGCGTGAAGGCGGGGCGGTCGATCGTGAATCCGCCCAGAAGTATGCCGAGCAGACCGACACCGATGGCGAGATACAGCACGAACCCGCCCAGGTAGCCGCGCGGCTGCTGAAGCAGCCAGAGGGGAAGGAGTGAGGCGACGAAGCAGTAGACGAGGATGGCGATGTGCCACGTGCGGATGTCGAAGACCAGGATGCCGGAGACGCGCGTGCCGAGCCACACCACGCCGAGCGTCGCGGGCACGAAGATCAGGGTCACAAGCCAGAACTTCGGCCTGAGGCAGCGCTGGACAAGGCCCATGAGCAGAGCGAGGGCGAGGTACATCGCGCTGGCGGCCGCGACCGCGCCGCCGGGGTTGAACGCGAATCCGCCCTGAAGCTCCTCCACGTTGCCGATGAAGGTGCTGGCGGTGACGTCGGTGAACGCGACGATCACGTAGAGCAGCGCCAGCCAGATGAACGCGACAAGCGAGACCCATGCGCGACGGCCGAGATGCTGCCTGGCCAGCTCCGCGATCGAGCATGCGCCGTGGCGCACGGAAGCGACGAGGGCGGAGAAGTCGTGCACGGCGCCGATGAGGATTACGCCGATGACGATCCACAGCAGCGAGGGAAGCCAGCCGAAGGCGATGCACGCGGCGATCGGTCCGACGATCGGCCCGGCAGCGGCGATGGCGGAGAAATGCTGCCCCAGCAGGTAGAAGGGGCGGGTGGGGACGAAGTCCACGCCGTCGCTGCGCGAAACGGCGGGGGTCGTGCGCGAATCATCCAGGCGGTACTGGCGGGCGATGAAGGAGCCGTAGAGCAGGTAGCCCGCGATCAGCGCAAGCACGACGACGGCGACGAGTGCGAGCAGGCTCATGCGGGATCGCACGATATCAGGATGACGCGGCGACTACGCGGCCGGGCCGGAACCCGGGCCGGCATGCTCCTCCCGCTTCTCCATCCGTTCCGCCCGCGCCTTCTTCTTCTCCTTGAACTGCGCCTTGGGCATCACGTGGAAGGTTGCGCGGCAGCGGCCGACCCGCTTCTCAGGCTCATCGTCGATGGCCTTGACGAGGAGCTGGTAGACATCGAGGACGACGTCGAGATTGAAGGGCTGGCCGGTGGCGGTGAGCGCCTTGAGGTCGCCCAGAGGCCGAACCTTGTAGACCGCCGGGCCGAAGCAGGGTCGCAGGAAGCGGTAGTTCAGCTCCTTGCAGACGACGCGGTAGTCCTTGCCGACCGCGCGGAAGATGTACATGCCGCCGGCGACCTCGCTGTTGGCGAGGAGGCTGGCCCCGGCCATCGCGTTGTACCAGTTGCGGTTGAAGCGGCGGAAGGGGAGCACGGCCTCGAACTCGTAGCGGTCCTGCGGGGCGGAGGAGTCGGCGCCGACGGTTTCGGGGACGGCGTCCTGGCGCTCGCCGGGGCGATCCTTCACCATCTTGATCCCGCTGCGGAAGGCGTAGGGAAGCCAGATCATGGAGCACACGCGGTGCCAGAAGTTGTTCCGCGTCGAGAGCCAACTGATGAAGGCCTCGATGCGCTCCACGAATGTCTTCTTCCTGCGGCGCGAAGGGGCGGGCGCGGCCAGGCGGTCGATGGATGCCGCCCCGGCTGGAGGCGGTTGCACCACGGCTCCGCCGGTCCCGGCGCTCTGCTCGCGATGTTCGACCGTCAGAGTCACGCGCGTGGTCCCTCGCCAGACATCCGGGATGATACGCAGCGGAAGCTCCCGGCCCGGTCCATCGCGGGCTTCGCAGGCTCTTTACAATGACTCGCCCGGCCCCCATCTGGAGCAGCAACGGTGAAAGTGCTCATCGCGGACAAGTTTCAGCCATCCGGTATCGACCGCCTCAAGGCGGAGGGCTTCGACGTTTTCTACAAGCCGGACGCCGGCGCGGAGGGGATTCCGGGCGCGGTGGCGGAGCTGAACCCGGATGTGCTGGTGGTTCGGGGGACGAAGGTCAAGGCGGCGGTGTTCGAGAAGGGGCAGCGGCTGAGCCTGGTGATCCGCGCGGGAGCGGGCGTGGACACGATCGACATGGCCGCGGCCTCGGCGCGCGCGGTGCTGGTCGCCAACTGTCCGGGGAAGAACGCGATCGCGGTCGCGGAGCTGACGTGGGGCCTGATCCTGGCGTGCGACCGGCGGGTGGTGGATCAGACGATCGAGCTGCGGGCGGGGAAGTGGAACAAGAAGGAGTACTCGAAAGCGCGGGGGCTGTACGGACGGACGCTGGGCGTGATCGGCGTGGGGCAGATCGGGGAAGAGGTGATCCGGCGCGGGCGGATCTTCGGGATGGACATCATCGCGTGGTCGCGTTCGCTGACGGAGGAGAGGGCGCAGGAGCTGGGGGTGGTGCATGCGCCGAATCCGGTGTATGTCGCGCGGCATGCGGACGTGGTGACGCTGCACGTTTCGGCGAACGCGGACACGAAGCGCATGGTGAACGAGGAGTTCTGCGCCGCGCTGCGTCCCGGGGCGATTTTCATCAATACGACGCGCGGGAGCGTGGTCGATGAGCAGGCGCTGCTGAAGGCCATCAACGAGAAGAAGCTCCGGTGCGGGCTGGATGTCTTCGAGGGCGAGCCTGCGTCGGACGGAGAGTTCCGCAGCGCGCTGGCGTCGCATCCGAACGTGATCGGGACGCATCACATAGGCGCCAGCACGGACCAGGCGCAGGATGCGATCGCGGAGGAGACGGTGCGGATCATCGAGGAGTACCGGCGGACGGGGGTTGCGCCGAACGTGGTGAACCGCTGCGAGAAAAGCCCGGCGACGCGGATGCTGGTGGTGCGTCATCTCAATCGCCCGGGGGTGCTGGCGCACGTGATCGGCGCGCTGGGCCGGGCGAACATCAACATCGAAGAGATGGAGAATGTGATCTACCAGGGCGCGGAAGCGGCGTGCGCCCGCATCCGGCTGGATTCGGAGCCGGGATCGGACGTGATGGCGGCGATCGCGGGCGGTTCGGCGCACATCCTTTCGGTGGACCTCACGCGGATCGACTGAGCTCAGCTCCGAGAAAACGGGGCGGATCGGGGCTGGTTCGGGGTGAACGGAAGCCTTGTCGGCGCGCGCACGGTTCGCACGGCGAGTCAGCTATCATGTTCACGGCACCGGGCCGGGCCGCGTTGCCCGCAAGCCGGCTTTTTGACAGAGGAAACGGACATGACGACGGCGACTGCCCCCGCACCATTCAAGTTCTATCCCGCGAGCACGGAGCGGGTGTACAACTTCTCCGCCGGACCCGGCGCATTGCCGGAGGCGGTGCTCCGCCAGGCGCAGAAGGACATCTGGAACATCGCCGGCTCGGGGATCGGGATTCTGGAGCACTCTCACCGCGGCAAGGTGTACGACAAGATCAACGCGGAGACGGAGCAGGACTGCCGCGAGCTTGCGAACATTCCGTCGAACTACCGGGTGTTCTTCGTGCAGGGAGGAGCATCGAGCCAGTGCTTCATGGTGCCGATGAACTTCACGAAGCCGGGCGATACGGCGGACTACTTCCTCACGGGCAAGTGGGCGAGCGACTCGGTGAACGAAGCGAAGCTGTTCTGCAACGTGCACATCGTGGCCTCGAGCAAGGACACGAACTTCGACCGCATTCCGGACAAGAGCACGTGGAAGTTCAGTCCCAACGCGAAGTACTGCCATTTCACATCGAACAACACGATCTTCGGTACGGAATGGCGCACGGAGCCGAAGCACCCGCACGGCGCACCGCTGGTGTGCGACGCCAGCTCGGACATCTTCTCCAAGCCGATCGACGTGACGAAGTACGGTCTGATCTACGCGGGCGCGCAGAAGAACCTGGGACCGGCGGGCACGGTGCTGATCATCGCGTCCGACGATTTCCTGAAAACCGGCCGCGACGACCTGCCCACGATGCTCAAGTACCGCACGCACGCCGAGAACGAGAGCCGGTACAACACGCCGCCGACATTCGGCATCTACCTCTGCGGGCAGATGTTCAAGTGGATCAAGGCGCAGGGCGGGCTGAAGGCGATGGCCGAGATGAACGAGGAGAAAGCCCGTCTGCTGTACGACGCGATCGACAACTCCGGGGGGTTCTACAGAGGTCACGCGCAGAAGGACAGCCGCTCGCTCATGAACGTGACGTTCCGCTGCCCGACGCCCGAGCTGGACGACACGTTCTGCAAACAGGCCGAGAAGTGCGGTCTTGACGGCCTGAAGGCTCACCGTTCCACGGGCGGGATGCGGGCGAGCATCTACAACGCGTTCCCCATCGAGGGTGTTCGGGCGCTGGTGGACTTCATGAAGAAGTTCCAGATGGAATCCCGATAAGCACCGAGAAGGCCGCGTGGAGGGGCCTGACGAATGGTGCAAGCAGGGCCTCAGCCAGACCCGCGCCGCATGCGGCTGACGGCGCTGCGCATCACGGTGATCTATCTTTCGTTCGCGATCGCCTACATCCTCGGAAGCGACTGGATCGTGGAGCAGATCACGGACGATGTGCGCATCATGGCCCGCCTGCAGTCGGCCAAGGGCGTCTCGTTCATGCTGGTGACGGGCGTGCTGCTGTGGAGGCTCATTGCCTCGAGCCACGCGCAGATCCGCCGGTCCTACGAACAAGCCGATACCCTCCGCGCGATCTACCAGAACATTGCCGCGAACCTGCCCGGGGCGATGTTCCGCTACCGGCGCCACGCCGACGGATCGCGCTCGGGAGATTTCGTCACGGAGGGTATCCAGCGGATTGCCGGGCTCAGCCCGGAGACGGTCGCCGCCGATCCGGATGCATTTCTGCGACGGATCCATCCGGACGATCTGGAGCCGATGCTGGAGGCGGGGAAGGCGGCGCGGGCCGTGACAAGCCGCTTCGATCATGAATACCGGGTGCGCGGCCCCGACGGGCAATACCGCTGGGTCCGCGCCGTGGCGACGCCGATCGCGCAGCCGAACGGCGACCTGATCTGGCACGGGGTGCTGCTGGATGTCGATGAGCAGCACCGGGCGCGCGAGGCGCAGGAGGCCAGCGAAATGCGGTTCCGCCTGATGGCGGATGCGGCGCCCGTGATGATCTGGATGGCCGACAAGGACGGGAAGTGCACGTACTTCAATGAGCGCTGGCTGCGATTCACGGGGCGAACACTCGAGCAGGAAGTCGCGCTCGGCTGGTATCCGGGGATTCACCCGGAGGATCGCGAACGGGCGCGCAAGGTCTACGAATCGGCGATCACGGAGCGCAAGGCCTTCCGCATGGAGTACCGGCTTCTGAGCGGATCGGGGGAGTATTTCTGGGTGCTGGATACCGGGGTACCGATCTGCGGCGCGCAGGGGGAGTTCGCCGGGTTCATCGGTTCGGCGGTGGACATCAGCGAACTGAAGCGGAGCGGCGAAGCGCTGCGGCGCAGCGCGGAGGTGCAGCGGGTGCTGCTGCGCGAGCTGGACCACCGCGTGAAGAACTCGCTGGGCGGACTCCTTTCGCTGATCGACATGTGCGCCGATCGGGAAACGAGCGTGGAGCAGTTCGCGCGTGCGATTCGCCGTCGCGTGCAGGCCATGGCGGATGTGCACGGGATGCTCTCCTCGAACCGATGGGCGTCGCTGGATGTCGCGGCCATGATCCGGCAGATGATCCCGCCGCTGTGCCCCGGCGCCGTCGAACTGGAGGGACCGGAGACTCACGTGCCGGCCTCGCAGGCGACCGCGCTGGGCATGACGATCCACGAACTGATGTGGAACAGCATCAAGCACGGCGCGCTGGGGCAGGCGGAGGGGCGCGTCGCGATCCGCTGGGTTCCCATCCGGGATGCAGCGGACGGCTGCGGAATCACTCTGCACTGGCGCGAGTCGGGCGGCCCCGAAATCACGACGACGCCGGAGCCTGGTCTCGGAACCAAGCTCATCCAGGGGTTCGTTCGCCACGAGCTGCGCGGCAGCGCCGAGCTGACCTATCCCCGCAGCGGCGCGAGGCACACGCTGCACATATTCTTCGATGCGCCGCCTTCGACGGGGGATGCGCGCGAGGGCGATCCGCCGCCGGCGCGGCGCGCAGCCGTACCGGCGCAGGCGCTGGGATGAACGTGGTTACAGGAAGGACGGCGTCGTCCGGCGGTCCGGTCGGAGACGCGGGAAGAAAACCCGCCGGATCCCTCGGACCCGGCGGGCGGCAGGTGCGGCCGCGCCCCTCGTCGCATCATTCCCGGCGAACACACGGGAGAGCGCCAGGCGGGGCGCGGTCGTTGGTGGTCAATGGTCCGGCCGACAGGTTCGCCGACAGGACCACCGGTGAGCCGTGCTGCGAGTCGCCCCGTCCGTTGACGCCACCCCCCGCGTCAGCTCGCCGGCGGCCGATCGCTTCCGTCGGCGTGGCGGGGGAACTGACTCGCGGCGTCCGTACCGCGAGTCTTGCGGCGTCGTTGCTGGGGCGCTGGGACGAGTCCGTTCGTACTCCTTGCACGGTGCCGGCGGGTGTCGCCCCGGTGGGCCGAGGCGGCGCGGCCGACGGCGGCTGGCTCACGAGTGCGACGGCAGGAAGGCCGGCGCACCGAACTCCGTCTCGGCCGTTTCCGGCGCGGACGGACTGGGAGATCTCCTCCTCCGGGCCGCTCCCGCGGCCTCTCTTCCCCCGCCCCTCTCTCCTTCGCTCCTCTCCTGCAAACCTGCCCTGTGTGTTCCTCTGCACCCGCTTCATGCGCTTCGCGGAGTCCGGCCAGCGGCGATCACGTGGATACCGCTCCGTTGGCTCGCACCCGATTCACCAACCCAGGCATCTGCTTGAACCGCTGCTCGATGCTTTCCTGCCAAGTGGCCCGGTCCCGGATTTCCAGTCTGTCCCCCGCGCCGACCAACGTGACCTCCGACCCGATGCGCACGAGGCGCAGCATGTCCTCGGGAAGACGAATGCGGCCGGCGGCGTCGATCTCGAGCCGGCGGGAAAGGCCGAAGAGCGACGCCTGCAACTCGGCCTCGTCCTCCGTCGGAGTCAGTGAGAGCGGGCGACTGGTCGCGACACGCTCGAAGTCCCTTTCGGTGTACAACCGGATCAAACCGTGCTGCCAAGGCACCGCGTACCAGGCGACGCCATCGACCTCGTTGCGCCATCTGGCCCTGATCTCGGCGGGGATGGCGAGCCGATGCTTCGCGTCGATGGTGTGGTCGTGACTGCCGGTGAAGAGCACGCATCGAATCTCCCCGCAAGCCGAACGCGCGGGAAAATACCCCACCACGCCCCACTTTGCAACACAATCGTGTTCAAAGTGGAAAATTTCACTTTATGGCACCCAATAGGAACCGAATGGAAGCGCAGGAGGTGCGCTTGTTCACGGGCTATCCCCGTGTTCTCCACGCGGGCGGGTGCTTGGGGGGGAGACGCGTGGAACGCAGCGTTGAGAGCTTGGCGGGCCAGCCCCGCACCTACGATCCGGCCATGCCCACACCGACGGGGCCGCGGCCGCGCCCGGCCAATCTGCTGTCGCTGGACTACCGCGCCGAAGGGGCGCGTCTGGGCGCGCCGATCGTGCCGATCATCGACGCGCACGCGCACATCAACGGACCTTCGGCGGCGCGCATCTATCGTGAAGCGCGCGAGATGTTCGGTGTGACGGTCACGTATTCGCAGACGCGGCTATCGCAGGCGGAGGAGATCCGCAAGGTCCTGGGCGATTCGGTTCGTTTCGTGGCTGTGCCGGACTACTACAGCAGTGACCGGCGGCATGCATTCACGGACGGATATCTGAGCGACATCCGCGCATGGCATGCGCTGGGTGCGCGGATGCTCAAGTTCTGGTGCGCGCCGCGCGGGCGCGATTTCGCGCGTGAAGCCGGCGATGCGAATCTGCTCGCGCTCGATTCGCCGGCGCGGCGCCGGCAGATGGACCTGGCCGCGTCGCTGGGCATGATGTTCATGGCGCACATCGCCGACCCGGACACGTGGTTCGCGACCAAGTACCGCGACGCATCGAAGTACGGGACCAAGCTCTCGCAGTACGAGCCTCTGGAGCGGCTGGGCGAGGAGTACCGGGTGAACTGGATGCTCGCGCACATGGGGGGCTGGCCCGAGGACCTGGAGTTCCTCGACGGGCTTCTTTCCCGGCATTCCAACTTCTATCTCGACACATCCGCGACGAAGTGGATGGTGCGCGAGCTGAGCCGGCACCCGGCGCCGGCGCTGATCTCATTCCTGCGGAAGTGGGCGGGGCGGATCTTCTTCGGCTCGGACATCGTGACGCTGGATGAACATCTGACACCCGAGAAAGGCCCCCGCAACATGGCGGAGGGAGCGGGAAGCCCGGAAGAAGCGTTCGAGCTGTACGCCAGTCGATACTGGGCGCTGCGCACGCTCTTTGAGACGAAGTACGACGGCCCTTCGCCCATCGCCGATCCCGATCTCCAGATGCTGGAGCCTGAGAAGTACGACGCGATGTCGTCGCCTCGCCTGCGCGGGATCGGCCTGGACAAGGAGATGCTCAGAGTGCTGTACCGCGACGCGGCAACGGCCGTGCTCGAGCGCGCGTACGGCGCGGCGTGAGCCGAGTTCAATGTTCCTCGAGCCAGCGCACGAGCGCGGTCACGAGCCGGACGTTGGCGGGAAGCAAGTGCTCCCAGGGCAGAGCGTTCAGCGCGCACCACCGGTGCGCGGCGACGTGAAGATCGCGCGCGGGAGGCGAGTGCTGCGCGAGCGTGCAGACGAGCGCGTGCAACTGCACCGTGGCGTGCTCGTAGGTGTGCGTGACGACCGGAAGCTCGGCGTGGACGTCGATTTCGACGCCCAGCTCCTCGCGGGCTTCGCGGCGGACTGCCTGAGCCGGTGACTCGCCAAGCTCGATTTTGCCGCCGGGGAACTCCCAGTACCCCGCATAGGGTGTATTCGCCATCCGTTTGGTGAGCATAAGTAGGGGTTGCGAGCATTGTCGCCCCCTATCTGTAGGGGGAATGTGCGGGAAGGAATCGAGGATCATCGCGACGGCCACGGGGACGCTTTCAGAACGAGGCTGGCGATGGTGCACTTGTTCCATAAACCCTTGGCATACAAGCAGTTAAAGAAATCGTTTCGAGTTTCTCCGAAGCGCGTTGACCGCGGTTTCGAACCGCCTACGCTAGGCTACCGCCGCGACCCGGAATCAGCCCGAAGGGCCGATATGAAGTGCAGGAATGAGCGATACGACGCGGCTTTGAGCCGTGGCACGCCGTCGATCGGGAATCGGAGCTCTCGATCGACGGTTTTGTTTTTGCGTGCGCAAGCCGCGTGCCACGTGTCACTGGTGCGAACGTGCACGCATTGCGAGCGATTGCGCCTCGAAGTTTGCGGGATCGTGCGCGAACATGCGTTCGAGAGGGCGAATCGCGTTTCATGAGGCACGATGCGCCACTTCTCGACCACTCGCAGTGCGGTGCGCGGACGCGGAGTTGTGATCGAGGATGCATCCGCCGCGCGTTCCGAATGGTCCGGCGCCTCATCGTTGCGCGGCGGCGGTGCGAACGAGTTTCCGCGATCGGTCGAAGGCTGGAATGGAGCGGTACGGGAAGCGGGCCGCACGCAACAGCATTCGCATGCTGGAGGAGCGCCGTGCGTGGCCGGCACGGTGCTTGCGCGTGGCAAAGGGAACACGCCGGCGAGCACTGGTAGTCTCACGGGGTGCGAATGCTGAGAGTGAGTTCGGCAGCGGCGTACCTCGCGTGCTCCTGGACATGGTGCATCGGGATGTTCTTTCCGGTGTACCTGATCCGCGATTTCGGTGCGCCGGGATGGCTGGCGTTTGCGATTCCGAACGTGATCGGGGCCGCGAGCGTCGGGCCGGTGATGGCGCAGCCGGGACGAACGGGCGGCGCCGCGGGGCTGATGCAGCGGCATGCGCGGATGATGCGCGCGTTTTCGTTCGTGACCGTTCTGTTTCATGTGTCGTTCCTGTCGTGGCTGATGGCGATCGTGCTGGGGTCGGAGGCTGTGGGCGGGCAGGGGTACATGGGGCCGGGGTTTGCGATGCTGGCGCTCTGGCTCGCGATGCTGGCGGCGGCGGCGCCGTGGAGATGGTTGATCGGACTGGGCGGGCCGCTTGTGCTCGCGGGGTCGATGGCGTTTGCGTGGCTCGCGTGGCGCGGCGGCGCGCTGCAGCCGCCTCGTCCCTCTTCGATGGGAAACTTCGGAATCTCCTCGCTGCTGATGGCGTCCCCGGCGCTGGCGTTCGGTTTTCTGTTCTGCCCGTACCTGGACATGACGCTGCTGCGCATGCGGCGCGACGATGCGGGGCTGTCGAGGCGCGAGGGGACGAGCGCATTCATGCTCGGGTTCCTGGTGATCTTCCCGGCGCTGATCGGATTCACGATGCTGTACGCGGAATCGCTGCTGCATCAACGCCTGTCGTGGTGGATTCTGGGGCACATCGTGCTTCAGAGCGTGTTCACGATGGGGTTGCACTGGAAGGCTCTGCTGGAGAGCGGGGCGGCGGACCCATCGGGACAGGAGCCGTCCACGAATCCCCGGCTGGGCGGCGCTTCGTCCGATGGTCGTTCGTCCGGCCGCGTTGCGCTGATCGCCACGGCACTTCTTCTGGCGCTGTGCACGGGGGCACTGCCGTACCTTGGATCCCTTCGGCCCGGCTACGGGATGCACAGGCTGTCGTATGAGCTGTTCCTCTCGGCGTACGCACTGCCGTTTGCGGCCTATGTCTGGATCGTGATGCTGGGCGAAGCCGGTCAGGGGGGGGCGGGAACGGAAGCGGAGGAAGCGGCGCGGCGGCGACGGCGGAAGGTGTGGGCGGTTTCATGCATCGCAGCGGCGCCGATTCTTCTCTTCGGGTACGTGCTTCAACACTGGTGGGCGGTGCCGATCGGGGTTGCGATTCCGGCGGCGGGGGTGATACCGTTGACCGCGCGGCGTGCGGGGCGCTGAGAGAAGCTGCGCGCGGGGCGTGCGGTACATGCTTTCCCCGCGCCTGCGCCGGCCTCGTGAACACACTGACGGAGCGGCTCGATGCGGCTAGAATCGGGGCTGTTTTCACGCCCAGAGCGGAGCCCCTGATTCATGGCGGACATCGAGACCACCCCCCCTACATCCGAGCCGGAGAACGGCAAGACCGCCGGCCCGGTCAACATCGGGAACGTCGCTGATATTCGCATTGAGGATGAGCTCAAGGACTCCTATCTCACGTATGCGATGAGCACGATCATGGACCGGGCGCTGCCCGATGTCCGCGACGGGCTGAAGCCGAGCCAGCGGCGCATTCTTGTCGCGATGAACGACCTCAATTTGCGTCCGGGGCGCAAGCACCTCAAGTGCGCGAAGATCTGCGGCGATACGTCGGGCAACTACCACCCGCACGGAGAATCGGTCATCTATCCCACGCTCGCCGGCATGGCCCAGACATGGAAGATGCGCGTGCCGCTCATCGATCCGCAGGGGAACTTCGGCTCGATCGACGGTGACCCGCCGGCGGCGATGCGTTACACCGAGGCCCGGATGTCGCACGCGGCGGTGGACATGCTGGAGGACCTGAAGCTCGGAACGGTGGACTTCCAGCCCAACTACGACGACCGGCTCATGGAGCCGACGGTCCTGCCCGGGCGATTCCCCAACCTGCTGATCAACGGCGGGAGCGGCATCGCGGTGGGCATGGCGACCAGCCTGTTGCCGCACAATCCCGGAGAGATCTTCGACGCGATCACGGCGGTGGTGGACAACCCGGACATCACGCTCGAACAGCTCATGCAGATCGTTCCGGGGCCGGATTTCCCGACGGGGGGCACGATCTGCGGCCGTCGCGGGATCATCGAGGGGTATGCGCTGGGGCGGGGCAAGCTCAGCGTGCGCGGGAGCGTGCACACGGAGGACATTCCCGGCACGGGCGGTGCGCGTCAGCAGATCGTGATCGACTCGATTCCCTATCAGCTCATCCAGGCGACGCTGGTGGAGCGGATCGTGGCCGCGGTGAAGGAAGAGAGAATCAAGGACATCACGGATGTCCGCAACGAATCGGGGCGGGACGCGCAGACGAGGATCGTGTGCGAGCTGAAGCGCGGGGCGGACCCGGCGGTGGTGGAGAACCAGCTGTACCAGTTCACGCCGCTGCAGGACACGCTTTCGATCAACTCGATCGCGCTGGCGAACCGCCAGCCGCGGACGATGCCGCTCAAGGAGCTGATCAGGCACTACATCGAGCATCGCATCGACGTGATCGAACGTCGGACGCGGCACCTGCTCCAGGAGGCGAAGAAGAAGGCGCACGTGCTGGAGGGGATGATCTTCGCGGTGTGCGACATCGACGAGGTGATCAAGCTGATTCGCGCCAGCCGAACGCGCGAGGAGGCCATTCAGCGCCTGGCGGCGCGGCGGTTCCGGATCGCGCCGGACCACAGGCACGCCGCGATCATCCCGGGGCGGCTGATGGACGCGGTTCGGGCGCACGAGGGAGTCGGAGGCGTGCTGCTGACGCGCGTGCAGGCGGAGGCGATCGGGGCGATGCGGCTGATCCAGCTCGTGGGCCTCGAGATCGACAAGCTCGTGGGCGACTACGCGAAGCTGGTGGAGGAGATCGAGGGGCACGAGCGTCTTCTGGCGGACAGGCGGCTCGTCCTGAACGTGATCAAGGCGGATTGCGCGGAGATGAAGAGCCGGTACAACACGCCCCGGCGCACGCGGATCGAAGACACCGAGACGGACATCCACATCGAAGCGCTGATTCCGCAGGAGTCGATGGCGGTGACGATTTCGCACGCGGGGTGGGTGAAGCGCGTGCCGCTGGCGACGTACCGGGAGCAGGGGCGCGGCGGGCGGGGCATCATCGCGGCCGAAGCGCGCGACGAGGACTTCATCGAGCGGCTTTTCGTGGCATCGACCCACGACGACCTGCTGTGCTTCACGGATACGGGACGGGTCTTCAAGATCAAGGTGTACGAGATTCCGGAGATGTCGCGGACGAGCATGGGCCGCTCGCTCGTGAACCTGATCGAGCTGCGTCCGGGCGAGCGTGCGGTGGCGTATCTGCCCATCGCGGACTTCGAGAAGGAGGAGGACTTCCTCGTGTTCGCCACGGCCCAGGGGCGGATCAAGCGGACGAGCCTGAAGCTCTATCAGAACGTCAACAAGTCGGGCATCATCGCCATCGACCTGAACGAGGGCGACCGCCTGATCGGAGTGATCAACACTTCCGGCCACGATCATCTGCTGCTCGGGACGGCGCAGGGCATGTCGATCCGCTTCGGCGAGAGCGATGCGCGCGCGATGGGCCGCTCCGCGGCTGGCGTGAAGGGCATCGAGCTGTCGGAGGGAGATGAAGTGGTCGGGCTGGTGCGCATTCCGATGCAGGACGAGCACGACCCCACGTCGTCGCTCTTTCCGGAGGTGGACCTGCTCACGGTGACGGAGAACGGATTCGGCAAGCGGACCGATCTCACGGAGTATCTCGTCGCGTCCGAAGGCGAAGACGGTCGCACGGTGTACCGCACGCAATCCCGTGGCGGGAAAGGTCGCATCGACATCCGCACGGAAGGACGCAACGGGCGTGTCGTGTCGGTTGCGGCGGTCACACCTGGGCAGGGCGTCGTGCTGGTGACGCAGATGGGGATGCTGGTGCGGATCGCGGCGGACAGCATCTCTCGCATCGGTCGGAACACGCAGGGTGTGCGTCTGGTGAACCTCAAGGAAGGCGACAGGCTCATCTCCGCTGCGGTCACGCCGCCGGCGACGGGCGAGGAGCGGACGGACATCAGGGAATAAGGCCGCGCAAGCCGTACGGGCCGGGTGGTTGCTCGGCGGCGTCCCGAGGGGAGGCGGGCGGATGTGTTACAATGTTTGTTCCATACGTTGCCGGGAAGAGCAGTCCGGCGCAGGTGCCGCGGGAAGAAGGGCTTGACATGCCGACCGACTGGTCCAAAGACATCGTGATCTGCGACCTCGCCGACGAGCCGGAGCTTTCGGAAGAGCTCAACGACGTGTACAACCGGCTGAAGGAAAGCCCGTCGGGGAAGCTGCCGAATCTGGTGCTGAGCCTGGCGAGCGTGACGTACCTCAACTCGTCGAACATTGCGCAGCTCCTGCGTCTGCGCAAGCGGATCATCGAGGGAGAGCGGCAGATGCGGCTGTGCTCGGTGGCGGATTCGGTGTGGTCGATCATGCTGCTGACGGGGCTGGACCGGGTCTTCCAGTTCGCGCCGGACAAGGCGACGGCCATCGCGTCGCTGCAGATGAAGCGCGAGGGGTGATCGCTTCGGCGGCTTCGCGCGAAGGCTGCGGCGCGGTCGGTCCGGGGCTTTCATGCATGCCGGCGGCCACACCCGCAGCCCGCTCGATTCGGGGCGGTAGACTTCGGGCGTGACTTCCGCGCCCGCACAACCAGCGATTTCAAGTCCGCCCGGCGCGGCGGCGCGGCGCTCGACGGCGGAGCACGTCTGCGAACTGCGCGGGATCAAGAAGATCTACTACAAGCCGGACGGCTCGGTGCTTGTCGAAGCGCTGCGGGGGGTGGACCTGGCGATCCCGACCGGGCAGTACGTCGCGATCATGGGGCCATCGGGGTCGGGCAAATCGACGCTCATGAACATCCTGGGGTGTCTCGATCAACCGTCGGAGGGCAACTACTTCTTGGACGGCACCGACATTGCGCACATGTCGGACGAGGAGCTTTCGCGCTATCGCGGGCGGAAGATCGGGTTCGTGTTCCAGGCGTTCAACCTGATCTCGCAGCTCACGATCGCGAAGAACGTTGAAGTCCCGCTGTTCTACCAGCAGATTCCGACGATCCGGCGCGTGGCCGCGGCGCGGGCGGCGCTGGAGCGCGTGGGGCTGGGCGACCGCATGGAGCACCGCCCCTCGGAGCTTTCGGGCGGACAGCAGCAGCGTGCGGCCATCGCGCGGGCGCTGGTGACCGATCCGGTGGTGCTGATGGCCGACGAGCCGACGGGAAATCTTGATTCCGCGACGGGCAAGGCGATCCTGAGCATCTTCGACGAGCTGCACAGGAAGGGGATGACGATCATCGTGGTGACGCACGATCCGTCCGTGGCGGATCGCACGCAGCGGGTGGTGCGTCTGCGCGACGGGCTGGTGGAGAGCGATGTGACGAGGGGGTAGGCGCGCACGGCCCGGGCGCGTCCGGATCGAAGCTTACGCGGAGGCAAGATCGAAGCCGGGCCAAGGTGCGTTGTCGATGAGGCGCGTGCCTCCGGCCCAGGCCGCGATGAGCACGCGCGCGGGGCGGTCCGGTCGCGGGGATTCGAGCGTCCGGGCATCCCGAACCGCCGCGTATTCGACCTGCAGCCGATTGGCCATGAGCACAACACGTGCTGCCTGCTCGGCCTTCGACGGATCGGAGTGGCGTCCGGCCTCGACGAGCGCGCGGCAGATGGCCAAGGCGCGGCGCCGCTCGGCGGGGGACAGCCGCACGTTGCGGCTGCTCATCGCCAGCCCGTCCGGCTCGCGCACGATCGGGTGAGAGGCGATGCGGAGGCTTTCATCGGGGAACTCGGACGCGACCAGCGCCTCGATCACCTTGAGCTGCTGCCAGTCCTTTTCGCCGAAGACGGCGACGGAAGGCCGGACGAGGTCGAAGAGCCGCTTGCAGACCTGGCAGACGCCGGCGAAGTGGCTTGGGCGGTGTTTGTCCTCCAGACCCGGGGCGGCGGCCACGCGCGGCAGGGGCGGTACGGGGATCGGGGGCGCCGGCGGGGGCGGATAGATGACGTCGGAGGGAGGGGCGAAGACGCAATCGGCGCCTGCGGAGGCGGCGAGCACGGCATCGGTGTCGAGGTCGCGCGGGTAGGTATCGAAGTCCTTCTTCTCGTTGAACTGCGTGGGGTTGACAAAGACGCTGACGACGACGGGCCGGCGCGGGGAACAACCATCGGCAAGCACGCGCGCCCGGCGGATCAATGCCTCATGGCCGGCGTGGAGCGCGCCCATTGTGGGCACGAAAACACCCCGGAAGAAGGGCGCAAGTCCGTCCACATCGCGCACGATCCGCATGGGCCAAGACGATCACCGACCGTTGCACGGTCGTCAAGCGGAAAGGGACCGCGGGCGGCGCTCAGTGCCTGCTTTCACCCGGGAGGTCGCACTCGCCGAGGAGTCGGAACTCCTTCTTGCGCAGAATCTGACCAGCGAGGGTGAGATCGTCCACGCTCATGGCGATGGTGGGAGCGCCGTTGGGCTTGAGCATGACCGGGTAGGCGAAGCGGATGTTCAGTTCGGCCCCGAGCAGGTAGAGGCAGAGGCGACTGAGCGTGTGGCCGCCGGTCAGCTCGACGACCAGCACGGGAATTTCGGAGAAGGGCAGACCATGCGAGCGAAGGATCCTGCGGGCGGTCTGCGAATGGTTGGTGATGATGCGGACGACGGCGTAGTCCGAGGCTTCATGGACGCTGAACGCGCACACCGCGCAGTTGGGATCCTGATCGAACATGTCGAGGAGTTCGAGAAGTTTCCCGACCTTGTTGTCGAGGAAGACGCTGAACTGGGTGACGCTCGGCACCGCGTAACCCTGCGTGGTCTCAGCGCCGGATGCCTGGCTCATACGGATCCTTCCGATGCGATCAGAGAGCTCGTCCTGCTCATCCGATGGCGCGCCGGCACCTTGCTTGCACCTGCCGCGGCCCCAAGGCGCGCGGGCCGGCCATCGGACGTCCGCTCTCCTCCGATCGGGCAGGATACAGCGGATCCCCCGTCCGGAACAAGGAATTTCCAGCATGTTTTGGGACCTTCCGCAGGGGCGGAGGGATGCGGAGCGAGGATCAGGCCCCCCTACCGACGCAGCCCGAGCATGCCGACACGCCCGGCGTCCGGGCTGATGCCGAGGCGTGCTGCTCGGCCCAAAAGCTCCCGCACACCGGCCAAGCCGCGGTCCGAGGCGTCAAGGGTGAGGTCGTTCACGTACATGTCGATGAATCGCTCGAGAAGGTCGCCCGCGATACCGGGCGCGAAGTACCTCGCGTAGGCGAGAGAACCGGCGCGGTGCGTCAGCGCGTACTCGATGGACCTTCTGAGGAGCGCCGTCAGCTCGTGCAGACCGTCCGGTCCCAGCCGCAGCTCGAGATCGCGCCGCACGGCGTTCGCCCCGAGAGGAAGCGGCAGGCCCGTCTGCTGCTTCCACCAGGCACCCAGATCCGCGAGCTGAAACAGCCCCGCATCGGCGAAAGTGAGCTGGGCCTCGTGAATCACCAAACCCGCATCGACGGCCCCGGCGAGCACGGCGGGAACGATATCGCTGAACGGCAACTCACAGTATTCAAAGTCTCTGCCCAGCATCATCCGCAGGACGAGGAACGCGGTGGTGCGGACGCCGGGCACGCCGATGCGGACCCTGTCCGAAGTCAGCCAGGAAACGGGTTGCTCGCGGCGCGCGACGACCTTGGGGCCGTAGCCGTCGCCCATGCTGCTGCCGCAGGCCGTGAGGACGTAGCGTTCCGTGACATGCGCGAAGGCGTGCATGGAAAGAGCGGTGACATCCAGCAGGCGCTCGGGCGGCCCGACGGCGCGCCGGTTGAGAGTCTCGATGTCCTCCGCGATGACCCGGAAACGAAACCTGCCGGTGTCGATCGCCGGCTCGAAGGGGCCTCGCGGATCGGGAGGCGAGCCGGCGACGCCGGGCAGGTTCGATCCGGAGGCGCGGGCGCGAGGGGACGTGTCCGCCATCAGCACGGGCGCGGTGCTTCCCAATGGCCACCACATGAACGCGTCGTCCGCGTCCGGCGAGTGACCGAGAGTGAGTTCGATTGTCGGAGCGGCGTGAGGAGGCATCGGCACATGGTAGAGGCGGCCGACAAGCGGGCGCATTGTGCGGCGCGCGGCGGACGCCTACCTTGTGTGAGCGCCATGTCGAAACAGCCGGACAAGTCGCATGCGCCCGAAATTCTCAACCGCCGGGCGCGGCACGACTACGAGATCGGCGAAACGCTGGAAGTGGGCGTCAAGCTGATCGGAACGGAAGTCAAGAGCGTGCGGGCGGGCAAGGTGTCGCTGGCGGAGGGGTGGGTGGAGTGCCGCGAGCAGCCCCCCGAGCTGACGCTGCACGGCGTGCACATCGACGAGTATGCGCCCGCGGGCACCGGCTCGCAGCAGCACGATCCGACTCGATCAAGGAGGCTGCTGGCGCACAAGCGCGAGATTCGTCGGCTCGCGGCTGGGGCGCGGGCATCCGGCGTGACGATCGTGCCGCTGAAGATGTATTTCAAGGAAGGGCGTGCGAAGCTGCTGATCGGGGTGGCCCGGGGCAAGAAGCACGCCGACAAGCGTGAGACGGTCAAGCAGCGCGAGGCGGAGCGTGAGATCCGCCGGGCGATGTCCAGACGGATGTAGGGAAAGCGGCACGTGGTGCCGTCACTGGGCGAGTGATTCCGTGAGGACGACGTCGCAGTTCACGCCGTCAGGGCCGCAGATCATGATGCGTCCCTTGCCGTCATGCTTGGCGGCATAGAGGGCGTTGTCGGCGTGCATGATGAGGTCCTTGCCGTCGAGCGGGCGGCTGACGGAGAGGCACGAGACGCCGATGGACATGCCGCAGCGGACGCCGCCGGCGCCGGCCGCGGCGCTGCGGTGGAACGAGGTGGAGAGCCGTCCGGCGACGAGCGCGGCGGTACGGCAGTTGGTCTGTGGCATGAGCACGAGGAACTCATCGCCGCCGTAGCGGGCCGCGAGGTCGGCGGTGCGGACTTCCTCGATGATGGTGCGTGCGGTGGCCTGAAGCAGGTCGTCGCCGCGGGTGTGTCCCAGGGTGTCGTTGATGGCTTTGAAGCCGTCGAGATCGACCATCATGCAGGCGAGGTCGGTCTGGTAACGGACGGCTTCGGCGAAGAGCTGGGGCAGACGTTCGTGCACCTGCCGGCGGTTGGCGAGACCGGTGAGGGCGTCGGTCCAGGCCATGCGTTCGAGCTGAAGAACTTCGGTCTCGAGTTCATCGATGCGCTGACGCTGGAGCAGGAGCGTGTTCTGCAGTTCCTGGTCGCGTTTGCGTTCGGAGCTTCGGGCTTCGGCGGCGGCGAGATTCTTGGCGACGAGCACGGCGAGCGCCGCGCCGGCGTCGCTTCCCTCGGCAGCGGCGTCGATGCCGCCGCGCCGGATGATCTCCGCCGCCTCCGAAGCATTCAGCCGCTCCGCAAGGACAAGGACGAGCGCGTCGCGGCGCAACTGGAGCACGCGGCGCATGGCGCCGATGGCGGCGTCCACTCCATCCGCGCCTGCGAGGATCACGACCAGGTGTGCATGACGAAGCTGGTCGACGGTGAGTTCCTCCTGGGCGCAGAAGAGAAGCTCAACCTGGGTGAGCGCGCGCGCCAACGCGCGTGCCGTATCCATGCGCACGCCCGGGGCGACCAGCGCGACCTGCGGCAATCGTGAAGTGGAGTTCTCGGCTTCCGACACGTTCCGGCGTCTCCGCGCAGCACATGCCCGCCGCGTCCGGCAGCGGCTGACGCGGTGTTCCATCGGACCGGACGATCCGTCGCTCCACGCCCGCCCGGGAGGGGAACGAACAAGATCGACGCGTGCGCGGCACGCATCGAAGCATTCGCCCGATAATGCAAGGCTTCAGTCCTCGCCCCGGCGCTGCCGCCAACTCCGCTCCAGCGCGGGATCGAGCACGGCCAAACCGGCCTCGGCGAGGAGCTGGTCGGCAAGTTCGTTCATGTACAGCCGCTCCTGGCGAGAACGGACGTCGCCTTCCAGCTCCGCGCGGATTGCATCCAGAGGCGGCGCGTGCGCGGGATTGACGATCTCATCGAGGATGACGATGGCGTAGCCCCGATCGAGCGCGATGGGATCGCTGATGGAGCCGGGGCCGCGCGCGGCGAGCTGCTCGATGCTTTTGCGGAGGCCGACGGGCCAGGTGGGATCGGCGGGACTGACCAGATCGATCACTCCGCCCCGGGCGCGCGAGGCGTCGGTGGATTCGCGCGCCGCGAGGGCGGAGAACTCCTCGCCGCGTGCCAGGCGCGAGCACACCTCGCCGGCGCTGCGCGCCGTATCGACGGTGATGATGCGCACGCGGTATCGCGGTCCATATCGAAGCTGATACGCCTGTTCGACGGCGGCGGGGGTGACCTGCACCCGGGGCTGCACGAGCTTCCGCATCCCCGCGGTACGGCGCAGCAGGGCATCGAACCTTGCGTCTCCAAGCCCCCGCGCGGAGCGGACGCGCTGCAGCAGCCGCTCGCCTTCATCGGGTCCGGCGGCCACCCCTTCTGCGACCAGCGACTGAATGAACCTGGCGCGCTCGGCTTGCAGGTCCGACGGTTCGATGACGATTTGTTCTGATGCACAACGGCTCTCGACGAGTCGGTTGAGAACGACTTCCTCCAGAGCAAGGCCGCCGGATGCCTCGACGAGGATGGGCCGGAGGTCGGCCCAAGTGATCGCGTGCTCGCCGACCATGGCCGCGACGCGTTGATCGGACAGCGAGGAAGCTGCCGCGTCCCCTGCCCGATCGGACGACGACGGGCGGGCGTCGCCCGCGACGTATCGCTCGGAGGCCTCAAGTCCCCTGAAGACTTCGCGCTCCGAGGGCGGGCGCTGCGACTGGCAGGCGGAGAGGAGAACAGCGCTGGCCGGGAGGAAGCTCCACAGCCCGAACATCGTCCTGAACCAAGCCCGGTGTCGATCCCGTTTCTCAGAGTCGTTGCAACCGGATGGACCTTCGCAACCGCCCGTTCGTCTCATCCGGATACCCTAGCACCGAGATGCCGCTGGATGTTCCGCCTGCCATGACGCCCGCACAGCAGAATCCTATTCCCGCGGAGGCCGAAACGGCCGCGGCCCATCGGGCCGGAGATCGTCCGGCGCCGCAGGTGATCTGCCCGTACTGCGGCCACCTTCAGAGCGATGAACGGCAGTGCGAGCAGTGCAAAGGTCTGCTGGACCCGCTGTCGCGGCAGGCGACGCAGAACTCGATGGGGCCGTGGTTCGTGCAGAGCCTGCGGCATCCGTTCCGTCCCGGCTGTTCGTACGAGAAGCTTCGCGAGCTGGTGCAGCGCGGGAAGATCAACCGGGGGACGATCATCCGCGGGCCGACGACGCGTCAGTTCTGGGCACAGGCGTGCAACGTGCCCGGCGTGGCGGTGCTGCTGGGCGAGTGCCACAACTGCCACCAGCGCGCGCACGCGGATGAATACCTCTGCAGGCATTGCGGCGCTCTGCTCAGCCCGGAAACGGACCGGCAGACGCTTGGGCTGATGCCCGTGAAACTGCTTCCGGGCGAAGCGCCCCCGGAGGCGGTGGCCGCGAGCAGCATGGGCGCGCCGGTGCCGGGCGTCCACTCCCCCGCTCATCGCCCGAGAGGAGGCGCGGGTCAGGCCGCGTTGTCATCGAAGCGGCCCCTGAGTCCGATGCCGCGAAAGATTGACCCCGCGGTGCCTCGACACAACGATTCGGCGGTCCACCCGTCGCGCGAGGAGGCGGATTCATCGACGACCCGGCTGCTGAAGCGGCGTGTGAAGTCGATGCAGACGCTGATCGCGGTGCAGCTTGTGGCGATCGCGGCGCTGCTGGGCGTGGTGGCCGTCAACGCGGCGCTGAATCGGGAGGGCGTGCGGTTCGCGCTGTTCTCCGATCACGGAGGACGAACAGCGGCTCAAGGGAGCGCGGCGGGTCCGGCCCGTGCCGGCGAGTCCGCTGCAGTCCAAGCCGACGTTCCAGCTCCCGAAGAGGAATCAACGCCCGGCGCCGAGTCCATCACGCCCGCCGTATTGCCGCCGGAGCAGGCGGCGACGGACGCGCTCATCATGGACCCGGGACTTTCCGCGCACGAGGCGGAGTTCAGGCAGATCGCGCAACTGGAGGCGCAGGGCACGATCGAATCGCTCGAGGAAGCGCTGCAACGGTGCGAGCGCATCCTCGGCGAAGCTCGATCGGCAGCGGAGCGATCTTCCGGCTCGGAGGCGGCTGAGTTCCCGCTGCTGGAAGCGAAGATCGATCGGCTGAAGAACCGCATCGACGACTTGAAGCTGCGCCGGATGCTCTGATGAACCGACGTGCGGGCGAGCGGCTCAGTTGGAGTGCTGCTGGAAGCGATCCTCGATCAGCGCGGTCAGCCAACTGCCGATGCGCTGGGCTGCCTGGTCATCCAGGCGAGCGCTGATCCTGCCGGACAGTTCGGATTGTCCGAGGCGGTCAACGAACCGCACCTGTGAGGACGTGGTCGCGCTGCCGAAGGGCGCGATCGTGGCGCGGCTGATCCGGCCCGAAAAGGTGCGTCCTCCGACCCGTGTCGAAGGGAGCATGAAGCCGCCTCCGCCGTACAACCCGGCGGCCTCCGGCGTGAGGATCACATGCGTGACAGTCATGTTGCTCGCGGTGAAGTCGATCGGAGTCCGGCCGGCCTTCGGCGCGAGGAACATGCGCACCGCGAGGATGCTGCCGGACGGAAATGAAGCCGCGGGATCGGGGGGATGATCGAAGGTTTCGGGGGGCAGGTCCGTCAAGTAGATGTCCGCCGTGTTGGAATCGATGGCGCGGTACACGGCCGTGGACCAGGACGGCTGAAAGACCGTTCCGCCGCGTCTTGAAGTGATCTGGAGAGCGGACGTTCCTCCGGAGAGCGACGCGCAGCCGGCGATGCACACGGCGGCGAGGAGCACGAACCGGAAGAGCCAGGTGCGAACGGGGCAGCGCGGGTCGGCGAAGGAACTCATGGGCGCAACTCCCGAGCGTTCCAAGCCTCCTCGCCGGGCGCGAGCACGTCGTGCTCATCGCCGGAGTCGCCGCGAGCGGCACGGGGAGGCGGCGGCGGAACGTCAAGCCCGAGAACGTCCATGACGTTGCGCTCGATGATGCGCCGCACGACTTCGCGCGGGATCGAGCCTGCGCCGTCATCCGCTGGTCCGGGCCGGAACGCGGCGGCGCGATACATGCGCTCGATGGCGACCTGCGGAGTGCAGCGCGGGAACCCGGACCCGAAGAGCACCTTGTCGGCAACACCCCGTTCATGCGCATCGCGCAACGCGGTGCGCAGGGCGCCGGGCCGGCTCGCCAGAGCGGCGGTGCTTGCGAAAGCGCCCGGGTGCTTGGCGAGCATGAGCAGCGTTTCGGCAAGAAACGCGCAACCCATGTCGCAGAACACGATGCGAAGCGAGGGAATCTCGCGGAGCGGCTCATCGAACAGGGCGGGATTCGCGAACTCCAGCACGCTGAGAGGGCGCGCGATGCCGGGGTTCGAGACGAAAACGGGAAGTCGTCGCCGGGCGCAGAAGCGGAGGACCTCCATGCATCGGTCGTGCGTGGGGCGACAGGCGCAGTCTGCTGGGGCGATCGTCACGCCGACAGCGCCGGCATGCATCGCGCGCTCGACGTCGGAGATCGGTGCATCCGACAGCGGATCAATTCCCGCGACGGCGAAGCGTCGATCGGGATCTTCATGCACGAACGCCATGATCATCTCCAGCGGATGATCGATTCCGCCGCGGCACGAGCGGTAGCCCAGCACGAATGCGCCGTCCACGCAATGCATGGCGAGCAGATGCGCTTCGGGCGAGTGAGGCGGGAACGAATACGCCGTCTGCCGAACCGGCCCCTCCTGCGGTTCCGATCGATCCGGCCAAGGGTCGGGGCCGGTCCAAACGCGGGTGGCCGTGTCGATGATCATCCGTGTCACTCCGGCCGGCGTCAGCGCAAGCGATGAAGCTGGATCGCCGGGGTGCTTCGCGCGTGGTCATGGTAGTGAGTCATCGCTTCGTGCGGGGAACACGGGTTGGCTTGGAGCGTCCGACACTTCCTAGAATCGGTGCCGCGTCATGGGAGGATGGGAGAAGGAGATTCGAGTGAAAAGTCCGGGGACATGGAGTGAGCGAAGAGCGAGTCGCCGCGGAGCGGCGGGTTGGGCCATCGCGGCGGCGCTGATGGCCTGGTGCGGCGCGCACGCCAAGGCGGGGGAATGGCGGCTCTCGGTGCGCCTGTCGCTCAACGGGGGATTCCACTCGATCCCCGGCTACGGGTGTCACGGGTTTTCCGGCTGGCCGCGCTACCATGTGCGCTACCCGTATTTCCCGAATCCCGAGATCGCGTGGTGGTCGATCGGGGGCAGCGACAGCTACTGGTGGCGGAACACGACCTACCTCGGCCGGCCCATGTGGGAAGTGGCGCGGAAGTATGACCCGAAGTTCGTGTATCCGCTGGGGCAGGCGCCTCCTCCGCCCGACGAGGGCCTGGTCGCGCTGGCCAACGGCGCATACGCGGACGCGCTGGCGGTGTATGCCAAACGGCACGCGGAGCGACTTCGGCGCGAGCGCGAATGGGCGGATCGGGGAGAGGTCTACACGGCGGATCGCCGGTGGCAGCGCCTGTCGGCGGTGGCGCATCTCGGCGCCCGGGACTTCGTGAAGGCGGAACGCGCTTTCGTGGAGGCGTATCGCGACGATCCATCGCTTCGCCATCGCCCCATGCTCGGGGCAGGGCTTGCGGCAAGCTCCGGGGAGTGGCGACGGCTGGTGACACTGGCCATCGATCACGCCAGGCGGACCGGCTCGGGTGACGCGTGGTTCATGGCGTCGGTGATGGTCCAGGGCGAAGGCCGCGACAACCTGGCGCGCGACCTGGCTCGGCGCGCGGCGTCGCTCGGCACGGAGGCCCTGGCGATCAGCGGGGCAGCGTTCGACGCCCAATCGGGCGGGTCGCGGCAGATGGGCGTCGAGCGGTGACCGGCGCACCGCTCGAAACGCGGGTCCATCCGGTACATTCTGCCTCGTGAGCGATCGTCCCCCGCTGGTTGTCGGCAACTGGAAGATGAACACGGACCGCGCCGGTGCCGTCCGGCTCGCGCTGGAAGTGCATGCACAGGTCGCGCGCGTGGATGATGTGCACGTGGCGATCTGCCCGCCGCTGGTGTACCTGGACGCAACGGGTCATGCGCTTCGCGAGGTGGGTTCGCACGTGGCGCTGGGCGCGCAGAATGTGTTCTACGAGCCGGAAGGCGCATACACGGGCGAGGTTTCGGCGCGGATGCTCAAGGACCTTGGCGTGCGCATGGTCATCGCCGGGCACTCCGAGCGTCGGCACATTCTGGGAGAGAGCGACGAGGTGGTGGGAAGAAAGATCGGCGCGATCGTGGGAGAAGGGATGACGTGCATCCTGTGCGTCGGCGAGACAATCGAGGAACGTCGCTCCGGGCGCACCGACGCCGTGAACGAACGGCAGCTCCGCGCGGGCCTCGCACGGGTCGAAGCCCGGCACATGGACCGGATCGTCATTGCCTATGAGCCGGTGTGGGCCATCGGATCGGGCGTCGCGGCCACGCCGGCGGATGCCCAGGCCGCGCATGCCCATATCCGGAACGTGCTGGCCGAGATGTTCGGGAAGCGCGTCGGCCAAACGACCCGAATCCTGTACGGCGGGTCGGCCAAGCCGGAGAACGTGGCGGAACTCCTGGCCCAACCGGATGTGGATGGGGGCCTCGTCGGCGGCGCGTCCCTGCGGGCGGAGCTGTTCGGCGCCATCGTGCACCTCGCGAGGCCGATGGCCTAGAATGGCGACCCCGCCCGGGCTTCGGCTTCGCGGGCTGCTTACGAAACCCTTCCGGGCCTCCGGTTCGCGGAGGCCGCACGGGTGAGACAGAACCGAGGAATCTGCGATGCAAAGTCTGGCGATTGGAAGTGTGAACATGCTGGTCACGGGCCTGCTGGTGGTGCTGTTCGTGGTGATCAGCGTGATGATGATGCTGATCGTGCTGATCCAGCGGCCGCAGGGCGGCGGGCTGAGCGGTGCGTTCGGGTCGGATGCGGCGGGCGCGGGGCAGACGGCCTTCGGAGCCAAGACCGGCGATGCGCTGACGACGGCGACCATCGTGATTTTCGTGCTCTTCATCGCCATGGCCTCGGCGCTGAACCTGATCGTGCAGCCAGCTTCAGTGAATCTCGCGACGACGCCGACGGCAGGATCGGGAGGAACGGATGCCGGAGCTTCGCCGGCGGGGACGACCCCGGCGGGTACGACACCCCCCCCGTCACAGCCGGTCGCCGCGCAGCCGGCGCCGGTCCCGTCCAACACGGCAGCGCCGATCGGCCCCGTGGTGACCGGCCCGGATGGCCAGCCGATCAAGCTTGAGCCGATTCCCTTCAACCCGACGCTTCCGCCCGGCTCGCCGGGCGGCCCGCCGCTCGGTTGGACGCCGGATTCTCCGCTGCCTGTCGCGCCGACGACCGGCGGGAATACCACCGGCGATCAGACGGCACCGCCGGCGAACCCGCCCGCGGAACCGGCGCCCTCTCCGGGGAGCTGAAGCGACAAGGCGGGGTAAGCTGCTTGGCGACACCGCCGCGCGGCGCCGAGCCGACGGCCAGCAGGAGTCTGGTGCGCGTGATCCGCAGCATGACCGGGTTCGGCGAGGCTTCCACGCACGAGAATGGTGTGCACTATTTTCTCGAGATCCGGAGCATCAACGGCAAGTACTTCAAGGCGACGATCAAACTGCCGGAGGAGTTTCAGGGTCTTGAGCCGGAGCTGGAAGCGGAGCTTCGCCGGCGGCTGAACCGCGGAACGATCACGCTGGTCGCGAAGTGCTCGGACACGTCGGCGTCGGCAGCGTACAGGATCAATCACGAGGCGCTGGCCAAGTACGTGGATCAGCTCCGTCTGACGCCGCAGGCGCGCGACGGATCGCTTTCCATCGACATCGCGCCGCTGCTGGCGCTGCCCGGGGTGCTGCAGCCGCCCGCGGACGAAGAGCAGCGTCTGGAGCATGCGCGGGCGGTCTACATGAAGCTGCTGGACACGGCTTCCAAGGAGCTGCTGCGGATGCGCGAGCGAGAAGGGGCGATGCTGGTGGCGGACCTGCTGGCGCAGCACGATCTGATCGCGGATCGGCTGTCGCGCATCGCCGAGCGGTCGCCGAGCGTTGTCGAGGAGTACCAGAAGCGGCTGCATGCGCGCGTGGAGGCGATGCTGCAGGACGCAAAAGTGCGCGTGGACCCCGTGGACCTGATCCGGGAAGTCGCGGTGTTCGCGGAGAAGAGCGACATCGCGGAGGAAGTGACGCGGCTTTCCGGGCACATGCAGCAGTTCAAGGCCCTGCTGAGCAAGCAGGACCGCAACGCCGTGGGGCGCACGCTCGACTTCCTGACGCAGGAGATGCTGCGCGAAGCCAACACGATCGCGAGCAAGTCGGGTGATGCCGCCATCTCGCGCGACATCGTGGAGATCAAGGGCGCCATCGACCGGATCAAGGAACAGGTGCAGAACGTGGAGTAGGCGCCGCTTCGCCCGAGTCCGCATCGGTGCTACGCTGCTCGTGCGATGTGCGCGAGCGAACATCCCGCGGACACGGACTCGGCGATACCGGAAGTCTTCGAGGCCGGCGAGCTTGCCGTGGTTCTCTCGCGATACGACCTGGGAGTCATCGAATCGGTCCGGGCGTTTCCGCGCGGTTCACGGCGTTCGCCCAAGCTGCTCATCCGGTCGGAGCGGGGAGTGTTTCTCCTCAAGCGTCGTGCGAAGGGGCGGGATGATCCGCGACGGGTGGCCCTGGCGCATCAGGTGCAGAACGCGCTGGCCGCTTCTGGTTTTCCGGTCGCCCAGCTCATCGGGCAGCGTGGCTCCGGCGCGACATTGACCGAACTGGAAGGATCGATCTACGAGCTGTTCCGGTTCGCGGCGGGCGAACCCTATGCGCAGCAGCTTCCGCAGACGAGAGAGGCCGGACGGATGCTCGCGGTCTTTCATCGCGAGGTCGGCGCGATGGCGCTGCGGCTTGAATCGGCCGGTCACCAGGGGTATCACCTCTCCCCGCATGTCGCCGCACAGCTCGGTCTCGTGCCCGATCGCATCTCCGCAGCGGAGGGGCGCGCGGAAGGGGCCGCGGTGCGAGGCGTGGTCATGGAGCTTGCGCGGGCGTATGCGGAGGCCGGTGAGCGTGTCCGGCGGCTGGGAGCGGACGAATGGCCGGCGCAGATCACTCATGGGGACTGGCATCCGGGCAACATGCTCTTCAAGGGATCGACGATCGCGGCGGTGCTGGATTTCGACACGGTCCGGCAGGAGCCGCGAGCGCTGGATGTGGCCAACGGCGCGCTGCAGTTCAGCATGACGAAGGACGGGGACGACCCGGCGTCCTGGCCGGATTTTCCGGATGAATCGCGGCTGCGCATCTTCTGCGAGGGATATGATTCCGTGGAAGGGTCGACCATCAGCCTGTGCGAAGTGCAGGCGTTGCCTTGGCTGATGATCGAGGCCCTGATCGCGGAAACTGCCGGCCCGATTGCCGCCACGGGCCGCTTCGGCACCCTTGCGGGTACAAAGGTCTTGAGGATGGTGGACCGAAAGGTACGCTGGTTGGAGCAGCACGCCGAACACCTCGCGGGCGAACTGGGGTGAACATCGCGCCGACCGGGCCGGGCGCCCGCCGGGATGGGAGGACGGACCGAATGATTGCTGTGCGGCAGAAGATCGCTCGGCATCGCGTGCCCGCCATGCTGGCGGCGATGTGTGTCGCGGCGCCGGCATTGCAAACATCGGCGCACGGGCAGCTTGCAGCGCAGGCGACCGACTCGGTTCCAGAGCCGGCGCCGGCGCTCACATTCGCCGACGCCGAGGCGGTTCTGGCGGCGCTGGACAGCAACGAGTACGCGGTTCGGCAGAGCGCCTCGGCCGCGCTGAGCGATCCGGCACGGTTCAGCGAGGCCGACCTGGTGAGCCTCGCGAAGCGCGACGGATTGAGCCTCGAGCAGCGCCAGCGCCTGATCCGTGAGATTCGCCGCCGCTTCGAGGACCCGGCGAACCGGCCGGCCATCGGCATGCGCTGGAGGCCGGAACGACCCGAGGGCATCGTGATCGACAGCAGCGTACCTGGCGAACCCGGGCTGCTTCCCGGCTTCCCGGCCCACGCGCAGGGCGCGCTGCGCGAGGGCGACACCATCATCGAACTCGAGGGCGAAAGCTTCGTTCTGAGCGGAACCTTCGATGAGCGTGCGCCGCGGATCCTTTCCGAGCACGAGCGCAGGCGGCAGATGCTGCTGCAGGAGATCATCTTCTCGCGCGTGCCGGGAGACACGCTCAAAGGACGCGTGCTCCGCCCGCTGCTGCCGGGCCGGGCGCCCTCGAACCCCGCGGATCCGGGCGCAGTGGCTGGACCGCCCGCGGTCGCCCTGATCGACGTGGAAATTCCCTTGGGCAGGTGGGTCGATCTGGAGAATGCGCTGCAGCTCAATCCGCCTCAGTTGCGGCAGGCATGGGAGCGGCGCATGCGGTACCTCGGAATCGAGGACATCGTGGTTGCCCCGACGCTCGCCACGGGCATCGGTCCGCTGGACTGGCAACTGCTCAACCGCGTTCAGCACGGGATGCAGGTGATGTCGCACGCGCAGCCCGCGCCCACGCCAGCGCCGACGGAGACGTGCGACGCCCACAGGTGGCAGAGCGCGCGGAAGCAGGAACTGCTGCGCCGTCGATCCGTGCCGGCGGCCATGAACATCATGCTCGCGGCCGAGGTCCCGGTGACGGAGCGGTCACCGGCGACACTCCCGCGCCCGGTGCAGATCCGTGAAATGCGTCGCACGGATCAGGGCGCGGCGTCCGGGCTTGCCGGCGTCGCGGACGAAACGGCCAGGATGATGCAGGAGCTTGCCGAGCTGGAGTCCACCCTTCGGCTGCAGAAGCGGATGGCGGAGGACCGGACGCTGGACATCCGTCAGCGCCGACTCGCCGAAGCGGACGGGGAACGGACGGAGGAGCGCATCAACGCGCTGCGGCAAAGCCTTCAGCGGACCCTTCCGGCCAAGAGCGGCGAGCGCGGGTCGTCGCGCTGATTTGGCCGCTCACTTCACGACCAGGTTCACCAGGCGCCCCGGAACGACGATCACCTTCTGCACGGTCTTGCCCTCGATCATGGCACGGACCTTCTCGTCGGCGAGCACGAGGCGCTCGACTTCGCGCGCATCGGCGCCGCTGGGGACCAGCAGGCGGCCGCGGACCTTGCCGAGAATCTGAACGGCCAGCTCGATTTCCTCGTCCCGCAGCATGGACGCGTTCACGCCGGGCCAGGGTTCATGGGCGAGCGAGGTGTTCCGGCCCGCGCGATGCCAGAGTTCCTCCGCGATGTGCGGCGCGAAGGGAGAAAGAATGAGCGCGAAGCGCTCCAACTGGTCGCGCGTGAGGCCGCCGGAGGAGGTCGCCGCGTTGACGAACTCGATCAGGGCGGCGATGGCGGTGTTCATCGCGAGGGATTCGATGTCGCGACCGACCTTGTCGATGGTGCGGTGGAGCAGCTTCTCCACGCCGGGATCCGGCTGGGCGAGCGTGCGCAGCGATCCCGTTTCCTCGTCGATGACCAATCGCCAGGCGCGCTGGAGGAAGCGGAAGAGGCCGATGATGTCGCGGGTGTTCCAGGGCTTGGAGGCGTCCAGAGGCCCCATGTACATTTCGTAGAGTCTGAACGTGTCGGCGCCGAACTCGGCGATCACGTCGTCCGGGTTGACCACGTTCTTCAGAGTCTTGCTCATCTTGGCGACGATCTGCGTGACGGGTTCGCCCGTGGCCTTGATGACGAACCGTCCCGAGCCTTCGGGCGGCAGCTCCTCGACCTGATCGATCGGCACGAGGCTCTTGTCGGCGCGCTGGTATGCGTACGACGTGATCATGCCCTGATGGAAGAGACGGCCGAACGGCTCGGGGCACGAGACTTCTCCGAGATCGAAGAGCGCCTTGTGCCAGAAGCGCGCATAGAGCAGATGGCCCACGGCGTGCTCGGCTCCGCCGACGTACAAGTCCACCCCGCCGACATGGTGGCGAGCCGGGTCGAACTCCCCTCGGCTTATCGCGCTCCCGCCCTGCTGCGCCGATGCCTTTTCCGACAGCATCCAGTAGCGCTCGGCCTCGCGCGACGCGAAGCGCCGGGGGTTGTGCGCGTCGCAGTAGCGCAGGAAGTACCAGGAAGAACCGGCTGATCCGGGCATCGTGTTCGCCTCGCGCCGGACAGGAGTGCCGGGCGGCAGGATGTCGGGATCGACACCGGCGGCGCCGGCGGTCGTGTGGATCCATGCGGTCGCCTTGGCCAGCAGGGGTTGCGGCTCGGGCGACTCGACGGGCCTGTAGTCGGCCAGTTCGGGAAGGACGACGGGCAGAGCGGATTCGGAAACGGGGTAATGATCGCCGTTTTCGTCGAACACGATGGGGAACGGCTCTCCCCAGTACCGCTGGCGGGAGAAGGTCCAGTCGCGGAGCTTGTAGTTGATGCGCCGGCGGCCGCGACCGGTGCGCTCGAGCCAGTCGGTGATGGCCTGCTTGGCCCGGGGTGTTTCGAGGCCGTTGAGCGAAACCTCCTTGTTCGCCGAGTTGATGCAGGGGCCTTCGCCGCTGAAGCAGGTGTTCTGATCCCACCCATGCGGAGCCTGCACGACTTCCACGACGGGAAGCCGATACTTGCTCGCGAACTCGAAGTCCCGCTGGTCGTGCGCGGGGACGGCCATGATCGCGCCCGTGCCGTAGCCCATGAGCACGTAGTCGGCGGTCCAGACGGGGATATGCGCGCCGTTGGCGGGATTGACGCAGCGGACGCCGGTAAAGACGCCGGTCTTTTCTCTGGTTTCGGCCTGGCGGTCCACGTCGGACCTGCGCCGCGCGGCCTCGACATAGTCCCGCAGCGCCCGGACATCCGTCTCCTTGGCCGGACTCTGCAACAACTGCTGGATCAAGGCGTGCTCGGGCGCGACGACCATGTACGTGGCGCCGAAGATGGTGTCCGGGCGCGTGGTGAACACGCGCAGGCTTGCGAGGGGGACGTGCGAAGCCGCGAGGGGAAACTCGATCTCCGCTCCCTCGCTGCGGCCGATCCATTCGCGCTGCATGGTGCGCGTGGATTCCGGCCAGTCGATTTTCTCCAAGTCGTCGAGCAGGCGCTGGGCGAGCGCGGTGATGCGGAACATCCACTGCTTCAGCGGGCGGCGCACGACCGGATGGCCGCCGCGCTCGCTGCGGCCATCGATGACTTCGTCGTTGGCGAGCACCGTTCCCAGCGCGGGGCACCAGTTGACCGTCTGCTCGCCGACATAGGCCAACCGCCATGAATCGATGATTCTGCGGCGGGTGCGCGCGTCGAGCGCGGACCAGGCGGCGAGCGGGCGGGCGAGTTCCTCGGCGGACAGTTCGGAAGCGTCGGGATTGAAGGCGGGAGCGCGTGCGCCATGCTCGAACTCGCGCCGAAGCTCGGAGATGGGGCGCACGCGACCGGTTGTGCCGGAGGGATTGACCGCTTCGCGGTCGTACCAGGAGTCGTACAGGCGAAGGAAGATCCACTGCGTCCAGCGGTAATACTCCGGGTCGATGGTGGAAATCTCGCGCGACCAGTCATAGGAGAATCCGAATCGCCTGAGCTGGCGACGGAAGTTCTCGATGGCCTGTCGGGTGGTGATCGCGGGATGAACGCCGGTCTGGATCGCGTACTGCTCGGCGGGCAGGCCGAAGGCGTCGTACCCCATCGGGTGCAGGACGTTGAAGCCCTTCATGCGCTTGTAGCGGCAGACGATGTCCGTCGCGGTGTAGCCCTCCGGGTGCCCGACATGCAGCCCGGCGCCGGAGGGATAGGGGAACATGTCCAGGCAGTAGAACTTTGGGCGCGAGGGATCGAAACCGGCTTCGCCCGGGTTGGGCGTGCGAAAAGTGGCGCGGGAAGCCCAGAAGTCCTGCCAGCGCTGCTCGATTTCGGCGGCCAGCGCGGGCGTATAGCGATGGCGCGGAGCGGCATCGGCGCGCGGAGATGACGGAGGGACGCTCATGGATGCAGTGTATCGGGCGGAGACCGGTATCCGTGCGATCAGACGACGGCGAGCGCCCCGGAGGCCGAGCCGCTCTTGTTGGCCCGATCGGCGAGCAGCTTCTTCGCTTCACCGACGAGGTAGAAGCTGCCGGTGATGCAGATGAGGTCGTCCCGGCCCGCGGCGCGGCCCGCGATGGAGAGCGCCTCTTCGAGCGTTGGGGCGACCTGGCACATCTTGGGCGTTATCTCGGAGAAGCGGCGCGCCAGATCGGCGGGTTCGGCGGCCCGGGCGTTGTTCTTTGCCCGCGTGAAGATCACCTTGTCCGCGCCGAGCGCGACCTTCTTGAGGAGGTTGTCCAAGTCCTTGTCGGCGGCGCAGCCGAAGATCATGATCATCGAATCGCACTTCTGCACGTGGGCGCCGACGGACTTGATGAGCGCGGCGAGTGCGGCCGGATTGTGCGCGCCGTCCAGCAGGATGCGGGGTTCCTTCCAGGCGATCTCCATCCGTCCGGGCAACTGGACCTTTTCCAGTCCTTCCATCACCCGGTTCTCCGGCAACTCGAAGCCCCGCGCGCAGAGCTTGTCGACGATGGCGAGCGTCAGCCCGCAGTTGTACGCCTGATGCTCGCCGGGGAGCGGGACCGGGATGTGCTCGAACTCGCATCGCTCCGTGGACATGCCGACGCGCATGAGCGGACCAAGCTGCGAGTTGCCCTCGAAGCGATAGCTGAACTCGATGTCCTGCCCGAGCACTTCAAACGGCGCGCCGACCTGCTCCGCGACGCGGCGCATGGCGTCGATGACGCTCGGCTCCTGAGGGATCGTGAGCGCGGGGACACCCTTCTTGAAGATCCCGGCCTTCTGCTCGGCGATGGCGGGGAGAGTCTTCCCCAGGAACTGCATGTGATCGAAGCTGATCGACGTGATCGCGGAGACTTCGGGAGTGATGACATTCGTGGAGTCGAGCCGGCCGCCCAGCCCGACTTCGATCACGGCGGCATCCACCGCCTGCTCGGCGAAGTGCAGAAAGGCCAGCGCCGTCATCAGCTCGAAGAAGGTCGGCTCCCCCCACTTCTTCGGCAGGCCGGCGGCGGCGGTCGCCACCCGGCCCATCAGCTCGGTGAAGTGCGGATAGGCGATCATCGAGCCGTTGATCATGATCCGCTCACGCAGATCTACGAGATGCGGGCTGGTGTAAGTGCCCACCGTGTAGCCGCAGGCTTTGAGGCAGGAGGCGGTCATGGCCACCGTGGAGCCTTTGCCGTTGGTGCCCGCGATGTGGACGCATTTGAGGCTCTCGTGCGGATTGCCCAGCGCGCTGACGATGCCCTGCATGCGATCAAGCTTGAAGACGCTCGGATCGACGCGGCTTGGGCGCATCCGCTCGACGTCCGCCCGGTCATAGAGGTACTTGAGTGCGGCGTGGTAGTTTGGGAAAGAGATGGACTCCGGACGTTTCCCTACCGAAACTTTGCGGGTGCGAACTTCCGACGAGGGGGGCTTTGAAGAAGGTGTGGAAGTCTTGGCCATGGGCCGAACATTGTATCAAGATCGGGTAAATGAGCCAAATTGTCGGCGTTCAATGATGTGTAAGTCCTTGAATATCGATTGTTTGCGCTTGTTTGTGTGCACTAACTTTTCGCACGTGACTACGGCGCTTTCCGCGTCCGACAGAGTGGCTATTCGGGCATGTTCGGGCGATGCCGCTTGACGAGCAGGACTCCTCCGCTCACCAGCCCCAACCCGAGCAGCGCGACTCCGACGGCACTCAGCGTCGGGAGGGCACCAAGGATTTGATATTCGAAGGCGTACACGCCAAAGCCGCACCCCGGGGGAGTCAGGGGGCACTCACATCCCAGGATAAGCGGCGGTCCCGCGCCATCGGCGGATTCCGGTGCACCGGGAGTTGCTGGGCCGTACTTGATCTGAACTGTCACGTTCTGTGCGCCCGGGCATGCATCGACGATCGCCTGCGCGGCCGTCTGCTGATTGTCGGTGGCTCCGGGTCTGTTCGCGGGCGGCTTGGATGCCCATGAGTTGTTATTGCGGAGGCAGTTCTCAGCGGCGCTTGCGGCGTCTTCGTTCGGCGCGAGCAGATTCCAATTTGCATTACCGTTGATGCGTGTCTGCGGACCAGTGGCCTGATTGGACCCCGGCTGAGTCCCGTTCATCGCCAGCAGGATCTTGGCGGTCAGGGGAAGGGCGGGGCCGCCCTCATCGGGATCGCGGCCGCCCCAGCACATGCACAGCGTGACGGATACTCCCGTGAGACTGCCCCAGTCCGCGGGCACGGGCGCCGGGTTGCCTCCCTGATTCGGGCCGCTGCCGAACCCGGTGTAGGGATCGGCGCCGCCGTATCGAAATCCCCGACCGTTATCCCATCCGTGCGCGACGATGACCAACTGATCGCCGTTCTCCACGGCTTCGAGGCAATCCTTGAGCGCGCCTCCGATGGAAATGACATCGCCCGGCGCCATCTGACTGCGCTCCCAGCCCTCCTTTGCGCTGAGAAACACAGGGTCGCCCTCGGAGGAAACGCAGATGACCTTCTTCGCTGCGGCCGACTGGATGCACGAGAGCGTCGCGGCAACGCAAAGCCAAGCGCGGATCGTACGTTTCATGTTGATGCCTCCGGGAAGTTGCGGTGCGCGCCCGGGGCATCAAGGACTCGGGTGGGATGTCTCAACCACAGTCTAACGCAACTTTTGCATGGCGCTCAATCAAAAATCACGTTGTTGGCCCGGTGCCACGAACAGCGTGCGAACCCGGCTGGCGTGCCCCTTGCTCAATCGCCAGTTTCATGCCGCGAACGGCCTCGCGCATTCCGGTGAAGACGGCGCGACTCACAATCGAATGACCGATGTGCAGCTCCGCGAGGCCGGGCAGCGCGGCGATGGGGAGGACGTTGACGTAGTTCAACCCGTGGCCGGCGTGAAAGCGCATGGCGCGCCTGCCGGCGAGGATGCGCTCGCCGGCTCGACGGACGGCATCGAGCTTGCGCGAGAGGGAGTCTGCGGCGAGGTCGCCTCCCGCATGCGCGAATGCACGGGCGTACTCGCCGGTGTGAATCTCGCAGGCATCGAAGCCCGCATCGCGGGACGCCTCGATCTGGCGGTCATCGGGATCGATGAAGGCGGAAGCGACGATGCCCGCCGCGTGCAGTGCGCCGACGACGGACGCGATGCGCCGCGCATCGCGGGCGACATCCAGGCCGCCTTCGGTGGTGACCTCCTGCCGGCCTTCAGGGACGAGCGTGCACATGTGGGGGCGGAGGCGCGCGGCGATGGCGACCATCTCGTCGGTGGCGCCCATCTCAAGATTGATGCGAACGCGCGCCGTTTCGCGGATGAGTTCGAGGTCTCGATCCTGGATGTGCCGGCGGTCCTCGCGAAGGTGAAGGGTGATGATGTCGGCGCCGCCGAGTTCGGCCTCGAAAGCGGCCCGAACGGGGTCAGGCTCGGCACCGATGACCCCTGCGCCGCCCGGGCCGGAGCGGTAGCGCGCCTGGCGAATCGTGGCGACATGGTCGATGTTGACGCCGAGAAGGATCATGCCGTGATTCTACGACGCACCGCCCTACGATTCGGGTGTAGAGAAGCCCAAGTGCATCGGGAGCGAATCATGACCAGGCAGGAACTTCTGGCGGAGATGATTCTTCAGAGCAGGACGCTGGCGGAGCGATACTTCGCGGGATTCACGGATGCCAATCGAACCCGGCAGGTGCCGCATCTGCCCAATCACTTTGCATGGTGCCTCGGGCATCTGGCGCTGACCATGCACCGGGTGGCCGAGAAGCTGGACGGCGCCGGGCTGCCGGACACCGACTTTCTGACCGGCGGCACGCCATCGGGGGGCGGCGACGCCCATCGATTCGCCACGGAATCGGTGTCGTTCGGCTCGCGGCCCACGGATGATCCGCGGGGTTACCCGACCGTCGACCGTTGCAAGGCCATCTTCGCGGCGGCGGCCGAGCGATGCGCCGCGGCGTTCCGGCGCGCGAGCGACGCGGCGCTCGATCGGCCCGCCAAGTGGGGTCCGGGCGAAGTCCCGACGTGGTCGCTCGCACCGCGCATGGTCTTTCATAACGGAGATCACACAGGGCAGATCGCCGACCTTCGCCGGGCGCTGGGACTGGGCACGGTCCTCGGCTGACCCGATCAGCCGCCGCACTGGACTCGGTCTCAAGTGGTCGAAATGACGATATGACTGTGGTGCAAAGGAAGCGGACGTGATAGGCTGAGGCGGGGTAAGCCTCGAGCCATTCAGGTCGGCTGCCGCCGGAATGATGGCTTGGGCAAACACTGAAGGGCGGAGCGGGTATGTCGTGGATACCCCTCATCCTGCAAGGTGTTGTCGTGGCCGCGCTGCTTTGCGTGGGATTCGTGATCCTGCGCGGCGGTCCGAGGTCTGCGCGGCCCTGGAAGCGACTGGTAGGTCTGGGGATGGCGGCGGGCGTGCTGGCGTCGGGCGCGACATGGGCGTCGCGCACGCCGACGCGGGTGGCCTCGGACTCGATGCTGCTCGATGAAGTGCCGGCGCTGGGACTGGGCAAGGAAGCCGGCTTTGTGACGGCGGGGACGTGCCGCTCCTGTCATCCGTCGCAGTACGATTCATGGCATCACTCGTATCACCGCACGATGACGCAGCTCGCCTCGCCCGAGACGGTGCTGGGGAACTTCGACGGGGTGACGCTGCACAACCGCGGCCGCGATTTTCATCTGTTCCGCAAGGGCGATGAGTTCTGGGTGGAGATGGTGGATCCGGACTGGGAGCTTGAGGTGGCAAGCTCCGGGGAGTACCCCAATCTCATCCCCAATCCGCCTCGAACGACCCGTCGCATCGTCATGTGCACGGGTTCGCACAACCAGCAGACGTACTGGACGGCGGGGAAGAACGGTCGGGAGCTGCTGAACTTCCCGTTTGTGTGGCTGACCGCCGATCAGCGGTGGGTGCCGCGCGAGGATGTGTTCATTCGTCCGCCGACTGGAGGCCGGGGCTTCGACCGGTGGAACAACAACTGCATCGAGTGCCATGCGGTGGCGGGGGAATCGAACCTGGATCCGCACAGCGGTCGGTTCGAGACGGCGGTGGCGGAGCTGGGAATTTCGTGCGAGGCATGCCACGGACCGGGCGATGAACACGTGGCCTACCACACGTCGCCCGAGCATCGGTACCGCAGCCATCTCAAGCCGGGATTCGATCCGACCATCGTGCAACCCGAGCGGCTGTCGGCGCGGACCTCGGCCGAGGTGTGCGGGCAGTGCCACGGGATGAACGTGTTCAAGGGCGAGGCGATGCGAGCGGGCATTCGCTACCGAGCCGGGGATGACCTGACGGAAACGCGGATGGTGCTGCGCACGTCGGACCGCTCGATCCGCACCGAGCAGGAGAAGCGCGACTGGCCCCGGCTGCAGCAGCATGTCGCGTCGCAAGGGCCGAACTTCATTCCGGACCGGTTCTGGCCGGACGGCATGGTTCGCGTCTCGGGGCGCGAACACAATGCCATGCTGGATTCGGCGTGCGCGAACGGCGAGCAGTTGTCGTGCCTCTCCTGCCATTCCATGCACAGCTATCACGATCGAGCGGACATGCTCAAGCCCGGGATGGACGGCGACGGGGCGTGTCTGCAGTGCCACGCGGAGTTCGGTGCGGATATCGCCGCGCACACGCATCACGCGGCGGATTCCGCCGGTTCGAGGTGCATGAACTGCCACATGCCACACACGACCTACGGCCTGCTCAAGGCGATCCGCAGCCATGAGATCGACAGTCCTTCCGTGGAAGTCGCGATGGCGACGGGCCGCCCGGATGCATGCTCGCTCTGCCACATCGACAAACCCCTGGGATGGACGGCCGACCATCTCGCCCGCTGGTACGGGCACACACGGCCCGCGATGACCGCGGAGCAGGAGACCATTTCGGCGGCGATTCTCTGGGGTCTGACTGGAGATGCTGCGCAGCGTGCGATCATCGCGTGGCACATGGGGTGGGATGAGGCAAAGCAAGCATCAGGCGACGGATGGATCGCGCCGTACCTCGCGGTGCTGCTGGATGATCCCTACGCGGCGGTGCGGTACATCGCCGGGCGGTCGATCCGGGCGCTGCCCGGGTTCGCTTCGCTCGACTACGACCATGTGGCCGAGCCTGGGGCGCTGCGCGACGTGTCGCTGCGCGTGCTGGGGCTGTGGTCCGCCACGATGGCGAAGGAGAACACCAACCGCGCGCCGAGCGTGCTGATCCGCCCCGATGGACAACTCGATGCCCCCGGGGTCGCGCGACTCGCGGCGCAGCGCAATGATGCGCGGCTGGACCTCCGAGAATGAATCCGACCGCTTCCCCCCATAGCGACGTCTCCGGACCGGAGCGCTCGGCTGCCGACGGCGCCGCCTTTCGGCTGCACCTTGCCGTCGGATGGTGGATGCTGTTCGCGTTTCTGACGATCGGGCTGGTGCTGGAGACTCTGCACGCGTTCAAGTCGGCCTTCTACCTCAGCCCGGCCAACGAAACGCGCCGGCTGCTCTGGACACTGGCGCATTCGCACGGAACGCTGTTCGGGCTGATCAACATCGCGTTCGCGTTCTCCGTCCGCGCCGCATGGGGATGGTCACCCGTGGCGCGGACGGTGGCCTCGCGCTCGCTGCTGGGCGCCTCGGTGCTGATGCCGGCGGGGTTCTTCCTCGGGGGCATCGTGATCTACCGCGGGGATCCAGGCCTGGGGGTGCTGCTGGTGCCCGTGGGCGGGATGCTGCTCGCGCTGGGCGTGCTGCTGACCGCATTGGGAGTACGTCAGCGCGGGCGAAGCATGCCTCTGCCGCCGCAGGACCGTCCCGCGCCCGCCTCTTCCCCGGCACCGCTTCGCCGCAAGGCCGCCCGGTCGGGAGCCTGAACAAGGCCCACACACATCGGCGCGAAACCACTACGCTGTAGCGTCGCGCGGGCGCGACGAAAGGGCGAAGCGCATGGTGCCGATGGGACACTGGATTGCTGCGATTCTGGGGCTTGCGGCGAGCAGTTTTGTTCGGGCGCAGGAGGACGAGCCGCCCGGCGCAGACCTGCCGTCGCTTGAAGTCGCCGTCCGGGCGGGTGACCGATACATCTTCGAAGGTGAACTGGATGACGAAGCCGCTCCGGCGACGGGTGACGCGGAGGTTGCCGTCAACCGGGCAAGCCTCGCACTCGTCTTCTCCTCGCAACTGACGGAGCGTCTGAGCGGGGACCTGACGCTGGCCGGCGAACTCTCGCACTACGATTTTTCGAACGCCTCGGACTTCCTGCCGGGAACAGGCGACGAAGAACCCTTTGAACAGACGGAATCGCTGATCGCGACCGTGACCGGCGCCTGGGAACTGACGGACACGTGGGCCATCTTCGCGATGGGCCGCGTCGATAGCTCGCGCGAGGAAGATGCCGACTTCGGCGATTCGATATCGGGCGGCGGGGGAGGCGGGTTCATCTGGAAGTTCTCGAACGAACTCACGTTCCGGCTGGCCGCGGGCGTTTTTTCATCGCTGGAGGAAGACGAACCGATCGTGGTTCCGCTGATCGGAGTGGACTGGAAGGTCGATGACCGGCTGTCGCTGCGGACCGAGGGTCTTGGCCTGCGCATCACGCGTCGGATGACGGATGACCTCGATCTCTTCATCGTCGGCGCCTACGAGATTCGCCAGTTCCGCCTGAACGACGAGCATGGACCTCTTTCCGAGGGCGCGGTGCGCGACGACTCCCTGCCTGTCGCGGCCGGTCTCGATTGGAGACCGATTCCGCAGCTCTCGCTCAGGCTCGAAGGCGGCGCGATCGTGTACCAGGAGTACGAGGTGTTCGAGGATGATGGGGACGACGTGAACGAGATCAACACCGATCCTTCACCATTTCTCGCCATCCGGGTGACGTGGCGGTTCTAGGATTCGGCCGCCTGATATCGGGGCGCCGGGCAGTTTCACATGTCGAATCTTCAGCGTGGCATGTCGAAAACATCGCGCGTGTCGCGGCGATCGTTTCTTGGCGCGGGCGGGCTGGTCGCCGCGGGGCTGTCGCTGCCCGCGGTGACGCCCGTGTCACGAGCAAGAGCGGACGAAGCTGCTCGCTCCGATCCTCCAGCGCGCAACCTGATCTTCATGGTGTCGGACGGGATGAGCACGGGGACGCTGCAACTGGCGGATCTCGCGGTTCGCATGCGGACGGGCCGCTCCTCGCGCTGGATCGAGGTGATCCGGAATCCGCGCTCGGCACCGGCGCAGGTTTTTCGCGCGGTGATGGATACGTCGTCCGCGGATTCGCTCGTGACAGACTCGGCGGCGGCCTCCACGGCGTGGGGCATCGGCGAGCTGGTCCACAACGATCGGATCGGCCTGACGCCGGACGGACGATTCCCGACACCCATACTGGTCCACGCCCAGCAGTCGGGACGGGCGACGGGCCTGGTGACCACGACGCGCCTCTCGCATGCGACACCGGCCGGGTTCATCGCCAACTGTCCGGGCACGCGCGACGACGAGGACGGTATCGCGGCGCAGATGCTCGAGCGCAAGCCGGACCTGCTGCTGGGGGGCGGAGGCGTCTTCTTCACGCACGAGAGGCTGGCCGCCTGGGGCGATCTGGCGGTTGTCCGCACGCGCGATGAACTGGCGGCGCATCGCCCGAAGTCGGAGCGCCCGCGGCTGGCCGGCATCTTCGCCGAGCAGCACATGGCTTTTGAGATGGATCGTCCGGCCGCGCAGCCTTCGCTCGCCGAGATGACGGAGTTTGCGCTGCGGTTCCTGGAATCGCGCAGCGCCGCGCTGGGAGGGTCGGGCTTCCTCGTGCAGATCGAGGGCGGGCGCGTGGACCACGCGGCCCACCGGAACGACGCGGGTTCGCTGCTCCGCGACCAGATCGCGTTCGATGAGGCGATCGGAGCGGCGCTGGACTTCGCGGCCGGGCGCGACGACACGCTCATCGTGATCACGACCGATCACGGCAACGCGAATCCGGGCCTGACGGACTATGGAAGCGCCGGGGCGGAAGGGTTCGAGAAGCTGCTTGCGGCGCGCCGGTCGTTCGAGTGGATCGAGGCGCAGCTCGCCGCGATGGATTCGCCGCCCTCCGCCGAGCGCATCGGATCGCTGATCGAGGAAGCCACGGCGATCGGGCTGGAGAGCGCCGAGGTGGATGTGCTCTCACGGTGGCTGCGCGGACAGGCGGTCGATCCGTTCCGGATCGCGAACAAGACGCTCGGCCCGATCGGGTCGGTGCTGGCGAATCACACCAAGGTGGCGTTCCTGTCCACGAACCACACCGCGGATTACGTGGAGGTGACGGCGATCGGTCCGCGCGCGGGGCTGCTTCCGCCGTTCCTGAACATGGCGCAGATGCACGGGTTCATCGTGAGCGCGCTGGACCTGCCCCCGGCCCGCCCGATCTGACCTGCGCGGCTACGCGGGCGATCGGATCAGAAGTCCAGCTGCAGCCCGGCGAAGACGCGAAGATCGTCCTCCTCGCGGTCGGAAGGGACGTCGGACTGGTATTCATACTGCAGTCCGACCGTGAGGCTAAGGTTCATCTTCTCATCCATCAGGAGCGACCAACCCGCGTTGCTGATCCACCGATACTCGCCGGACTCATCCAGATCGGGATAGATGGTCGAGTCGAAGACCAGCTTCTGACGGGTGCTGATCTCCCAGGCGCCTTCGACGCCGAAGAGCAGCTCGGGACGCCACTCATCCTCCGCGCCGCCGAACTCGCGGTTGGCGCCTGCACCGGCTCGGACGGCGAGCGAAAAGGGCGGCGGAAGGATGAGCTTGTAGCCGGCGCCGCCGTGCACGGCGACGCGATCGTCCCAGTCCTGAAACTCGTCGTGGTCGTACCGGCCCTGCGCGAAGAAGAACCAGCGCGACGGGTCGAGCTTCCAGTCATGGCGGACTCCGGCCGAGAAGCGGTTGTCGCTTTCTTCGCCCGAATCCTCCGCGTAGAAGTACGAGGCATCGAATGTCAGCGTGGATTTGGCGACATCGCGGACGGCGAGGAACTTGGAGTTGAGGTTCCGTGTCTCGGAGTTGCCCTCGGTGAGGCCGGCCCCGGCGACGATCTGAAGCTTCCACTCCTTGGGCGGCGGTTCGGCGGAAACTTCGACGGGCTGGGCGGCCTCCGCGCCGGCGGCCGCCTCGGCGGCGATGGCGTCCTGCTCGGCCTGCTGCGACGCCGGTGCGCCCGCTTCGACCGGCGGCGGGAGCACTTCGACGGCGGATCGGGCGAGGGTGATCTCGCCGAGCACCGGGTGGCGGATGCGGATGGTGTCGGACGTGGATTCAAGAATCTCCACGGTGAGAACTTCGCCGGTCGAAAGGCGGATGTTCTCGGCGCGGGCCGGCGACAATGGAGTCGCCAAGGCGGTCATGAACAAGATCATCCATGCGGCCGTGTACCGGTTCATAGAGCGGACTCCTGCGTCGTCGCGGTGCGGGTCGTGTGCCCGCGAGGCGATTGCGAATCTAGCGACGGCGCCCTGCGGCGTCCACAGCGGGACGGCCCTGACGCCAGCCAGGCGGAGGGCGCCCGGGCGGGGGTGAACCTATCATCACGCGCATGCCCCAGCCGAACACCATTGAAGAGGCGCAGGCCGCCGTTGAACAGTTCCGCGCGGATTTCGCGAATGTCCGCTCCCAGATCGCCAAGGCCGTGGTTGGTCACGAGGATGTCGTGGAAGGCGTGCTGATGTGCCTGTTCACGAACGGTCACTGCCTGCTGGAAGGCGTGCCGGGACTGGGCAAGACGCTGCTGGTTCGTTCGCTGTCCAGGGCGCTGTCGCTGGAGTTCCGGCGCGTGCAGTTCACTCCCGATCTGATGCCCGCGGACATCACGGGAACGACGGTGGTGCGCGAGACGGGCGGCGCGAAGCAGTTCGTGTTCGAGCGCGGCCCGGTGTTCACACAGATATTGCTGGCGGACGAGATCAATCGGGCGACGCCCAAGACGCAGTCGGCGCTCCTCGAGGCGATGCAGGAGCGATCCGTAACGGTCGGCGGCACGACGCACGCGCTTCCCGCGCCCTTCTTCGTGATGGCGACGCAGAACCCGATCGAGCAGGAAGGCGTGTATCCGCTTCCCGAAGCGCAACTGGATCGATTCTTCTTCAAGCTCACGGTGGGGTACTCGTCCCGCGAGGAGCTGGCGGAAATCCTCAGGCGAACCACGACGGGACACACGCCCGAGATTCAGCGGGTGCTGACCGGGGAACGCATCCTCGCGCACCAGGCGCTCGTGCAGCGCGTGGCCATCGCGGACCATGTGCAGGACTTCGCCGTGCGGCTGGTCCTGGCGACACATCCGAAGGGGCCGTTTGCGCCGCCGCAGGTGAACCGGTTCGTTCGCGTGGGCGCCAGCCCGCGGGCCGCGCAGGCGCTCGTGCTCGGGGGCAAGTGCCGCGCGCTGGAATCCGGACGCGCCAACGTTTCAGTGGAGGACATCAAGGCGATCGCGCTCCCTGCCTTGCGCCACCGGATCATTCTGAACTTCGAGGGCGAGGCCGAAGGGCTGACGTCCGACGCGATCATCGAGAACATTCTCGGCACGCTGCCGCTGCAGGCGGCCGCCTGAAGTGTGCCGGTGTTTTCAGGCCGCGGCGAGCACGCCGCCGGCCTCGCCGCGCAGGCCCGCATCCCAGTCTGCCGGCATCTCGACGTTCGGGCGATCTTCGACGAAGAGGAGACTCTTCCACCCGGCATGACGGTCGAACAAGACGCCGCCGGCGGCATAGTCCGCGATGACCTCAGTGCCGTCGATGCGATACTGAAACTCGTAATCGCCCGGCGGAAGGATCAATCCGCCGATCCACCAGCCGTTCCCCGCGTTCCGGAGTTCGAGCGGACGGCTCTGCCAGCCGGTGAAACTTCCGATGACCTCGACCCGCTGCGCGCCTGGGCGAAAGCAGCGGAACTCCACCGATCCATCCCGTGCCGAAATGACCACGGAAGATTACCCTTTCAGAGCGATCATGCATGCGCCGAACGGCCTGCGCGTCCGCGCGGCACCCTCACACAGTCGTTGGAGCCTGTTGCACGTGATGCGCCCGGCAACTCAAGCATCGACCAGTGAACCCGCTCACTTTGGGCTGTGCCGGAGAATCGGCCGGGGATCGGTGGGACTGGTCGCGTTGACCACCCTGCTCCTCGCCGGTGCGTGCGGGAGCGCTCGGCATGATCCGCAGGTCGGGCCGGGGATGGAGACAAGCGCTGCCGCGGCCGTTTCCCCCGCAGCGACGCTTGTGAGCGCTGTTGAAACGGAGCCGCAGATTGTGCTGTTCCCGGGACGGGCGGTGTTCGTCCCGGTACCCGAATCGGTGTTGACCTTCTCGGGCAAACCCTGGACACCGGGCGCGACGGGGAATCCCGACCCTCCCCTGATTCTGTGGGGATCGGCGACCGGCGATCGCGAGAACGATCGCGCGCGAAGCATGACGGCCGAGTTGTGGCGGATCATCACGAAGGCGGCGCCGCCATCCGAGGGCGAAGCGACATGGCTGCCGCCGTTGCAGGAGTGGCGAGCGCTGCGGTGTTCGCCGGGAGCCGCGCCCGCGCTATCGGACGGCGCAACGGTGATGTTCGCCGCGATTCTTGAGCCACCGGATGACTTTCGAGGGCGATTCGTTCGGGTCAACTCCACGAGGTTTCGGATTACGTGGCTGGACTCCCCCCCGGGCGAGGTGGATCGCGCTCGGGCGCCTGTGCTGCGTGCGACTCCGGATCGTTTGAGAACTCTGGGGAAGGTGCTGTGGCCGGAGGCGACGGATCCGTTTCGTCGCTGGCGGGTTTCCTTGATCTGCGATCGTCTGGGCGCTGCGGCGCTGTGGCCGGATGGCGGCCCGCCGCAGATCGCTGATCCGGTTCTCCGCCTGGCATCGGAACAGCTCGAGCTGCGCTGGCGCGCCGCGCTTGCGGAACTTGCCGCCCGCGACGCGGACCTCGCGGCGGATGTGATCCACCGCCTGACGGCGATCGTGCGTTTCCCCGACGGCCAACTGCTGCCGGCCTGGCCCCTGCGCGGCGCCGCCGCGACGGCTCTGCTGCAAGCGCTGCTGGACGGTTCAGCGAGTCCGGAAGCATCACTCCAAGCCGCACGAAGCTTTCTGGATCAATGCGACCCTGCGCTGGTGTGGGTCATCGACGACGCGGGATCGGCGATGCATGCATCCGAACCGGGCGGCTCGGCAGACTCGAGGGGGCGTGCCGTGTCGGGCGCGATCATCGGAATCGCGGATCTCACCGGACGCGGCCTGATCGCGTCCGCCACGTGCGGAAACGAAGGCCCGCCGGTGCAGGCGACCATCGCTCCGCATGCATCCGCGGTGATCGGCGTGCCGACGGACCCGACGGCGGAGTCGTCCATCACAGTGCGATGCGGCGACTGGTCGCGCCAAGTTGCGGTGAGCACGGTGCCTGTTCCCATCGAGCCGCCGGGGCTTCGCATCGGTCCGCTGCTTCGAGAACAGACGCTTCAATCGCTCACGGCGGAAGCGCCGCGCTTCGCGGAGCCGGAGCACGCCACCGCCGCGCTGCTCTTCCGGGACGCCGAGTCGCCGCAGTGGAAGCTGTACGTCGAGTGTCGACGGGCAGAATCCGCGAACCGCGGCGCGACCGATGACACTTCACGTGATCGTGTGATCATAGGCTTCGGACCGGGCACCGAGCCGTGCGCGACAATCGAGGTGCTGGAGACAGGTCGAGCGGTGGACCTGCTTCCCGCAGTCGCTGCGGAGTTCGATGTGCCGGTGCGGCACGACATCGATCGCTGGTCCTTCACGCTGCCGGTTCCCGAGTCGTGCATCGAGACGGCAAGGACTACGGGAGGTCCTGTGCTCCACCTGAGTCTTCAGCGCATTGATGAAGCGGGCGAGCGTGCGAGCTGGCCGCGGGCGATGCTGCCGGGCCAGGTCGAACCCGGGCGGATCGGGATCAACATCGGAACGTGGGACCACGGGTCCGGCGCCGGACGGTGAGGGGCGGGCAGGAGGTGATCCAGGCCCGTACAGGGGCTGTCTGGGCGGAATTCGTGCGATCCGCCCAAAACCGGCCTGCAGTTGGAGGAAATTGGGTTGACTTGGGGTGGGTGATGTGTTGCACTGGAGCTTCGGAAGAGCTGCGTCCCCGCGGTGGAACCGGCACGAGCCGGTCGGGGCCGGAAACGGGAACACGTCATCAGCACAACGAGGAGACAGACCGTGATGAACCGCAAGGCATCTGCGTTGCCCATGGGAGTTGCCGCGCTCGTGGCCTGCGCAGGCTCGGCGCAGGCCGGCGTGCTCGCCTTTCAGATTGCGCTGCTGGAAGGCGACAGCGTGGCCGGAGTGGGCAACGCGACGCTGATCAACAATGTCGCGATCAACAACTTCGGCAAGTGGCTGGTGGAAGCGGACACGAACAACGCGGACACCACCATCGACGAAGTCATTCTTCTCAACGGCATCATCAAAGTGCGCGAGGGGCAGGCTCTGCTGGGAGCGCCCCCGACGACGCTCGGCTCCTTCGATTCCGTCAACCTGAACAACAACGCGGACAGCGGATGGAACTTCTTCCTTGACGGCCAGCCGACCAACCTCGATTCGGGCATTTATTTCAACGACGTGCTCGTGATGCAGGAGAGCACGATCTCCTCCTCTCCCGTGTTCGGTCCCAACACGCCGTACATCGGGTGGTTCGACGCGAAGATGAACGACTCGAACCAGATCATGATGGTCGCAAGCATCGACGATCCGAACATCGCCACGACGGTGGACCGGGCGATGGTTCGGCTCGATTACAACGCCGGTGCTGGCACGTATGTCGAGAACGTGATCTCGAAGGAGGCCGATCTGATCGCCGGCAACGCCATTGCCGACTTCAGCACCGGCCCGCACGAATCGGCCATCAACAACAATGGCGACCTGCTCTATGTAGCCGACACGACGGCCGCCACGACGGTGGACGGTTTCCTGATGCTGAACAACACGGTGCTCGCGCAGGAAGGCGTCACCGAGCCGACGCCGGGTCGTCAGTACGAGTTCCTGCTCGGCCGCGGTCTTGATCTGAACAACAGCGGCGAGTGGGTGATCCGGACGAACCTGACCGGCTCAACCACCGACGATGAATGCATTGTCAAGAACGGCGCCATCATGGTCCAGGAAGGGACCTCCATCCCGGCCATCGGCGCCTTTACGTTCGAGAACTTCGGGCTGGCGTCCGGCTCGATCGGGATCGCGGACAACGGCGATGTGCTCTGGTACGGCGACTGGAATGATCCGAACACCGACATCGACACCGGCCTGTTCCTCGACGATCAGTTGATCGTTCAGGAAGGCGTGACCATGATCGGCGGCTTCCTCGTGGACTCGATCGCCAACGGGCAGGATGCGTTTGCGCTCAGCGACAACGGCCGCTGGGTGATCTTCGAGGGAACCGTGCTGGACCAGGCCGGCGTTGCATTTGACGGCGCCTTCGTGATCGAAATCCCGTCGCCCGGCGCGGCGGGCGTTCTCGGTCTCGCGGCGCTCACGATCGCCTCGCGCCGCCGGCGGGTGTGAGAGAGACGATTCTCGTCAACATGGTGTGACCGAAGAAGCCCTCCGCTCCTCTACCTGCGGAGGGCTTCTTTCTTTTCCGCACCAGGAGTTTGCACCGCACGGATGCGCTACGAGCACGTCTGGCCGAACGAGGCGAGGAGAACATTGAGATCGGTGGAATCGGCATCCCCATCGCCGTCGATGTCGCCCGTGCAGCCGGCGCCCGCGCACCCGAAGTCGGAGAGCAGCAGGTTCAGATCCGTCGAATCCACGTCGCAATCGCCGTCCAAGTCGGCGGGCAGCGAGGGCGGCGGAGCCAGAAGGTGCGACAGCATGAACTGCAGGGATTGGAGCTGCACGCTCTGGGGGAACCCGCCGTGCCCTGCGCCGACCACTTCGACGCAGGTGACGGGGACTCCCGCGGGCGCGAGCGCGTTGCGGAGCTTGGTGGATTGAGCCAGCGGGACGATGTTGTCGGCAGTGCCGTGGACGATCAGGAAAGGCGGATCGTCCGGCGTGACGTGCATGATGGGATCCGCAAGCGTGATGAGTGCGATCTTCTCGGGGAAGGGCGGATCGGGGTTGTTCTGATTGGCGCGGAGGACTCCGATGCCCTGGCCAGGCCCGGCGAAGCCGATGAGCTTGGATTCCGGCGAGGATGGATCATCGTGGTTGAACGCGCTGCCGGGCGGAGTGGTGACATCCAACTGCATGTGCAGGAGATCGGTCGGTCCAAAGTGATCCACCACGGCCTGCACAGGGCCGGCGAAGGCGAGATTGCCTCCCGTAGCGCCTTCTGCTTCGGCGACTCCGGAGGAGGTTCCCGAGTGAGCGGCGAGGTGCCCGCCGGCGGAAGCCCCCCAGACGCCGATGCGAGCCGGATTCAGGTTGTATTGCGCGGCGTTGGCTCGCAGAAACCTGATGGCGCCCTTCACATCGTGGATCTGCGCCGGGAAGATCGCCTGCTGGCTCAAGCGGTACTGCACGCTCGCCACGGCAACGCCCTGAGCGAGAAACGCGGAGGTGTGCGGGGGCACGTTCTGGTAGGTGCCGCCCTGCCAGCCCCCTCCATGGACGAAGACCATGATGGGAGCGGGTCCGGAGGGATCGGCCGGAAGGTACAGATCCATGTGAAGCGTGATCGTGCCGCCTGCGTCGAGCGGCGCGACGGCATAGGTCAGATCATTCACGGTCGGTGTCACCTGCGCGTGCGCGGCGCAGGCCAGCAACAGGACTCCGACGCCGGCCCACGACGCTGAATGCTTGCTCATCGCATGGCTCCAAGATTGCGAGGATGGCGGGGATCGGTTCAGGTGCATGCATTGCCGAACGTGCTGAGCAGCACGTTCAGATCCACCGAATCGGTGTCGAAGTCATAATCCACGTCGCCGATGCAGTCCGCGGAAGGCGGCGAAGCGCACCCGAAGTCGGTGAGCAGGATGTTCAAGTCGGTCGAATCCACGTCGCAATCGCCGTCGAGGTCGCCGGCGGTCGGCGGCGTGCGCACGGTCACGATCAGGCGCGGAGGCTGGTTCGCCTCGCGGCTCGTGAACTCGACCTGCTGCCCGGCCTGCATCGCGATTACATAAGTGAGGATTCGGTCTGCATCGGCGTTGCAGGACGCCGTGACGTTGGCGGCGTATGTACCGTCGCGCGAGGACTGCGGGTGCGCGGCCAGGATTCCGCCGAAGGCGGGCGCATTGGAGAAAGTCAGGCCCAGTTCGGTCCAGGATGTGTCGATGGCCGCGTGGGTGTTGCCGCCGCCGCTGCCGGAGGTGGAGTTGCGCAGACTCAGCTTGGCGAGGAACGCCGCGGGAACGACGGCTGTGGCGTCGAACTTCAGATATGTCGTCGCGGGCATGGTTCCGCCCTGTGCGCGCAGCACGGGTTCAGCGCCGAAGTTGCCGTTGGGCTGATTGGCGCGCACGTACGCGTCCTCGGAGGCTGCCACGTTGCGGAGCATGAATCCCGGGCGGTACCTGAACCATGCCTGCGCCGTCGGGTGCTGCGCGAAGAACGCCGAGAGCATGTCGGCGACCTTCTGCTCGGCGCCGGGGGCGGGGTGAACCCCGTCGTTCTCGAAGTCGGACTGCACCCATGTCAGCCCGTCGCTGCGGGGATTGATCCCGTCGGCCCAGAGATACGGTCCCCAGAGAAGAAGCGGAGATTCAACCGGACCTGCATTTTCGTCGTAGTTCAGCCCGGGGTCGCCGTTGATCTGGTCCTCGATCAACCATTTGACGGAAAAGCCGCTCTCATACGCCTGCGGCTCGGGGTTGAGCGTTCCGACGGAGTAGCCGCCGTAGATCCGGCTCGAAAGGTAGCACAGGCGCAGGTTCGGGAACTTGTCGTGGATGTTGTTGCAGACAAGCTCCAGCTCGTCGCGAAGCAGTTGGGCGTGGAGGGGGAAGTTGTCGGGCGGGTTGGCATCCACCTCCTTGAGCCAGCCGACCTGCACCTGAGCGGGCGTGAAGCCCATGGCGGCGATGCGCTGGTTGACGTTGGTCCAGTAGGGCGCATTCGGGTCGGCGAGCACGGCGGCGGTCTGCCCGCCGAAGGCCGTATCAAGGATCACCAGGCGCGGATTCCGGCCGGTGTTGACGTCCTGATCGCGTTCGAAGACCGCGAACTCGTGCGTGGTGTTGGACATGCCGAAGGCGATCATCACGATGACGCCGCCAACGAAGTCCACCTGCCCCTGAGCGTTGCGGGGAAGGATCAACTGCGACCGAGCCATTGCGGCCTGCAGGTGCGCCGGCGGGGGAGAGTTCACGCCGCCGGGGTACAGCCCGCCCTGGAAACCCTGGTAGGTCCCGGCACCGAGGTCATTCAGCGGGATCAAGCCCGTGGTCGGGCCTCCCGCGAAAGCCGTGAATGTGCATACCGACATGGCGGCCGCGACAAACAATCCGCGGGGCATGGGCAATCCTCCAACGAACGGCACAGCAGCGCCGCGAGCCGTCCCATCGAGAACGCTTCATGCCGCGTCCTATTGCCGAGGGCTGCCGTCGCCCATGCGAGACCGGCCCGGGAAACGGTGGGGGCGGGATTCGAACCCGCGGTACCCTTGCGGGTACACCGGTTTTCAAGACCGGTGCCATCAGCCGCTCGGCCACCCCACCAAACGGCGGCCGCATCGTAGCCGGACTTTCCGTATCACGATTTCACCGCCCCCTTTCGCACCATGCCCGACGTCCCAAGCCCATCGTGCGGCCGACTCGAAGTGATCTGCGGGCCGATGTTCTCGGGCAAGACGACGGAGCTGATCCGGCGGCTGCGTTCAAGCACGGGAACGGGTGAAGTTGCGAGCATCTGTTTCAAACCCGTCTCCGACACGCGTCCGGGGGGCGCCTCGATCCGAACGCACGGCGGCGACTCGGAGCCTGCGACGGAGATCGACGATCCGCGGGACTGGCGATCCGCGATGCAGGGTCGCCGGGGTGGTCTGCCGCGGCTGGTGGGCTTCGACGAGGCACACTTCTTCGGGACGGCGCTTGTCCAGCCCGTGCGGGAGCTGCTCGCCATCGGCGCGCGTGTCATCGTTGCGGGCGTGGAGCGGGATCACCGGGGGAGACCCTTTGATCCATTCCCGGAACTGCTGTGCGAGGCGGATGAGGTCCTGAAGCTGACAGCACGCTGCGCGCGGTGCGGAGGAGTCGCGGTGCATTCGTACCGATTGTCGGGAGGCGGCGACAGGATCGTGGTGGGCGGAGCGGAGTCATATGAACCGCGCTGCCGCGCGTGCTTCGTCGGTGGAAGGTGAAGGCCCGCGCCGATCGGGAGGGTCAGCCTTCGTCATTTTTCACGATGATGTCCGCGCGGAGGCGGTAGGAGGGCGCGTAGCGATTGAACGTGGGTTCGGCGACTTCATGGAAGAACGACGAAGCGAACTCGACGGACCACCCCCGCGCGCCGCTTGCTTCGCGCGCCCGCCAACGTGCAAGCCGCACTTCTTTTGGCGCCTCCACGTACACGGCTACGTCCAGCGCCGAGGCGACGCGCTCGTGGAGAGCGTGAATTCCCTCGCACACGATGACGGGAGCGGGGCCGACGAGCCGAAAACCCTCGCGGCGATGCGTCTTGAACGACCAGACCGGAACTCGGGTTTCGCGCCCGGCTCGCAGCGCGAGCAAGTCCTGCTCCAAGCGGGCCAGATCGGCATGATGAGGTTCATCGCGTTCGTGATGCGGAACGCGGTCATAGTCGGGAAGGTATGCATCGGTTGATATCACGCAATCGGACAGCCGCTCGGCGAGCATGGTCTTGCCGGAAGCAACCGGACCGCCGATGCCGATGACGATACGCCCGGTGCGGGCGCGAGCCGCGGCGCAGCGCAGGATCGCTTGTACGGCGCTGTCCCAAGGCAGGAGCCGGGGCGCGCTCTCGTCCGCGGGGGCCGGCCTGTCCGCGCATTCGGCCATCGGTCGCTAGCCTACACGGGGAAGCGGGTGATCGCCCCCTTCCCCCGCCGCTTCACCGGGAGCGCATTCGTGGGTCAAACGCACGGCCTGATCGGGGTTCTGGTTCTCCTGATGATCGCGTTTGCGGTTTCGACGGAACGCCGTCGCATCAATCTCCGGATCGTGATCGGCGGAGTGCTTCTTCAGTTCTTCATCGCGTGGCTGTTGCTGTCGTTTCCGCCGGCGGTGCAGGCCTTCGAGTGGCTGGCCGAAGCAGTGACCCGCCTGATCTCGTTCGCGGATGCGGGCACGGAGTTCGTTTTCGGCAAGGTGGCGGACCCGAGCGGGCCCTGGGGCTTCGTGTTCGCGGTCAAGGTGCTTCCGATCATCATCTTCTTCGCGTCGCTGATGGCCGTGCTGTACCACCTCGGCATCATGCAGCGGATCGTCGCGGGCGTTGCATGGGTGCTGCGGAGCACGCTCGGCGTCACGGGCGCCGAGGCTCTCTCCGCCGCGGCGAACATCTTCGTGGGTCAGACGGAAGCGCCGCTGTGCATCCGCCCCTACCTGGCCGGCATGACCCGGTCCCAGATCATGGCGGTGATGACGGGCGGATTCGCGACGATCGCCGGGAGCGTGCTGGCGGCGTACGTGATGCGCCTGGGGGGTGACGATCCGGCGCAGCAGGTGCTCTTCGCCAAGCACCTGATGACGGCGAGCGTGATGTCCGCACCGGCCGGGTTCGTGATGGCCAAGATCATCGTCCCCGAGACGCAGACGCCGCCTCCGGAGACTCTTTCCGCGCTGATTTCGAGCGAGCGGACGACCCGGAACGTGGTGGATGCGGCCGCGACCGGGGCGGCCGATGGCCTCAAGCTGGCGCTGAACGTTGCCGCGATGCTGGTGGCGTTCGTCGCACTGCTGGCGATGATCGACTGGCCGTTGCAGGCGATCTGCAACCTGCCCCGCGTGGCCGCCTGGCGCGAGTTGCACGGCATCCCGGTGCTCGATCTGCGGACGATCCTCGGCTTCGTGTTCACGCCGATCGCATGGAGCGTCGGCATCCCGCGGGGGGACTGCATGGCGGTCGGCTCGCTGCTGGGAACGCAGGTGATCGCCACGGAGTTCTATGCGTACCTCGATCTGGCGGACCGTCTGGAAGAGGGAACGATTTCGGCGCGCGCCGCCCAGATCGCCGCGTACTGTCTGTGCGGCTTTGCGAATCTTCCTTCGATCGCGATTCAGATCGGTGGGTTGTCGGCGCTCGCGCCCGAGCGGCGAAGCGACTTCGCGGCGCTGGGTCTTCGCGCCATGATCGCGGGAGCGCTGGCGTGCTGGATGACCGGGTCGATCGCCGGCGTGTTCATTCCGATCTGACCGGATGCCGATCGACACGGAACGGCATGCATCCGCGCGATGCGCACAATGCCCCGGTGCGGGCGGTGTGGAACGGGGCCGTCAGCTCCCGTTTGCCGCGGAAACGACGTACATGCCGACAGCGTTCACGACGAGGTTGCCGCCTTCGCTGTCCTCGGCTACCTCGCCTACGACAACGACTTCGGACAGCTCCTTGAGGCCGCCCTCTCCCTTCAGTCCGGCCCTGAGAGGAGCACCGTCCGGCCCGACGACGCGGATCGTGGCGGCGTGAAGGGCGATGTCCTCCGGCGATTCGCAACAGTAGTCCCAAGGGGTGGTGCAATGATCGTCGGGATTGTCCGAGCAGGCGGGAAGGGCCTTGTCCATGAGCGTGAAGATGGCCCGGCCCTCGACGAAAGGCTCAAGGCTGCCGCCGATCCGCCCGCGGATGACGACTCGATCGCCCGGCTTCGCGGCGGCCTTGGCAGACTTGACGTCCTTGGCGTCCGCGGGCAGATCGACAAGGAACAGCCCCGCGGGGAACAGCGACGCCTGAGCATTTATGTTCGTCGCACTGCCTGCCCCATCCCCCGAGCTGCTCTGATCTCCGCCCCGCTCACACCCGGTGATCGACCCGAGCACGACGCAGGCCAAGACACACCCGCACAATTGCAACCTGGACACAAGCTTCATCGCACAACTCCTTTCATGATGATCCGGACACGGTTCGTTCTCAAGCCGCCTTCAGAGCCACCGGAATCGGCATGCGAAGACATCTCCAGGCAGGAGGCCAAGCCCCGAAGACTCCCAGACAGAGACCCGCGCCGAGCGCCGAGGCGATCACCGGTGCATCGACGACAAGCCCGAACGCGCCCATCGAGAATCGAACAGAGAGACCATCCAGCGCCAGCACACCGACGCCGCAAGCAAAAAGGGCACCGGCCGCGCTGGCGATGACGGACTCCTGCATCAAGCTGAAGAAGATCGCGCCGCGGCGGAAACCAATCGCCTGCACGGTGCCGAACTCCCGCACGCGGGGCGCGAACGCGGCATAGAGGGCGTTCAGTCCCCCCAGCAGCCCGCCGAGGCCGATCAACCCGGCCGTCACCCATGCGCCCATGCGGATGGGGGCATAGAAGGACTGGAGTCGGGCGTAGTAGTCGCGTTCCGTAGTGGCGGAGAGCTCGAGGTCGACGCGCATCTTCGTGAAGGCGGCGACGTCCGCAAACTCCGCCCGCGATGGATCGAGCGTCAGAACGATGGTGGAGACGGTCTGTCGCTTCGCGGCTTCGAGCACGTCCGTCAGCGGCGCCCAGACTTCCGCTTCCATCACCGTACCCGGCGCGACAAAGCGACCCACAATGCTCCACGCTCGACCCGCACAATGCAACGTTTTTCCGAGGGCGAGGTCATGCTCCGAGGCGCCGATGCGAGTATGCGCCATGGCGCCGACCATCACTTCGTTCATCCCAGGGGCCGGCAATCGCCCCTCGATGATCTGTGCCTGACCGTGCACCAGCATGGCCGCGGGAGTGACGCCGCGCACCATCACGAGCCGGCCCTCGCGATCCCCGGCCGCGCCTGCTTCCTGCGTGATGCGACCGGGCAGCACGGGCAGGGCAACGTGGACTTCCGGCGATACAAAGCTCACATCCCCGCTGCTGCGGATTCCCGGGATGCTTGCCGCAACGAGGGACGCGACTCCGGCATCCACCTCGCTTCGCTCCACGCTTTCCTCGCTGCCCGCGCCCATGAGCATGACGTTGTGATGGCCGCCGGATGTCTGCAGACTCAGCGACATGCCCCGGACGAAGCCGCCGGCCGCGACGAGCATGAGCACGACGATCGCGGCTGCCGCGATGCTCAGCACAAGCCGCGCGGGAGATCTGCCCAGGTTGCGCACCGCGTATTCGAAGGGAAGCAGTCTCATCGGTCTTCTCTCCCTTACACCGCTCTGAAGCACGCTGCGATCTCGCGCCGCGACGCGCGCAGCGCGGGAGCCAGCCCCGCGATCAGACCCGCCGCTCCGGACACGAGCCATCCGAACAGGATGGAACGCAGCTCCGGCCTGATGCCGATGCTCAGCCCTTCCACGGAGAGGCTGAAGTTCCCGAACTGCACGAGTGCGAACGCCCCGACCGCGCCGACGGCGCCGCCCATGAGCGCCAGAAGGAAGCTCTCCCCGACAATCAGTCGAGCGATCAGCCCGGAGCGGAAGCCCAGCGTCTGCAGAACGGCGTGCTCCCGTACCCTGTCGCGCACGCTGAGCACGACCGAGTTGGCGACCAGCGCGACAGCTGCGGCCAAGCAACCCAGGGCCAACCAGCGCGTAAACCCGACCATCTCCATGACGTCGCGGGCGGCCCGGGCGACAAACTCTTTCTCCGGGCGAGTCGCCGTCGGTTCCACATCCGTGCTGAACTCGGCGTCGATGGCTTTCGCCACTTCTTCGATGCGCGAGGGATCCTCGACGCGCACCTCGAACTGAGTGACCTCCCCCACTCCTGCCCGCAGCGCGCTGCGCTGGAGGAACTCCAGGTGCACGTACGCCACGTTCTGATCCTGAGGCTGAGTCGAACGAATGATACCGGCGACCACGACGGAGACACCGGAGGAATCGAATGCATCGCCGGCGGAGAGGCCTCGGCGGCGCGCAAGCACTTCGCCGACCAGTGCGGCATCGCTGCGCTTGAGCCATGCATCCATCGAACCTTCCACGCACTCCCAATGGGCGGCCAAGGCATCCAGATCCCGGGGGCGCACGCCGCGAAACGTCACGACGTCGAGGCTCGCGCGGCAGTTGTTCACGACGATCTGCATGGGGATGACGTCCACAACCCCGGGAATGCCCGCGATGCGCTCCTCGTATCGCTGCGGAAGCCTGCTGGTGGCGGGGCAGTACCGGTTCTCCCGGAAGACGATCAATGTTGCATCCCGGCTGCTGCGTTCCGTGGCGCGGCGGACACCGTCCTGGATCGTCTGAATCGCGATGAAGAGGAACATCACCGTTGCAACGCCGCCCATCGTCAGCGCGCTGCGAGTCCGGTGCCTGATCACCTGCTTGAAAACCAAGGGGATGAAGCGAGCGTCGAGCATCAGAGAGCTTCCTCCCGGAGCACCGGCGTTCGTGCGGCCGCGGACTCCACGAGCCTGCCCTTGTCCAAGTGCAGCGTCCGCCGGGCGAAGGAGGCGCACGCCGGGTCGTGCGTCACCATGATGAGTGTTTTGCCCGTTTCGGTGGAAAGGCCCCTCAGCAGCTCCATGACCGCGCGGGCGCTCTCGCGGTCGAGGTCGCCTGTCGGCTCGTCGGCCACGATGATGGTCGGATCGGTGACGATGGCGCGCGCGATGGCGACGCGCTGCTCCTGCCCTCCGCTGAGCTGACGCGGGAAATGGTTGTGGCGGTCGGCGATGCCCACGAGATCCAGCGCCGCAGCGACGCGGTTGTGTCGCTCGCGTCTGGGCATGCGCTGCAGCAGCAGAGGAAGCTCCACGTTCTCGTAGGCCGTGAGAACGGGCACGAGGTGATAGAGCTGGAAGATGTATCCCACGTGGCGCGCGCGCCAGTCCGCAAGCCTGGATCGCGACATCCCCGAAAGCTCAACGCCGTCGACGCGCAGGGAGCCGCTCGTCGGGCGATCGATGCCCGAGATCAGGTTCAGCAGCGTGGTCTTTCCGCTCCCGGATGGGCCCATCAGCGCGAGGAAGTCGCCGGCATCGACGTCCAGGTCCAGATCGCGGAGCGGCGTGATCTGCTGACTTCCCTTGCGGTACACCTTCGTCAGCGCGCGGCACTCAATCAGCGACATCAGGCCCTCCTTTCGCGCCGGACGACGCTTCTTCGCGCGGGCGGACGCGCTGACCATCGCGCAGCATCGATACATCTCCGAGGATCAGCCGGTCACCTGGGCGAAGTCCCTCGAGGACTTCGATGAAGCCGGACTCATCCGCGCCGCGCACGCGGATTTCCCGCCTTCTCGCCAGCGCATGGCCGCCGCGTGCCCCCGCGCGGTCCGCCAGCCACACGATCGCGCGATCGCCGGATGCCTCTCGAACCGCCGCGATCGGGGCGAACACAGTTTGTCCGGATGCGCCGGAGGGTTGCATCCGCGGCGCTGCACCGGCTCGCTCGACGTTCCCGAGGATGCGCACACGCACCAGCATCTCCGGCTTCAGCACCGGGTCGGGATCCTCGATGGACACCTTCACCTGCACCGTGTTGCGTTGAATGTTTGCTTCATGCACCACCCGGCTCACGACTCCGTGGAACACCCGATCTTCGAGCGCTTCGGTGGTGATCTCGGCGTGTTGACCGATGTGGATCGTCGCCGCATTCGCCTGCGGCACTTCCACGCGTGCCTGCAGCCGAGCGGGGTCGTACAGCCTGACCACGGCGCCGGCGACATCGCCGCCCGATGCTCCGAGCATGATCCGGCTTCCCGGCTCCACAAGTCGGGACAGAACCACACCGCTCGACGGTGCGCGAATGGTCGTTCTCTGCAGCGCCAGTTCCGCGATCCGCTTCTCCACCTGTGCCCGCTCGACCGCAGCGCTCGCCCGTGCCGCGGCGGACCGCGCCGCCTCGATCGCCGCTTCCTGGGCTTCGAGACGAAGTTTCAGCCGGGCGAACTCGCCCGCCGCGATCCCCCCGCTCTCCCGGCTCGCTTCCGCGCGGCGCACCTGGTCGCGCAGTTCCGCGCCGAGCGACTCCTCCCGTTCCACAGCGGCACGGGCTTCCGCCGCCTCAGCCTCGCGCTCATGCAGCTCGGCGCACGCGCGCTCCAGCGCGAGCCGGGCATCGGCATCGATCAGACGCGCCACCACGTCCCCCTCGCTGACCGCCTGACCTTCGAGCACGAGTACCGATTCGACAACGCCTTCGACGAGTGCCGGCACGGTGACGGCGTACGGCGCAGGCTCGACCCAGCCCGGCGCCTGGACGAGCACGGATGCAGGCGCCGGGCCCGTGTCCGTGCCGGCCGTCTGCGATCGAACGACCACCGGCGCCACGAGCACTTCCGTCGTCGGCACCAGCGCTTCCCTTGCGGAATAGGCCAGTACGCCCGCGGCCGCCAGGACGATGGAGATCGGCAGAATGAAGCGCGTGACGACGGCTCTGCGCGGGCGCACGGCGCCCCCGGCCGAGCCAAGCTCGACGACCGAACCAAAGCGAGACAGCTCGCGAATATCGCGACCCATGTCGTGAATCGCTCCCTGGGGTTCATGAATCCCGGACGACCGTGCTCATCGCCGAGGAGTTCGGCGAGCAGCGGACGACACGACCTCGATGCGGCTTCCTGCCGTAGATGGCGCCAGCGCGCAGGCTGCTTCGCTCACCGGACGCTCTGTGAACGACAGCTTCGCACGCGACGCATGCGCGCGGGAGTGATTCAGATCAGGAGTCGCGCACTTTGTCGCAACAGCTCGATGGAGAGGAACGGCCATCCGGCGGCGTGTTCATGCCGGGAACCGCACTCCCGCCGCAACGGCATCATCCACGTCGGGGCCACCGGAACCGGCGCATCGGAGTCAAGCCCCCGCGTCGAGCCGGCGCTTCGATCTCGTGTCCCGGGGCTGTCCGCACCGGGCACGTGGAGAGTCACGCAACACTCGCATGCGGAAGCATCCGTACACCGTTCGACCGGAGGCGTGCGGCGCTCATCATCCTTCTGCTGTCCGCTCAACTCGTCGCAGCGGTGCGCGGCACAGCAGCACGAGGCGGGAGCGGAGTCCTCTCCCGAGTGCCGGCACTCTTCCGCCCAGCAGCCCAGATCGAGCACGAGCCTCTGCCGCGGGAGCGCACCGGACACCACCTGTGCCACCACGGCCCAAGCGATCAGCACGGTGATGTACCTGCGACCGAGCATGCCAATACTATATATATCGACCCGATTCTCGGCGGGTTTCACCTCCGTATTCCCGGTCGTGCCCGGGAGCACCGATCTTGATTTGGTTCGGCTCCGGAAATACGGGCCGCCGGCCCGGTCTATTGCTCCCCGTCGCGCTTCATGGAGTCGATGAAGGAGTCGGCCTCGGCAATGGCTGCTTCCATCTCGCGGACCAGCGACTCGATGTCCGACTTCAGCTGGGCCGAGTTGCCTTGAAGCGAGGCGATGGCCCGAGCGTTGAGGTTGTGCTTCAGGAACAGAACCTGGTCCTTGAACGCCGCCAGCACCGGATCCATCGTTGCTTCCGCGGCCTTCATCACGTTCACGAGGCGATCGTACATGCCGCGCGTTTCTTCGAGCTGCTGTTCGCTCGCGCGGCGCAGTTCATCGCTCGAATACTGCGCCAGCTCACTCTCCCATTCCTTGAAAAGAGCGGCCGCGACGCGCTCAACCTCCTTGATTCTGGACCGCACGGCATCTGCCTTCGACTCGCTGCGGTCATACTCGCGCTTGAGCGCGGTGTATCGCTCTTCCAGCTCGCCGACTTCGGCACCGGTCACCGACATGAACTCCGCGAGCGCCGATTCGAACTGCTTCTTGGCCGCCTCCTGCCCGTCCCGGGCGGACTCCACCTTGTCCACCAGCTGTTCCCGCTTGGCGTAGCCGAACGTCTCCGCGATCTCCATTCTGGTCGAGGCGCAGCCGCTCAACGCGATCGCCGCCGCCGTCAACACGGCCGGCCCGATTCGTCCGATGGGATTCGCGCGTCGGTACATTGCAATCGCGGGCTTCATGCTCGGTCACTCCTCGCGCAGGTAGTACGCGACGAAAGCGTATTCGTTGGCTTGGACCACGATGGGGACGTACACGGTCGAACTCTCGGAGTAGCTGCCGCGCGAGTGACGTCCGGAGCCGTCTCGTCGCCCCGACCACCATCCGTGTTCCCACGTTGTGACCGGCTCCTGCCGGATGGTTTCGGTCTTGCCGACGCAGCTGCTGGACCAGACGACCATGGTCGCGCCGATCCTGCGCGCAAAGTCGGAAAGCTCGCCGTCCTCCGGTCGAACCGGGTAGGTCGTGAGGAACGACGATCGGCCCAGCACGGTGACACGCCTGGGATCCGAGGAAACCTGAAGCCCACGCAGAAGCTTTGCGCGCTCCTCGAGTTTCTGCTGTTCGTTCCACTCGTCCGGGTGGACATCGCTCGCGATGCGATGCTGTTCTATCTCATCCAGTGTCCGGCTCAAGCGATCCCAAGGCACCTCGCGCAGCACAACGAGGGCGTCTGGGTTCCGGGCCGGGACGGATTCGCCGCTGGAGGTGAAGGAGTCTTCCCAGGCTGACGTGCAGCCGAGGAAGAGCAGAGCACAAGTAATCGCGATTGCCGATCGTGTGCTTGCCATCACCCTCGCGGTTGCTCGTGACATGCCATCCTCAACTCGCCGGTGTGATGAAGCCAGGCTTTCCCCGTGAGGCCGGGCAACGTGCCCGGCAGGCCGCCCGTCGGCAACGCGGCGCGGCCCTCCTCGCAGGATGATGGTACTTCCAATGCGCTCGGGCGGCGGGATGAGTTTGGCCCGCTTTGGAGGCGGCAAAAAGCGTGCGCGAAGATCATTCCGCAAACTACGAAGCGGGAAGGGGTCGGTTCAACGCAGCCCGCGGAGTTGCCCGGCCGACAGCTCCCGGAACCCAGGGGCAGGACCGCCGGAAGAAGATATGGTGGTTCCCCATCCAGACCATCCGGGAGCATGCCATGACTCTGACCATCACCTATCTCGGCCATTCCGGCTTCCTCATCGATTCCGGCCGGCACGCCATCGCCGTCGATCCCTTCCTCTCGGGCAACCCCGTTGCCAAGCACAAACCCGACGACATTCGATGCACGGCCATCGCGCTCACACACGGGCACTCGGACCACCTCGGCGACACCATTCCCATCGCGCGGCGCAATCAGGCGACCGTCTACTCCGTGTGGGAAATCTACGAGTATCTCACCGAAAAGGGCCTGACCAAGCTCGAGCCGGGCAACCCCGGAGGCAAGATCAAGACCGACTTCGGTTTCATCGCCTTCGTCCAAGCCTTCCATTCCTCCTCGTATGAAGGCCGGTACATGGGCAACCCCTGCGGCCTGATCATCCATATCGCGGGACACACCATCTATCACTGCGGCGACACCGGATTGTTCTCCGACATGAAGCTCATCGCGGAAATCTACAAGCCCGATGTCGCGATGATCCCCTGCGGCGATCGCTTCACGATGGGGCCGGAGCTTGCCAGCATGGCCGCGGAGTTCATCCGGCCCAGGGTGGCCATTCCCATCCACTTCAACACGTTCCCGCCCATCACGGTCGATATCGCCCAGTTCCGACCAAGGGGTGTCGAGGTGAAGGTGATGAAGCCGGGCGAATCGCTCGCGCTCGACTGATCGGTCGGCGCGGTTCGCGGGCGCCGCGACGCACGCCGGCGCAACGGGGGGTACACTCGCGGCGTGGAATCGTCGTTCTGCGATCCCATGAGCATTCCGCGTCGGCGCCTGTACGGAATCCCGGCGCTTTTCCTTCTGGCGGTGGCGTTGCCCGGGCTGAACCAGGGCTGGTACACGGGCGACACTCGGCTGTACGCCGGAGTTGCGCTCTATTCGGCGGAGCACGGCACGATGCTGCGCGAAGGCACGCTCATGGCCGGGCCTGATCTCCCATACTTCAACAAGCCGCCCTTGGTGCTGGTCATACAGGGGCTTTGGATGTCGATCGCCGGTGATGCCATGTGGGCCACTCGATTGCCCACGCTCTGCGCAGGTCTGGTCTGCGTCGTGGCCACGGTGGCGGGCGTGCGCCGGCTGACCGGCAGCTGCGCCGCCGCACTCTGCACGGGCGTTGTGCTGGCCCTGACACCGGAGTTCTTGCGACAGACACACGGAATCACTCTGGATGTGTGGCTGGCGATGTGCTTCTCACTCGGGCTTGCGTGCATGGCGACCGGGGTCGGTCGTGAGGCGCGCGATTGCGAATCGACGGTCGGCGTCCCCGGGACAAGGGCGCTGCGAAACGGCAACGCTTTCTGGCCGATCAGCTGCGCGGGCATTCCCATGGGGCTTTCACTGCTGGTCAAGCCGCTGGTGGGCGTGATTCCGATGATGGCGTTCGGCCTGTGGCTGGCGCTGACCGGGCGTCGCCGGCTGATCCCGGCTTGGGGCGCTGCGGTGTGCGTGATGGTGCTCGTTGCTGCCCCGTGGCATGTCTGGATGGGATTGAAGTTCGGCGACGCATTCTGGAACCAGTATGTGCTGCGCCAGTCGATTGATCGCATCACCAGCGGCGCGCACGGAAGCGAACCATGGTGGTACTACGCGGCTGAACTGGCGCGCAGCTACTGGCCGTGGGGAATCACGCTCGTACTGGGGATCGCGGCGGCGGTGCGCATGCGCGGCGATGCAGCGCACCCGGGAGTCGAGCACAACAAGGCTGGAGCCGGGCGGCGCCCTCTGCAGCCGGCGGCGTTCGCCGGTGCGTCCATCGTTTTCGGCGCGTGGTGCCTGCTGTGGTTCGCCGGGCTGCACATCATGACGGACAAGACGAGCCGCTACATGGTGAGCGCATACCCGGCCATGGCGTGGTTCAGCGGTGCGTGGCTCGGCCATTTCGGCGGGCAAAGGCTTTCCGCAGCGCTTGTTCGCTGGATGACATGCGCGGCCCCCGTGGCGCTCGTGGGGTGCGCGATCGCGGGGCTGGCGGGCGTCAGGGTTCACCCTCCGATGCCGAGCGAATGGCGCGAGGTGTTCGCGTTTCTGCGCGATCGTCCCGGTGCAGCGCTCTGGATCGGCCCCAACATGAGCCAGGAGGCGGCGGGCGTGTACCTCGAAACCGGCATCTGGCCCGGCGTGGCCGTGCCCGTGAATGCGGCGAAGGACGGCGAACCGCCTCCGCTCGCGCTACCCCTCGCGAGCGACCACGTCGGCACACCATCACCGGAACGCGTGATCCTGCTCCGGAAGTCCGCACTGGAAAAACATGGGTCGAGCAGCGATGAGGTCATCTTCGAGAGCGGGAGCCTCGTGCTTGTTTCACCCGGAGTAGATTCCTGGACGCCGCTGCAGGTTCCGCGCCGAGTCGAAGGGCAAAGAGCGTCCGAGGAGCCTACTTGAGGGGACGCGAGGCCTCGGTGTGCTCGAAGTAGATCACGGCGTCATAGAGCCGACCGAGATTGACCGGGCCGAACTGCCAATCCTGCGCCAGCGCGCCGATCATGCGGAACTTCACCGAGCGTGTCAGCCATTCGGAAGCGGGGTTGTCTTTGGAGCCGAGGCGGGTATCGAGGATGAATCGCGGGAGGCCCGTCGCCTTGAAGATTTCCTCCGCGCTGAGCTTCTCGGGCGGCTTGAGTTCGTGCGTCCCCAGGCCGTTCTTGCCGATCGCGGTGTACGTGCCTTCGGCCGCGGTGAACCCGATGACGACATAATCGTCGCCGTACCACTCATCGAGCCATCCGCCCATGGAGCCGCCGCCGCCCGTCTCGCGCTTGCCCAAGGGGGGCGTTTTCTGCACATGACCGTTGTGCGCCCAGAGCACGATTCTGGTGCCGGCGGGCGCGGAGTCCAGAATCCATTTCACGTTCGTCGCCATCGAGAGATCGCGCTCCTTCTCGCCCGCGAACATCTGGCAGCACTGATGCACGATGCGCGCGTTGTGGATCATCCATGAAGCGCGCTGGGCGCCCAGCGCTTCCTCGCACCGCTGCTTTGCGCGCTCCATCGCTTCGAGCACTTCACCCGCGAGCCTTGCCGCATCGGCGCCGGTGATCTCCTCGGCTTGCGGCTCTTCGCCTGCGAAGGAGAGCTTCAGGCACCTCGCGCCGGACCTGGATTCCTCCACGGATGCGAGGTCGTAACCCGCCCAATGACCGGCGAAGCCGGCTGGTGGAACGGCTTGCCCGTCCAGCTCGAAGTCGAACCGGCCGTCGCCGTCGAACTTCCGGCCGTCGATTTCGACTTCCAGACCGTCGAACCAGGCGGTGCCGGTGCCGGAGTGCAGCATGCCGAAGTTGATGTTGGTCGTATCGGCGGGGATATCGAGGGCCAGCTCGTACTGCTTCCAGTCGGTCGTGGCGCGCGGCCCCCGGTCGAACATGTTGTCGAAGGCGGCATTCCTGCCCTCCGGTTGATCGGCCCGCCACCAAAGCCCCGCCCAGCCTTCGACGTTCTCGGTGCGTATCCACCCGCGGAAGACGATGCGCCGTCCGGCTGCCGCTTCGACGGGGAAGGTGCCTGTGACGGTGGCGAACCCGCCCTTGGCCGCGGCCTTCTGCCTGTGCGGATCGAACTTTTCAATCCGGTCGTAGGCGTCCGCCACGAGTTCCGCCAGATCCTTGTCCACCTCCTCGACGGCAGCGCGCACAATCGCACTGGCCACGTCGGGGGTCTGCATGTCGAAGCCCGTGAACTCGATGCGCCTGCCGGAGCCTGCCTCGCGCTCTGCGCGATTGAAGGCGCGCATCCACTCCACCATCGCCAGCACTTCCTCGGTGTTCCACGTCCAGAAGTACATCCCCGCGATGAGGGCTTTCGGATCGCTCTGATTATCCTCTCCGAGCACGTAGGGGTTGACGGCGTATGACTCGGGAGTGCTTGCCTCGATCGAGAAGATCGTGAACCCCATCTCCGACGCGAGGAACTCCACCAGTCGGTGCTTCATCTGAAAGAACTCGCGCGTCCCGTGCGTGGCTTCGCCGAGCGCCACGATCCGGGCGTCGCCGATGATGTTCTTCAGAGGCTCGAGGTCTTCAAAGCCATGACCGGCCTCGCAGCTTCCGAACTCGATGGCGTGCTGCTTGACCCATTCTGCCCGTTGTGCCAGCGCCGCGGCGCGGGGATCAGCGGAAGCCTGCGCTTCGGCACGAGCGACGCCTTCGCCTGTCAGAGCGCACAGGCACGACAAGCACAGAGCAGCATGAAGCCTCATCCGCAAGCTCCCTTCAACATCCCTTCATCACGGGGCTTCAAGCTATCACGTCCGGCCGCCGCGGAGGGTGGGAGAGCGATCGAGGCGGCCTGAACCGGCGTTCACGGGTCGCGAAACTCATGCGGGGCGGATAACCCCCAAGCACGATCCCGGCTCGTTCCGGCAGGGCGTCGCTGCGCCCGATGCCGAGGATCGGCTGGTCTCCGCCGCCTGCACCCCGCGAGTTTCGCGTGCCGATCCGGCCTGCACGGACCGCTCGGATTCCCCATGCATCGCTAGAATGATCGGCCATGTCCTGGCCCGAAGCACGCTCAGAACAGTTCCGGAAGATGCTCGCCGGGCGTGCGGTGTGCGTCACCGGAGGGGCGGGGTTCATCGGCGGCCACCTCGCCGAAGCCCTGCTCGGGCTGGGTGCGCGCGTCGCGATCATCGACGATCTCTCGAACTCGGATGCGGACCACGTGGCGGGGCTGGTGGACCGATTCCCCGGTCGATGCCGGTTCGTGTTTTCCTCGATTCTGGAACCCGAAGGGCTGCGGGAAGCAGTCACCGGGTGCGACATCGTGTTCCACTTGGCCGCGATGGGGTCGGTGCCGCGGTCCATCAAGGACCCCGAGCGCGCGATGGAAGTGAACCTGTCCGGGACGCTGCGAGTGGCCGAGGCGGCGCGCGACGCGGGAGCCGCGCGGTGGGTGTATTCGGCGTCTTCCAGCGCGTACGGCGACGAGCCGGGACTGCCCAAAGTCGAGACCTCGCTTCCCCGCCCGGTTTCGCCATATGCCGTCAGCAAGCTTGCGGGGGAGTACATCGTTCGGGCGTGGGCGGTCACATACGGGCTGCCGGGGATCTCGCTGCGGTACTTCAATGTCTTCGGTCCGCGCCAATCGCCCGACTCGGCGTATGCCGCGGTGATCGCCGCGTTCCTCAAAGCCCTTACCACCGGCGGCCGGCCGACCATCTACGGCGACGGCACGCAGACGCGCGATTTCACGCCCGTGCAGAATGTCGTGTATGCCAATCTGCTGGCTGCGTGCCTGCCCCGCGACCCGCAGGGAGAGGTTGTCAACATCGGCCTCGGCTGCCGCACCTCGCTTCTGGAACTCCTCGAAAAGCTGGCGGCACTCACGGGGCGCGAGGGGGTGGAGCCGATCTTCAAGCCCGCGCGCCAGGGCGATGTGCTCCACTCGCAGGCGGACATCACGCGAGCACGATCCGTCATCGGCTACGAGCCGATCGTGACCTTGGACCAGGGCCTGAGCGAGACGGTGGAGTGGTTCAGCTCCGATCGTCCGGATGAGTCCCAACTTCGTGCCGTGATGGACGGTTGAATGGGAGCGAACGGTCCTCTCCCGAAGAACCGGGGGCGGATTTCGCGGGTACAACGTAGAGGTGCCCCAGATTCTGGCGTTCATCTCCGGCTTGTCCGCGGCGTGGATGCTTGCGGGGATCGGCGCGATGGCGCTGCCCCTGGCGGCGCACCTGCTCTCGCGCCGCACCGGACCGACGGTGTACTTTCCGGCGACCAGGTTCGTGCTTCAGGCGGCGGCCGAGCGCGCGAGGCGGCATCGGCTGCGCGACGTGCTGCTGCTCCTGACTCGCCTGCTCGCGGTGCTGCTCGTGGCGCTGGCATTCGACCGGCCTACGTGGTCCGCGCGGGCTGTCGCGGCGTCGAAGGATGCCTCGCTTGAGCTGATCGTGGTGATCGACGCTTCCGCTTCGATGACCCGTGTGGCCGGAGGACGGACGCTCTTCGACGCGGCGTGCGAGCGGGCCGAACAGGCGATCAGGTCGCTGGATCCTGCAAAGGACGCGGCGGGCGTGGTGTTCGCCGGGTTGTCGCCGCGTCCGGTCCTGCCGCGGCTCTCGTCGAACTTTCCCGCGCTGCATCGCGAGCTGAGGGAAGCTGCGCCGACGCTCGAGCGAGCGGACATGGCTTCTGCCGTAGCGACGGCGTGCGCGATGCCCTCGATGCTCGCGCCGGACGAGCGCGGCTCAGCCGCTGGGCATCGGCGCATCGTCGTGCTCTCGGACCTGCAGCGCAGCAACTGGATGGACGCGGCGCTCGATCATGCGCTGCCGGATGGCGTCGAACTGATGATTCAGTCCGTTGCGCCGCCGACAACGACGGAGAATCTCGGCGTGATCGACATCGCCGTGACGCCCATTCGCCCGGTCGTCGGCCAGAGCGTGCTGGTCTCCGCGACGGTCGCCAACTTTTCCGATGCTCCGCGCCGTGCAATCGTGAATGTATCCGCAGGAGGCGCGACGCGCGATTTCGCCCCGACACTGGCTCCGTGGGGGCGCGCGACGGTCAACTGCGAAGCCGTCTTCACCGTCGCGGGACTTCACCCGATCTCCGCCGCGGTGACCGACGAGGAGTTCGGGCATGATGACGTCGCCCGCGCTGTGGTGCGGACGTGCGCTTCACGCAGAGTTGGGCTGATTACGTCCGCGGATCGCTCCGACACGTCCCTCGCGCCGTACTATCTGGAGGTCGCGCTTCGTCCGGGCGAAGGGTCGATCTTCGAGCCGGTGCACCTGACGCCGGCGCAGGTCGAGGCCTCGGCGCTGGCCGGACTGGATGCGCTCATCATCGCCGGCGCTTTGGAGGTGAGCGACGGGGCGCTGCGGGCCATCGCGGCCTTCGTCTCATCCGGCGGCGGTCTTCTCTGGGTGCTGGACTCCCAGCGTGCGCACGATGCCGCCGTGCGATTCGAGAACGTCGATCCAAGCTCCGCGCAACTTCCCGCGCACCCGGTGGACCGCTTCGTCGAGCTGCCGCCGAATCAGCCGCTTTGGCTCGGGGAGGCCGCCGAGAATTCGGCGGCTCTTGTGCAGCTCGCCGGCCCGGCGATGGATTCCCTTCTGCGAACCGTCTTCTACTCCATCTCGCCCGCGCGGCTGAACACGGGAGCGACAGCGCTGCTGACCTTCGACACGGGCGAGCCGGCGCTGGCGGTTTCTCCGGTGGGAATGGGGCGTGTGATGACCGTGCACGCGGACCTCTCGCCCGCGCGGTGTTCCCTCGTCAAGTCTCCGCTGTTTCCCGTGCTGCTGCAGGAGCTGATGAAACTGCTCTCCGAACCGCTCGGCGGTTCGGCTGAATCCATCTTCTGGACAGTCGGGCACCCGATCCTGTTCTCGGTGCCCGCCGACCTCATCACTGCCGAGCCGCTCAAGGACTCGGCCGGGCGATCGGCTCGCGTTCTCCACTCACAGGAAGCCTCCCGCCCGCGCTTCGGTGCAGGCGACAGAGAGAACGTGGGAATCTCGGTGGCACCGGCGGTGCTTCCCGGCTTTCTGACCGTGCACGACGCCGCGCAACGCCCCGTCGCCCAACTGGCAGCGAACCTCGACCCGGAAGAGAGCGACTTCCGCTCGCTCGCCGCGGACGAGGACGAGGCACGCATGCTGGCAACCGGGGCAGGTGCGCGGGCCTCGCGTACCGACGTGACGGGCGAACTGGGAAGGGTTAAACCGGTAGAGCTGTGGCCCTCGCTGCTGGCAGCGGCCGTCCTCGTGCTGGCGTGCGAGGCGCTGCTGACGACAATGGCAGGCGGTGGTCGCCGGCGCGACAAAAGCACCGCGGGGCGGCTCTGCGCGCGCCCAGCATCGGCCGCCCGTGTCGCGCGTCGGAGCACGGCGTATCTCAGTGTGGTCGCGGCGGCGATTCTCGCCATGACGGATCAAACCGCGCAGGCCGCCCCGGTCTCCGACGCGTCTGGTCGTACGGCGGGCGAGCTGCACATCGAGCCTGTGCTGGAGCCGATGCTGCTGGCGCTGATCCTCGGCGCATCGGCCGCGGCGGCGGTCTTCGCCGCTGTTCGGGTCATCCTGCGCACCGGCGAAATGCCGCGTGGCGTGCTGCGTTCTTTCGCCCTGCGGATCGCAGCGCTGGGGTGCATCGGATGTCTGCTGCTGAACCCCAGTCGAACGGCATCGACGCCGGACGAGCTTGATCGACCCGGCGTCGTGCTGCTGGTTGATCGCTCTCAGTCCATGTCGCTTCCCGATGAATCGCTGAAGGAGCGCGCATGCACGAGGTTCGATGCGCTGCGGGCTGCGTGGCTGGAGCCGAACACTATTGCCCGCTTGGAAGCCAATGCGCAGGTGCGCTTCGCGGCATTCGACGGGCGCGTCGAACCTGCCACGCTGGAATCTCTGCTTTCGACGGTTCCCGACGGAAACGAAAGCCGGCTCGCCCGCTCGCTCGAAATGCTGCTCGGCGCTGCGAGCGCCCGAGAAGGCAGCCGGCGCGTGTCGGACATTGTCGTGCTCAGCGACGGAATCGACACGGACGGACGCTCGCTCGCGCCCATTGCGCCGCAGGCGGTGGCGTCCGGCGTCCGCATTCATGCGTTCGTGCCAGGCGCTGACGCCCAGCCGCCGGATGTCTCGCTTTCCGCTATGGTCGACAACCCGCTGGTCTACGAGGGGCAGCCGGTTTCGCTGAAGCTGCGCATCCGACAGCGCGGATACGAGGGCCGCAGCGTGCGGCTCGTCGTGCGCGAGATTTCCGGCGAGAGCGGATCCGGTGAAGGGCGACAGCGCCTGATCACCGAGCGGACGATCGTTCTGGATTCACCGATGGAACTGGATGTTCCGCTCGCTCCCGCGCGGGAGGCCGGTTCCGCGAGTCAGGTTTCCGTCGTGGAGTACGCCGCGCGTGTGGAACCACTGCCCGGTGAAGCCGACGTTGCGAACAATGAGCGCCGAGTGTTTGTGCAGGTGACCGCCGAGCGGATCCGCGTATGCCTCTTTGAAGCCGAGCCTTACTGGGATTCGCGTTTCTTCATTTCAGCGCTCCGCAATGATCCGCAGGTGGAACTGACGACGGTTCACGCACTCGGCTTCGATCATCCGAGCAGACGCGATCTTCCCAGAGTTTCGGTCACCAGGTACCTGCCCGGCGCAGCGGGAAGCAGCGAACAGACCGGGTTGCCGGCGCCGCTTTCAGAAGCGGCTCTCAACGCATTCGATGTCGTCGTTCTGGGTCGCGGAATCGACGCATTCTTTCCCGGCGAGTCGGCGGCGGCGCTGGCCCGGTTCGTCACGGATCGCGGAGGGAGCCTCATCCTGCTGCGTGGCGCTCCCGTTGCAGGCAGTTCGCCGGACGCCGTTCGTTCAGCCGAAATCCTCGCGTCGGTTTCGCCGGTTGAATGGGGCAACGCGCAGCTTCGCGCCGGCCGACTCGTGACCACCCCCGAAGGGCGCAGACTGCCTCCGCTGGACTTCTCCGGGCTGACCGAGCGCGCACCGGAAGCGGTGCTTTCCGAACTTCCCGGAATGCTCGCGGCCACAGAGATCGTTGAGGAGAAGGCGCTCTCCGTCGTCTGGCTGCGCCGGGGAGAAGGCCGGAACGGGTCCGTTGAGGAACCGATGACGACGCGCGATGATCCGGCCGCGGTCGCGCACGTGAACGTCGGACGCGGGCGCACGCTCGCGGTGCTCACCGAGGGCATGTGGCGATGGAGTTTTCTCCCTGCGGAGCTTGACCGCTATTCCAGCGTCTACCAGCTCTTCTGGTCGCGCGCGGTGCGGTGGCTGGCCCTCGGGGGCGAGTTTCTTCCGGGACAGGCGATTTCGCTGTCCTTGGACCGGGTATCGACTCCGCCCGGTGAAGCCGTGACGGTCATCGTGCGTACGAGGGAGATCAATCCGGGTCGGTTCGAGCCGCGCGTCAGGGTGTTCGTGCCGTCCGATCCGGGAGGTGAGCAGCCGCGCGAAGATGGCTCGCACCATGCCGCACCGCAGGAGCTGAACCTCGAACGCTCCGCGACCGACCCTTCTCGGTTCACCGCGGTGTTCGTACCAGAACGGGAGGGAGTCCACACGGTGGAGCTGCAGGCGCCGGGCATGCATCCCGACAGGCTTCTTGCGCGATTCGCGGTCTACGATGATCGCGTGGAACTCGTCGATACCGCCGCCCGCCCGGAACTGATGAAGCAGCTCGCGGAGGCCACCGGCGGACGCCTGCTGGGTACGGATGGCGCCGACCAGATCATCGATGTTCTCAGGCGTGAGGCCCAGGCCAAGTTGACTTCCCGCGTGACCCGGCCCGCGTGGGACCAGTTCTGGATTTTCGCATTGATCGTCGGCATCGTCGGAGTCGATTGGTTCTGGAGAAGAAGAGTCGGGCTTCCATGATCCCGCATCTTCCTGCATTGCACCGGCCTCCCGCATGAACACGTCGCCTCATCACGCACCTCCCGGCACCACGAGCACCGTACCCGAGACGGTGGAGGTCACGGCGCATTCCGCGGACGTCATCAAGCTCCGCCTTCGGCGCGTGATCGATGCGATCAGGTGGGTCAGCCGAGGAGAGCGGACGGGCGCCGGGCTGTGGCCGCTGCCTGTCGCGGCGGTCGCGATCTTCGCGCTGGACGCATCCGTGGTGCTGCCGCCGCTCGTCCGAGTCGTGCTGGCGCTCGCATGGTGCGCGCTCGCCGTTCGATTCCTTCTGGGGTTCATCCCATCGTCTGAGGCGCGCCGAGCCGGCATGGAGCGGGCCGCAAAGCTGCTCGAGGAACGGCTGGGCATCCGCAACAACGCGGTGATCAACGGACTTCAGCTCCGCAACCTGGCGACCGAGGACGGACTTCCCGGCGCGCTCGCTGCGCGGGCGGTGTCACGGGGGATTCAGGCCGTCAAGGAGTCTGAATCGGCGCGGATCGTGGATACCTCATCCGCCCGGCGCGCCTGGCTGGGCGCATCGGTCGCCTTGGGCGCCGTGCTCGTTCTGACCGTTGCATCGCCGCGCTTCATCGCCATGAGCGCCGCCCGGTTCGCGGACCCGCTCGGAGATCACCCGCCCTACACACCGACGCGATTCGATATCGAACTCAGCCCGGCAGAGCCGCTTGCGGGAGATGACGTGCGCATCGATGTGCGGCTCAGCGGTCCGCTGCCCGCGAATCTTGAGTTCGTCATGGTGGACGACAAGGGGCGAGAACTCCAAGCGGCTTCCATGACGGCGCTGCGCGCGCCGATCGACAATGAGTCATCGAGCTCTCCAAGTGCCGCCCTTCCACCGGAGCCACCGCGCTGCGATCGCTATGTCACAACGCTTCACGCCCTGCGCGCACCGATCCGCTTCCATGTCCGCGGCGATACGGGCCGAAGCGAAACGATCCTGATCGAGCCGGTCGCCAAGCCGCGCATCCGATCGGCGAGCATCACCGTGTTCCCCCCTTCATACACGGGCCTGCCGCCCCGGGGAATGTCCATCACGTTCAAGGCGCCGGAGCCTGGTCGCGTGCAGGCGCTCGTCGGATCCAATGCGGAGATCAAGCTCGCCGCATCCCTGGACCTTGCGGACGTCGTTGATACCGGGACAACCGCATCATCACCCGGTCTGCATGCCCTCGAGGGCGTCCCGGACGGACCCCAAGAGTGGAGCATCATCGGCAGCACGGCGGTCGGCAGGATCGCTCTCACCAGACCCGGAACGATCGAGATCAAGGCAACGCCGCGCTCGCACGCAGGATTGGCGAGCGACGATGCGGTGCACGTCTTGATCGACGTCGTCAAGGATTTCCCGCCGGAGATCATGGTTCGCCAGCCCGCGCAGCCGGATCAGGAAGCGTTCGCTTTGCCCGGGGCATCGATTCCCGTATCGGCCCTGGTGCGCGATGATGTGGGCCTGTCGTTCGCGGCGGGCGATTGGGAACTGACTTCTCCGGGCGATGTTGAAACCCGTTCAGGACGCTGGACCTCTCTCAGTTCGTCGCCACTCGCATCCGCCGCGTTGCTCTCGCACAGGATCGAGAGCATCATCGATCCGCAGGCTCTCGGCGCCGAACCCGGCGACACGCTCTCTTTGTACATTTCGGCAAGAGACAATCGTGGTGAGGCTTTCGGCGGTCCGCAGGAATGCCGGGTCGGGCCGCTGCGCGTGCGGATCCTCAGTCCGGAAGAGTTTGCTCGCCGCTACGCCGAAGAACTGGACGTGAGTTCCGTCATCCGGCCATACGAGCTGATTACGCGACGGCTCGGCGACCTGGAAGGGAGAGCGGAACAGCTTGCTCAGAACGCCTCTCGCCTGCAGCGCGCGATGGAGGCTTTCGATGAACCGGCGCCGGAAACGTCCGGAGCGGCACAGGATGCCGCGCGACTCCGCGCCGACGCCGGGACACTGGAAAAGCAGCGTGGCGACCTCCTTCGAATGATCGATGAGCGACTGGATCAGCCGAGCGTCGTTCCGTTCGATGATCAGATGCGCGAACCGCTGCGGAAGCTGCGCGATCGTCTGAACGCCGTGCGCAGCGCGGACGAATCTTCCTCGGAAGCTGCTGAGAACCTGGCTCCGCGCCATGGTGATGGGCAGGACGAGACGGATCGCGCCCGTGTCGGCGAATGGATCGAGCACGCCGCCGATGCGGCCGCGGAAGCCGCGGAACAAGCTGCGCTCGCGGGCGACGAGGCCCGCCTCGATATCACGCACCCCTCGGAAACGCTCCAGCTCGCCGACCAGCTGCAGCGTGCCCTGGAGGAGTTCGATCGCGTAGCCAAGGAGCAGCGCGCGTTCGCCGATCGACTCGATGCGATGCAGGACGATCCGCTGGATGCGAGGGCGTTTCAGGAGCTTGCCGGCAGGCAGTCACGCCTGCTTGGAGAGCTGGAGGTCGCCGCCAGTCAACTTCGCGATCTCGGCGATCGCGCCGCACACCGGTTGCCGGCCGTTCCGGAGGCCGCTGAACTCGCCCGCGACGTATTGGCGCATCGCGCGGCCGTTCGCGATGCACTTGCTGAAGCAGGCAAGGCGGCCGATGCCTTCCACGGGAGCCTCCTGACTTCCGGGGCCGCGGCCGCCATCCGCGAAGCGGCGGACCTGGCCCTGCTCGACCTCTATTCCGCGACGGATCCCGCGGTGGCCGCCCTGCGTTCTCTCGCCGCGATGAACGGCGGTCCGGTCGGCATGGATCAACCCGGTGCAGCGCAGCCGATCGACGATCTTCAGCGTGCAATCGACGCCGGGCTCGAGCTGCTCGAGGAACTCAAGCTTCGGCTCGACAGCGAGTCGCGCATGCCTTCCTCGGAACCGGTGGCGCGGATTGCAACTCCTCCGCAGCCGGCGTTCGGCGCGCAGATGCAGCACCAGTCCTTGCAAGCTTCCCTTGGTGTCCCCTGTCTGAACGGCATCATGGCCGCCGTGATCGGCGCGGCGACCATCTCACCCTCGCCCGAACAGGTGTTTCGTGAGAAGCTCGAAGAAGCCAGATTCCGCATTGATCGCCTCACGGCCACGCTCCGGCTCGCCCGGCAGCGGTTCGAGCCGCTACTTCCGGCGATGGGCGCCTCAGCCATCGCGCTGAGCGAACGTATCGAGCAAAGCGGCGCCTCGACATCCATGTCGGGGGCCGCGGAGTCGCTCGAAGCGAGAGATCTCGCCGAAGCACGCCGCCACGCGCGGGCCGCGGCCGACGCGCTCGAATCGCTCTACGAGCGGTCTCGATCCGGCGGGGGGGGCGGATCGAACTCGGACGAACTGGATCAGCCGCTGCGACTGACTGCTCCCGCGCCCGGGCCGGCTTCGCGGTCCTCTGCAGAAAGCGGATCAGAGTCCATGCGGGAGTCACCGGCAAGCACGGCGCCGCAGGACGGGGATGGACAATCCGAGCCATCGGGAACTGCGCAGCAGCCCAGCACGCTGGATCAACTCCGTGCCAATCGTCAGCGCCGCCAGGATGGCGCAGGACAGCCGAGCAATGAGCAGCCTTCCGTCGATGCGCCCGGTTTCCGGCAGAGCGACGCGGCTGTTCCAGGTCGGGCGGGCCACGTGCCCGCGCGCGACGGCCAGGAATACGCGGATGCGGAAGGCTCGGGGAGCACTTCTGGAGATCATGCCGCGGACGCAAACCCGTCCGCGGCCGCGCGTGCGCGGTTCTTCAATGAAAAACTGTACGCCACACAGCTATCCGATCCACGTGAAGCAAGCATCTCCGCGGCGAGCGCAGAACTGGCGGACGCGACGACCGTTGAGACACCCGGCACCGTGGTGCGCGCGGAGGACATGGAACGCGCCTTTGAGCGCGCCGGCGTGGACGGCGTGGAAGCCTGGGCGACGATGGAGTTCGTGCCGCCGGGTTACCGCGACCTTGTGAGCAGATACTTTCTCAGAATCGCGCACGATCTTGACAAGCGCCGGCCCGACAGGAGGTCTGTGCCGCAGGCCGCGCCCTCCGACGGAGGACCGAAACCATGAACCCGCGAGCTTCTGCAAGCAGCATGCTGCGTGCCGTGATCTCCGTCGCCCTGCTGGGCACGGCTCTGCTCGGTCCGTTCCTGAATACCGCGCGCGCATGGCGCGCGGCAGACGATCTGGACGCGGGGGTCGTCAGCGTCGCCATGCTGACGTACGGCGCGGAACGAAAAAGCAGCATCTGTTTCAGCGATTCGTTTCTGAAGCTGACCGCACGAGAGACGGAGATCAAGGTCGATCGTTCCTTCCGCCGCGTCGCGCTGGACTCTGAGGAACTCTTCGATCATCCCTTTGCCGTGATGACCGGGGAGGGCGCCTTCGAAGCGACCGATGCCGAGGTCGCCAATCTTCGGCGCTACCTGACACGGGGCGGGTTCCTGCTGGCATCCGCCGGATGCTCGAACGCAGCCTGGGGCGCTTCGATGAGGCGCACGCTGCTGCGGGTGTTTCCCGACTCCGGCGAGAGCGAGCTCAAGCAGTTGCCGCTGGACCATCCCGTGTTCCAGACCATCTACGACATCACGGAGTTTCAGTCCAAGCAGCGCGAGCGCGTGGTGCGCATCTTCGGCATCGAAGTCGACGGCCGCCTCTGCGTCGTGTTTTCTCCCGAGGGACTGAACGACACGGCGAACGCCGGCGGCGGGTGCTGCTGCTGCGGCGGGAACGAGATTCGCAACGCCAAGTACATCAACGCCAACATTCTGGCCTACGCGCTGATGAAGTAATCGCGCCGATTACGAGAACAGCGCCGGGCCAGGCTCAGGGGCGTCGTCTCGCACGTCAACGGCGTGAGGAAGCTCGATCTTGAGATGATCGGCCGCGGCATGCGTCAGCGCACGTCCGCGCCTGGTTCGGGCCAGGAATCCGATCTGAAGCAGAAACGGCTCGACCACATCTTCCAGTGTGCCCGCGTCTTCGTTCATCGTGGCGGCCACGGCTTCGAGGCCCACAGGCCCGCCCCGGTACGTATGGCCGATCGTGCGCAGGTAGCTGCGGTCAAGCTCATCGAGGCCCAGTTCATCCACACCTTCAAGCGCCAGCGCTTCATCGACCGCGCGCATATCCACACGTCCGCCCGAACGGACCTGCGCATAGTCCCGGACGCGCCGCAGCAGGCGATTGGCGATGCGCGGCGTGCCGCGCGAGCGCTGCGCGATCGATCTCAGCGGCGCCTCGCCAGCCGCGATTCCCAGGAGTCTCGCCGACCGCTCCAGGATGAGCAATAGTTCGTCCGGCGCGTAATACCGCAGGTGATGCGTCAAGCCGAATCGCGAGCGAAGCGGCGCGGAGAGCAGGCCCGCGCGCGTGGTCGCTCCGATCAGTGTGAAGGGCTGGAGCGAGAGCGAGATCGTCCGGGCGTGCATGCCGGAATCGACCGTCACGTCGATCCGGTGTTCTTCCATGGCCGGGTAGATGAACTCCTCGACCGACGCGGGCAGCCGGTGAATCTCATCGATGAAGAGGATGTCGCGCGGCTTCAGACGCGTCAAGGCTCCCACCAGGTCCGATGCGCGCGTGAGCGCCGGGCCGCTGGTGATCGAGACTCCGGCGCCCATCTCTTCCGCCAGCACGTGCGCCAGCGTGGTCTTTCCCAGCCCCGGCGGTCCGTGCAGAAGAATGTGCTCCAGCGGCTCGCCGCGCTGCCGGCATGCCGTGATCACAATCCGCAGGCGTTCCACCAGCTCCGGCTGACCGATGTATTCATCCAGCCGACGCGGCCGCAGCGACATGTTCTGCCGCTCTTCTTCCGGTGTTCGGGTGGCCGGTGAGACCCAGCGCTCCGTCGCCATGACGCCAGTGTAGCGTGCCGCGTCGTCGCGGGGCACGGCCTTCACTCGTACCGCGATTCATGGGTGTGCCTGATCTTCTGCCAGTACTCCTCGAACCGGAAGTTCGGCGAGTTTTCCGGGTCGTGGCACACGATGCAGCCTTCGGCGCCCGCCGGTCGGAAACGCGCCGAGCCTGTGAACTCTCTTCCCGCTTTCGTCGCGGCCAGCATCGCGATGTGATTCCCGCCCGGGCCGTGACAGCTCTCGCAGCCGACTCCGCCGAGGTGCGGGGTCTCATGGGCGCTGACGAATCCCCCGGGCTGACCAAGCCCGACGGTATGACAGCCGAGGCAGTCGGGGTTGTACGCCCGGTTGATTGCCTCGAGAGTTTCGAGCGCGTGGGCATGACGGGCGCCGGACCACACCTGTGCCGTCTCCGCATGGCACCCCAGGCAGGCGGCGCTGCCCGCGAACGGATTGTTCGGCTTGCGCCGGGATGCATGTCCAAGAGACGCTCCGCCATCGGCAAGCGCCATGCGCTTCAGCTCTTCGTTGTAGGCGTCGACCAACGCCAGCAGGTCTTCCCGCTCCGCAACGTGTTCATCGAGCGTCATCGCCTCCGCGCTGGCGGGATGCACGCGCTCCGCTGCGCCAGCGCGATCGAAGCGCACGACGCCGAGCACCTTGCCCTTGCTCGCGGCGTACGCCACCGCAGGCCCCTGCGCCCCCTGCGGCCGTTCAAGCTCCTTCGACGCCTGCGCCACCCGCGAACCGCCCAGGATCAGATGAAAGCTCGGGGCGGCCTTTGCCAGCCGCGCAAGGCCGTTTTCGTCCGTATCCGCCAGCAGCACGGCCACATCATGCTCGATCGACGCGAGTTCCGCGTCGAACGCGCCCGCGGCGTGCACCGGGTCCTCACCGATCAGGCCCGGCCGCCCCTCGGCGCGAACCAGCGGCTCCGCGACGCCGGCGATCAGCACGCGAAGTATCTCCCCGTTCACCAGAGGGACCTCCTTCACGACATATCGCTCGACGACGGGTGCGCCATCCGGCGCAGAGATGTTCAGGGAAACAAGCTTGACTTCGGCGTCTCGCGCCGCGCTGCGCAGCACGGCGACCGGGAGACGCTGCTCCACCATGCCGACGTTCGCGACCTCACCACCCGCCAGCCGGAAACCGCGCAGCGCGAAGCGATAGTTCTCGATCTCCCATGGGAGATCCCCGCGCGCCATCGAGCCTGCGTCCACGAGCAGAAAGCGTCCGCCGGCGCGCTCACGGAGAGCATCCGCGGCACTGGCGCGGCGCGCCAGGCCGCCCCAGCGCGACTCCGCGCAGCCGCACGGCTCAAGCTGTCCGTTCATCCCGCTCGTGAACGCGACCACCAGCGCAGGGAGATCGGTCCGCCGCAAAGCCGCGCCGCCGAGCGCCGCCGAGAGCAGCGAGACGATCGCCGCCGCCATGGACATTCGCTTCAGCACAACGGCATCGTATCCCGACTGCCGCGCGCCGGTCCGGGCACGTCACTCCCCGTCACTCATCGTCTTCATCATCTCCAGTTGCCGACGGACCATTCCGCGGACCATGAGCACCTCGGACTCGCCGATGCCCTCTTCCGCGAGATCGAGCCGGATCGCGCTGTACCACTTGGCGCCCTTGTCGCGGAAACCGAGTTCCTCTTCGAGCCGATCCGCGAGGTCGGGCATGTGGCCGGCGCCGTAGAAGACGGCGACGCGTTTGCGGGGAGCGCCCGATCCGGATCGGTCCATCTCGCCCGAATCGAGCACCTTGCGCAGGTCGTCGATGACCACCTGATTGCGGTCATCCACGATCACCTTCATCAGAGCCTCGGCCTCGGCCATCGGTCCGGTCGCGGCGAGCAGGTCATCGGAAGAGCCGAGCAGCTCGATCAGCATCAGCTTCCCGCGCGGAGCCGCGCCGGGGATCATCTCCACCAGGGAGAGCACCATGGATGCGACCCTCGCGGGAAAGCTGCTTCCGCTGAGCAGATCGAGCATCACGCCGCCGTCTGCCCCGGAGGCTTCGAGGCGGCGCATCAGTTCATCCACGCCCATGTCGCTGTTCCGCCAGTTGTCGCGCTCGTAGTCGATCTCGTCGAGTTGAAACGCGAGGTCGAATGCGCGGGCCAGCTTGGCCTGTATCTGGTGTTCTTCATCCTCGGCGCTGACGATCGCCAGGTCCTGCGGCGTCAGCGGCTCTTCGCTTGACCAGTCGATATCCGCGCCGGCGCCCTCGCCTCCCTCTCTGCCGTCCGCTCCCAGACTCTTCAGCTCAAACCCGGCGCCGTCCTCGGATCGCACATACACGAAGCTTCGCCCCCAAGCATCCACGCCTGCGGCATTCAGCCATCGCGCCAAACGCCGGCTCGTATGCACCGACTCGCCGAGCGCCGCGAGCGATGCCGGATATGCGCCTTCGTGACGCTTTTCCGACTCGATGCCCGCGGCAAGGAGCCTCATTCGCGCCCTTGTGCGTTCCGCCATCGCGGTCGCATCATCCGCATCCACGCTTTCCGCGCCGAGACCCGGCGGAGCGACCGCCTCGTACAGCACCAGATCGTGGTCATCGAGAACCTTCTGCAAACGCCTGTAGTACGCCCGGTCGCCGATGTGCATCACGGAAACCAGCGTGATCTCCGGGCTGTTGCTCGCGGCATCCACCGGCTCATACGTTCTGGCCGCGAGCGCCAGCCGGAGGACACCCTCGTCGCTCTCGACGATTCGGACCCACTTCGGACTGCTCCCACCTGCAGCGGTGACATCGCTCCCGGCATCCCGCGGGGAAGCAGGTGCGGCCCCCTGCTGCTCCCGGGCCGCCGCGATGGCGGCCACAACCGCCAGCGCCGCCGCGCTGATCGTCCATCGTCCTGCATACGCCGTCATGGGAACTCCCATCTTTTGATCGACTTGGACTCGCAATCGTAGCGGGGTCGCCCGCGATGAACGTCCGGACGCCGAAAGCAGGAACCGGAGGTCGGCCCCCCTGCTTTCTTCTCTTGTTGGGAAAACCACGGACCCGAATGTTGCGATCGCCTCAATCGCGTCACGCCGACCTGACAGCGCTCGGGGAGGGGCATGGTCTTGGCGTACCACAGCCAATGACGCGAAGCGGCCTCTTCACTACGGCCCGTTTCGAGGCCGCGGAGAGTTCGCTGCAGGCGGCCGCAAATGGGAAGGAGGTTTACGATTGCAAACTCGTCCGGGGTATCACATCACAAGAAAACGGCGGCGCTCGAAAGCTCGGCGCTGCCGATGGACCGCTCCCCGGAAAGCGGAAGATGACAAACGAGGCGCACGTCTCCGAGACGACCCTGGAGACGGCCCCCTCACGCAGCGGTCAGACTGCGAAGCTCGACCCGCAACCGCACGACGTCGTCGCGTTGGGATTCTGGAAGACGAACCCGCGGCCCATGATCTCGTCCTTGAAGTCGATCGTGGTGCCTTCGAGGTAGAGCAGGCTCTTGGGGTCGCAGATGATCTTGATGCCGTGCTGTTCGAAAGTCTCGTCCGTGTCCTTTTCCGTCTCGGTGAGGTCCAGCACGTAGCTGAACCCGCTGCATCCCCCACCCTTGACGCCGACCCGCAGCCGGATCTTTTCTGCGTCCAGCTCCTGCTGCTGGATGATCGTCTTGATCTCGCGCGCGGCCACATCGGTGAGGATGATTCCCGCTGCCTTCGTCGCTGCTGTGCTGCTGGTGTTTGCTTCCATGATGCACGTATTCTAGCCGCCTTCGCGGCCGCATGAATGGTCCTCGGCGCTCCGCCCGACTGAGGCGGAAAGCCGCGTATTCAGCGGCCCTTTGCGACCGCTTCTCCCTGTTCAACCCCCGCCGTCGCGTTCTTCTTCTTGTAATCCGCGATGGCCGCCTTGATCGCATCCTCCGCGAGCACCGAGCAGTGGATCTTCACGGGCGGCAGGCTCAACTCCTGCACGATCTCGGTGTTCTTGATCGCCAAGCCTTCTTCGATCGTGCGGCCCTTCAGCCACTCGGTGGCCAGCGAGCTGCTGGCGATCGCGCTCCCGCAGCCGAAGGTCTTGAACTTGGCATCGGCGATTCGGCCGGTTGCCGGGTCCACCTTGATCTGAAGCTGCATCACGTCGCCGCACTCGGGCGCGCCCACGATGCCCACGCCCACGTCCTTCCTCATCTTGACTTCCTGCGGAGTGCCGAAGGAGCCGACATTCCGCGGATGCTCGTAGTGATCGATCACCTTCTCGCTGTATGCCATGAACCACCTCTCAGGAGTCGTTCTTCTCGTGCTCTCTTGCTCTCTGTGCTGTCCGGTACGTCGTTCTCTCAAGCCCGCGGCCGGCGGCCAGCGGCTTTCCTAGTGCTGCGCCCACTCGATCTTGCTGATGTCGATTCCCGCCTGGTGCATCTCCCAGAGCGGGCTCATCTCCCGCAGCTTGAGCACCGCCTTGCGGATGTTCTCGATCGCATAGTTCACTTCCTCGTCCGTTGTCCATCGACCGAGGGAAAGGCGCAGCGAGCTGTGCGCCAGCTCATCGCCCACGCCCAGCCCTTTGAGCACATAGCTCGGCTCCAGCGATGCGCTCGTGCACGCCGAGCCTGATGAACAGGCGATGTCCTTCACCGCCATCATCAGCCCTTCGCCTTCGACGAACCCGAAGCTGATGTTGGTCAGATGCGGCAGGCGCTTCTCGGGATGCCCGTTCACCTGGGAGTGCTCGAGGGTCGAAGTCAGCTCGCGCTCGATGCGCTGGCGAAGCTTGAGCAACCGCTCGCGGTCGCGGTCCATCTCGGCCTTGCAGATCTCGCACGCCTTGCCGAAACCAACTATGCCGCTTACGTTCAGCGTGCCGGAACGGAAACCGCGCTCCTGCCCGCCACCCTCCAACTGCGCCACCAGACGCACGCGCGGATTCCGCCTCCGCACATACAGCGCGCCGACGCCCTTGGGGCCGTAGATCTTGTGGCTCGACCATGTCATGAGGTCGATGTTGTCGCGCTCCACGTCAACGGGCATCTTCCCGACCCACTGCGTGGCGTCCGTGTGGAAGATGACGCCCTTCTCCCGGCAAAGCTTTCCGATCTCCGGCACCTCGTTGATCGTGCCGATCTCGTTGTTCGCCCACATGATCGAGACCAGAATCGTGTCGGGTCGCAGCGCAGCTCTCACCATGTCCGCGGTGATGATCCCGTCGCTGCGAGGATCGAGGAAGGTGACATCGAAGCCCTCCTTCAGCAGCCGCTTGCAGGGGTCCAGCACGGCCTTGTGCTCGATTTTGCTCGTGATGATGTGGCCGCGCCCGGTGCTCCCGGCGGGCTTCTTCTCGTACATCGCAGCGGCGCCCTTCAGCGCCAGGTTGTTCGCCTCGGTCGCGCCGGACGTGAAAACGATCTCCTTGGGATTCGCACCGATGAGCGCGGCCGCCTGCTCCCTTCCACGCTCGACTCCGTCCTCCGCTTCCCAACCGAACCGGTGGTTGCGCGATCCCGGATTGCCGAACTTCTCCGTGAAATACGGCAGCATCGCCTCCACCACCCTGGGGTCGCAGGGAGTGGTGGCGGCGTGGTCCATGTAGATGGGAAACTTCAGCATGGTGTCCTTTCGGTACGGCCGGACGCCTCGCGTCCTATTGCTCCACGACTGCCGGTACTCCGACGTCTTTTAGAATCATTCCAGTCTAGAAGGCATCATCACACATAGCCAAGGGATTGAGAGTCGATTTCAACCCAAATTGTTCGGAAAAGATACGGTGAGGTCAATTGGGACCGAAACGGGTGACTTCCACCGGATGCTGGGGCAGGGGATTGCGCAGTCCGGCCTCGGCGACGAGGGGCAGTCGGCGGCGGGACCGGAACCTCGCCGCGGTTGGAAGCTCAGCCATGCGTCCGGGCGCCTGCCGGCTTTCGTGCCACAGGTGGAACGCGGGGATCTGCTCGACGGCCACGCGGCACCGAGCGCCGAGTCGTGCCGCCCGGTACGCAAACTCGTCATCCTTGAATCCCCAGCCCTGGTACCGCTCATCGAACCCGTTCAGCCGCACGTACAGATCCAAGCTCACGGAAAAGTGCCCCCCGAGCAGTTTGGGTTTGTGGAGCGCTCCAAGCCGGAGTTTCCGGAACAGCAGTTGGCGCTGCGAGCGCCGCTGCCGGGCGGCGAGCGTCGACCGATCCGAATCGCTCAGGACAAGGGACTGCCGTCCCGCGAAGAGTTCTTCCGCAAGCAACCCCTCGCTCACGTCCCGCGGCAGATTCACCCGGTAGGGATAGACCAGATCCGCATCCCGCCCGAGTTCCTCGTGAAGCGCCAAGGTCCGCGGGGGCGCAAACATGTCGCCATCCAGCACGACGAGCCGGCCACGCTCAACGCCCAGCGATTCGGTGAGGTGGCGCACGCCGTTGTTGCGCACCTGGCAGAGCCGTTCTCCGCCGTGATGCCTGCGCCGAACCCACCACACGGGCAGTTTCAGGCGGGAGGCCCAGTGCTCGATCACCGAGCCGATCGAGCCGTCATCGGTGTCGCAACTGACGATCACGGTGTCCGCGCGCCGAACCTGCAAGCCGAGGCCGACAAGCACGATGTCCAGGTACCGCGGCGTATGCGTCGGAATCAGGACATGAACGCCGCCCATCGGTCCAGGTGATCCATTCCCCGCATTGCCGCGGCCGGCGCCGGAGACCGCGCTATTCCTTGAGATTCTTCAGTTCATCCCGGAGGATCGCGGCAAGTTCGTAGTTCTCGCGCGACAGAGCGTCCTGCAGCCTCTGGAGCAGTTCGCTTCTCTGGCTCGCGGGCAGTTTCTTGGAGAGTTCAGCGCGCATGCCGCGGAGGAGCTGAACCTCCATGGAGTTCTCGAACTCCTCTCCCCGACCCTGTTCGTCGAACTGCTTGCGAATCTGCTCCAATCCGTCCTCGATGGCGAGCAGAGCGGCGCGCGGCTCCTCATCAACGACCGCCTGACTCGCCACGGCCCGCGTCCGCATCATCGTGATGTAGGGGCGGAACTGCTCCAGCACCTGCCGATCGTCCTCGTCCTCCGCATAGTCCCGGCACAAGTCCAGCACCCGCAGATTGCGCGTCGTATCCCGTACCACGCCCTGGTAGTCCCCGAGCACCAGAAGGCTGATGTACCGGTGGTAGTACTGCACCGCTTCGTCCCGCAGGAGGCGGCAGTCCTCGGCAGTGAGCACGAAGCCATCCATTCCGCCCGTGCCCGAATCGGGGCCGACAGGAGAGTCCTCCGAATCCTCGCCTTCACCTTGGGCAGCAGCCTCGTCACCGGCTTCTGCGCCGGACGCCCGGGCATCCTCGGCAAATGGGCCTTCGGCCGATTCCCCGTGAGCCGGACCGGCCTGTCCCTCCTCCAGAACGGTCTCGTAGTACTCCAGAAGGCTGTCGAATCCGTGAGGTCGCTGACCGTCGGGACGGCCGCTGACCTCCATCTGGAGCAGCCCCAAATCGAGCCGCATCTGAATCTTGGGACGGCCGTCGTCGCCCTCCACAAGCCGGACATTGATCTGGCCCGGCTCGTAGGGCCAATCCTGGAGTATTCGCGTCAGATCCAGCGACATCTGGACTGGCATCGGTTCCTCACGGGACTTGCTCCGCTTCGCCCCTTTCCGCCCTTTTGGTTGATCGGATCGATCGTTCACTCGATGCCGTCCTTATCAGGACCATCTCTTCCATGCCCAAACGGGCGATCCCCACCCGGTTTTCCCCGGTGCGCCCCGCAGGAGCTTACCCTCACTCAAGGCGAACGAAGCGTTCGTCCGACCAGACAGGCGGAACACGAACCGGCTTTGGCTCTCCTGCTCGAACGTTCATGGGAACGGGTACCGGGTCGGCTGCGAATGCATAGTATGTTAGGGTTCGCGTGGAGTCTCGGGGAACGAGCCTGGGGAGAGGCCGGCCCCGCCGGTCCCGCCAACCCGGAGGGGCGAATCGGTCATGGCGAAGGTCGAGCTCGAATCCGATCTTCAGCTGTATCTCCGTCAGATCAACTCGTACTCCCTGCTCGGTCCCCTCGAGGAGAAGGAGCTGGGGTGGCGCGTCATCAACGACAACTGCCCGGAGGCACGGGATCGACTTGTTCAGGCCAACCTGCGCCTCGTTGTTTCCATCGCCAAGCACTATTCCAACCGCGGCCTCTCGCTGACCGACCTCATCGAGGAGGGCAATATCGGCCTCATCCGGGCGGTCGAAGGGTTTGATCCCGCGCAGGGCGCACGCTTCAGCACCTACGCGAGCTGGTGGATCAAGCAGGCGATCAAGCGCGCCCTCATCAACGCCGCCCAGCCCATCCATGTGCCCGCCTACATGGTGGAACTCATTGCCAAGTGGAAGCAGGCTTCCGCGCGGTTCGAGGACAAGCACGGCCGCCAGCCGACGCTGGAAGAGCTGGCCAAGGAGATGGGAGTTTCCCTCAAGAAGCTCAAGATCATCCGCAGCGCTGGGAAAGCCATGGTCTCCGGCTCCCAAGCGCCCGTGGATGAAGACGGCCAATCCATGAGCTTCTCCGAGGTGATCACCGATCACCGCATCAAACAGCCCCACGAACCGGTCGTCTTTGCGGATCAGCTTGAAACGGTCTACAAGCTCCTCGATGCGATCGACGAACGCGAAGCGACGGTTCTTCGCCTCCGGTTCGGTCTCGACGGCCAGGAGCCTCTCACGCTCAAGCAGATCGGCGCCGAGATCGGACTGACCCGCGAGCGCGTCCGCCAGATCGAAGTGGAGGCCCTGCGCAAGCTCAATCAACGGCTTCTGGATGAGAAGCCCAGCCGCTACTTCAACTGCGGCAGGTCGAACGAATCGGGAGATCGCGCCAGCGGTACCGGAGAGCGCGAGCCGAATCCCCAGCGCAAGTCGCGCCGTCGGGCTGCCGGCTGAGCTTGCCGGGCGGCCTCGTTATCCCGTCCATAGTCCGCGCGTTCAGTTGCAGGCGGTACCGAACGCGGTGAGCACGATGTTCAGGTCCGTGGAGTCCGCGTCGCCGTCACCATCGGCATCGCCGGGGCAGGCGGACGTGCATCCGAAGTCGGTGAGCACCAGGTTGAGATCCGTGGAATCCACGTCATTATCGCCGTCGACGTCGCCCGGACAGGGAGACGGAACCTGCGCCCCGAACTCGTACGCCCCCATGTCGACAAGCGGCGGAGAGCCATGCCCGGTATTCGGCGTCGCGGGATCGTCGAAGTATCGCTCGTGACCGTCCAGGTCGAGATCGACCCACGCAGGAACTTCCGCGTTGTCAGCGGCGTCGATGCAGGGGGAACCCGCTCCGAGGCGGAGGTCACCGGCTGCAGGATTGACGAAGAGCGGGTTGTCATCGATGCAGCCGGGGAGGTTCTCCGGATCGATCGGATCATCGCCGGGCGCGGGTGGATCGAAGATCTTCGCCACGCAGGAGTATGCCAGCTCGAAGTTGCCGCCGATCTGCTCGCGGTATCCGCCGACCACTTCCGGATGCGTTGCGACATTCGAGTAGATGACGGAGTTGACGCCGATGATGGTGGAGTTCCAGCCCCCATAGACGGCGAACTTCTTGCCGGTGTTGCGCGCGACTGTGCAGTTGATCATCACCGTATTCGACGCCTGCGCGTCGCTTCCCGCGACGGCGGCGCCCTCGCCGCCCAGCTCGGGGTATGGATCGTTGGGCTGCGGAACCGCCTGGTTCGAATCGAACAGGCAGTTCACCAGCGTAGACGGCCCCCAGGAAATGAAGCCGCCGCCTCTCGTGGCCTTGTTGCCGGTGAATACGCAGCGATCGACCAGCATGTGCGCACCCCAGTTGAAAAGTCCGCCGCCGTACCCGATGTAGTTGCCCACGGGCTGGAAGCCGCGCGCCGTGTTCTGATCGAAGATGCAGCGCTGAACCGTCACATCGGAACCGGCCCAGTGAGCGATGCCTGCGCCTCCGGCGTCAGGGCCGATCGCCACGGCGATGTTGTATCGAAATACGCAGTCGCGCACGACCGGAGCGCTTGAGCCGGTGTCCGCGATGCCTCCGCCGTAGCCTCCATGCACATAGTTCTCGATGAAGCTGCAATCGCTGATGACGGGACTTGAATTGTCGAGATGGATCGCTCCGCCCCAACCAAACGCCGCCAAGTTGTGCCTGAAGGTGCATGAGAGGATCGTCGGGCTTGCATTGACCAGACTCATGCCTCCGCCGAAGCCGCCGTCACCATCGGCGATGACCAGTCCGTCAATGACCGTGGCGGGCGTCAGGTTGGCGCCGGTCATCACATGCTCGGAGTTCGGTGTCACACGGTTCCAGTTGATGTACCACAAGGGGCCTGATCCCACGATGTCGTCCTGACCCACATCCGCGGAGACGACGGTCGTGTGAACCGATGCGTCGCGCTGGTCGCGCGACGTTTCAGTTCCCGCGAACCCGCCGTAGAGCGACACGCCCTCCTTGAGCACAAACCACTCGTCAGCGGTCGCGGGCGTATGCACACCTTCCTTGAGCCAGATTTCATCGCCCGCGCTCGCGGCAGCCAGCGCGTCCGCCAGATCACGGAACGCAGTCTCCCAGGAAAGCCCGTCGCCCGATGCTCCGGCGGCGGCGTCCACACGAAAAACCGTCGCGTTGCAAACCCCGCCCGCCGCGAGCAGAACGCTCGCCGAGACCCACGCGCCGCACACTTTCACGGCATGCTCCTCCGGTTATCGCACCAGATTCCGGTTCGTCATCTGAACTCTAGCGTCGGTCTTGACAGCTTCAAGCCAGAATCAGGTTGATTCCAAGATCAGCCCGTGCGCAGAAGCGTTGCATCGGCTCCGGGCGACCGCGCATGCTTGCACCGTGGATCGCAGATCGGACAATGAAACTGAGACTCACGCACTTCCGCCCGCCCGGATTCCAGTCATTTCGCCTTGTAGAAGGGCAGAGTCGTGACTTCGGCGACGAGACGCGAGCCGTCGCCCTTGCCGGTATCCACGGCGAGCCGGGTGCCGGGCGCGGCCAGCTCGCGCGCGACATACGCCATGGCAATGCAGCGATCCAGCGTCGGCGAGAGGCAGCCGCTGGTGATGACGCCGATCTCTCGCGGTGATGAGTCGGCGCTGAGCACCTTCATGCCTTGGCGCGCCGTGCGCCGACCCTCGATGAAGAGACCGACCAGCTTGCGCTGCGGACCGCCGGCATCGCGAATCCTGCGAAGCGCATCCTGGCCGATGAATGGCTCGCCGCGTTCTTCCTTGTCCTTGTCCAGAGCGATGGCGAAGTCCAACCCGCTGGAGAGCGCGTCGACGTCCTCTCCGAGTTCATGGCCGTAGAGGGGCATGCCGGCTTCGAGGCGGAGCGTATCGCGGGCGCCGAGACCGGCAGGACGTATGGGGAAGTCCGCCGCCTTCTCCATCATGTCCTTGAGCATCAGCTTGAGTGCCATCTCCGTTGCCTTGGCGGGAAGGATGACTTCCACTCCGTCCTCGCCCGTGTACCCCGTGCGGCTCACCAGCACCTTCATGACCAGCAAATTCTTCTCGGTGAAGCGGTACTTCTTGAGCGTCGGTACTTCGCGCGAAAACTTGCCGATGACCTCCATGACCCGCGGCCCCTGCGCCGCAATCATCGCGGTGTCGAATGTCTGATCGTCGATCTTGACGATCAGGTCTCCGATCACGGTCTGGAAGTGATCGAGAAGCTTCGCACGATTGGCGGCATTGACCACCACGCGGAAGTCGTCGTCATCGAGCCGGTACACGATCACATCGTCGCGTACGCCGCCCCGGTCGTTGCACACCAGCGAGTAGCGGCATTGACCCGGCTGCATGTCCGAAATCCGGCGTGTGCACAGCCTCTCGAGAAACCGCCGGGCATGCCGGCCGTGGACCCGCACACGCCCCATATGGGAGACGTCAAACAGCCCGCCGGATGAGCGGACCTGCCTGTGTTCCTCGAGGATGCCGCCCTTCCAGCCTGAAAAGGCATCCGGCGGGGGCGCGTACAAAAGCGGCATCTCCCAACCGGCGAAATCAACCATCTTGGCGCCCCACTGGATGTGGAACGGATAAAGCGGGGTCCGCAGCACGGGTCACTCCTGTCGCGGCCGCGACATGCGGCGGCCGAAGGCGAGAGTGTAGAGAAAAGGAACGCGGCCGGCTGGATAACCCCCGCCCTTGCAGTGCGCCTCGCTCAGGACTCCTTCCCCACCGGCGACGGCGGAGGAGCCGCGGAGTTCGCACGGTGGATGAGCGGCTGGAGCGCTGCATGCGACCAGAGATATTTCGGATTGAAGACCTTGGTGGCGATGGCGAAATGGGTGGCGCCCGCGGCCGCGTAATCATCGATGTCGGCCGGGGTGGTGATGCCCCCTCCACCGATGATCGTGAGCCGGGGAAGGATGTGAGCCGGCGCTCGCGATCGAATGTCGGCGATACAGGCGAGCGAAACGGGCTTGAGCGGCTTGCCGGAGACGCCGCCGGCGGGGATGGGAATGGTGTTGCAGCAGTGGAAAGCCCGGATGCCGGCGTCGATGGCTTGGTCGAACATGTCGCGGTAGTTGACGGGTGGAAGTTTGATGATGCAGAAGGGGCCGGGGACTTGGGACTGGGGACTGGGGTTTCGGAGTTCGGCCGCGCGGGCAAAAAGCCACGCGGGCCAGTTCACATGCCCGATGTTCGGGCAGCTCATGTTGAGTTCGATGGCGATGGGAGCGGGGCGGAGTGCTGCGGCCTTGTCGAGAAGCGTGCGCCACTCGTCCTCGGTGAATCCGTGGATGGAGACGATCTTGTCCGATGGGTCGATGAGGCCCGCGGCGGTGCGCGCGACGAGCCAGTCCATGCCGGGGTTCCGCAGGCCGATCTTGTTGACCCACGCGCCGAGGCGCGGGTAATACCGGACGGTGCGGATGATGCGCCAGACGCGGCCGGGGCGTCGCTGCGCAGTGAAAGTGCCCAATGTCGCGGTGCAGCCGGGGGGCTGGATGTAGTTGCCGAAGGGGGCGGAGATGATCAGGCGGTGCATGCCGCGGGAAGTGTATCGCACGCCGCGCGCGATCACTTTCCGGTGAGCGCGTACCACGGGCCGAGCATGACCTCTCGAATGGCGCGAGTTGCAAGGAGCGGCCAGAGCACGCGGACGATGCGCGGGCGCATGAGGACTTCAGCGGCGGCGCGGCATGCAGTGCGGCGGAACAAGAGACGGCGGCGGTAGAGCCTTGAGAAATGAGCATGGACGCCTTGAATCGCCTCGGTGGAGGCGACTTCCTCGCCGTCGCGTGCATTGCTCGAGACACCTCCCCCGTCGGTGCAGGAGCAGAAGCTTGCGAGGGCGCGCACGAGCAGCGAGCCGAGGGTCACGCCGGACCAGATCGCGAGGCCGATGCCTTCGCCGCCGACGGGTTCGACAGCCGCCGCTGCATTGCCGATCCGGAACGAGCGCGGATGGCCGGGAGCGATATAGCCGCTGTCGGGCACGGGGCAGGCCAGCCAGTCGGATTCGCGCCACTCAACACGCCAAGCGGGCCAGAGTTCGGCGAGCATGGAGTCGGCGTCGCCCTTGTGGCGCGCAATGAGCGAAGTGCGCGCGACGAGGGCGAGTGTCGCGCGGGCGTGCTCGATCCCCACCATGCCGACGTAGCATCCCGCGGCGGCACGCATGTGCAGGCCGCGGATGAGGTGAGGCGGCGGACCGCCTTCGTGCGCTGCCTTGAGGTGACACTTGCGCGCGAGAACGCCTCTGCGAGCCGGAATCGGCCCGGCCGGATCGTGCCGACCGACGCCGTCGGCATGAATGACAAGTTGCGCCGCAAGAACCGAGCCGTTGGCGAGCGCGAGGTCCACGCCGTTGTCGTTGCAGCGGACCTCGCGGACGGTGCAGGGCTGGAGGATGGAAGCGCCTGCTTCGCGCGCTCGGCCCAGAAGAAGCGTGTCGAGCACAGCGCGGCTGAGCACCCATGCGGGCGCGGGCATGCGCCAGGCTGCCTCGCGGTCGCTTTCTTCGATCAGGAGTTCACGCACGCACCGTGCGCCGGCGGTGCGAAGCTCGTTCGGCGAAAGGAGCGACTCAAGGAATCGCACGGCGGCTGGGGAGATGAACTCGCCGCAGACTTTGAGGCGCGGGAAGGACTTGGATTCGATGACTGTGACGGGGATGCCGGCGCGGGCGAGCGTGATCGCGGCCGCGGAACCCGCGGGACCGCCTCCGATGACCGCAATGGGAAGAAAAGACATGGCGAGGATATCAAGGCATCAAGCAACGGAGGGGCGCTGAAGCATTACGGCGGCTTCTCTCCGGTCAGCGTAAACCGGTGGAACAGAAAAGTCCTGTACGAAGGATTGCCGATGCCGGCGCGGCGGGCGAAATCGAGCACTTCGTGCTTCGTGAATCCGGCGCGAACGCTTGCGCGGGCATCATGCCGCACGATGTGCGGCTGGCCGATGAGGATGAGATGTACTGCGGCCGCGGCCCACCGCGCGCGAACCAGGTCGTTCCAGACGATGCCGCGTGAGGCGAGTTTGTCCATGATCGCCAGCACCGTCAGCACCTCGAAATCGGGCAGGTGATGAAGGAACAGTCCGGCGTGGACGAAGTGAAAGGCGCGCGTCGGGAAGTGTTCCGCGAGCCTGCGAGCATCGGCGCGGAGCAGCGTCACGGCGGACGGATCGTCGCCGGTGCGCGACAGATGCTCGAGCACGTGCTCGCGCGCCAGGTCCAGCGTCAGGTCGTGAATGTCCACGCCCGTGATGCGCACGTCCAGCGGAGGCGTCCGGCGGCGCCCCCAGGTGCGGACGGCAACCGGAATATCCGCGCTGCCGGTACCGATATCGAGGAGCGTGACGGGCTTGCCGCGGGGCCAGTCGCGCGTCCAGCGGCGCAGATGGTGCAGCAGAGCGTGCGTGCCGCTGAGGCGGCGGTTGACCGCGCGGATGTACCGCAGGGATTGTTCCAGCTCGCGCCGCGGAACGGCGGGATCATCCATGAGTTCCGGAGTGAGCATGCGCTGCATGACTGGATGGCTCTCGAAACGACAACGAACTTGCCCGGCGCGCGCGATCAGGGCGGAGACGAGGTCGGTTCGGCACCGGAGGCCGCCGAGCGGACTGGCACCGATGCGGGCATGGGGAGCAGGTCTTTCGGCTCGATACGATCGGGCAGCGCATCGGGTCCGATGGCCTGCTCGATCGTGAACGGCCCGACGGCGGTTCGTGTCAGCGACGTGAGGACACCGCGAAGGTCCGGGTGAATCGTCGGCCCCAGATCGCGCGCGATGGAGCGGATGTATGTGCCCTTGCCGCACCGCACATCGAGGGTCAGCAGAGGGAAGGCGTAGTCCACAATCGATATGGAATGGATCGTGACGGGTCGCGGCCGCAGTTCGGCGTCACGCCCGGCGCGGGCGAGCCTGTAGGCGCGCTCGCCGTCCACCCATACCGCCGAGTGCGCCGGCGGCGTCTGCTGGATCTCTCCGGTGAAGCGGGTGCGGAGAACGGACTCAATCTGCGCGGTATCTGGCGGCGAAAACGCAAGATCCGCCATCGAGGGCGCCGGCGTCGGCTCGGCCTCCAGATCGTCCGTGGGTGAAGAGCGGGAGAAGTCGATGGTCGCCAAGTAGCGCTTCTCGGAGTTCAAGTAGTTCTGGATGAGTTTCGTCGCACGCCCGAGGCAGAGCACCAGAACTCCGGCCGCGAGAGGATCGAGCGTCCCTGCATGCCCGACCCGTGCCCCGCGGGAGCGGGCGCGCACGAGCGAACACACGTCCGAGGACGTCCAATGGAGCGGCTTGTTGATGACCAGCAAGCCGTTGAGATCGGGGCGCTTGTTCCGCAGGCCCATCGTCAGTCGAGTGTAGGGAAGGGCACGGAGCAGGGTGTCGGACGGGGGCCGGCTCGGGGTGTAAACTGTCCGCCCCGATGGCGGGCTTGGAGAGGTGTCCGAGCGGCTGAAGGAGCGGCACTGGAAATGCCGTATGCGGGTAACCGCATCGGGGGTTCGAATCCCCCCCTCTCCGCTGAAGCGGGAGAAGCTCTTGGCGAGCGTCTCCCGTTTTTCGTACTTGGCCGGTTTTCTGCGGAATTGGCGAGACTCGCCGAGGGTTCGATTCGTGCGCGAAGCGGGCCTCGAGGCCCGGCATGTCATGGTTGCGCAACGACGGCGCAACCGGTGATTACTCACACGGCTGGCCGAATGCGGAGAGCAGCATATTGAGGTCCGTCGAATCGGTGTCCGAATCTCCATCGACATCGCCCGGGCAGAAGCCCGCGTTGCCGCCGTCGCAGCCGAAATCGGAGAGCAGCACGTTCAGATCGATCGAATCATGATCGCCGTCGGCGTCGAGATCGGTCGGGCACGTGTTGCATCCGTTGTTGCAGAAGAACGTGAGTCGCGCGACGGGGGAGAACGCCATCCCACCGGCGGCGCCGGGGTCGGCGACCATCCATTGAAGGTACCGCGATTCGTCGAGCAGACTGATCTGGTCAGGTATGGGCCAGAAGAACGTACCGAATCCTTCTCCGGCATCCGTGCCCGTCAAGGTGATGGGGCCGAGGAGCATATCCGGCACCAGGATCCCGTCCGGTCCGGGCGGCGCCGAAGACAGCGCCACCCACGCCTGCGCTGCGCCGAGCGCGCGCGTGATCCCGATCTTGAATGCGCCGTTCCCGATGTTCGGCGGAACGACGGCGATCATGATGGGCACCAGCCCGCCCGATCCCGGCGTACCGCCGCCGACGATCATGGGGTTGGGCGGCGCGACTTCGGAATGCAGCGTGGGACGGTCGAAGGGGAACTGCTCGTTCGCCACGCGCGGGTCCGTGAGTGCATTGCTGAGGAAGTCAATCAGGGGAAGGCGCTGATTGGGCGCGATGGCGATACCCGCGATCAGTGGATCCTGATTCTCCGGAAACTGCTGCTGACCGTTGATTTCAAGGTAGAAATCAAGCACCTGATTGAGGGACGTGAGCCGACCGTTGTGCATGAAGGTCTCCTTCAGGCCCACATTCCGCAACGAGGCGGTCTTGAACTTGCCCCGATCGGCGAAGTTGCCTGTGGTTTCCATGAGGCCCGGGTCTTCCTGCCACGGGCGAAGCCCGATGTTGTGGAACACCTGGCTGAGGAACACCGGCGGGATGTGGCACAGCGCGCATCGGGCGCCAGGCTGCGTCGGCGTGCCGGAGCGGAAGATGTTCCAGCCCTGCACCTGCTGGGGAGTCATGGCGTTGAGGTTCCCCGCGTTGAAGGCATCCCAAGGCGTCTGATTGGGAACCAGCGTGCGTTCGTAGGTCGCGATGGCGAATGCGATTCTCGCCGCGGTGATCGCCGGATCGCCGAAGGCCGCCTGGAACAACTCGGGGTACGACGGATCGACTTCAATCGCGCTCGCCATGTCCTGAGGCAGGTTGCTTGCCAGCGCCATGGGCCGGGCCGCGGCGAGCTTCTCCGCGACCTGATCCCAGTCCCGGTCTTCGTGCCCCATCTCCACATCGCTGACGATCGGCGCGATCGCCTGGCTCTCCAGCGCGCCGCCAACCGGGATCACCACCTGACCGGTTTGCGGGTCCGTGAAAGCGCCGGGAGCCCTGCCATCCCAGAAGAGTGACTGAAAGTACGCGGCCATCAAGGGTGGATTCGCGGCGCGGGGCGTCACCTGGAAGTTCAGCCCGAAAACGGGGTCCGGCGTGTACTCGCCCGTGGAGGCCGTGCGGATCATGCCCAGCGAGCCTGTGACGTCGTCCGGTGTGCCCGTCACGCCGTCGTTTCCGGGATTCACGGCGATACGCGGATCCCCGCCAGCCACCCCGGGGATGTGGCACGTGCCGCAGGCCACCGTGTTGTCGGATGAAAGCTGCGCGTCCCAGAAGAGGATCTTGCCGAGAACGCGCTTGGCCTCGGTGATCGGATTCTGAGGCGGCACCGGCGGAGCCGGAAGGGGAGGCACCGGCTGCGCCGTTGCAAAACCAGCAACTCCAAGGATGCAGGTGACAACCAAGGCCCGCGCGGCCGCGCCGTGAGACTCTGTTCTGGCGTTCACTCTGATTCTCCCGCGTCGAGCGGCGTGCAGCACCGCTCAGCCCTTCTGGCCCGATACCCTTCGAGCCTGCGTGAGGAACGCGGCCTGCGGTGCGATATTGCGGCGGCAACAGACAAAAAACAGCCACGGCCGGCTCGATGATCGAGTCTCAGTCGCAAGAACGCGGAAGGTCAGACAAGTCAAGCCCGCCCCCCGAGGTTGTTGAGGGACGCGGCCGTCGCCAAGCAGTTCGGCCTGCTCAGAACATCGGCGCCTTCAGCTCAAGCTCCTCATCGGTGGTGCGGTGCTCGATGAACTGCGGCACCCACACGGAATGACCCGGTTCCCAGATGAGCCGGAATACGAGCTGCACCTCGTGCCCGTTGTTGAGCGTGGCGGGGATCATCACGTCCGCGATCGTGCAGTTGCCCGCGAGCAGGGTCGCTGCGTCCGGGTTGAACCGGAACGAACAAACGCCCATCGCCGAGCGGGTTTCACGGTTGTACTTTGCTGTCTTGAAGGGAGCCGCGGGAGAGTGCGCGCCGCTGATGACTTGAAGCTCTTCGATGCCGAAGGAGGCGTAGGCGAGCGGGTCGTTGAGCGGCCGCCAGCTTGCGAGAATGCGACCGGCGGTTTGTTCGTCCTCGCGAAACTTGAAAGCACCTCCCCACTGCCCCATCAACGCCATGTAATCGTCCGCCGAATCGCGAATGCGGGTTGCGAGCAGCGCGCCCACCCGCTCAGAGAGCTTTTCCCGTTGCGCGGCGGACAAGTCGCTCGCCCCGGACGCCTCATTGATCTGCGTCGCCACCAAGCCTGTCGCATGTTCGATGTCCGACACATCCGAAGCCGGGACCCAGCCTTCGTGCGTCCCGAGAAGTGCGGCAGTGACAATCGACGCCGTTCCAAGCAAACCCAGTGCGGCACGGAAGATCAGGTTCATGGCGATTTCTCCAGCTTTGAAGGGGTGATCAGCGAGGCCTATGGCCTGGAGTGATGCAATGTTTGAGACCGGGACCTGCGAGCATGTCGTTTCACTCGCAGGTCAGGACAATCCAGAGCTCTACTCCGCCGCCCGTTGTTTCACGGCAGCGCAACGTTCCTGCACACTCCGACGGTGAGTCGCAGCACTTCATCTACAACGAAATGATACACCTTTGACTTCCCGGACCGCTTGCTTACAGGGCTGCCCAGCAGCACTGTTCGCCCTGTTCACACTCGATGGTGGCGAAAAGCCGCATCCGTCGTTGATCGAACACGTGCTTTGCGTCGCAACCGGAGCGCCATCCAACCCGTCACACGGTCCTCCCGCAACTATCGACGGAACGCTCACGAATGCGACAGCCGCTGCAACTATTGCGATGCCCTGTTTCCCGGTCATGGGTCAAACTTTACCCCCCCCCCCCCCCCCCCCCCCCCCCCCCCCCCCCCCCCCCTCTCCCCGCCGCGCCCGCGCCGCGCCCCCCCGCGCCCCCCGCACGGCGCGCCCGCGGCGGCCTACTGGCCAC
>Ga0073934_10000534_pt1 | contig 107174 bp, 103 predicted proteins | sample LarsenN4metaG_FD_76834 | JGI IMG/M metagenome (GOLD analysis project Ga0073934, IMG submission 76834) | Hot spring sediment bacterial and archeal communities from British Columbia, Canada, to study Microbial Dark Matter (Phase II) - Larsen... ...
GCGTCTTTCGCGTCGGCGTCGATCTCTCCAGATTGTGGTGGCGTTTGGTTGTCAAGAAAGAAGTAAAAAAGGAAAAACTCGGTCATGATCGAGTTCGAGAAGTCGTATCGCGATAGGAACGTCATGGTCACCGGCGGCTTGGGCTTCATCGGCTCGACCCTGGCGATTCGTTTATCCGAATTGGGGGCGCGCGTCATCGTGGTGGATTCGCTCATCGACGATTACGGCGGCAATCTGTTTAATTTGCACGGCTGCGAAGATCGCATTCGGATCAACATCGCCGACGTGCGCACCACCTCGACGATGAATTATCTCGTGCGCGGCCAGCATTACATTTTCAATCTCGCCGGCCAGGTGAGCCATCTCGACAGCATGGAAGATCCGTACACCGACCTCGAAATCAACTGCCGCAGCCAGTTGTCGATTCTCGAAGCGTGCCGGCAATTCAATCCAGAGGTGAAAATCGTGTTCGCGGCGACACGCCAGCAGTACGGCAAGCCGCAATACCTGCCGGTTGACGAGCGCCACCTGATGATGCCGGCCGACGTGAACGGCATCAATAAAATTGCCGGCGAAATGTATCATTTGTTGTATAATAATGTCTATGGCATTCGCGCCTGTTCGTTGCGTTTGACCAACACTTACGGCCCGCGCATGTTGGTGAAGCATAACCGCCAGGGCTTCGTCGGTGTGTTCATTCGCCAGGCGATGAACGGAGAAGAAATTAGAATTTTCGGCGACGGCAAGCAGCGGCGCGATTTCAATTACGTCGATGACGTGGTTGACGCCTTTTTGTTGGTTGGCGCCGATGAGCGCGCCAACGGCGAAGCCTTCAATCTCGGCGGCGCCGAAGTTTTCAATCACCTTGATTTCGTCAAAACCTTGATCGAGGTTGCCGGCAGCGGTTCGTACCATCTTGTGCCGTTCCCGGAAAATAAAAAGAAAATCGACATCGGTGATTATTACGGCAATTATGAAAAATTTCGCGCTCTCACCGGCTGGGAGCCGAAAGTCCGTTTGCGTGAAGGTTTGGAAAAAACCGTCGCGTATTTTCGGCAGCACAAAAAGCATTATTGGCCTAACGAAGAAAAGTCGCAAATAAAGAAATGAAAATCCCGTTTCTCGATCTCTCCCGCCAATATTTACCGATGAAAAACGAAATCGATGCGGCGATAGCGCGCGTCTTTCATCGCGCCTGGTTTATTTTGGGCGAAGAAGGCGAGGCTTTCGAGCGCGAGTTTGCGAATTATCTCGGCGCCAGGCACGGCGTCGGCGTCGGCTCCGGCACTGAGGCCTTGCATTTGGCCTTGCTCGCCTGCGGCGTCGAACCGGGCGACGAAGTCATCACGGTTCCCAATACCGCGGTGCCGACGATCTCGGCAATTTCGTTCGCGAACGCCGTGCCAAGGCTGGTTGACATCGATCCGAATACTTTCACGATGGATGTGCGGCAGGTCGAGGCCGCGATCACGCCGCGCACCAAAGTTTTGCTGCCGGTGCATCTGTACGGGCAAACCGCCGATATGAGGCCGCTGCTCGAAATTGCCCGCAAACATAATTTGCGCGTGGTCGAAGATGCCTGTCAGGCCCATGGCGCCACCTATGGCGCGCAAAGAGCCGGAACTCTTGGCGACGCCGGCTGCTTCAGTTTTTATCCGAGCAAAAATCTCGGCGCCTACGGCGACGGCGGCTTCGTTTGCGCCAACGATCCGGAAATTGACAAGCGCTTGCGCTTGCTGCGCAATTACGGCCAGACCAAACGTTACTATCACGCGACCAAAGGTTTCAATAGTCGCCTGGACGAATTGCAAGCTGCGGTGTTGCGCGCCAAGCTCGCTTATCTTGACAAATGGAATGCGAGCCGCCGCGAGTTGGCGAAGCGATTTGATGCCTTGTTGCAAGAGTTGCCGATAACGCTGCCTAAAACCGCGGCGTGGGGCAATCATGTCTTTCATTTGTATGTTATCCGCACGCCGCACCGTGATCAGCTTTGCTCGTTTTTGGCGGAGCGCGGCATTCAGACGATCATTCACTATCCGGTGCCGGTGCATTTGCAGGAAGCCTATCGCGATTTGAACATTCCGGCAGGGGCATTGCCGGAAGCCGAAAAAGCGGCGCGCGAAATTGTCTCGCTGCCGTTTTATCCGGAACTGCGAGACGATGAAATCGAATTGCTGGTTGCGACGATACGCGAGTTTTATCAGAAACAAATTTAATTCGAGAACAAAATAAAAATTGTAAATTGAAAAATTTCAGTTTAAAATTTTAATGAGCGTGTTACCGCGACAGGAAGAGGTTTCCAACCAGGTGGAAGGCATGGATGAATTGCGCAAGCGATTGGTGATTGTGCCGGCGTTTAATGAGGAAAAAAATATCGGGCGGGTGGTGGATGACATTTTAAACGCGGGCCTGGGACTGGACGTCGTGGTGATTGACGATGGCTCGCACGATCGCACCAGTGAAATCGCGCAGGCTCACGGCGCGCGCGTCATTATGCTGCCGTTCAATCTTGGCATCGGCGGCGCCGTGCAAACCGGCCTCAAATTCGCTTTTCGCCAGGGCTACGACGTGGCCATTCAAATTGACGGCGACGGACAGCACGTGCCTTCGGAAATTCCACTTTTGCTGGCGCCATTGCAGCGTCGAGAAGCGGATGTGGCTATCGGGTCCCGTTATCTTGGCTCACGCCACTATCGCACCCCGTTGCTGCGACGCGCCGGCATGATGATTTTCACCATGGTGAATTCCATTTTGATCGGCCAGCGCATAACCGACAACACCTCCGGATTTCGCGCTTTTAATCGCCGCGCCATTGAATTTCTCCGTATGATCTATCCCAGCGATTATCCGGAGCCGGAGGCGGTGGTGATGCTCGGCCGCAACGGCTTTCGCTTGAAAGAACTGGCCGTCGAGATGCGTCCGCGGGCCTCGGGCGAGTCGTCCATCAACTCGCTGCGCGCCGCTTACTACATGGTGAAAGTTCTGCTCGCCATCATTATGGATGTGTTTAAATCCTATCCCAAGGTCGGGGTCAGTGTGGAATAAGCGTTCTTTGACAAACGTTTTTGTAACGCATGTTCAACTGCGTAATCATGACAAGTCTCGAGGCCGCCGTCTCAAATCGCTAACTTGCATCGACAAGGTGATTTAGAGCGCTTGAGTTTGCTGGCTCATCCTTTGCTATAAGCGATTTTTATGCCAATCATGGCCGGATGAGTCAATTATGCCATTCGATAAGTTTTTTGCATTTTTAATCTTTAAGGAGAACGTTATGCGAAGGAATGCGATCTGGATGTTGATGGTGTTGGCGCTCGCGCAAAGCCTTACGGCCGTAGGCAGTTGGGCGCAGTTTGCCGGCGCCACATTTGAAGAACGAAAGCGCGCTTATATTGATGATCAAGGTGAAAGATGGTCGCGTTGGTTTCCACACTCGATGCGGCAGCCGCTGTGGGCGTGGCTCGAGCGGCCAAACGAAAGCAATCGCAGTCGAATCAGCGAGGAAATCGGCTATTTGGCCTCGGAAAATTGCAATGATGCCTTGCAGAATTGGGAAAATTGCTGGTGGACCGGCGACCATCCCACGACCATCGTCGCGAGCCGGATTTTGCTTCAATATTATTACAGCAAAAAAGTCATCAGCGACGCCGATGCGCAGAAACTAAAAACCCGATTGCGCGGCGTGGCGACAAGCCCCGGCTTGTGGTGCGGCGTGGCGAATTATCAGTTGCGTTATTTGGTGACGGCGTACTTGTATACGACGCGCGTGGAGAATCTGGGACAAGTAACCTATCCCAACCCTGATCCGGAATATCGCTGCCCGCCGCCGTTTACGCATGACGGCCGCCGTTATGAAGGCGGCAAATCGTACGATGCCAGAACTCTTTACGCGGATTATTTGCATTTTACCATCGATGAAGTGTTGCGGAAAGGCACCGAAGAGGATCTGGCGCCGGCGGAATACTACGCGGCGCAAGTGCATGCCTTCGCGCTGCTTTATGATTTCAGCCCGGACCCGGCTTTGAAAAACAAAGCCAAAATGCTTCTGGATTGGCTGATGTTCAATTACGCGGTCGGATTCAGCGCCAATCACCTCGCCGGCGGCCATGGCCGCCACTATCGCGCCTATGAGTGCAGCAGCCAGGATTCGTTTCCGTTTTCGATCTTTTACAACATCGCGCCGGAGGCGATCGATCACATCACGCGCAAGATCATCCTTACCGAGTTCTATGTGACGAGCTATCGCCATCCGCAAATGCTGGTGGATATCGTCGAAGCAGCCAACAGCCCGAACAGCGCCGAAGGTGACGATTACTACCGCATTATTCGCGGCCACGTGCCGACATTGGGAGGGAAGAATTGGTATTCGGCATTACCGCAAGCCATGCGTTATGACTACGTCACCAAAAACTATAATCTCGGCGGCACGAATTTCGGCACCGGGTGGGAATTGAATATCAGCATGCAAGGCGGCCCAGTCAACGGCCCATTCAAAATTTTCATCAATGATCAAACCTTGCCCGGAGATATCTGTAGTTGGTCGACGCCGGGAAATGATGCGTTCGTCTTGGGCAACAATGGTTATCAGCACCGCAATGCGTTGTTCATCGACGGCAATGGCACGCTTTACCAATGGCTGGGGCGCAGCGCCTGGGATGAACAAAGCAGCGAATCGGGCTGGCAATTTTTCCGCAAAGGCAAGGTCGCCGTGGCCATCATGATACGAAGCTCGAGTGCGTTGGAAGTTTGCACGATTGGCGTCGATTATTCGAGCTATGACGATTTCAAGTCGGCCATCAAAACCCGCGCCGCGCTGGCCGGTGATCATTTCAAAACCAGCAAGGGCGTGAGGATTTACAAAGGCTACGTCGATTATGGCCCTGATTTCACGAAACTGCCGTTTGACCGCCTGGAAGTTTGGGAAGGCCACGTTGGGCGCAATGACGAAAATAAAATCGTGGATTGGAATAGCAACGTTATGACGGTTTCACGCTATGGGAAAAAAAACGTCTACGATTTCAACAATTGGGTCTACAATGAGGACGGAACATACGTTCCGCCTGATTCGCCGCCCGCGCCGCCGAACGGTTTTCGAATCACGCAATGAAATGCAAAATTAAGGTAGAATGAGCTTTCGCATTCAAATCTTCGCCGTCTTCGGGAGCCTGGCCATCACCGCATTTGTCTTCGAGCTGATTCGCAAGAGAAAAATGCTGGAGAAGTACTCGCTCCTGTGGTTTAGCGCCGCTGTGGTGTTGATTGTGTTGTCGTTGTGGCGCGGCCTGCTGGAAAAGACCGCCGGTTTCCTGGGCGTTTATTATGCGCCGTCGGCCTTGTTCATCATTGCCGCCTTCTTCGCTATGGCCATGTTCTTGCACTTCACCGTCGTGGTCTCCCGGCTCACGGAGCAAAACAAAACCCTCGCCCAGGAGGTTGGGTTGATGCGGGAAGAATTGCAAACGATGCGTCAAGGCGCAGGCACGGTGCCATGAATGGCTCGACGGCGATCGCCAAACTGGAAGCCTGGCCGCGCGGCGTCTTGCTTGGCCTCATTTTCGGCCTCGGGCTGGCCGCGCGCGTGTTGCTGATTTTGATCATGCCGCAGCTTGGCGATCCCTCCGGCATGGACGCGCAGAATTATCTGCAACTGGCCAGGAATTTGGCGGAGTCCGGCAGCTTTTCCATGTGGAGCAAACCCTCCGCCTACGTTGCGCCGGGCTACCCGTTTTTCCTGGCGGCGCTGTTCAAAATCGGCGGTGAAAATTTATTGGCGGTGAAACTCATTCAAGCCGTTCTCGGCGCCTCAACGGCGGTATTGGTTTATTTTTTCGCGTTGCGCTTCAGCTCATACCAGCCGTCCGGCCGTCCGGCCGTGGCCTTGTTGGCGGCGCTGATCATGGCCTTGCATCCCGAGCTGGTTGGAATTGCCGCCTTTATTTATACGGAAATTATTTTTATCTTTTTATTAACGCTAACGTTGCTATGCTTCGCCCGCGCCGTGGCATCGGGAAAATGGAGTCATTTCGTCCAAGCCGGCTTGCTCTTTGGCTTGACGACGCTCTGCCGCAGCACGATACTTTATTTTCCGCTCTTTGCACTAGGCGCCGTGATGCTGGCGGCCCGGCGCCGGCTGCGCCCGTCGGGGTTGTGGCTGCGACGGTGGGCTTTTTTTATTTTAGGTATGATGCTGATGATGGCGCCGTGGAGCGCAAGAAACTATTACCATTTCCGCATCTTCTTGCCGGTCGCCACGGGTTCCGGCGACGTATTTTGGACCGGCAATTACCTCGAATTTGACGGTGAGTATCGCTATCAGGAAACGCAAGCCAAGCTGCGCGAAACGGCCGGCGACGTTGATTTGATCGCACGCGATAGAATTTTGATGCAAGACGCTTGGAAAAAAATTTGGGCGGACCCGGCGCCGCACGCCTGGCTCTTCATCCGCAAAATTTTTCGTTACTGGCTGCACGTTTATGAAGATATTCCGCATGGCGCGGCGCGGCAGCCTAATTGGCTGGTGTTCGGCGGCTTGGCGGCGACACATTATGCGCTCTTGTTGCTCGCTGGCGTTGGATTGTACCGCTGCAACCGGCGGGAACAACTGGTCAAATTATCTTTGCTGTTTGTTGGTTATTACACGCTGATTCACGCCGCCACGCTTGCCGTCGCGCGCTACCGCATGCCCCTGCTGCCGCTGCTCAGCATCGCCGCCGCGGCGGGCCTCGTTTGGCTGTTGGAAAAACGTTCGCGAAAAGAAAGTTCCATCATGTTTGAGCGCTCTGAGCCGAGCCGGACTGAACTTGATCTTCCGAAGGAACGAAGATGAGCTCCAAGCTGATCTTTTTTGCCGTCGCCGGGTTGGGCAGCGCCATCGCCGCTTTGACGAGCCGCAATCCGGTTCGCACGCTGATGATGCTGATGGCGTTTTTCTATATTTTCCCGGTCGGTTGGATTTTTTATCAGTACACCGGCCTGTTGCTCGTCGATCTGCCGTTGATGGGCGTCCTGGCCTTCGCCCTGATAACCGGCCAACGCGTGCGGTTTTTTTTCAAAGAACTCACCCCTTCCGTCCTGCTTTGGGTGTTGTGGATGGGAGTGACGACGGCCCGGTCGCTCGAGCCTGGCTGGGGTCTGGCTGAAATCAGCAAATGGGTGCGGGGTTATCTGATCTTTGTTTGCGTGGCCAATTTCATCAAGACCGAAAAAGACCTGCGGACGTTTTTATTTTGCATTCTCGCCGGTTTCGCGGTTGAGGTTTATGTCGGCCTGCATCAATGGCGAATTGGCCCCGCTGGTTTGGGATTTCTTGGCGAGCGCGAGTGGCGGCCGGAATGGTGGCGCGCCTACGGCACATTCTACGTGCCGAGCTACTTCGGCAACTATTTGATCATGATTTTGCCGATTCTGATGCGCCTGCTGATTTTTTACAAGCCGCCCAAAAGATCGGAGACCCATGTCTATGCTTTTTTGACCGGAGCCGGCCTGCTGACGCTTTACGCAACCCTGGCGCGCGGCCCATGGTTAAGTTTCGTTGTCGTCGTCATCTTGATGCTGCTTTTCACCTTCTTCAAAAGCAAGCTGCGCCCCAAGGTCAAATGGCCCATCGCCGTCGGATTGATTTGCGTCCTGGCCTTCGCGGTGAAATATGTCGAGAAAATCGAATTGCAATTCGGCGAACAACGCAAAACCGCCGCCATGACCAGGGTTTATCTCGGCCAGGTGGCGCTGCGACTGATCCAGGACAACCTGCTTTTTGGCACCGGCACGGGCAATTATGAATTGCTTTCCGCCAACTACGTCGTGCCCATTCCGGAATACCCAACGTCGTTGCTTTCCGAGCGGGTTCATAACAGTTACTTGCTGGCGCTGGCTGAAAATGGCCTGCCGGGCGGCTTGGCGTTTGTTTTTGTGCTGATCCAGTTTCTGATTATTTGCGGCAAGCTGTTTCGCTCCAACAATAAATTTGTTTTGAATTTGGCGGTCGGCGGTTTCATGGCAATTTCCGCATTGTCGATTTCGTTTGTCGCCAGCCCGGATATTATCTACGATCAAACCGTCATGATGATGTTTCTGATCCCGGGCGCCGTCTTCGCCGGCGAATTGATGGAACGCCGCCATTGCGCCGCCGTGCAGCACGCGCTGCTGCGCAAACGACAGGAAGCCATCATGGCGAAACAGGCGGCGGACAAGACCATGAGTGCAGCGCCCTCGGCCAATGGCCGAAGCGTTTCGCCTCGCCCCATGCCGGGCTTGTCGAACACGAACTATTCATAATGATCAAACAATCCGGGCGATTCGGCAAATCCGGATACAGGTTTTTTTGCATACGGGTGGCGGAGAAGAATGTGAAAATCTTGATGGTCGACAAATATTTTTTCATCAAAGGCGGCGCCGAACGCTATTTCTTCGAGCTGAAAAGCATCTTGGAGCGTCACGGCCATCAAGTCGCGCCGTTTTCGATGCAGCATCCGAACAATTTTCCCAGCGAATGGGCCGATCATTTTGTCAGCAACATCGAGTTCAACGGCCACAGCGCCTTGCAGAAACTGGCGCAGGCGCCGAAAATCATCAGCCGCGTCTTGTATTCGCCGGAAGCCAAAGCCGCCATCACGAAACTCATCGAGCGTTTCAAGCCGGACGTGGCGCATGTGCACATGATCGACCATCAACTATCGCCCTCGATCTTGCACGCGCTCGAGCGGCACGGCATTCCCGTCGTGCAAACCTGCCATCAATACAAACTGGTTTGCCCCAGCTATCGGTTGCTGGTGATGCGGGAAAATCGCTTGTGTGAAAAATGTGTGACCGGCCATTTTTATCACGCCGTGCTCGAGCGCTGCCACAAAGATTCGGCCGCCGCCAGCGCGTTGATCGCGTTCGAATCCTATTTGCACAAGTGGATGAACGTCTACGACCTCATCCGCTTGTTTCACGTTCCCAGCCGCTTTCTCGGCAGCAAGCTGCGCGAAAGCGGCATCAGCGCAGAGCGCATTTGGCATCAATTTTACACCATCAAGCTCGAGGACTACCCGTTCTCCGATATTTTTGAAGATTACTTTGTTTACTACGGCCGTTTGTCGGAGGAGAAGGGCATTCTGACGCTGCTGCGGGCGATGCAAAACGTCTCGCGTTCCAAGCTCATCATCATCGGCGAAGGTCCGCAGCGCGCCGAGCTGGAAAATTTTTCGGCTGCGCATAAATTATCCAACGTGGTTTTTGTCGGATCGAAATCCGGCCAGGAATTGACGCGCCTGGTCTCGCGCGCCAAATTTGTCGTCGTGCCGAGTGAATGGTACGACAACTCGCCGTTGGTGATTTATGAATCGTTCTCGATGGGCCGTCCGGTGATTGCCACCACCTTGGGCGGCATGCCGGAGCTGATCGACGACGGCGTCAACGGCCGTTTGTTCGCGCCGAAAGACGCCGATGGCCTCAGCCGCCTCATCAACGACATGTTGAATGCCGGCGAAAGTCATCTGCGCGCGATGGGTCGAGCCGCCCGCGCCACCGCCGAGCGCGAGTTTGATCCGGAAGTGCATTATCAAAAAATTTATGAGGTCTATAAAAATTTGGCTAATTAGTTCTCCGTGTTGAAAAAGATCTTGGAATTTTCACGCTGCCTCGAAGAGGCTAAAGTCAAATCGGCATTTTATCAACGCCGTGAGGGTATGAGTACCGCAACAAAAAAAATAAAATCGTTCCTGCTCAACAGCAGCCTGGCGCTGATCGTGCTTCTGGCGGGTTTGCTCATCCTGGAATTGCTGCTGCGGCGCTATCATTTTTGGGGCGCGAGAGTTTCCTGGTCGGAGCCGGACGCGGAGATAGCCTATCGCTACACGCCCGGCGCCGAGTATTGGTTTGGACGCGAAAACGATCATCCGATTTCAGGGCGAATCAACAACTTTGGCTGGCGCGACCGCGATTGGACCCTAGCCAAAGCGCCGAACACGTTTCGCGTCGCGGTCTTGGGCGACAGTTTTGTCGAAGCGTTTCAGGTCGAACAGGAGCGCACTTTTTTGCGTCTCGCCGAAACCGCGCTGAATCGCGAAACGCCGCAGCGCTTCGAGCTGATGAATTTTGGCCGCTCCGGCTTTACGACTACAGAAGAGTTCTTGATTCTTGAGCGGGATGTTGTTAAATTCTCTCCTGACCTGGTCGTTCTATTTTTCTTTCCGGAAAACGACCTCAGAGATGTCTGTCGGGAATTCGATCCCAACCCGATGCGGCCGTTTTTTGAGATGTCGCCCGATGGTGAGCTGGCGCCGGATTTCTCGTTCGTTCACTCGAAGGATTTTAAGGCCAGAAATGCGATCAACGGTCTCAAGCAGCATTCGGCTTTATTTTCACTCGTGATCGAGCGCGTCAATCTGCTGCAACAAGACCTGGCGCATCAAAAGCAGGTTGCCGCGGCCCAATCGGCCGCGCCGCCCTCGGCGCCGGCCGCAAAGCGCCTCGGCGGCGCGCTCAGCCTGGCGACGGCCAATCCCGATTCGAGTTATCAAAAAGCCTTCGCGCTCAATCAAGCGATTCTCAAAAAAATCGGCGCGACATGCCGGCAAATGCCGGCGAAATTCTTGTTGGTGTGCATCAATCTCGCGGCGTATCATCCCGAACGCGAAAACGAATTGCGCGCCATCGATCCGACGTTCAACCAGTATTTTTTTGATGACGCCCTGGCCGCGTTCGCCCGGCAAAACGACATTGATTTTATCGGCTTGCAAAAATTTTTCGTGGAAGAATATCAAAAAACCGGCCGGAGTCTGCAATGGACGCATTGGAATTACGAAGGCCATGAATTGGTGGCGCGCGTGCTGGCCAATCACCTTCAAAAGTATAAAGCAAACTTTTTGTCAAGTGCGAGTTTATGAACATACTCGGTATCTCCGCTTTTTATCACGACAGCGCGGCGTGCTTGGTGCGCGACGGCGAGATCGTTGCCGCCGCCCAGGAAGAGCGCTTTACCCGCAAGAAGCACGATTTCAATTTTCCGTTCAACGCCATCCGCTACTGCTTGCAGGAAGGGCAGATCGACGCTTCGAGGCTGGACTACGTCGCCTTTTATGACAAGCCCTTTATCAAATTTGAACGCCTGTTGATCACGTATTTGGCTTACGCGCCACGCGGGCTGAAATCTTTTATCATGGCCATGCCGCTGTGGTTGAAGAGCAAGCTCTGGATGAAAGAATACATCAAAAACGAGCTTGAGTTCGACGGCAAAATCATTTTTCCGGAGCATCACGAGTCGCACGCCGCCTCGGCTTTTTATCCGTCGCCGTTTCAAGAAGCGGCCTTTCTCACCATCGACGGCGTCGGCGAGTGGTGCACTTCCAGCTACGGCCTCGGCCGCGACAATCAAATCGAGCTGCTCGCCGAGCTGAAATTTCCGCATTCGCTGGGCTTGTTGTATTCAGCCTTTACCTACTTCACCGGCTTCAAAGTCAATTCCGGCGAATACAAAGTGATGGGACTCGCGCCGTATGGCGAGCCAAAATATGTCGATGTCATCATGAACGAGCTGATCGATCTCAAAGAAGATGGCTCGTTCAAAATGAACATGAAATATTTCGATTACTGCGCCGGCTTGACCATGACCAACGCGCGCTTTGCCCAACTCTTTGGCGGCCCGCCGCGCCGGCCGGAATCGAAATTGACCCAGCGCGAGATGGATCTGGCGCGCTCGGTTCAAGAAGTTACGGAAGAGATCATGCTGCGCATGGCGCGTCACGTTCACAAAGAAACGAAGATGAAGTATCTCGTGCTCGCCGGCGGCGTGGCGCTCAATTGCGTCGGCAATGGCCGCATTCTCCGCGAAGGGCCGTTTGAAGATATTTGGATTCAACCCGCGGCTGGCGATGCCGGCGGCGCACTCGGCGCGGCGTTGTACACCTGGTATCGTTATCTCGGCAACAAACGTGAGGTGCGCCAGGATCGTCGCGATTTTCAACACGGTTCTTATCTCGGGCCGGCGTTCAGCAATGCCGAAATTGAAGCGTTTTTGCAATCCCAAAACATTCCCTACAAAAAACTCGCCGACGCCGAGATTGCTGCGACCATCGCCAATTTGATCGCGCAGGAGAATGTCATCGGCTGGTTTCAAGGCCGCATGGAATTTGGCCCGCGCGCGTTGGGCAGCCGCAGCATCATCGGCGATGCCCGTTCGCCGAACATGCAATCGGTGATGAATTTGAAAATCAAATTCCGCGAGAGTTTCCGCCCGTTTGCCCCCTCGGTTCTCGCCGAAAATGTTGCGGATTATTTCCAGCTCGACCGCGAAAGTCCGTACATGCTTTTAGTCGCGCCGGTTTTGGAGAAATGGCGCACCGGCCACCTCGAGAACGGCGCCTGGGGCATCGACAAATTGAAAATCGTGCGCTCGACGGTTCCCGCGATCACGCACGTCGATCACTCGGCGCGCATTCAAACCGTGCACCAGGATGATCATCCGCTTTATCACGCGATGATCAAGGCGTTTCGCGAGCAGACCGGCTGCCCGGTGATCATTAACACCTCGTTCAACGTCCGCGGTGAGCCGATCGTCTGCGCGCCGGAGCAGGCGTACACCTGCTTCATGCGCACGAACATGGATTATTTGATCATGGGCAATTATCTGCTCGACAAAAAAGAGCAGAAAGCGCTGGAAAACGATGTCGATTGGCAAAAGGAGTTTGAGCTGGATTAACTGGTCTCTGGTTGCTGGTTTCTGGTTGCTGGCGTTCGAGATTCAAGCAACCAGAAACGAGCGACCAGCAACAAGCAACTGGTGATTTATGATACGTGACGAAATCAAATCAATCAAAACGACAACACCCGAAGTCCGAAAATTCGGTTTGACCATCGGCGTCTTTCTGCTGTTGATCGCCGGTTTTCTCTTCTGGAAGCAAAAGCCGGACTTTCCATATTTTGCATACGTTGGCGGCGGCTTGGCGCTGCTCGGATTGATCGCGCCGATTTTCTTAAAACCGATTTACAAAATCTGGATGTCGTTTGCCGTGGTCATGGGATTCATCATGACTCGCGTCATTCTGACGATTGTTTATTTCGGTTTGTTTACGCCGATGGCGCTGGCGGCCAAGCTTTTTGGCAAGGATCTGCTCAATAAGCGCTGGGATAAAAACGCCGCCACCTATTGGGAGAAACGCCCGGCGACGACGTTTGACCCGAAATCCGCGGAGAATATGTTTTAGCGCGTAAAATCTGCGCCCGGCTGTACGCACCGGGCGGCCTTGTCCAGTAAATATTTAAATTGAGCAATTCTTTTAAAAGCGCACAAAAGTTTTATTTGCACGAACCAATAGCCTTTATCAGACGAGTGGAGTCAACATGGCTGTCTTATCCATCACCCAAGGTCACGATACCGGAGCGGTCATCGTCAAAGAGGGGCGCATGCTCGCCGCCATCAGCGAAGAGCGATTGTCACGGGTTAAAATGGACACGCAATTTCCGGCGCGCTCCATCCAGGCCGTGCTCGAGGTTGCGGGTTTGAAGCAGGAAGCGATCAAACACGTGGTCATTCCCGAGTTGCGCAAAGGCGAAGACATTCTCAAAAACATTTTCCCGAAATATCCTCAAAGCGTTTTTGCCGGCGTCAACGGCGAAGCCACGCTGGGCGATCGCGCCCGGCAGTTGGTGATGTCGGGCGCCTTGCTGTGGAAAACCTATCCGCGCATGGCGATTCTCTATCGCCAATATGAAAAACAACTGCGCGAGATGTTTCCGCAGGCGCAGTTGCATCGCGTCGAGCATCACGTCACGCACGCAGCCTCGGCCTACTACACCAGCGGTTTCAAGAAGGCGCTGGTGATCACCGCGGACGCCTGGGGCGATTTCGTTTCGACGATGGTCTGCCTCGGTGAGGGCAAAAAACTGACGCCGGTGCATCGTTCCTATTATCCGAACTCGCTCGGTCATTATTACCAAAGCTTGACCAACTGGCTGGGATTTCGCGGCGGCCGGCACGAAGGCAAGATTCTCGGCCTCGCCGCGTTTGGCGACCCGAAATCACCGGTTTATGACCGCATCAAAGGTCTGTTAAGCTGTGACGGCCTGGAAGTTCATGCGCCGAACATGATGGGCAAGCTCTGGCACAAGAAATTTCCCTTCGGCCAAAACTGTTTGATGCGCGAGCTGATCGCCAATCACAAACGCGAAGATATTGCCGCCGCGTTTCAGCGCCGCTTCGAAGAAGTCGTGACGCAGTTGGTGCGCAATGCCCTGGAGCGTTATCAAGTGGAAAACGTGTGTTTGGCCGGCGGCATTTTTGCGAATGTGAAATTGAATCAGCGGGTGTTTGAAGTGCCGGGCGTGAGCCGCGTTTTCATTTTTCCGAACATGGGCGACGGCGGCGTGTGCGCCGGCGGCGCGTTGTATTATGACATCAATCAAAACGGTTCGACCGGCAGCGATTTGCCGCACGCTTATCTCGGCCCGGCGTACTCCGAGAAGGAAATGGAAGCGGCGTTGCGACGGCGCGGCATCGAGTTTGAATATCACCAGGATATTTCGACCAAAGTCGCCGGGCTGTTGACCAAAGGCAAAGTGGTGGCGCGCTGCGACGGCGCGATGGAATACGGCCCGCGCGCGCTGGGCAATCGCAGCATCATGTATCCGGCCACCGAACCGGCCGTGAACAAATGGCTCAATGACCGCCTCAAGCGCACTGAGTTTATGCCGTTTGCGCCGGTGACGCTGGCGGAAGAGGCGCATCGCTGCTACAAGAATTTGCGCGGCGCGGAATATCCGGCCAAATTCATGACCATCACGTTTGATTGCACGGATTTCATGCGCTCGGTTTCGCCGGCGGCGGTGCACGTCGACAACACGGCGCGGCCGCAATTGATCGACGAGCAAACCAACCCGGGCTATTATCGCATCGTCAAAGAATATTTCAAGCGCACCGGCATTCCGAGCGTGATCAACACCAGCTTCAACATGCACGAAGAGCCGATTGTCTGCACGCCGGACGACGCCATTCGCGCCTTTCAGCTCGGGCATCTGGATTATCTCGCGCTTGGGCCGTTTTTGGTCAAGGGGCACGGGCAGGAGTAAATTGCCAATTCTCAATTAACAATTATCAATTGCCAATTGTTAATTGAGAATCGTCAATTGATAATTTTTTGAGTCATATTGTGGTCATCACCTATTTCAACTACCTCTGGGACATCGACGGCATCTCGGCCGGCTCGGCGATCAAGGCCAAGGAATTCATCGCAGCGCTCAACCGCGCCGGGCACACGGCGCATTTGGAATGGCGCTCGCCGCAGCCGAACGCGCAGCCGACGCTCTCTGACAAAATTCGCGCCGGTTTGAAGCCTAAGCTGCAGCGTTATTTGCACGAGCCGAAGCGGCTGGCTCGCAACCTGCCGCATCTGTGGCAGGAATATTTCATTCTCAAACGGCAAAAACCCGATGTTCTGTTCAATCGCCTGGAGTTGTACTATTTCTCCGGATTGTGGCTGTCGCGCTGGCTCAATCTGCCGTTGGTCGTGGAAGCCGATTGCCCGCCGGCTTACGAACACGTGACGTTTTATGGCAAACATTACCTGCATCTCGGCCCTTTGCCCACTCGCATCGAGCTTGCCAATCTCCGCGCGGCCGACGCCGTCATCGTCATTTCCAACGTGTTGAAAAAATATTATGCCGAGGCCGGCATTCCAGCCGAGAAGATGCACGTTATCGCCAATGCCGCTGATCCGCAAAAATTTCGCCCGGCGCCGAAGGATCGCGAGCTGGCCGAAAAATACGGACTCGCGAACAAAATTGTCGTCGGCTGGATCGGCTCACTGGTCGGCTGGAGCGGCATCGAGAGCTTGACGGATGCAGCACGCCACATTTTGCAAACGCGTCCGAATGTTTGTTTGATGATGGTCGGCGGCGGCAAGAATCAGGAATTTTTTCGCGAGCAGCTTCAAACCGGCAATCACGCGGATCGAGTGATTTTGCCCGGCACCGTGCCGCACAGCGACGTGCCGCGTTATCTCTCGTGCATGGACGTCGTGTTGGCGCCGTATCCCAAACTCGATTTTTGGTACGCCTCGTCGATGAAAATTTTTGAATACATGTCCGCCGGCAAAACCGTACTGGCGACGGGCGTCGGCCAGGTGGGGGAAATCATTGAAGACGGCGTCAACGGCTTTCTCTTCGATCCCGATAAAAACGGCGAGTTGCGGCAAAAAATCGTGACGTTGGTCGATTCGCCCGAAGCCCGGCAGCGCGTCGGCGCGCAAGCCCGGCGCGACATCGAGCAAAAATGGAATTGGGACAACAACGCCAAGATGATGATCGAGATTTTTGATGACGTTCTCCAACGCCGGCGGCATTCCAAGAAATTTGCAAAATGAGTTTGAATCATTTTATTATAATCCGGACGAGCCGAACCCCCAAAATTACTCGCTCACGGAATTGGAACAGCTCACAGAAATAAAATCATAAAAAAGTTTTGCTTCCGTGAGAGTTCCATTTCCGCGAGCTATTTTGCTTTCAAGTTTCACCAGAATTTGCATGAAAGCTGGCCCAAAATCAATTAACGAGATCATCTCGTCGCCCAATTTTGCCCTTTTCCTCATCGTGCTTGGCGGTTTTGCCTTGCGACTCTGGGGCGTGACTTACGGCCTGCCGCTGTTGCTGCATCCCGATGAGCCGACTTTTGTTCGCATGGCGATGCACTTCGGAACCGGCGACTGGAATCCGCATTGGTTCGGCAATCCCGGCAATGTCTTCATGTACTTTCTCTTTTTTTGTTACGGCCTCATCTATGTTGCCGGGCGTGTGCTGGGCGTCTTTTCCGATGTGGCGGCTTTCGTGGAGTATTATCGGTTTCACCCGAGCATTTTTTACCTGACCGGCCGCGTGACCGAAGTGATTCTGGGAACCGCGTCGATCTATCTCGTGTACAAAATCGCGGCGCGCGTAAAAAACAGCGCCGCCGGACTCATCGCCGCGCTCTTTCTCGCGACCTCGCCGTTGCACGTCGAGCACTCGAAATACGTTCGCATCGATATCATGTCGACGTTCTTTGTGCTTCTGGCCGTTCTTTATTGTTTGCGCTTGCTGGAGAGCAAGAAACGCCGACATTATCTCGCGGCTGGCGCCTGCGCCGGTTTGGCTTTGGCCGCAAAATATCCGGCCGGCGCGGTGATCGCCACGGTGTTCTTCGCATTTTTGCTGGCCAAATTCGAGGCCTTTTCCAATCGCGCAGAAGAACAAGCTGGCCCTCTGCGCCGGATGATTGTTTTTCTCCGCTCTTTTCTTTTTGATCGCCAGGTGATACTGGGAAGTTTGAGTATTTTCGCCGCCTTCGCCGTCACCACGCCATATTTTTTTTTAGATTTTAAAAAGGCTTTTCATGATTTGGTTTATGAAGTGAGCACGCCTCATGCCGGCGCCGTGAAACAATCGATGCTCGCCGGCCTCTGGTGGTATATCGCCGGCCCGATGCGTGAAGCGGGCATGAATGCGCTGATCGAAATCTGCGCGCTGGGAGGAATCGTCTGGCTGCTCTTTGAAAAAAATAAAAAAGCCTGGATTCCGCTCTCTTTTTTTGCAATTTATTTTTTCATTGCCGGCTTGGCGGCGGCGCAATTTTCCCGCTGGATCATTCCCTTGCTGCCATTTTTGGCCATTTTTGCCGGCGTTTTCGTGGCCCAGTTTTTTGCCTTGATCGCGCGCCGGATACCCCGACAACGATTGATCCAAGCAGCCTGTGTGGCCGCAAGCGTGTCGTTGGTTTTTCCGCAAATTTTGCAAAGCGCCGAAAACAGCTATCGGTTAACCCGTCCGGACACCCGGCAGTTGTGCAAAATCTGGACGGAGCAAAATCTGCCGCCGCAAAGCCGCATCGCCCAGGAGCATTACACCTACGTGCCAACGCCTGAAACCACGTATCTGCTCGGCGACACGCACGTCAACGGATTTTATATTTTGCAAAAAATTACTCTGGCCGACACCACGTTCGACTATTATCAGCAAAACGGCTTTGATTACATCATGATCAGCACCCGCGGTTACGATCGCTTCATTCAGATTCCAAAATACCGGCGGTTTTACGACGAGCTTTTTCAACGCGGGAAATTGGTGAAAGCGTTTATTCCGGATGAAAAGGAAATCATCGGCCCCGGCATTCACGTTTTTAAAATTTCAGCCGAAACTTCAAATGGCGCCGTCGCTTCGAGTCCGCATGCCGCGCCGTAGCTGTCAGTTACAAGTGAAATCTTTGCACAAAAAGCAAAAACTTTTCCGTCGAGAAACGCCGAAGACACGGAGATTCGCCGAAAAAATTTTCGGCGAATCTCGGTGGTTTCGGCGAAATTCGGCGGATAAACTTTTTTCTATCTCGTTGCGGCTCGCCCGTGTTGAGTAACGCCAGTAATCGCATGAACGAGAATCAAGATTCCCGCCGCTTGCGGGTCCTGCAAGTTGTCGATGGTTTCCGCATGGGCGGCGCCGAAAAAAAACTGTTGGAATTGGTCGCCAAGCTCGACCGGCGCAAATTCGAGGTGTTAGTCGCCAACGTCGGGCCTGCCGGGCCGTTGGAGAAAGCATTTGGCGAGCTGGGTGTTGAAATTTTTCATTTCCCGCGGCGCTTCGGGTTCGACCCGCTGCCGCTTTGGCGGCTCTTCCGTTTGATGCGGCAGCGCCGGATTGACATCGTGCAGACGACGCTGTTGTGGGCCGATCTCATCGGCCCGTTGGCGGCGAAATGCGCCGGCGTGCCGGTTGTCGTCTCGTGGGAAACGGTTTCCCACGAGGGCGATCCTTTTCACAACAATTTTCAGCGCCGCGTTGGTTACGAATGGACGATGCAATACGTCGACGTGATCATTCCGGTTTCCGAAGCGATCAAGCGATCTTTGATGCGCCGGCGCGGGATTCCGGAGCACAAGATTCGCGTCATTCATTACGGCGTTGATTTGAAAAAATTTCATCCGAACGGCCACGACCAGGCGCTGGCCAAACGCCTGGAATTTGGCGCGACTGACGATACCGTGTTGATCGGAATCCTCGCGCGGCTGGAGCCGCCGAAGGGGCATCGCTTCTTTGTCGAAGCGTTTTCCGAAGTTGTCAAACGATTTCCACGGGCGCGCGCGATTTTCGCCGGCGACGGCTCGCTGCGCGCTGAGCTGGAAACGAGCATTCGTCAAGCCGGCCTCGGCAAAAGCATCAGGTTTTTGGGGACGCGGAACGATGTGACCGAACTGCTGAATGCCATCGACCTTTTTGTGTTGCCTTCGATTTCCGAGGGCCTGCCCAACGTTTTGCTCGAGGCGATGGCCTGCCAAAAACCGGTGATTGCCACCGACATCGGCGGGATTCCCGAAGTGGTGCGCGACGGTGAAAACGGTTATCTGGTTCCGCCGGGCGATAGCGTTGCCCTGCAAGCCGCGCTTCTGAAATCCTTTGCGGAACCGGAAAAATGGGCGAGTCTGGCGCAGCGCGGCCGCGCCACGGTCGAAAGCGAGTTTTCGCTCGAGCATCAAGTGGCGAGCTTTGAAGCGATTTTTATGGAGCTTCATGCCGCGAAAACGCGGAACAAGGCTTTTTAATTAACCGCTAATCAACGCCAATAAACGCTACTATTTTCCATTCGCGTTAATTCGCGCTCATTCGCGGTTGCCCGCGTTGGGTTATAAAATTTATGCTTCGACAAACGACATGAGCACGCTGCGCCGGTTATTTCGCAATACCTCGGTTTTGATCATCGCCAACGCGATCCAGCCAGTGTTGTCGTTTTACCTCGTCGTTCAAATCAGCCGGATTTTGAATGTGGACGGCTTCGGCGCCTATTCCACGATTTTCAATTATCAAGCGATCTTTCAAATCTTTGCCGCGTTCGGCTTGAAAAATCTGCTGACCCGCAACGTGGCGCAGCAGCCGGGCGAAATTTGGCGTTCTCTGTGGCACGGCAGCCTGGTGGTTTTGCCGATCTCGATTTTGAGCCTCGGCGCTTTGATCGCGTTGACGGCGGCGCTGGATTACGGCGCGTTGGTGTTCTGGGCGACGGTCATCGTCAGTCTGTCGCTGCTCGCCGCCGGCCTCATCGATGTGTGCGAAGGCGTTTTAGCCGGCATCGAGCGCCTGCATATCGTCGGCTACAGCGCGGTTCTGGAAAATATTTTCCGCGTCGGCTTGAGTTTGATCGCGCTGGCCCGCGGCCAAGGTCTGCTCGCGCTGGTTTGGATTTTTGTCGCGAGCCGGTTTATCAAAGCGGTTTTTTATTTCTGGTACATCCATCGTCACGTCGCGCCGTTTTCGGCCCGCAATGTGCGCAACGATTGGGCTTTTGCGCACCAGCTTTTGCTTCAAGCCCGCGTCTTTGCGCTGACGATGATGTGTGTGACGATCTACTGGAAAGTCGACATTTCGATTCTTTCCAAAGTCGGCGGCCTCGACGACGTCGGCGTGTACAGCGCGGCTTATCGCTTTCTCATGCTGGCGCTGGTGGTGGTGGACAGTTTCGTCAACTCGCTGTTTCCCATCATCTCGAATTATTTTTACGCCAGCACCTCCGGCAGCCGGGCAGGCGAGCAATTTGAATTGGCGTGCAAAAAAGGCCTTCAGCTTTTGCTGGTGCTCACGCTGCCGCTGGCTTTGACGCTGTCGCTGCTGGCCGATCAAATTATTTTGTTGATTTACGGCGCCAAATACGCCGGCGCGATTTCGGTTTTGCGCATTTTGATCTGGGTGGTGGTGCCGTATGCCGCTTCGCAAATTTTTGCTTATGCTTTGGTGGCCAGCAACAATCAACGTTACGATTTGCTGGTCAACGCGGTGAGCATGGCCGCCAATATTGTGTTGAATTGGTTCCTGATCGACCGTTACGGTTACATGGGCGCGGCGGCGGCCGCCGTGATCTCGATTCAAATTTACGTCGCCTTGCAACTGCCTTTTGTCTTTCCGAAGGTGCTCAAATTTGACGGCAAGAAATTGTGGCTCGGCGCGATCAAGGTTTTAGTTGCCGCCGGCTTTATGGCCGGGTTTATTTTGGCCTTTTGTCAAGTCAAGATTTGGTTTTTGTTGCCATTGTCAGGTTTAATTTATATACTATGTTTGCTGGTGGTCCGCGCCTTTTCCCGGCAAGATTTAATGTTGGCCATGCGCGTTTTGAAATAAAGCTGCGCCTCATACGAGCCGTCTGGCCGTTGGGGGCAAATGTTACTGGCCGGTCACCTGCACTATTCGTCTTCTCAAACGTTTAGATACTTTTAGTGACCGGCAATTGACCTATTGGCATTGCTGGCATAATGATTGCTAAAATTAAGTGGCGCTGTTCGTTTGCTTTACTGGGCAGATACAAAAAGGGTAGAGGCTGCAAAAGTGTATCGCTTTGCATGACCTGGTTCATCATGATACTAAGGAGTGTCTCAATAATGAAACAAAAATTTGTTGTGGTCAAAAGTTTAGGTGGGAGCTGCCTAGGTGTTTTGATTTTGGGAGCGTTGATCATCGCTGCCGCCATCCTGTCGAGAGAATTGCCGGTTTACGCCGATAAAAAAACACCGCGGCGTGTCAACGGCCTGCCGAACCATCGCTATCCCCGCATCGGCAGTTTTCAATGGCCGGGGGCGGTGCCGGATTGGTACGCCCGCTTTGATTTGTTGGATACGGGCACGAGTGGCTTTGAGCAAGGCGGCAATTTTGCGCGCTCCATCAAAGCGATCAATCCCAATGTGATCATTCTGCCGTCGCGCGATTGGAACGCCGGCCCCGGCGGCTATGACGGTTCGGAGGTTCCGCCCGAGTGGATCGCCCGCCATTCCGACGGCAGTTTCGTCAATTTGTATTTTGAAACGGACTACTATATGGATATGACCGATTTCTGCCCCCGCGCCACCAGCGGCCGGTGGGCCGGAAAGCGCTACAATGAGATCGTTGCCGATTGGCATCTGAGTTTCGTTGATCTCACGGTCATTGACGGCGTGGCGACGGACGGTGTGTGGAATTTTCCCTATAGCGCGCAAGGCAACATCGATTTGGATCGCAACGGCGTCAACGATTTCAAGGAACACGGCGAAGATTGGATTTCCGGCCAGATTACCAACGGCCTCAACAAAATTCTCGCCGATCTGCGCAAAGCCATGGGGCCAGACAAAGCGATTCTCGTCAATAGCGGCGGCATGCACACCTGGGGCTGGGATTATACCAATGGCTTGCTCAAAGAGCATTCGGCCATTTTTTACTCGCTCGGCGATGTCAATTACAACATGGACACCTATCATGAGTTCATGAACAGGGCGCCGCAGCCGCATGTGACGTTGATCGATGGCGAAACCGGACATGGCGTACCGGGCCACGAACCGGTGCCGCGCAACAACTTCCGCCACATGCGATTTTGGCTGGGGTTCACCTTGATGGGCGACGGCTATTTGTCTTTCTCCGTCAACGAAGAACACATGTACACGGTGTGGTATGACGAATTTGAGATCGACCTCGGTTATCCAACCATCTCGGCGCAGAAAATTCGCGAAGGCGCGGATGGCGCCGGCGGCATGTGGGTGCGCTTTTTTGACGAAGGCGCGGTGATTTTTAATGCCACCGGCGTGCCGCAACAGGTTTCGGATGGCGATTTGGCGAGAATCCCGGGGTATGCCGGGCCTTATTATCATTTTCGCGGCGGCCAGGATCCGAAGGTTAATAACGGCGCCCGCTTCACCAGCGAAACCATCGGCAGCGAGATCACCCGGCTCAGCGGCGGCACCGAAGCGGTTACCGGCGAATCCGTGATCTTGTTGAAGTCGCCCAAGGAAATTGTTTCCGACATTATCGTGGACAACTGGCATCACGGCACCTCGCCGGCCAGCGGTGAGGCCGAGTTGAAGGGCCGTTGGATCAACCTGCCGCATTCCGGCGATCAGAGCGGCGGCGACTATTACACGCTGCGCAACCGCTACTTTGCCGATTATTTTGATCCGGGCAACCTTTATGGCTACGCCATGGTCAACCAAGGCGACGGCTTGGATTACGCCGTTTATCGTCCGACCGTCGGCCTGGCCGGCAACTACGAGATTTTCGAGTGGCACGGCTATTTGGGCCATTCGCCGGGCGATGTCCGCGAAGCCACGAATGTGAAGTATAAAATTAGATATAGCGGCGGCGAAAAAACCGTCGTGGTCGATCAGTCGCAGAATTCCGGCCGCTGGAACTCGCTCGGTATTTATTACATGAGCACCGGCCAAAACGCGCAAGTTTCTTTTGACAACAACACCGACGGCCCGATCACGGCCGATGCGATCAAATTCGTTTTTCGCGGCAGCGATCCGAACCGCGACCGCACCCCGCCGCAACCGCCGAAAGGCGTGCGCGTGACGCAGTAGAGGCTAAGATTAAGATATTGAACCCAAAGAACCTCTACAAACAGAGCAAGTTTTTGGGACATAAAATTAAAAGCACACAAAACAAGTAATGTTGTGAGATTTTACTTTTGTGTCCAATTTCTTTCTTGTCGGCTGTGCTTGTAAGGTTTGAGGCGAAGCTTCGCTGAAATTTCACGGACGAACCATAATTCACTTAGACCAGGGAAATCGCTCGCGAAAAGCCGGGCGTAGGCGCTTGTACCTTACTCCTGTCAACAAGGCGATGCCTGTAAGGAGTTTTTTTATGGCACACGTTGTCACCCCGCCCGCAGAACGCCCGGCTGTGAGCGTCAACGAGCCAACGGCGGTAAAGCCGGCCAGTCGCCATTATCTCATCGCATTACTCGCCGCGGCATTGGTGGTTCGTCTGGCCGTTTTGGGCCTGGGCGCAAAACAGGGAGTCTATTACCCGGACGAGGTCGAATATCTCGAACTCGCCCAAAACCTGGCTGCCCACAATGAGTTTTCGTACAAAGGGCAATTAACTTCTTTTCGGCCGCCGGGATTTGCGTTTATTCTCTCGCTAACCTTCCGACTTTTTGGCGAGGCCTCGCCGGTTCCCGCGCGCCTGGTGCACATTTTATTCAGCCTGGCAACGGTGGGGGTAATTTATCGTCTCGGAAAGGACGGCTGGGGTGAGCGTGTCGGACTGATGGCTGCCGCCATTTTTGCTTTTTATCCGACTCTGATCGGTTACACGAATATCTTATTGACTGAGACGAGCTGCATTTTTTTTGTCGCGCTGTTTTGCTGGGCGCTGCTGCGTTGCTTGCAGCAGCCTCACTGGGGTTGGGCGGCAACCGCCGGCGCCGCCCTGGGGATTGGCGCGTTGATTCGCGATACGCTTTTTTATGCCGGTCCGGTCGTGATAATTTTTTTAGCCGCGTATGCCTGGCGAGCACGCCGCCTTCATTTCAAATATGCGGCGATCTTCGCCGCCGGCTTTCTCTTGACGATTTTGCCGTGGTGCGTCCGCAATTCGTTGCTGAACGGCCGGCCGACGCTGATCTCTTCGGTGGGCGGCGTCACCTTTTACATTTGCAACAATGAAAAAGCGCCCTTGATTCGCTCCTCCAGCCTGTTCTTTGAGAAACCGATTGGCCGGGAAGAGCATTATTATTATGAAACCTTGTTGCCGGAGCTTGACGGCTTGAGCGAAACCGAAAAGCATGAAACGGCCACACGCAAGGCCTTTGAGTACATTTTGGCCAACCCCGGAGCGACGTTCATTCGCATGCTCGGCCGCTTGGTTGATTTTTGGGGGCAAGAGCGCCTGGTCATCAACCATGTTTTGTCCGGTTACTATGGCGACGTTTCGCCTGCCGTGCTTGTGATGATCATCGCCGCGGTGTTTGGGGGATACAGCTTGACGATTTTCGGCGCATGTTTTAATTGTTTTTTTGCCAAATGGCGCGCACTTGAGGTGTTCGGCTTGTTGTTTATTGCGTATTACACGATGATGCATTTACTGGTCTTTGCGCATCCGCGCTATCACATGCCGCTGCTGCCGATCATCGTGGTCATGGCGGCTCGCGCTTTCGCCGCCTGCGCCGAGATCATGCAAAAATGGAAAACATGGCAATTTGCGGGCGCGGCCACTCTGGCAGCGGGCTTTGTCATCATTTGGCTCATCGGCCTGTTTATCTTTGATGCCGAATATGTCAAGATGCTCGTGCAACGTTTATAGATCGTTGTGCCTTGACCCTGCTGGCGGAAGATTGGCTGGTCTTTTTTTTAAAAACCACAAGAAATTTTTGCCGGAGCATTACGCGTGACGCCTCAAAATGTCAAAACCGATCTCGGCGAGTTGCAAAAAAAGCTCGTCAAGCAAATCAAAATACTCGAGATCGAAAGAAATCTCGCCGGCCGCCGCGGTTTTTGGAAAGGCCTGCTCGCCGGGTTCGCCGGCGTGATCCTGCTCTTCGGCTTGTTGGGTTTTCTCGCCTTGAAAAATCCGGCGGCCACCCTCGAGTTCGTCGCCGAGAATTTTCTCATGGATTACATGGAAAGTATTTTTGCCGGCTTTCCCGACGCTTACATGACCAACAACCACGACCGGGTCATTCAAGCGCTCGACGATTTCACCAACGCCATGCAGTACAATCAAGTCAGCCGCGATGATTTCCGCAACATCTCCCGGCAAATTTTTACCATGCTGCAGGATCAGCGCATCACCTATCAGGAAATGGATGCCTTGTTGCAAAGCCTGGAGCATGCCGCCAAGGCGACCGAATAAAATTCATTTTGAGCGAGGACAATTTTGGAGAGTTCAAAAATACTTCAAATCTTAGCCATATTTTTTTTCGGCCTGTCAGTGGGAGGTTTTGGCGCGGTCACAGTCGTGCGCGAGGCCATTCCGTTGAAAGATCACGCCTGGATGATCGCCGTTACCCTCGCTTGCACCATCCCGATTTTGGCCGGCTTGATTGCGTGGTATCTGCGCGTGGTCAAAACCTGCCGCCAGTTGCTCGGCCCTAAAGGCGGCGAAATGATTAATTCAATCTTGACGTTTCAACTGATCAGCAACGCCCTGCTGATTATGATCCTGATGAGCATCTTTTTTGCCGCCATCGTATGACAACTCGCGCTTGGCGTTTTGAAAACTTGAATCATCAATGAGCCTGCATTCACTCAGAAAAGAGATTCACCCGTTTATCCGTTATTGCGTGATCGGCACCCTGGTCACGCTCATCGATCTCCTAGCGGTTTATGTTTTGCGCGAGTTCGCTCACACCCGGCTGCTGTGGGCCGTTTTCTGGGCTTTTGTTTTGGCCAACACCGTCAGTTTCTTTTTAAACAAATACTGGACTTTCAAAAATTACGGGGTGAACCTCGTCCGGCAATACACCAAATTCCTGATCGTCTCGGTCATTGGTTTGGCCTTGACGATTTTTCTGATGTGGCTGCTGGCCGAGCAGCTCCGCCTGTTCAGCGCCTGGACGCCGCGATACTATCTCATCTGCAAGGGCATCACCTCCGGCATCGTGATGCTGTGGAATTTTCTCAACAACAAACTGTGGACGTTCAGCCAGGAAGTGCGGCTGTCGCCGAGCTTCAATTTCACCGCCGCTTATCCCTGCTATCTGTCGGTGATCATTCCGTCATATAACGAACAGGGCCGCATCGTCCCGACGTTGCGAGCCGTTAAAGAGTATTTGCTGAGCCGCAATCTCAGCCACGAGATTCTGGTCGTCGACGACGGCAGCCGTGATTGCACCAGCGAGGTCAGCCGGGCGTTTTTTGACGAGTGGAATCACGGCCGGGTTTTGCGCAACCCGACGAATTACGGAAAAGGCTTCGCGGTGAAAACCGGCATTCAAAACGCCGCCGGCGAATATATTTTGTTTACCGACGCCGACAACTCGACGCCCATCGAAGAATTTGACAAATTTCTGCCGCTGCTTTCGCCCCGGCGCATTCTCATCGGCTCGCGCTACGTCGAGCCGACTCTGGTCGAGCGCCGCCAGCCGTGGTATCGCATTTTGATTTCCCGCGCCGCCAATTTGATCATTCGTCTGTTCGTGGTCGAAGACGTCAAAGACACCCAATGCGGCTTCAAAGCTTTTCATCACGAAATCGGCGAGGTGCTGTCGCGGCTGCAGCGCGTCAATCGCTTTGCCTTCGACATCGAATTTCTGAGCCTGGCCCAGCTTGCCGGCATTGAAATCAAGGAAATTCCCGTGCGCTGGCTCAATTCGACCGGCAGCCGCATTCGCCCGATCCGCGACACACTGCGCACTTTCGGCGATTTGATTTTGATCAAGATTTATATTTGGAGCCGCGCCTATGCCCGCTCCGTTAAAATGGTGAATCGCTGGAACAAATTGTCGCGCGCGCTGCCGGCCAATGAAAATGCCGAAGCGGTAACAACGTGACGCAACATTTATGTTGCATAACGATTTTTGTTGCAAAAGTCGCCGGTTATTTGCAAAATTCATTTATGTCGCCATCGTTTGACAACCCCGACGGGCGCAGCCCGCGCCGGCGTATTCCGGTTCTGCTCTATCATCGAATCGACATGGAAGCGGAGGCGCCGGCCCGTGCATTTTGCGTGTCGCCGCAGCATTTCGCCGAGCAAATGCAATGGCTGGCCGATCACGGTTTCGCCACCATTCACCTCGGCCACATGCTGGACTATTACCGTCACAGCGCGTCGGTGCCGGCCAAGCCGATTGTGATCACCTTTGACGACGGCTTTTTTTGCAACTACAGCCGGGCTTTTCCGATTTTGCGCCGGCACGGATTTTCCGCCACGGTTTTTCTCGCGTGCAATCTGCTGCGCCACAGTTCCACCAGGCCGGTCGAAGGCCGGAACAGCTACATGGCGTGGCCGGAAATTTTAACCATGCAGGAAGCCGGCTGGGAATTTCATTCCCACGGTCTCGATCATCGGCGCATGACCGAGCTGACGCGTGACGAGCTGATCGCCGAAGTCAGCGTCTCGCGCCAGCGCTTGACCGCCCGCTTGAGCCGGCCGGTGGAATTTTTCTGCTATCCGTTCGGGCAATTCAATCTCAACGTGCAAAAGTTCGTGCGCGCCGCCGGTTATCGCGGCGCCTGCGGCGGGCCGTCCTTCGATAACCATGGCCCGCTCGATGACTACGCCATTGGCCGCTCCGAAATTCTCTGGGGCGATTCGCTGCGGCAATTTGTTTTCAAGATCGAGCACGGACTCGGATATTATTATTACGCCAAAAAACAGCTCGGCAAAATCAAACACCGGTTATTGCCGGCATGAACAAACGATTTATACCCTCAGATCAGTAAAGGAGAAGCTGCATGAACGTGTTGATTACCGGCGGCGCCGGTTTCGTTGGCTCTCATCTCGCCGAAGCGCTGCTGCAACGAGGACAGCATGTCACCATCATCGACGACCTGTCGACCGGTCGGATGGAAAACATCGCCCACCTGCGCGCGCTGCCGCATTTTCGGTTTGCGATTGAAACCATCATGAACGAAGCGGTCATGGATCGCCTGGTGAGCGAATGTGACGTGATTTATCATCTGGCCTCGGCGGTGGGCGTCGAGCTGATCGTCAACCGGCCGGTGGAAGTCATCGAGCGCTGCATTTTGGGCAGCGAAGTCGTGCTCAAAATCGCCAACCGCTACAAGAAAAAAGTGCTCATCACCTCGACCTCGGAAGTCTACGGCAAAAGCAGCAAAGTGCCGTTCAGCGAAGACGACGACCGCATTCTCGGCCCGACCACGAAAAGCCGCTGGAGTTACTCGTGCTCCAAAGCCATCGACGAGTTTTTGGCGCTGGCGTATTACAAAGAGAAACAACTGCCGGTGGTTTTGGTCCGGCTGTTCAACACCGTCGGCCCGCGCCAAACCGGCCAGTACGGCATGGTCGTGCCGCGCTTCGTGCAAGCCGCGATGCACAACCAGCCGATTCGCGTCTACGGCGACGGCACGCAATCGCGCTGCTTCGGTTACGTCGGCGACGTCGTCGGCGCGATGAGTGCGTTGATGAACCACCCCGGCGCGGTCGGGCAAATTTTCAACATCGGCAGCAGCGAGGAAATCACCATCATGGATTTGGCCAAGCGCGTCAAAGCCCTGACCAACAGCAAATCGGAGATTGTGAAAATTCCGTATGAGCAGGCCTACGAGCAGGGCTTCGAAGACATGGCGCGCCGCGTGCCCGATCTCACCAAGATCAAAAAGCTCATCGGCTTCGCGCCGAAAATCAAGCTCGACGACATCATCCTCCGCGTGCGCGATTACTTCGCCGAGCAGCAGAGCAACGGCAAATTAGCCGACACCACTGCCCTGTTGGAAGAGCTGGTGCACGACGCGGTCACGGTTTAAGCGAGCTGAGAATGAATTCTCAGGCTCAAAAACGCAAGCCGCCCGAAGGCGGCTGTCAGCCATGCGGTGACGAGCCGCCTTCAGGTGGCTTTCAACTTTGAGCCTGCGATTTCAATCGCAGGCGGCGGTGCAAAATTCAGAAAATAAAAAACGCTGGGACTGGTTAAAATCAGCCCAGCGTTTTTTTATTCGGTTTTCGCTTCGTAAGCTACGCTAACCAAAAATTTACTTTTCTGGCGTGATCCCTATGGAATGCAAAACCTTCATAACGAGCACTCACCTTCGCGAAGCCATCACGAACTCATTGCGCAAGCGGTTCGTTTATCTAAAATTTTCATTACAGTTTTTGGCTCTTTTTCCAAGATATTAAGCAGAACCAATGCTGCTCCCTTCGGTTCTCGATCACCACGTTCCCAGTGCCGCAATGTGCCAAGTCCAATACCAAAAGTAGCGGAAAATTGAATTTGAGTCATTCCTACATTTTTTCGCACCCGCTTCACATCAACTTGAGATGGTTTATAAACTCTCGCTTTAACGTTTTTTCCCTCTGCAAACGCAATTGCGTCTTTAAGGCTTTTTTCTATTCTCTTGAAAGCTGCGCTCATTGCTTTGCTCCGTATGTAGGTATATGCAAATATCCCTTCTTAGTTCCGTCATAGTGCTTTGGGTTTATGCGACATGACCCTGTCACATAAGACAATAGAACGAAATTTTTGTCAAGTCCATCGCGAGTTGCAGAATCCCAGTGCGTGACGCTAATGTAACACCCGCCGGGTACAGAAGCAAGCTGAATTTTTGCTATTTGAGAAAAATAAAACCGCAATAGTGAAAAAAACCTTTAAAATCGGGGAATTCATGATTATATTGAGCCATCCACGTAAAGAAATTTTTATTAAGAACGAGGCGATGAAAATGAAAAATGGCATGGCTTTCTTTATGATTGTTCTTTTCGGGGCCTTGGCTTGCTCGAAACCGGAGAAATTCCAACCCAAAATCTTGGTGAGTCCGAAGGGGCTTGTTCATAATTTTTGGGTGACGGTCAAAGCCGGCGCGGATTCGGCGGGGAAGGAATTGGGCGCGCAGGTGATTTGGAAAGGCCCGGCGCAGGAGACGGACATCGCCGGGCAAATCGCGATCATCGAAGATTACATCAACAAAAAGGTGGAGGCGATCGTGCTGGCGGCCTGTGACACCAAGGCGCTGAATGCACTCATCGACCGCGCGATGGACAACGGCATTCCCGTCATCACCATCGATTCCGGCGTCGATTACGACCGGCCGCTTTCCTTCATTGCGACGGACAATATCAAAGCCGCGGAGCTGGCGGCGGATGAGTTGGCGCGTTTGATCGGCTACAAAGGCGAGGTGGCGCTCATGCCGCACGTGCCAGGCGCGGCGACGACGATCATGCGCGAGGAAGGATTCAAGAAAGGCCTGGCAAAATACTCTGACCTCAAGCTCGTGGCGGTGCAATACTCCAACAGCGATGTCGCGACCGCCATGAGTGTGATGGAAAATATTTTATCGGCCAACCCGCGTCTCGCAGGAATTTTTCCGACGAACGAAGCCGGCGTGTTGGGCACGGTGCAGGCGCTGACGGCGAGAGGAAAAATCGGGCAAATCAAAGTTGTCGGCTTCGACGCCGCCGATGACGAGATTGCGGCGCTGCGCCATGGCGCCGTGCAGGCGTTGATCGTGCAAGATCCCTTCAAAATGGGTTATCTCGGCGTCAAAGCCGCGCTCGAGGCGGTCGCGAAACGTCCGATTGAGAAACGCATCGATACGGGTGTCTACGTGATAACGAAAGAAAATATGGAAACACCGGCAATGCGGCGCGTGTTGTATCCGCTGAGTGAAAAGTTGTAATCACAGGATTTGCTCGAAGCTCTTACTCTACTCACACTCGTACTCGTACTCGCTTTTAAAAGTATAAACGGCGAGTAGGAGTAAGAGAAAGAGTAGGAGTGAGATTATTCATTGCTGGACGAGATGCGGATGGGTATCCACTCCCGACGGCAGCTCGCTGCGCACGAGATAATCCGCCAAGGCCGTTAGCGCATTGCCGACGGCTTCCAAAACTTGTTCTTCATCGCCGATCAAGCCGAGCGTCAAGGTTTTTTTCAGCTTGGTCTCCTTGCCGGCTTCGCCTTCGGCCCAGGCTTTCCAAATAATTTGGCCTTGCGGGGACAAAAGTATCGCGTGAAAATGCGGCATCAAATCTTTGTCGCCCCAAATATATTTGGCCTGCCCGCTGCTTGCCTGCGTCGAATAATTCTCGCCGTAAATCACGCCGTCCGCCCGCAGTTTTTTCGCGACGCGGCGAAGCTCGTCAATATGGTAGCCTTGCGGCAATTCTCGAATGCCCATGTCGAGAACCACCTGGCGCACCGAATCGTCCGGAATGATATAAAAGCGGCGAAAACCGGCGAGCTTTTCCTGGAAAATCTGCCGGATGGCAATGCGGCTTTGGTCGCGTTTGACTTCGCCGACAAAGCCGACGATGGCGACGCGCCGGGTCGCATTGATGCCGGCGCGATCATATTTGAAATTGTCCCGCCTCGCGGTTTTGTTCACAGCGCAGCCGGCCATGAGGGCGAACGCGATCAGCGCGCTTATTAAAATAACGAAATGTTTCATCGCTTTTCCTCCAATCCTGTTTTTGCAAAAAGTCATGACGAACGTACTTTATAATAACTCAACTTTCTGTTTTGGCATTTTAGCCGCGATTTTATTAGGTTTCCTTGCATTTTTTGAAATTTTGATATTGCAATCGACTCTCTGATTTGTTATATTGTGTTACATTAAAAACAGACATTAACAACTTAGAACATGCATGAAAATTGGTTTGGCATTGAGGCTTTGCCGCGTCAAATCGGCCTGAAATCGAAAAATCACCTTCAGAAATACTATCGGGTAAGTTCAGGCGGTTACCCGCCCAGACTCCCCTAAGAACCGTACATGACAGTTTCCCGTCATACGGCTCAAGCACTTCAAAGGCATCTCCCTTGCAGGGAAACACCCAGCAACTCCACGTCGAACTTAGGTCTATTCTTAAGCAGCAATCCTATTCGCAAATGAAAAAATGATTTCCCCGCAGCACAATCGCCCGAGAGAAATGATTCTCGGTCATACATTACTCATGTATTGAAATGCACGACTTCACGTCGCGCCGATACTTTTGATTTCACCGCGATATCCATTTTTTGATGCAACACGATAGTTTTGTTTGCAACGAACTTCTTTCGATCTCAAAATGTTAACACCGCTGTTGTCGACCGCGATGCCAAGGCCTACATCACTGTCAGACCCACCGGCGCGTTTGGCCCATACTAGCGCGCCATTGACATCATACTTTGCTACAAAGATGTCAACTGAACCCGCAGTGGTCAGGGTGGTTTCGTTGGCTTCGCCGGGGCCAAAGGTGGCCGATCCGCCGAAGATACCCGTGACATAGCTATTTCCCGAACCATCGCCCGCGATGCCAAAGCCTATATCAGAGAAAGAAGACCCGCCAGCGCGTTTGGCCCAGATCAAATCCTGCGCCTGGAGGGTTGTTGTACTCAGCAGCGCGAGCAACGTCAGAATGAGAATAGCCCCAATCAGGCCATGCTTTTGGGGGGAGGAAAGATTTGGATGATACATGTCAGCATTCCTTCATGGTTAAAGTGAGATTTCGGTTGCGAAGAAATGAAGCTCGAATTTATTTCAGCAACAGCAGCCGCTTCGTGACCCTATAATCACCGGCAACGATGCGATAGATATAAACTCCGGCGGCAACCGGAACGCCGCGTTCATTGCGGCCGTTCCAGCGCGCGGTGTAGCGGCCCGGCAGCATGGGTTCGTTCACCAACGTCCGCACCACTTCGCCGAGCATGTTGTAAATTCGCAGTTGGACTGTTGTTCCTGTCGCGACGTGAGCCGGTATGCCGAAGCGAATCATCGTTTCCGGATTGAACGGGTTCGGGTAATTTTGCGACAACTCATAATCAACCGGCGGTTGTTGCAGCACCAGGGCGCGATCCGCTTCGTGAATATCATCGATGATGAGAAGATCGGCACCGCTTCCAACCGGACCGGCTACTTCGATGCGGATGTCGTTGTCACCTGCCGGGCGCAAATACGGCTGCAAATCAATCGTCATCTCGCCTTCACGCGGCATGGAGTAAACACCCAGCGACTGCACGACACCGCCGCGGCGTTCGGCGTCCAAACTGAAGCGCTTGCCATTCAACTCCACGCGAATCTCCGACAAACCGCGGTTCGTCACGTGAAAGTAGCGATCAACGCTGCGGAACGTGAAGACGTACGGGCGGTTGGCGCGTTCGGCGCCAAGCTGCAGCATCACCGGATCGCAGATATGCGAGTTGCCGCAGACATCGGTGATTTTGATATCGAAACCGATGTACGTGTTAAAGTCGATGGCATCGAGGCGGAAATTCACCTTCTTGGCGCCGAGCGTAAACGGATCGACGGTGAGCTTGGCATTGTACAAAAATAGCGGCTCGATTTTGGCAATGCCGCTTTCATCATCCATGAAAACGCCGGTCACCGATTGATAACCATGCGAAAAGGCGCAAGTCGGCGCGGTTTTGTCGGAAACCAACCGAACCCGAACGGTGTCGCGGCAAACCACCGACTTGCCGCAACTATCAGTTACCGTGCAAGCTGCGATCACCGTATTCCAACCTGCATTCAATTTGACGCGCGCGGCGAACGTGTTGCCGGTCACCGTCGCCGGCACGCCGTTCACTTCGCAAGTTGTTATGAAAGGCGGAACACCGCCGATGATGGTGGTCGTGCCTTTCACGTCGAGACTATCCGTGCAGACGAGCGCACTGTCTTTTGGCGCCGTGATGGTGAGCGTGCAAGCGAGCGGAGTTAATTTGGCGAAAACCGTGATCGTATCCGCCGCGACACAGGTGCTCAAAGAATCTTTCACCGTGAGCGTGGCGATAATCGTGTTCGTGCCGTTGATAAGAGGAATTTTAACGCAATCGACCGGCACCGGAAACCCGTTGACCTCGAGCGTTTTAGTGGTCGGCCCTACCGTTCCGGAAATCGTCGTGGCGACGCAAACTACCACTGAATCGTCGCAAGTGACGGCGTTATCTTTGGGCGTCACAATTCCCACCGTGCAAACGAGAGGAGGAAAGGCGTTGATCACGGTGAGATTGAACTGCGTCGAATCCGACAGCGGCGGCGCGCCGTTATCAGTTGCAAAAATCTTGATATTCGGATAATTGCCGGCATCGTCTCGGCCCGGCGTCAAGCGCAGCGTGCCGGTTCCGTTGCCATTGTCAAGCAAGCTGGCAAAAGCAGGCACATTCCTGGCGCTCAAGGTAATTTTGTCGCCGTCCGGGTCCGTGGCTGAAAGCGGGATATTCAGCGTCGCACCTTCATTCATCGTTTGATTCGCAATCGCCGTCAAAACCGGCGGAGCGTTGCCGCGAACGGTGACTTTGCCGTCGGTGACTTTCAAAACGTTCAGCAGGCTCAGGAACGTCGAAGTAGTCATCTCGACAAAGTTGAGATCGAGAACGGAGCTTGAGCCGGCGGCGCCTACGACTCTGAAATTGACGATGAGGAGATTGAAATTTCCCGAGACGCCTCCGGCAACAAAATCGTTCCACTCGAGCTTGCCGGTTGCGACCTCGTTGGTGTTCAAATTGGGCGTGTCCCACGGCGCCGGCGCCGGCGTGGTGCCGAGAAATTGGATGACGGCAGGATTCCAATTTAGCGTCGCCTGATACGCCGCCAGCCTGTTGTTGGGCGCCTGCAAGGCGCTGACATTGGCGTTGATCGTTACGCTGATGGTTTCGTTGGTGCGCGGCGTCGCGTTGCTGGGAACGCTCGCCGCCGTGGCCGTATCCGCAGACGAATACATTTCAATCTGCGCCCGGCCGGTCGTTGCCGCAGCCAGCAACAGAAAAAGGCCGGCGCAAAAAAACCTGCGGGCGCAGTCCACTGAATGTTTGTACGCAATTGATCTCATGAGAGCCTCCTAACGATGGGGGTACGAAGCTGTAATGTCAAAGTCCTGTTTGCAAAAAGAGATCGACGCTTAGAGTGAAAAGGTGCAATACAAGCCAAACACGGAGTCGAGCAAAATATCATCGAGCGGAAAACGGAAAATCGCGCCGGGCACGGCTTTGCCGAAATCCAATTCGGCGCGGATGCTCACCTGATTGATGGAGTTCGTGCCAAATGAATTGCCGGAGGTCACCCAGGTTCGGGCGTTGTAAGCGCCGCCGAGATATAATTTCCCGACATCAAACCCGCCTTCACCGCCGTAAAGAACAAAAAGCTCGCCGTCGTTGGCGCGGCTTTTAAAAACGTCTTTCAAATAATCAAAACTGAGACTATCACGCTCGACGCGAATGGTGAATGAAGCGCCGCCGTAAGGCCGGAGACTGAATTTGCCGAGGTCGATCTTGGTTTTGATCATACCGTAGAACGGCAGAATATCCGGAATAAAGGCTTCTTGCCGGTCAATATCGGCGAGTGTGCCCATGAAACCGGCGAAACTGTCTTTCGCCAGCGGCAAACGTGCGCCGACATCAATCGTCAAATTCTCGTGGTCGAAGCGCAAGCCGAAGCCCGGGTTGCCGAGGGTCTCGTCTTTCGTCGGCACCGGATTGCCTTCAAGCTTGCCGAACGCAAACGGCAGTTGGCCGGTAAAATGAATCCGTTTATAGATCGGCAGCGACAAGGTGACGAACCAGGCTGTGGTCAGCGTTGAGGGCTCGCCGCCGCCAAACTCAAATTGCGGCCGCAGCACTTCGATGCTGAGCGATTGCGCCGGGGCAAAAGACGGCAGCAAACACAGAACGATGAGCACACTCACAAGGCGTTTCATAGCTGTTCTCCTGATCGTTACGTACCGTTATGATTTTGGAAAGCATCTTCCCTGAATTAACGCTTCTTTACATCGCGGCGTGAATCATCTGAAAAGGTTCTTGCCTATGAGTGTAATCATTTTGTCGAAAATGTCAAGTATTTTTTGCGAAGATTTATCGAAGAATTCAAAAGAGAATTTTGCGTTTTACAGCGTGCGTCAAGAATCACATAACAACAAGAGGTGGGATCAACATGATGTCTCTGAACACTTTTACAATACAAGCACTCATTGCAATTGCAGACCGTGAAAAATAAAAAGCCGGGGCGATATCTCTGTCGCCCCGGCAATCGGCCCTATCGCAGCATTGTCATTTTCCGGCTTTGCATGAATTTCTCGGTTCGCAGTTGATAAATGAACACGCCGTTTGAAACGAGCAGGTCATTCTCATCGCGGCCATCCCAACTCACCGCGTAGCGGCCGGCTGCTTGGCGTTGATTCACCAACGTCCGCACGTGCCTGCCCAAGATATCGAAAATCTCGATGCGCACTTCGGTCGCTGCCGCAAGATCATATTTGATCGTCGTCGAAGGATTGGCAGACGCCTGCAGGGGATTGGGAACGTTGGCATGCAGCGCAAAAGCCTCAGGCAATGACTCGTGTTGCCGCGATGCCACACTGACGACGACATTCGTTTGGCCGGTGACGCTCAGTTGAATCGGCTGCCCGGCCGGATCATTGGCCAACACATTTTGCAAAAGCAGGGTGATGACCTGACCACGCACGGCTTGACTCGATACACGCATTTTGATTCTCGCCACCATACCCGTGCCGTTCACCCCGCTTTGCGGGGCTTTGCGCGTGACGCCGATGCTGAGCTTGCCGGCGCTTTTATCAGTATTCGAGAAGAAGATGACGTCATTACCCATAAAACTTCCGGCTTCGCTGGTTTGCGGATCGACCAACGTGGTCGGTGAATAGAGCAACTCAAGTGAAACCCCAAACAGATTCGTGATTTGATCGACGAGAATTTCGACATCAAAATCCTGCCCAGGATTTGTGCTGCCGGTTATGTTCGTTCGGATCGTTGCAGCAGTTGTCTTGAGCAATTTGCTTGAACCATCTTCACTGTCGGTCATCGCGTTTGGCGCCGAGTGTGTCCGGCCAAAATTCAAACCGATTGGCAAGACATCGGCCTGATTGACGACACCGTCGCCATTGGCATCGGCATGCGTCGCAGCTTCCGGCGTCCACGGCGTAGCGACTTGTCCAACCCATGCCGTGGTGGCGTTGTCGCGTCTTGGTCCGGTGCGATTCCAATGCAACCCGAGCGGCAGGACATCGGCTTGATTTACGATCTTGTCGTTGTTCGTAGCCGCTGCCACTCACGCCGGCTTGACCTAATTTGCGGCTGATGCCGATGCTGACCTTACCGGCCGTTTCGTCAACATTGGCGATAAAGATGACGTCGCTGCCTAAAAATGAACCGGGCAGAACATTGCTGGTCGTTGGTGTCACCACGTCAACGAAAGCCGTATTGGTATAGTTCAATTCAAAACTGACGCCGAAAAGATTTTGCACGGCGTTGACAGATACGGCGACCTCAAATTCAGCGCCGATGAGCTGCGAAGCGGCCGCCTCGGGTCTGATCTCGCCGGGAGTTTGAGGCAGGATAATAAAAGTTTTCTCTGGCGCAAACGCCGAACCGATAAATGCGTTGTCAATCGCCTGCACGCTCCAATAATAGGTGCCGGGCGCGAGATTTTTAATCGTCCAACTGTTGCGATGGTTGGTGTTGCCCAGTTGCGCAATACGCCGATAGCCCGTCGTTGCATCGGCCATCGCCGCCATAATCTCGCTTCCGCCGGGTGTTTTGCCAAGACGCAAATTGTAAGTCAAGCCGTTAGCCGGCGTTTGCGCGTCGGTCGATTTGCGCCACGATAAAGTGGCCGTGTTGCCGCTCACTTGCGACGCGAGCTCGGTAGGCGCTTGCGGCGCCGTATTTACTGCCGTGGTCGTATTGCGATAAACGACGCCGATGAAACCCGGAGCGCCGGCATCTCCCGTCAAAATCAAATCCAAATCTTTATCGGCGTCATAATCGCCGCAGGCAATCGAGGAGACACCCGCGCTGAGCAACGGCATAAACGTATCGACAAAGCCGCCGGCAGCATTGCGATAAACTCTCGTGACGCCGCGAACGCCGGTTTCAAAAGTTTCAATCACGCCGGTCAAGAAAACATCCGGATCGCCGTCGTTATCGTAGTCGCCCCAAAGCGCCTTTCCATAAAGAAGCCCTTCCAGCGCCGCGCCAATATCCACAAATCTGCCGCTCTCGTTTCGATAGATTTTGGAGGTACGGTTTGTGCCGGTGCTGCCCGTTAACAAAATATCCAAGTCCCCATCATTATCATAGTCTCCCCACGTTGAGGCGTTTCCTACCGGGAGTTGCGCCGCCAATTCGACAAAGTTGCCGTTATCGTTTCGATAAATTTTGGTCCCGATTAAAATATCCAAGTCGCCATCATGATCATAATCACCCCATTCGGCTGCGCCATTGGCAAAGCCAGCCAAGCTGGCATTGATATCCTCGAATTGTCCGGCATTATTGCGATAAATCTTCGAGACGACGGAAAAAGTTTTCACGCCGGTCAGCAAAACATCCAGGTCGCCGTCGTTGTCATGGTCACCCCACGCGGTAGCCCCATTCGCCACTCTTTCCAAACCGGCGCTGGAAACAAAAAGCGCCGGCGGCACGGCCACACTGGCTTCGTTGGAGTAATCTGAAAAAATCGATCCGCTGTTGGCCCGAACGCGATAAAAGTACGTTTGGTTCAAACTTACAGTGATATCGAGATAATTCGCCAGCGAAGTCTGGGAAATCTCTCCCCAATTTCCGGCGGCGCCTGATTTGCGCTCGATCCGGAAATTTTGCTTGTTGTCGCTGTTGTCCTGCCAGGTCAATTTGACGCTGAGGTAATTTCGTTCCGTGGTGTGATTTTGGAGCGCCGCCGCCAAGTTGCTCGGGGCGTTGATGACGTCTTGCGCATAAATTGGCCACGCGCGAAGCATCCATGCGTAGAAAATCACCACAATTGCCCAAGGCCAGTTGGATTGAAATGATTTTGTTTTCATTTTTGTTGCTCATGTAAATGAGTAAGTGAAGTGAGTCCGGCTTGTGCGTGATGAAATTATAAAAAAATCAACCCGAAGCTGAGATGAACCGCCTGATCTTAAATGCGTCGAAGGGTAGGAATCTAAGATTACGATGAGCGGGCGCTATCGCGGAAGAAGTTGCAAGAAAAATATTACTACTTTTACTCAACTTTCTGTCTTCATGAGTTCACCTTTGAGATAGCGATCCAAAACGTAATCATAAACCCAGCTCAGCAATTCTGTGCATTTGCTGCGCGCACGGGCATGGGTAGTAAAATCGACAACCAAAATCTTTTCTCGCCGCTCACTGGTGAGTGGCATAATGTAATACAATATAACAAATCAGAGAGTCAATTGCAATGTCAGAATGTCAAAAAATGCAAGAAAACCTAATAAAATCGCGACTAAAATGCCAAAACAGGTTGAATTCAGTAGTGATTTCATCTATGATAAAAGTCGACTAATTTTTCATATTCGTTGTAACGCGCATTTTGATCAAGATAGCTCCAAATATTCCGATCGCCGATGCCGTAAAAAGAAATACTGCCAACCATCGCATTTTTATACGTGGAAGCCGGCTCGGGATTGGCTTCTGGTTTGTCTGGGCGTTCCTTGGGACGTCCGCTTTTCTTGCCAGGCTCGCGCATGAGCACATTCACGCCATCCATGCTGGCGACCACGACCTGGGTCTGTTGCGGCACCTCTTCCCCGTCGCGAATGGTGTGCTGGAGTTCGTCAAGATGCGCTTCGATCAATTCTCCATTCTCCTCGATCATATTGTTAATCGCGGTGGCGGAAGGATGAAACAAACTGCTTTTCTTCAACAAACTGGCCGCTTCTTTTGGCGTCAGATGTGCGGTAGCCAGCAGAACACATTCTTGAACCTGCGGCATGGCATATTCTCCCGTCTTATAGGATTCGAGAAATGTCCGGTAACCCACGAGCGCCGCACTGCAAATGGATTCCTGTAAACCTTGGCTCACTTGCGTTGCCAACTCCGGCGTGAGAGTAGCCATTGACAAATTTTCGAGTGCGTGACGCAATTTTTGTTTAAATTCTTCTGTCGCGGCCTGGATGATCTTATCTTCAAGCATGGTTCGTTTCCCTCTTCGTTGTGATGAGAACATGATAATAATTTGTAAAAGTCATAAAATATAAATAAATTACACATACGAAAGAAAGAAAAAATTCAAGGCCGCCTTGCCGAAAGAGTTGACTTAGCCGTTACGTAAATTCGAAATTACACCCGTTCTTATCATCACATTATAAATGATTTTCTGGGCCATTAGATTGTCCACAAAGTGACAAATTCCATGCAAAACATATCCTTACTTCATACGCATTCTGCCACTTCTCCCAAAATCGACATCCACACCCATATCCTGCCGGAGAATTGGCCTAATCTCAGCGAAAAATACGGCTACGGCGGCTTTGTTCATCTCGAGCACGATCCCGCAAGGCGGGACTGCGCGCGCATGATGATTGACGGAAAGTTGTTTCGTGAGATTCAAGCCAACTGCTGGGATCCCGAAATCAGAATCAAAGAATGCAATCATCATCGCGTCGATGTGCAGGTGCTCTCGACCGTTCCGGTGATGTTCAGTTATTGGGCCAAGCCGGCGGATGCGCTTGATTTGTCAAGATTCTTGGACGATCATATTGCCGGAGTTGTCGCAGCTTATCCGAAAAGATTTGTTGGCTTGGGCACCGTGCCAATGCAAGCGCCTGATCTCGCGATCAAAGAAATGGAAAGATGCGTCAAAAAATTGGGATTGGCCGGCATTGAAATCGGCACCAATGTGAATGGCCGCAATTTGAATGAGGAAGAATTTTTTCCAATCTTTCAAGCTGCCGAAGAATTGAGCGCGGCGGTTTTTGTGCATCCGTGGAATACGCTGGGGCAAGAACGAACGCAAAAATACTGGCTCTCGTGGCTCATCGGCATGCCGGCGGAAACTTCGCTGGCGATTTGCGCGATGATTTTCGGCGGTGTATTTGAGCGCTTGCCCAAACTGCGTGTGGCATTCGCCCACGGCGGCGGCGCGTTTCCCGCGACGATTGGCCGCATCGAGCAGGGCTTCAAAATGCGCCCCGATCTTTGCGCCGTCGATAACAACATGAATCCGCGCGAGTATCTTGGGAAATTTTATCTCGACTCGCTCGTACATGATCCGGTGATGCTGAAATATCTCATCGGCTTAGTCGGAGAAAATCGCGTCGCACTCGGCTCGGATTATCCGTTTCCGCTCGGCGAATTGGAGCCGGGCAAACTCATCGAGTCGATGCCGGATTTGAGTGACGAGACCAAAGCGAGGTTGCTCGGCGGGACGGCGTTGGAGTGGTTAGGATTAGAAGCAAATCATAGCTTTTAAAAAAACGTATTCCAACGGATTAAAAAACGACCAACGGATAAAAGCCGAATCCGTTGGTCGTTTTTCAATCCGTTGGGCAAAGACGCTTTTTGAACATGCAAAACGATTTTAAAACCAGCCAATCCTTTGCCCTCGAAATGGACGCCGACGATCCATTGGCAAAATACCGTGAGCGTTTTCATATTCCCAAAACGAAAAGCGGCGACGATTGCATTTATCTCTGCGGCAATTCACTGGGATTGCAGCCTAAAACCGTGCGCGCTTATATTGAGCAGGAGCTAAAAGACTGGGAATTGCTCGGCGTCGAGGGACATTTGCAGGCGAAACATCCGTGGCTGCCCTATCATGAATTTCTCACCGAGCAAACCGCGCGGCTCGTGGGCGCGAAACCGATTGAAGTCGTGGTGATGAATTCACTCACCGTGAATTTGCACTTGCTGATGGTTTCGTTTTATCGCCCGACGCCGCAGCGGCATAAAATCGTTATTGAAGCCAATGCGTTTCCCTCGGATCAATATGCCGTCCAATCACAAATCAAATTTCATGGCTTCGATCCGAAAACTTCGTTGGTTGAGTTGCAGCCGCGAAAAGACGAAGCGAATCTTCGCACCGAGGACATTGAAGCGTTCATCGAAAAAGAAGGCGCCTCTGTCGCGCTGATTATGCTCGGCGGCGTCAATTACGCAACCGGCCAGGCGTTTGAAATGGAGCGCATCACGAAAGCCGGTCACGCCAAAGGTTGTGTTGTTGGATTCGATCTCGCGCATGCCGCCGGAAATTTGCTTTTGCAATTACATGATTGGAATGTCGACTTCGCCGCATGGTGCAGCTACAAATATCTCAATGCCGGCCCCGGCAGTCTCGCCGGATGTTTCGTTCATGAACGGCACGCCAATAAGCCGGAGTTGCCCCGTTTCGCCGGCTGGTGGGGGCACAATAAAAAAACGCGCTTTCAAATGGGACCGAATTTCGACGTCATCCCCGGCGCGGAAGGTTGGCAATTGAGCAACCCGCCGATTTTGCCGCTGGCGGCTCTGCGCGCGTCGATGGATATTTTTGACGAAGTCGGCATGGAAAAACTCCGCGCCAAAAGCGTTTTGCTCACCGGCTATTTGGAGTTTCTGCTCGACCAAAACCTGAATAAAAATTTTTTGGTGATCACACCGCGCGAGCCGGAGCAACGCGGCGCGCAACTCTCGATTCGACTGCAGCAATCCGATCATACGATTTGTGATCGACTCGCGGCGCAGGGCGCCATCTGCGATTGGCGCGAGCCGGATATTTTGCGCGTGGCGCCGGCGCCGTTGTATAATTCGTTTTTCGAGGTGCATCGGTTTGTGGAAACTTTTATGGCGGAAATGAATCAATTATGCGGCCATGCCAAATCGTGATCGACACCAATGTGTTGATTTCCGGCCTTCGTTCAAAACGATGATGATTTTCTGCTTGACTTAGCGGTGGAGGCGCAAGCAGATTTTATCATTACTTTCAACAAAAAGGATTTGTGCGAAGCCAAGAAATTTGGTATTTTACTTCTGACACCCTATGAATTTTTACAAAAAGTAGGAGAAATCCCATGACGACCCTGAATGCACAAATTCCTGATTCTCTTTATAAACAAATTGACGATTTAGTTCACCGCGAAAGCATGACGTTAAGCCAATTCGTTGCGATTGCCCTCTCGGCACAGGTATCGGCCTGGATGACCAAAGATTATTTGGAAGAAAGGGCAAAGCGCGGAAGTTGGGAAAAATTTCAAAAAGTTTTGGAAGAAGTTCCCGACGTGGAACCGGACGCGCATGATCAATTTTAACATAACGTCGAGCCGCAACCAAAAAGATCAACAAGGGAAAACAGAGCAAACAGAGAGGGCAATGATTGGAAAATTCTCTGTTCGGACTGAAGGTCATAGAGCGTCTCTTGCCGCATCACCCGCCGTTTCTGATGGTCGAGTCGGTTGTTTCGTATTCGGGGGGTGATGTGCCTGCGCTTAACGCCGCGCGCAGACCTTCGATAACATACGCCGACGGCCAGCACAAGGGTGGTTCGGCTCCGGCAAACGCGGTCCTCTTTATCAGGCGATTGGCGCCTTGCGCTTCGATCCGGAGGGCAAACGACTCGCCTATGTCGCCAAGCGTGACGGCCAGCAATATCTCTCTGTAAACGAAAAATTGCTTGGCCCATTTCTCTCGCTGGCAGATTTCACCTTGGGCGTGGATGGCCACCTCGGCATGCTGGTGCGCAGTGACGAGAAGGGGTGGCGCGCGATGATCGATGGACGCGAGAGCGAAGCCTTTGATAATCTCGATGCCATCCACTTTTCGCAAACCGGACGGCACGCCTATGCCGCGCAAATTGACAGTCTTTGGTTCGTTATCCGGGAGGGCGAGCGTAGTCCAGGCTACTCAAGTGTCGGCGAGCTTATCTTTGCCCGCGAGTCGCTGATCTACCAGGCGCGCTTGGGTAAAGATGCTTTCGTTGTCGTTGATGGCATTCGTGGCCCGTCTCTGCAACAGGTTGGGAGTTTGACCACCAGCCCCGACGGCGCTCACCTCGCCTACTTGGGGCAGGGGTGGGGAGGAAACATTTCCGTCTTTCATGATAGTGCTGTGCATGCCGTCCCGCGCGCGCTCGACGGCACACTTGTTCTGAGCGATGACGGTCGACGCTGGGCGTGCCTGGCGCTGAACGAAGCTCGTAAGAGCCTCGAGGCTGTCATCAATGGAGAATTTCGCCGTCCTTTCGACCTGAAAGAATTAACCGCGCTCATCATGTCGGCCCCGAACGCTCCCAACGCCCAACATGCAAAGAAACTGCGCCGTTGGGTCAAGGCGGAGCTTGAAGCTTCCCCAGGAGTTAAATATTGAACAAAACAAAACTCACCCTCATCGGCGCGGGCCCCGCCGGCTCGCTGCTGGCCATCTACCTCGCTAAACGCGGCTTTCACGTCGACATTTACGAGCGCCGTCCCGACATGCGCAAAACCCCGATCAGCGCGGGCCGCTCGATCAATCTGGCGATTTCCACGCGCGGCATTCATGCCTTGCGCGAAGCCGGCGTGGTTGATGCGATCATGAAAATCGCCGTGCCAATGAAAGGCCGGATGATGCATGCCGTTTCGGGCGAGCTGACGTTTCAACGTTATGGCAAAGACGATACCGAAGTCATCTACGCCGTCCTGCGCAGCGAATTGAGCATGGCGTTGATGAATGAAGCCGAGAAATATCCGAATGTCAAAATTCATTTCAACGAACGCTGTACCGGGATGGATTTTAAAACCGGTGAAATAGAATTGCGTGACGACGATATTATCGGACATGCTCGAAAAGCCCGAACCGAAGTCGTGATCGGCACGGACGGCTCAGCCTCGGCGATTCGGATGGACATGCTCAAAGCCGGCCGCTTCAATTTTTCCCAACAGTATTTGGAGCACGGCTACAAAGAGTTGACCATTCCCGCCGGGCCGAACGGCGAATATAAAATTGAAAAAAACGCGCTGCACATCTGGCCGCGCAAAACCTATATGCTCATCGCGCTGCCGAATATCGACGGCAGCTTTGCCTGTATTTTTTTCTTTCCATTTGAAGGCGATCCGAGCTTTGCGAGCCTTGACCACGAAGTGAAGGTTTTGGACTTTTTCAAAACGCAGTTTCCCGACGTCGTGCCGTTGATGCCAAATTTGCTGGAGAATTATTTTTCCAACCCCACCGGCGCGATGGTCACGATCAAATGCGCGCCGTGGCACATCGACGGCAAAGCCCTGCTACTCGGCGACGCGGCGCATGCGATCGTCCCCTTCTTCGGACAAGGCGTAAATTGCGCCTTTGAAAGTTGCGCGTATCTGGCCGAATGTATCGACCAACACGGCAACGATTGGCAAAAGATTTTTGCTGAATTTGAAAACTTGCGCAAAGTGAATACCGATGCGATTGCCGAGCTGGCTTTGAAAAATTTTGTCGAGATGCGCGATCTCGTCGCCGATCCCAAATTTCTTTTCAAGAAGAAAGTCGAACAAGCTTTGCAACAAAAATATCCCACGATTTTTGTGCCAAAATATTCGATGGTGACTTTCCATCGGCTGCCTTATTCCGTGGCGCTCTCGCGTGGCAAAATTCAAGATCGGATATTGGCTGAACTGTGCGAATCAATTGACCGCATTGAAGATTTGGATTGGGATAAAGCCGAACGGCTCATCAAGAATGACTTGCGAATGCCACAAACTCAATAGGAGATTAAAATGCCAAAAATTATGAAAATGCCGAAAAATCGTTTTGCGCGGTTGATGATGAGTATGGTGTTGCTTGCAACTCTAAGCGCGACGGCGCAAGCGCAGGAAACCACCATTTATTGGCCTCGCTCAAAGCGGAGATCGGCCGGAGATCGGCGACCTCAATAAGGTAAAGCGCGTCGTCAAAGTGCTCGGCATGGTCAATGCGAGTGAGTCATTTACCCAACATCCGCAGGTGATGAACGGCTTTTCCGATTTTATCGTATCAATTTACGGTGAGCGCGGCAAGCATGCCCGTTCGGCGGTCGGCATGGCTTCCTTTGGGGATGTCGCGCCGGAAACGCTTCTCAATCTCGAGCGTTTGAAACAGCTTCTTTTAAAATATCAACTCAAACTCGCCGCGGTTTTGTTTGAATTTAAAAATGACGAGGCGCAGCCGTATGTGCCGGATTTTCTCAAGGTGACGCCGATGCGATGGGTGGTCGATACTTTTATTCGCCAGATGCGCGACGTCTTGTGGTCCATCGATCTGCATAACGAAATCGACTATCTGCATCTCGTTCGCAAAGTTCCGCTCGAGGAGCTGAATCAAGTTACCGGCGATTATCAATCTGTGGTCAAAATCATCGTGCCGGATTTGCCCTACACGTGTTCGACCGGCTGGAAAGGCGGCTATTGGGCGCGGCGCAGACAACTCGGGGTTGAATGTGTGGACTTCATTGAAGTGCATCACTACACGCACAATCACGGCGAGCCGTGGGAGCGGCAAAATCCGATGCGTCTGTGCGGATTGGAAAAATTAGGCAAGCCGGTTTTGCTCGGTGAATTTAGGTCCGATGATTTTTCCAAGTACGTTTCACAATGCCGGGCGCGCGGTTTTCTCGGCGCCGCGCCGTGGTCGATTCATCACGATTTCCCGATTTCGGAGGCAACCTGGCAACTCATTCGTGATAGCCGAGTTGCTGCAATTGCATAATTGAAAAGACTACTCGAGACATGCCCCAACCTGACGCTTCGCCTGAGCTACGGCGAGAATTAACTTTACTTGATTCGACCATGATCAACGTCGGAACGATGATCGCTTCGGCGATTTTCATCGTTCCGGCGACGATTGCGATGCACGCGCAAGGCTCGGCCTTGACGATTATGGTTTGGGTGGTTGGCGGCATCGTTAGCTTGATGGGCGCGCTGGCGATTGGGGAATTGGGCGCAGCGATGCCTGAAGCCGGCGGGCAATTCGTCTATTTGCGCAAAGCCTACGGCCCGGTCTGGGGCTTTCTCTACGGCTGGGGCGCCTTCATGGTGATCAACACCGCCTCGATCGCCGCGATTGCCGTGGCGTTCACGCAATATCTCGGTTATTTTTTTCCGCTTAATGATGCCGAAATTAAAATCGTCGCCATGCTTTCGACCGTTTTGCTCACGACGCTCAATTGTTTCGGGCTCAAGCTGGGGGCGTGGACGCAGAATGTGTTTACATTTTTAAAAATGGCGGCGCTGGCTGGAATTATCGTGCTGAGTTTTGTTTTAAAAGGCGGCGCGGTGGAAAATTTCACGCCGCTTTTTCCTGCGCAATCTTTTTCAAGCTTGCTTGGCCCAATCGGGTTGGCGATGGTCGCGGCGTTGTGGGCGTACGACGGCTGGATCGAGATTACGTATGTCGGCAGCGAAGTCAAAAATCCGCAGCGCAATCTCCCGCTTTCAATTATCTTTTCAACAGTAATTGTTATTGCGCTTTACGTTTTAATCAGTATCGCCTGTGTTTATGTGTTATCGGTCGGCACGATGGCGCAGGCGAAGCTCGTGGCGGCAGAGGCGGCCACGAAGATGATTGGGCCGCAAGGCGCCGCGCTCGTGACGATTGCGATTCTGATTTCGACTTTGGGATCAAACAACGGCATCGTTTTTACGGCGGCGCGCATTCCTTACGCGATGGCGAAAGAAAAACTGTTCTTCCAATCAATGGGGAAAGTGAGCGAGAAGTATCGCGTGCCGATGGTCGCGTTGATCGTGCAGGGCGTTTGGGCGTGCATTTTAACCGCTTCCGGCTCTTACGATCAATTGTATACTTACGTGGTGTTTGTCTCGTGGCTGTTTTACGCCATGTCATGCGGCGCGGTGATCGTTCTCCGGTGCAAAGCGCCGAACATGCCGCGGCCTTATAGAACGTGGGGTTATCCGGTGGTGCCCGTCATTTTTATTCTCTTTGCGATCTGGCTGATGATCAATACCATCGTTGAAGCGCCGCGCGACGCTGCGATTGGCGCGGGAATTATGTTGTCGGGGCTGCCGATTTATTTTTATTGGAAAAAAACCATGAATTAAAATTCAATGAGATAACTTGCTTGCAATTTCATAAAAATTTCTTACATTAGAATATTACATGAACCATACTGCGTTTTCTATGGCGAAGCTTGGTGACGCGCTTTCAATGCAGGAGAGAAAATTATGGATAATGAAAAAATTCAACCAACGGAACATCCGCACATCGTTAAAATTTTGGGTGCATCAGGAATTTGGCAGGCAGCCATTAAAGGCACATACATTCGCGTGTGGGCGCTGATTGGCTGCCACAGGCGGGGAATGGATGAGTGGGAAATTCTCAAAAGCTTTCCCACGATAACAGCCGCGCAATTGCACGATGCACTGTCGTATTATCACGACCACAAAAGCGAAATTGACGATTTTATCGAAGCCAATGAACGGGCTTACGACGAGTATTTGACCGAAGAACATGAAAATCAAACTGTACTTGAATGAGAATCTCAGTGATGACATCGCTAAACGTCTGCGCGCCGATGGGATTGATGCGGTGAGTTCGCATGAAACCGGGATGGATACACGAGACGATCATACGCAAATGCAATTTGCTGTCTCACGGGAAAGAGCTATCGTTTCGATTAACAAAAAGGATTTTATTCGCATCCACCTTGAATATCTAAAAAATGGCAGAGAACATTGGGGCGTCATCCTCAGCAATGATATCGATCACTCAGTGATTTATCGAAGGTTGCTCAGACTGGTGGGAATGTTGCAGGCCGACGATATCAAAAATCAATTGCGGCGTCTTCACGACTTTCGTAGATAGAGCATCTTTGTATCAATTTAGCTATGTGAAGCCGGAGTGCAAAACTTTAGTTTTGCGGAGCTAAAGCTTCGCACTCCGCTTCCAATCGCTTTTATGCGTCTTTTTATTTGAGGCTTTTCAATGCTTCGTTGATCGCCTCGAGATCAAACGCTTCCGGATCAAATTCTCCACCCAGCCATTGCCTCATCTCTTCGTATTCCTCGTTGTCCGGATCCTGGATGGTTTGCAGCAAATCCGCGTAGCCCCAAATCCCGCCGCAATCTTCCGGCGGGCAGGCGCGTTTGCCATCGAGGCAAACGGGATAGCGCGCGCCGGCCGCCGGCGGCAAAATTTTTTCGAGCAAAATCTCGTGTTCCCAGCTATCGCCGAAATCATATTCGTAGATAAACCTGGTTTTCTCGCCACGAACAAGCCGATCCAACCTGGCTTTTGGGGCGCTCTCCACTTCAGCGCCGTATTCGGGATCCGGCTCGCCAAATTCCCTTCCACCGATACGAAACATGTACAGATGATAACCTTCCCACCCCATGACGTGTTGCAGAATGTTGTGCAGTTTGTAAAGCGTAATATTGCTGCCAACCTGAAAGCGGCGCCAAATCGGCGGTTTGCTTCCCTTGAGCGTTACTTTGATCTGATAGATCGAGCCGGCGCTCGATTTTGGTGATGCTGCCATGATCGTCCTCCTCGGTTTAGTTATTGTCGATTTAAAAATGGTTTTTTTATTTATTGCCATTAGACGAAATAGTCGCAGTCGTGACTGTGGCCCCACTATGTCGAACATCCCGCCGAAACATCGGCCACGGCGTTGCGCCGAGCTTGCCGAGGTTGCAAATGCGATGCACGCCGTTGTCGGCGCCGATAACGATATCGGTTTGTCCATCGCCGTCGAGATCGCCAACCCACGCGGAAGTGGAAATTTTGTTGCCGCAATCAAGCGGAAAATTCTTCGCCGGGGAACCATCCGAATTAAACGCATAAAGAAAATTATCCATCGAGCCGATGACGGCGACGAGGCGACCATCTCCGTAAATATCAGCGACGGACGGGGAGGAACGAACTTCGTCGCTGGTTTTCACCGGCCATCCCAACAAAATATCTCCCACCGAACTCCACGCGTAAACATAGCCATCCGCAGCGCCGACGATGATATCCAACATGCCGTTTTGATCAATATCCACAACGGTTGGAGAGGACTCGATCCGGTTGCCGGCGAGGCGCGGAAAGCCGGGAAGCTCGCTGCCGTCGAGCGTGAATACGTGCAGCAAGCCGGCGTCGTCGCCAACGATAATTTCAACGCGACCATCGTTGTCGAGATCGGCGAGCGCCGGCGAGGTGTTGGAATCCATTTTGAGATTGATGGGAAAATTCGCGTAGCGCGCGCCATTAAGATGCCACGCATAAAGATGGCCGCGGCTGGCTTCGCCGGGAATCAATGTGGTGATGGCGAGGAGGTCATCATGCCACGCGGCCGTGGCTTCAGTCCACCCTCGGATGGGCTGCGGCCAGCCGGGCGCGGGACTGCCGTGGCGATCAAACACAAACATTTTTTCATAGCCGCCGATGGCGATAAGTGAATCGGCGATGTGGGTTGGCGAGGACCAAATCAAATCGCCGAGGTCGACCGGAAAATTTTCGATGAGCGCCGGCGCGGCGGCAAGCGAATGGAAGCGCCAGCCGAACAATTTGCCATTTTCATTGGCGACGAAAATCTCGGGGTGATGATCACGATCAACATCCCACGCGGCAGCGGATGCATGAAAACCGCCTCTGTTAATTGACGAAGGTTGGGCCCAGCTTAGGAGAACGCGCAGCGAGTCATCCAGTAGATAAAAATCGCCGTTCATGTCGCCGACGGCAATTTCGAGTTTGCCGTCACGATTGAGGTCAACGACGAGCGGCGAGGCGGCCACCGGCTTCGAAGTCGGGTGAAAAAGATGGCCGGGGGGAAATTGGGTTCTCTCACAGGCGGCTGTCGCCATCACGCACACCAAGCCGATGAAAATTCGATAGAACCCGGTGTGGCGAGGCGCAATTAATTTATTGGGTTGGTCGTCCAATGAGTTGGGTGAGCTGCGCTATTTGCGCTTTAAGCTGGTCGATTTGCTCCTGTAGATTTTGCGAATCTTTCTTGCGTTCCGGACGAACCCAGAATCTTTCAAAAAATTTCGGGACGTAAGGCAAGGCGAGCAAAGCAGCGATAAGACCAAGCAAGCCCACATAAGATTAAACTTGTCATCAATGCGTTGATTGACCGCGACAAATTTGTCTTCGATGCGATTGAATCGTTCATCAAGCGTGGTTTCGATTTTGGTGAACCGGGCTTCGTAGCGCTTGTCCATTTCGTTGAGCCGGTTGTCAATATCAGCCAGCTTTCGCAGGATGGCGGCCTGCGTCGTCTTGTCTTGCGCGTGCGTGATGTCCCCGAAGGAGAGCAGCGCCGCTACGATGCAAACGAGAGTTAAGAACCTGCGCATTTGATCTATTCCGGTTAGAAGTTTTGACGTAAGTGTAATGCTGATATGGAATCGTTGCTAATTTAAACAAAGATAACCAAAAGGTCAAGAGTTTGATATAAAATGATTGCTCAATCAAGCTGGGAAGAATTTGTTAAAATGAATGATTGAGGACAAAATCTTTTAGATAGCTCAACTATTTTAGGTTTGACGACTTTCCCGATTGCATTGCGCGGCAATTCATCCAGCACGAGTATCCGTGTTGGGATTTTATATGCCGCCAGCCGCGTTTTGGCCCAGTTTCGCAAAGAATCGGGTGTCACGACGCTGCCGGGCTTGAGCACGAGCGCGGCGCCGACACGCTCGCCCCATTCGTCATCTGCGAGGCCAACAACGGCGCAATCCTTGATTTGCGGATGCGTGCGCAACACTTCCTCAATTTCGAGCGCGGAGACTTTGTAGCCGCCGGTCTTGATGATGTCGATGTTACGGCGACCGAGAATCCGATAGACGCCGTTTTCCACCACCGCCACGTCGCCGGTGCAAAACCAGCCGTCGCGAAAAGCGCGCTGCGTCGCCTCCGGCTTTCCCCAGTATTCGATGAAAACGCCCGGCCCCTTGACCCAAATCTCTCCCGGCGTACCGGAGGCAGCCTCGTCGCCGTTTTCATCCACGAGCTTCACCTCGACATCAGGCAAAGGCATGCCAACGCCGCCCGGCACACGTTGGCCGCGCAACGGATTCGACAGCGCCATGCCGATTTCCGTCATACCGTAGCGCTCGAGCAAAACGTGCCCGGTAATTTCCTTCCATCTTTCCAAAACATTAACCGGCAAAGCGGCGGAGCCGGAAATCATGAGACGCAGACGGGCGCAAGCTGCTGACATGATTTTTTGCTGCGCCGGCGAGGCGGCTTCCCACGCCTCGATTAATTTGAAATAAATGGTCGGCACGGCCATAAACAACGTGACGTTGCCATGGATAAAGCGCTGCCAAACCTCTTCGGTGTCAAACTTTGGCAAGATTTCGCAGGTTGCCCCGGCCCACAATGCGCACGTCAGCCCGTTAATGATGCCGTGCACATGATGCAGCGGCAGCACGTGCAGGATATGATCGCTGGCCGTCCATTCCCATGCTGAAACCAAGGCCGTGACGTGGGCTTGAATTTTTTGGTGAGTGGTCACCACGCCCTTGGGCTTGCTCGTGGTGCCGCTCGTGTAGATGATCATCGCGCGGCGCGAGGCGTCGATTGGCGGGAGCATAAGCGGCGGATGGCCGAGCGCTTGAGTTGTCAGTACGAATCGCAGCTTTCGGGTTTCAGCGATGGGGCGCAGGCTTGCTGCAAAATCCGGATGTGCAACGACAATCTCCGCGCCGGAATCATCGATGACGTATTCCAGCTCGGACCGCGGATGAGAAACACACAACGGCACCGCGATGCCGCCGGCGCGCCAGATGCCCCATTGCGTTGCGACGTAGTGAAAGCTTGGTGGGATTAAAAAGGCGACGCGCTTTTCTTGCAAATCATTTGTTCCATCGAGCAAATTCGAGGCGACTTTTGCAGAGGCGTCGAGTAATTGGCGGTATGTGAATGCGCCTTCGGCGGCAATAATAGATGTATGCTCTTGATACAATTCGGCGTTGGCAACAAGCGGAAGAGCAGAGATGATTGGCATGTTGATATTTGATAAACAGGCAATCGCCCCTGAAAGACATCAAGGAAGTTTGCGTAAGCGGTATCGCGTCGATTCAACGGTAATAAAAGATCGGTAGAGCTCTGCTTCAGTCAGTTCGGCCAGAACACGAAGCAATTGTTGATGGACGGCGTGCAAGGTAATGGGATGGACGCGGAGAAAAATTACCCCTCGACTATATTCTTGCTGTTGAAAAACCAGGATACCGAAATCTGAATCGCGCGTGAGCAGAATTAAATTGTGGTTTGTCGCATGTCGAAGAATTTCCAAATCTTCTGCATCGGCAAGCCCAACGTCCTGCGCTCTTGTAACGGAGTGACCATGAGCATGCAAGAATTTTATGGTCTGGCCATAAACGTCGTGATCACTAAAGAAGTTCATGCTTTTTCTGCTGGAGCAAAATGAATCTCTTCATTTTGAATGACATCAATCGCGTATCGCACACACGCCTTGACTTGCCCTTCGTTCAAATCGGGATAATACTCCTCAATAATTTCACGGAACGAAACTCCTGCTTCGATCAGCTCCAGCACATTGACCACGGGAATTCTGGTACCCGCTATACACGGCTTGCCCAAATGAACGTCCGGGCGCACTGAGATCATAGCCGAATAATTGGAGTTGTTATTTTTAGCCATAGCAATTTTCCTCAAAATTCTTGAGAATGACCTGAAAACTCGCTGTAAGATAAGCAATTAGCAGCTTATTTTCAAGATAAAAATGAGCTTGATGTCAAAAAATTCTCAATCCGTCACCACCAATCCTCTTTTGAATTGCGTTTCAAACAAAAACGCATAAAACCCACCCTGCGCCAGAAGCCGCTCGTGGCGGCCCTGCTCGACGATGCGGCCTTTATCAAAAACCAAAATCCAATCCGCTTCGATCACAGTTGAAAGCCGGTGCGCGATGATGATCGAAGTTCGATTTTTTTTGAAGCGCTGCAAGGCTTCCTGAATCAAGGCTTCGGCGGCGGAATCGAGCGAGCTGGTGGCTTCGTCGAGAATGAGAATCGGCGGGTTGCGCAGAATTTCACGGGCGATGGCGAGGCGCTGTTTCTGGCCGCCGGAGAGGCGAATGCCGCGCTCGCCGATTTTGCTCTCGTAGCCGCTGGGGAACTCGATAATGAAATCGTGCGCGTTGGCCGCGGCCGCGGCTTGTTCGATGGCCGCCGGATCAGCGACGTGATTGCCGTAGGCGATATTTTCGCGAATGGTGCGGTCGAAGAGAAAAACATCCTGCGGCACGACGCCGATGAGGCGGCGCAAATCGTGCAGATGCAGGTCGCGCAGATCTTTGCCATTGAGCAAAATCCGGCCTGCTGACGGCTCGTAAAAACGCGGGATGAGATGCGCGAACGTGGTTTTGCCGGCGCCGCTCGGGCCGACGAGGGCGACCTGCGCGCCGGCCGGTATGCGCGCCGAAACATTTTGCAGCACCGGCACTTCCGGCAAATAATTAAAACCGACGTTGTCAAAAATGATTTCACATTGACCCGGCTTTCGCCGGTCGCGAGGCGCGGCCAAAATTTCCGGCGGCGTGTCGAACACTTCGTAAATGCGCTGCAGCGAATTCATCGAGCGCTGCAAGTTGGAATTGAGCCGCATCAGCGCGCCGGTGGCGCCGAACAAATTCGAGAGGTACATAAAAAAGGCAAAAAGGTTGCCGAAGGTCGAGTCTCCCGCCATAATGCGATAAGCGCCGACGAGCACGATGAAATACGCGCCGGCGGTGGCGGCCAGGCCGATCAATTCGTTGGAAAAAATTTCCAGCACGTCACGGTGGAAAGTAGCCCGCACATGCGCGCTCAACGCCTGCACGTATCGCCGCAGCTCGACTTTTTCGCGGGCCGTGGCTTTGATCAGGTTGATACCGATGACCCCTTCGTGCAAAGCCGTCGAGGTTTTGGTTTCGGCTTCCTGCACGGCCTCGTTGCGGCGGCGCAGCGGGCGGGAAAAAAGCAGATTGGCGCCAAAAAAGACGACGGTCAAAATCAAGCCGGTCGAGGCCAGCGCGACGTCGAGATAAAAAAGCAGGCCGATGAAAACGATGGCGCGAATGAGATTGACGACGGCGCGGAGAAAGGTGTCGGCCATGATGCCGCTGAGATTTTTCAAATCGTCGCGCTGCCGGCTCATGATGTAGCCGGTGTCGTGCTGGGTGTAAAAACTCATCGGCAAATGCAGCAAATGCGCGAACAAGCGTCGGCGCATGCCATAAAGCACCATGAGATGAAAACGATTGTTCAAAATCGCTTGCCAATAACTCAAGGCCTGACCGAGCAGCGTCAAGCCGATGAGCGCGCCGCCGATCACCAACAAGCGCCGGGTGTCGGCGGCGGTTATGACGTCGTCAATCAGATGCTTGACCAAAAACGGCGCCACGACGCTGATCGGCAGGCCGACGGCCATCAGCACGGCGACGGCGGCAATCGTGCGTTTGTAAGGTCGCATGAAAGGCCAGAAGCGTTTCACCAGCGGCCAGGTTTCATGCGGTCGCGGCAAGCCCGCGACGTATTTAACTCGGAAGTGTGCCATGAGGATAAAACGTAAGAGTAAAACGTAAGTAAGAATAAAACGTAAAAAATAAAACGTAAGTTACGTTTTACGGATTACGTTTTACGATCAAAGTATTCCACCAATTCCCATTTCAGCGCCGGCGGCCGGATTTCGTAATCGGCGAGTTTTTCCACCGGCAGCCATTGTACTTTGCACGGATGCTCGGCGGCATCGGAATGATCAACCGGCAATTTTTCAGGATTCGTTTCCGCCAGGAAATACCATTCATTTTTATTTGATCGAAAATAAGGCCCGAATTGACGCCGGATTGCAATCGCCAAACCCAATTCTTCGTGAAGCTCGCGCCGCGCGGCTTGCTCCGGCGTTTCATCCGGCTCGATGCCGCCGCCGGGGATGCGCCAGTATTCTTTCGTTTCGCTGCGCAAATGGTAGGTCAACAATTTACGGTCGCGAATGATCAAAGCGCCCGCACGCCGCCGGCCGGGCTGCCATTTTTCTTCAGGTCGAGGCAAGCGTTCGCCAATCCAAATCGGAAAGCGCGCTGCCGCCGGCGTTCCCACTTTTTCACGCAACCATTTTTGGAATAATGCCGTCTTTGAAAAATCCCGCCGCCAACAAGTGAAACGAAAATCTTGTTGGTTTGAAAAAATGTCGCCAATCAAACCGGCATAATTTCGCGACAGCTCCGGAACGCCCATTTGGGTATAATAAGCCTCGGTGCGCTCATGCGCCGCCAGCGCCGCAGGGCGAGAGGGATAGGTTGGCGAATCCATCACGATCAGCTTGCCGCCGGGCCGCAGCACGCGGCCAATTCGTTCAAAAAATTTCTCCGGATTTTTTGTATAATGCAAACTCGCATTGGCAATCGCCACGTCGAAAGAATTTGAAGCCAGCGGCAAATTTTCCAACTCGGCTTGCACCGCCATGAATCGTCGCGGCGGATTCGCCAGCGCCGCCAGGCCATGCGGCCCGGCATTGACGTCGAGGGCTAAAACCTCGTGACGCTCGGCAAGATGCCGGCTCATCCAGCCGCTGCCGGCGCCGAGATCCAAAATTCGCGCCGCGCCGTTTTCATAATTTTGCGCCAGCCATTTCTGCAAGAAACGAAAAGATTGCGCGCGCAGCCGCCATTCCTGCGGGTGGCGCCCGGAAAGATCTTGAAACGGCAGATGCTGATAAAACTCGGGCATCTCGCTGGCCCAGCCTTCGCGCAAACGCAAAGCATCGTATTTTTCACAAAAGGCTGCGATCATTTCAGCGCGCGATGGCATGATCAGACGAGGCACGCCCGTGATGACGGCATAATTTACGGCGCAGCCGGAGCAGCGCAGGCGACAAATTTTATTGTCGACCTTGATCGCCAATTTCTCTCGGCATTGCGGACAGCGCAAAACGCCGAACCAACGATAAAAGAGCGTATTCTCAGAATTCAAATGCGCATGTATCGATTTTAGTTCGAACCAACGACGGCGCGCCGCCTGGCCTTCCAAATAAAAAATACCGGCGTGCCCAGCAAAACTGCGGCAATTCCAACCATCGCGCGTCCCGGCTGCGAAACAAGCGTGTTCAAAACAATGGCAGCCGCAGACAAAATAAAAAGGATCGGCGTCCATGGATAACCGGGCACACGGAACGGCCGCGGCATTTCCGGATGGCGGCGGCGATAGACGAAGATGCTCATCGCGCCCAGCGCGTAAAAAATCCAGCCGGCAAAAACAACATAGGTCAACAATTGCTCGAACGTGCCGCTGAGGGCAAACGCGATGGCGCACACCGCGCTCCATCCGATGGCCAGCCAGGGCGTGCCGTAACGCGGGTGAATCTCACCAAAGCGCCGAAAGAAAACGCCGTCGCGCGCCATCATGAAATAAACCCGCGAGGTGGTCAAGATGATCGCATTGGCGGCGCTGAACATCGAAACTAAAATGGCGGCCGCGATCAGCTTGCCGGCGGCCGGCCCCATCATCATCGCCACCGCCTCCGCCGCGATTTTCTCCGATTGCGCCGCGCGCGCCGGCCCGAGCGCCGAGAGATAGGCGACATTGGCGAGCAGATAAATCACGATGAGCGCGGCGGTGCCGATCGCGATACCCGCTGGAAACGTGCGTTGCGGGTTGAGGGCTTCGCCGGCGGAGTAGGTGACGTATTGCCAGCCCTCATACGCCCATAGCACCGCCACCATCGCCAGGCCGACGCCGGAAAGCAAAGAGGTGTTGATCGTGTCCGGCAAGAGTGAGCCGCTCGCCGGCGAAAATCCGTCACCAAGTGTGAGCAGCGCGGCGCTCATGAGAACGAGCGCGCCGACTTTTACGCCGGTGGTCCAGTTCTGCACGTTGGCGCTTTTTCTTGTGCCGATGATGTTGATGATGGTAACGGTCACAATCATTAGCGTCGCAATGATTTGCTTGAATAAAGGAGAAAGCGGCAGCAACTGGTTGAAGTACGACGCAAAGGCCACGGCGAGGGTGGCGATTGCGCAATTGCCCATCACGAAGAAAAGCGTCCAGCCGTAAAGAAAAGCCGGCAACGGACCGAACGCCTCGCGAATGTAAACGTAAAGGCCGCCGGCTTCGGGCGCCATCGCGCCCAGCTCGCCATACGTCAAAGCGCCGAGAAAGGACAACACGCCGGCGAAGAGCCACACCAACAGCGCCAGGCTCACGCTGCCTTCAGTTTGTTGCAGCACCACGGCTGGCACGATGAAAATGCCCGAGCCGATGACCGTGCCGATGACGATCATCACCAGATCTTTCAAGTTAAAGGTACGACTGAGTTGTTGTGGCATGCCTCCTCCGCCTCAAAAATGTTTTTGTGAAAATTATTTGATGTTGTTTGGCGTGACGATGCACTTTGCGATCCGGCCGTCGGCGCCCGCGGCCCAACCGCTGGAAGTTGATTGGGCAAAACTCATGGTGTGATAACCTTCAGGGCTGAATTTGATCCAACTTTGTCCATCATCCGTAGAAAAGTATGAACCGGACGTTCCCACCGCCAGCAGCAGCGAAAAAGATTTTTGGGGCACATAAGCGACGCAGGATAAAAATCCAACCGCCTCGCGATTTTTGAGCAGCCGCCAGGTTTTGCCGCCGTCGCCGGTGACTGCGACATTGCCTTTGGCTTCGCCCGGTTTTTGATAATCGCCCCCGGCGATGACGCCATGTTTCTCATCTCTGAACGCAATCGAAAAAATTCCGGAGGATTGATTGCCGCTTACCACAGGCGTATCGGTGATGCGCCAGGTTTTGCCGCGATCCGGCGTATAAAACACCCGCGCCGTTGCGCCGCCGGTTGCAATCCAGATCTGTTGCTTGCCGTAAACCGCAACGCCGGTGCCGCTCGCCGCAAAACCATATTCGCCGGCAACGACTTCCGGCGTGCTGGCGAGCTGCTGCCAGGTCGCGCCGCCGTCGCTGGTGAGCAGGATGAACAAGCGTCCGTTCACCGGATCGCCGATCACGACGCCGTTGTTGGCGTCCCAAAACGCCATGCCGTTGAAAAAGCCTTCGGGAATTTTGTTGTGATGCTGCAATTGCCAGCTTTTGCCGCCGTCAACGGTTTTGTAAAGGCGCGACAGCTCACCCAAACCGGCGCTCATCAAATAGGCGCGGTTTGCATCAAAAGCTTGCACATCGCGAAAGTCGAGATTGGTTGCGCCCGCCACGGAGTCGGCGATCCAGGTTTGTCCGCCATCCAGCGTGCGGGCGAAACTGCCTTTCGTTCCGCTTACCCAAACTATTTTCTCATTCACCGCGCAGATGCCGCGAAAGGATGAGGTCAGGCCGCTTTTTTGCTCGTGCCATTGCACTTGGTAAACTTGCGCTGAAACGTCATTTGAAGTCAAGGCAAACAATGCTGCATACAAAATTTTTGATTTCATATTTGCTTCCACGATGAACTAAATTTGGACGCGATAACGCCTGAAGGTGCCACTACGAAAGATTATGAATTATGCTTCCTTTTGATGCGCGGTCAACGCCATTCCCAGCCGGCCGATCCGTGAATTTATTTTTGCTTTTATTCGATTCATCCGGTTTCCATTTTCCGGCAGGCGCGCCGATTTTAATTCGCCGTGCATCCAGCGATTGACAAAATCATAATAACGCCGCGAGTGACGATGGCGGATTTTATAATCACGGTCGCTGGATTTTTCCCACGACAGATTGTCGACGATCACATTTTGCGCGGCCATCCGGTTGTAATATTCCGTGCCCTTGATGGGATAACTTACTGTCGTCAACACGAGATCGGGATTGGCTTTTTTGACGTGTTCGATGGTTATTTCGATGTCATCACGATTTTCGTCTTCAAAACCCCACATGAGAAACATGCCGGTTTCGATGCCGTAGCGCCTGGCGAGGCGAGTCATTGTCTGCACTTGCTCGACTGTGACGCCGCGCTTCATTTGTTCGAGCAGGCGCTGCGAGCCGCTTTCCGAGCCAATCCACACACGAAAGCAGCCCATGTCTTGCAGCGCGCGAACGATCTCTTCATTCATGCGGTCGGCGCGGCAGATGCATTCGAAGGGAATTTTGATTCCGCGGCGTTTCAATTCGGCGGCGTACTCAAAAAACCATTTGTGGTTGATGTTGAACACGTCGTCGGCATACCACAGCATGTGGGGATGATAGTCCGATAGAATCTCTTCAACCTCATCGGCGACGAGATGGGCGCTGCGTTTGCGCAAGGTTTTGCCGTAAACCGAATGGCTGCACCAGGTGCAGGAATACGGACAACCGCGGCTGGTGATGAGCGACACTGCGCCCATGCCGTGATGTTGCCGCCAGACCTCGACATACTTTTGCAAATCAATAGCCGCGCGATCGGGAAACGGCAACGCGTCAAGATTAGGCATCAGCTCTCGCGCCGCCGTTCTTTGAATGTGGCCGCGCTCGTCTTTAAAAACGATTCCAGCGACGGCAGCAAGCTGTTCCAATTTGCCGGTTGTAAAAATAGGAATCAACTCTTCCAATGCTTGTTCGCCCTCGCCAATGACGACCACATCAGCGCCGAAATTGAGATAGTGCTCGGCGTAATGCGGCGGATCCGGGCCGCCGACGATGACGGTGCAGCTTCGTGACTTTGCCTGCCGGATCATTTCGAGGACGTTGAATTTGGTCATCAGATTTGAGTAAATGCCGACAATCGCCGGTTTTTTTATGGCAAGTAAATTCACAAAGTCGTTTTTCCCGGCGAACGTGCTGTCAAAAATTTCCACGCGAAAATTTTTCTGCTTGAGATAAGCCGAAATATAGAGTAGGCCCAATGTCGGATAAGGCTTCATAATCGCCTTTTCTTTTGGATCTTCATGCAGAAAGTAGCCGTGGGTGAGAAGGATGTTCATAAATTTTTTGAAGACCCCGTTTAGTCTTGATAATAGCCCAACTCCTGGGCTTTCTTCATGACAAAGTCTTTGATGCGGCGAGCTTTCTCAATGGCAGCTTTGGCTTCTTCTACGCTGATGGCTTCGGGGATAGGGCCGGGATAAACCAAATCGGTTTTGTACTTGGTAAGAATCTGACAATCCTCACGCAGGTCTTCAAACTCCTTGTCATGTCGGGCTGCGATACAAGCATCGAGTATTTTCCCCAACTCATGAATTTTCTTGATTTTTTTCTTATTCAACATCAAGTATGCTTTTAGGCAATATTCAGCCACCATATGAGCCAGCCTACCCGTCGTATCAGTGGGCGGATCATCCACATCCAACGGCGCGTGTTCGAGATAAGTCAGATCATGTTCGGCCTTGCGAAACCATTCGCGAGTTCGCTGGCGCAGGTGTTCGCTTATTTTTGGTTTCTTGGGCACGGTCATAAAGAATTATCCCTTCAGCAAAAATTTCCAAAATTAAATCCCATTCTCCTTCGTTTTCATCTTTGATCTTTTGTACTTCCGCATTCGTTAAAACAATGGCATCCAGGCCAAATGATCGATATCGAAATAAATCCAAGACCGCGCCAAATCGGTCGCGCCTTCTGACCCGCGCCAGAGGGTGATTATCTCCCAGCACGACCAACAAATCGATGTCGCTGTCCGGCGTGGCGGTGCCGTTGGCTCTCGATCCGAAAAGGATGATCTTCTCGGGGTGAAGATGTTCAACGATTCGATCTCGAATCGCCGCAATCAAGGCTCGCGAAACTCTTTGCGTGCGCCGGTCGATGCGGTCGAAATCAAAGCGTGTTTGGGCGGTTGGCATAAATTCTTCCACTGGCTTTTCAATTTATTTTCTTCTTAGATTATAGCTAATTTCGACGCCATCTTCAAGCCTAATTTTAATACCCCTGCACCCTTCATGTCATTTTTTGATTCGGCCTCTTCAACTGCCGCAAGCGCGTTCGTTCCCAATAGAAAAGCGGCAAACGCGCGCTCGCCGCAATCATTCGCCTTAGGTTGCTCAAGCGAAATAGCGACGGATGCCGCCACAAATCAGAAAAAAGCAAAGCCGCTTTGCGCAGACGAAATTCCTGATGCACGACGCGATGCAATTGCCGGTAAAAATCCGGCTGATATTGGCCGGGAAACATCAAGTCAAGATCGTTGCTATGTTCCCAATTATGCTTGTCGCCCATTTCGTTTTTAACGCGCTCATAAAAGCGTGTGCCGGGCAGCGGATAGGAAACCGAAATGCCGATGTCGTCCGGCTGGCAGTCGCGCACCATTTTCAGCGTTTTCTCGATGTCGTCGTCCGTCTCACCGGGATAACCGAATTGCAAAAAAAAACAGACTTCGATGCCATGTCGTTTGAGCCGTTCGGCGGCGGCGTAAATTTGCCCGACCGTCGTGCCTTTGTCCATGGCGTCGAGAATTTTTTGCGAGCCGGATTCCGCGCCGACCCAAACGGTTTTGCAACCGGCCTTCTTCAATCCCGCCACCGCTTCTTCGTGCAGCAAATCGACGCGCGCTTGAATTTTGAACGGGGTGACGACATCAGCGGCTTGCACGGCCTCGCCGAATTTTTCCACCCAGCCGGGCTTCAAACCGAAAATATCATCGGCAAACCACAAATGATCCGGCTGAAAATTTTGGCGCAGCCAGAGCATTTCGGCAGCGACATTTTCCGGCGAGCGGCTGTTGTAGCGGTCGCCGTAAATCGGCTTCGCGCACCAGTTGCAACGAAACGGGCAGCCGCGCGTGGTGACGAGATTGAGGGAATAATAACCGTGCTTTTTGCGCCAAGCGGCGCGGTATTTTTCCACCTCCAACAAATCCCACGCCGGAAACGGAAACACGTCGAGATTTTTTTGAAAGCCGCGGGGAAAGGTTTTGTAAACCGTTTCATTTTGCGGGAAGGCAATGCCGGGAATTTCACTTAATTTACGCCCGGCTTTACCAAGCAAAGTTTCAATCAATTCATAAAGCGTCATTTCGCCTTCGCCGATGATGGCGAAATCCGCGCCGTGATCGAAATACATCTGCTGATGATCGGTGGGATCGGAGCCGGCGACGATCACCGGCACGCTGCTGCCGCAAATCTTTTTGGCCAGCTCGATCATCTCGAAACAAGCTGCGCGCATGCGGCTGAGGCACATTTTGCTGAGCCAGTTGAAGCTGTCTTCATAAAAAACGACGACGCGGGGCCGATGCTTTTGCAGCAACGGCGCCAGATCATGTGGCCCATTCGCCAACATGCTGTCAAAAACCGCGGTTTCGTAGCCGTGCTGCCGCAAATAAGCGGCGGCGTACAACGTTCCAAGCGGCGCGTACGGCTGCATCGTGCGCCATTGTTTGGGATCGAAACGCAGAAAAAAGCTGTGGGCAATAAGAATGTCGGCCATATATCAGTGGTCGGTAAGCAGTTTTCAGTATGCTGTATCTGTCAAAGCTTTGGGAGATCGGCAAAACAGCTCATTAATTATAATTTGTAAATCGTCGCGGCGTTGTTGGCAAAAACTTTTTTTACATGACTGCGAGGATTCTGCACGAGCTGCACGAAAACAGCGTCGTTACCTTCTCTCGGTCGTTCGTCGTTAAAGACAACGATATACCGCACATTGCGCCAGCGAACAAAAGTTTCAATATTCGCGATAGCCTGCGGTTGGATTAAAAAAGAACAGAACAAGCGGTCTTTATCAAAATCAAGTTGTCCAAAAACCCTTTGATAAGGCATGGGTACTTCGCCTTCGTATGAAGCCGCAACGATAACGGCGCTTTCATCGTGTGCAAGATGTGTCTTTAGAAAGTTCGCAATTTCATAAGGCTCACGATGAACGGCCAGGCGATTGGCTTGGACCACCGGCACGGCGCCATAAACCAACAACCCGAGAATCAGAAAAACGGCAATCACGATTTTAGGAATCGGCTGCGTCAGGTTTTTCAGCAACGGTTGCGAAGCTTTCGACACGCGTGTCACAATATCATCTACGCCCAAGGCGGTAAAAATGAGCAAGACGGCCAACGGAAACATGGCAAACCGATTCGCCGTCGCGAAATCCTTGCTCGCCACAATAATAAGAAAAATCAACATCAGCGCAAGAAGCATAAGCAAGGGCGCCAAAACCGGAATCATTTTTTGACGATTCTTCCAAACCAGCCAGAACCCTGGCAAAGCAAACAACACCAGCGGCGAGCCAAATCTGACTAACCAGTACAGCATCATGCCGGCGTACTTGACCATGCGCACGATATCGCCGTGGGGATCCCAGGCATAAAACGAATGATCGGCGCGATGAAAAAGCAAGGCGGTCGCGCTGCCCCAATGCCGCCAATTGATGAACAGCCACAATGCCGGGCCCCAGCAAAGTCCGATAAAACTTTTTGCCGCCGTCCCGGCGAAATTGTTTTTGCCAAAAGCCCGCCAAATTTTCACGCCGAGCAGCACCGGCAAAATAAACCAGGCCTCGTAGCGCGTTAGACAGGCCAGACCATAAAGCAGCGAGCCGATAAAAAAGTTTCTAGCTCGCGATGGCGCCGTTTTTTCGAGAATAAAAAATGCCAGACTGCCAAAGAACAAGCCGAGAAAAACGATTTCTTGATAGGGCATTAACGACAAATAAACCGCGTGCGCGTTGATCGTAAAAAGCGCGCCGCCGATCAAGGCAGCGCGGCGCGAGGCCACTATTTGCAGATAGAATGCAAAAGCGACGGCCGCCAAACTGCCGGCGACGGCGAAAATCAATCGCACCAACCAAACGCTATTTGTAAGCCAGTAAGTTAAATAAACCATCGTCTGCGTGACCGGCAGCCAGTGCCAGGTTAAAATCGAATCGCGAAAATAGAGACGGCCGGCGGCATCGTTGCCGTAAGGCACTGGGAAAAAAATCAAAAGTATAATGCGGAACAGCAAGCCCAGCGTGAAAATGAGAATCAAATCACGCTTCAGTTGACGGCGATTTTCCGACATCCGGCTTAATCTCCAATCACGCGCAGCGGGATAAAAAGTTTGCTGGAATAGAGTCGCCAGCGGTGGAGCAGAAATTTGACCAGAGTAACCAAAGTCATGAGGCCATAAATCACGCATTGCGCCGGCGACGCCGATGAGGCGCCGGAGAAGTAACGCGTCGCAATTGGAATTTCAACGAGGCGCTGGCGAAACGCCACGGCCTGCACGAGAATTTCCGTGTCAAAGCAAAAGCCGTTGGAATTTTGTTGAAACGGCACGTTTTCCAAAAACGCGCGACTGAAGGCGCGATAACCGGTGTGGTATTCCGAAAGTTGCTGGCGCAGCACAAGATTTTCCCAAAATGTGAGAAAGCGATTCGCGGCGAAGCGATAAAGCGGCATGCCGCCGCGCCGGGCGCCGCCGGGAATGAGAAAGCGCGAGCCGAGAACCACGTCGGCGCGGCCCTCGGCAATCGGCCGAATCAGCTCCGGCAAAAGCGCCGGATCGTATTGTCCGTCGGGATGGAGCATGACAATGATATTGGCGCCGCGCCGCAAAGCTTCGCGATAACAGGTTTTTTGATTTCCTCCGTAACCGAGATTTTGGGAATGGCGGACAAGATATAAAGGCAATTTTTGGGCGATGGCGACAGTTTCATCGTCGCTGCAATCATCGACCAAAATAATTTCGTCGAGGCCTCGCGCGTCGATCGCACGATAAGTCGCTTCCAGCGTCGCGGCGGCATTATAAGCCGGCATGACAACGATGACTTTCAACCTCGCGGCGCGTTTTCGCGATGGCCGGGCTAGCTGTGGGGCTTCGATTTGCATGTTCGCTTTTCTTTTAGAATCCTTCGATCTCGGGTTGTCGATAGCGCATCCAACGATGCAGCAGTTTGATTTCGTACGGTGCGCGGTAAAAACGCGCAACGTATCGCCATGAACCGCTGAGTTGCAGCAAACGCCGCTGGCTGTTGGTCAATTTGATATCAGAGTTGGTCGGATAGCGCGCATTCAAAACGGTTTCGAAGTCATGAATTTTTTTGAAATGATGCGGCTCAAGCCACGGCGTGAGCGGATTGCGGCGCAAATCGAGCTGCGACCATTGCGGCAGCAGCCAGTCTTCGAGGCGCATTGGAAACTGAAAGCCGGCTTTTTGCGCCTCGTCAAACAAAGACGAGCCGAGCATCGGCACGGGCGCATAAATATAAATAATGATCTCGCTCAGCGGATTTATTTTTTTCACGCGGCGAATGAAGGCGATTTCCTCGTCGAGCGCCCGATCGACATCTTCGGCCGGCGCGCCGAGCACAAAAGAGAACTCCGGAATCATATCGTGTTGGCGCAGCTTTTCGGCAAGACGCAAAATCGTTTCCGGCGTTTGCGTGCCGCCTTTGTTCATTTGTTTGAGCCGCTGCGCCGAGCCGGACTCGGCGCCGAGAAAAATCATCTTGCAGCCGCTGCGGCGCATTTGCGCCAGCACGTCGTCGGGATAATTTTCGAGCGTGTCGGGACGCGCTTCGCCCCACCAGGCAACGTGAATGTTGCGGCACAGCAATTCATCGGTAAATTGGGCTGTTCTTTTAACCGAAGTAAAAAAATTATTGTCGACAAATTCGATGGCGTCAACGCCGAATCTTTTGATCACGCTTTCGACGTCATCGGCAACGCGAGCCGCGCTCTGCGCCACCCAGCCGCCGTCAAAAATCGGTACGACGGCGCAAAAGCTGCATTTGAACGGGCAGCCGTAACTCGTGTGCATCGCCATCGTGCGCCGGCCAAGATAAGTTTTGCCGAGATAGCGGCGCATGTCGCCGAGCCTCTCGTAGGGCCATGACGGCAGATCGTCGATTGGAGCCAAAGGCATTCGCTGCGGATTGTGCACGATGCGGCCATTTTCACGATACGAGAGTCCGAGTATAGACTCGCGCTTGACGCCGTTGCCGTTGAGATGCTGCAGCAACTGCACGAATTCGCGCTCCACCGGGCCGCGCATGACGTAATCCACCCAGCCGCTTTGCAAGACGACACCGGTATGATTTGACGGAAAATAACCACCCCAAATGATTTGCAATTTCGAAAATTGCTCGCGCAGATGACGAACCAACGGAATCGCTTCCTGCAATTGCGGCCCCGGCATGACGGACATGCCAAGAATGCGCGCGCTTTTTTTTTCGATGACGGCCGGCAGTTGCCTGATCGGATCATGGAAAAAATTGCCGTCGACAATCGCGTAGTCGTAGCGATTCTCCAGCATCGAACCGAGCGCGAGCAGTGACATCGGCACGCGATGCTTGCTTTTGGCGCTGCGCGGGAAATACAAAATGATGTCGGCTTGATCCTTCATCACAACGTCACGCTATTTTTCCGCCTTCGTTTGCGGCTTCTCTTGCAGGCGCAGACGCAAATCATTCACTCGCTGCGAATATTCCTGCTTGAGGTCGAGATCATCAACGTGCCGGCAGCACGCATGCACGCGGGCGATGAGATGCCGGCGCTCGGCTTCGTCTTTGCTGTCCTGCAGTTTTTGTTCGTAGGACAGGGCGAGATGAAGATAGGCATCGGCGGCGGCGGTTAATGCCAGCGCCTGTTCAAAACGCGTGATGGCTACGTCGATTTTATTTTGTTTGAAAAGAATCCACCCCTCGCAATCGACACGAGCGGCCCAGGTTCGGCCTTTTGCCGCGTCGTTGTCTAATTTTATGATATACGCGTCTGCTTTATAAGCCAACTCCAGCGCGTCATTCAAATTAGCGTCGCGCTCGGCGTATGAAAAGGCCATGCTCAAATGCGCCCACGCCAAAACCTGTCCCAACGGCATTTGTTCTCCCGTCTCCGGCTCAATGATTTCGTTTAAAATGGCCCTGGCCTTGTCGCCCTCGCCCGCCGGAATCCTTTCCTCCGCTTCTTGAATCAACCAGCGGAATTGCTGCACGCATTCATCGTAGGACTTGTTTCGGAGATAAGCCCATCCCAGGTAAAAAGTCGTCATCAACGGCGCAAATCCAAAATTTTTGGCGATCGTAAAGTTGGCGATGGCTTCACTATACTCGCACAGCTCGTCGTGCAAGCGGCCCAGCGTATGGTGCGCCCAGCCCTTTTCCTGTAATTGCGCGCTTTCATACAAGTCGAGCGCCTGGTTGAGAAATTTGGCGGATTGTTCCAGCAAAATTTTTCTTTGCGCACGCTCACGAACATTCCAGGCAAGCTTGAGGTAACAAACGCCGAGATTGACGTGAATGGCCGGATCGTCCGGACTCCACAAGAGCGCTTCTTCCCAAACGGCGCGCGCGCGATCAAATTCGCTGAGGTTGAAATAAACTTCGCCAAGCCGCACGCGCTCGTAAGAGCGATTCGGCTCCAGCCAACGCGCGTTTTCCGCCTCACGGATCGTCTCGATTTGCTTCCCCTGGCGTTGCAGCGAATTTGCCAGCAAGGCGCGCAATCCTTTTGCCCGGGTGCCGTGTGTATAATTTTTCTCAAGCGTTGCAATTGCTATGCGGAACCATAGTACAGCCTGATCCGGTTCATTCGCGTTGAGAAAACAAATCCCCTGCGCAATGCTCAACTGCGCATATTCCCATTCGTGATTGTGTTCATCGCCCCGGAGTTTTCTCTGCAGGTCGATGGCGAGCAACTTATATTTCGTCACGTCCGGTTGAGTCGCGTTAAGCAGGTTGTCAACTTTGTCCAGCTCGTCGAATAATTTCTGCAGGCGGTCAATCCGCTCGTTCCACTGATGAATTAGCCCCTCCTCGGCCGCATCATTTTCTGTTTCAATATTAATTTGTTTCAAGACGGCGAGCTGATCCTGAAAAACTTTGGCAATCGGCGCAAACTGCTGCCGGGAATAATCAAACGCATAATTCAAAAATTTTTCCACGCTTCGAACCAGGTTCCTTTTTCAAGGCCAAACCAACGCTCGGCCAACCACACGCCCAGCGCCGTGGCAGCCAACCAGAGCAGCGGCGGCCTCCAGCCGGAACTTATCCAGCGCCGAAATCGGCCCAGGGTACGAGCCAGCCATAAGGCGACATAGCGCAAAATCATCATGATACAATTTCCTCCTCGCGTGATTTATTGCACGCCATTCCTGAAGTAATTTCGCAACAAGCCGTATCCCTGCCGGAGTTGGATACGCGCATCATCGAAGGATCTCAACCGGCGAATTCGGTTGAGAAGATAACTCAGCTTAAAATAATATTCACGCACGGCGCGTTGATGCATGGCGTTGATTTGCTCGCGGCTTAACGTCAACGTCGGCATCGCCACTTCGCTGCCGGATTGATCCATCACGTGCAGGCTTGGCGAAATGAGTTTTTGCGCAATCGCCTGCCGGCGCAGCGGCGTGCCCAGGCGCGGCACGGCCACGTTGAACGAGGCGAAATCACAGCGCACTTTTTTCAAAAAATCGAGCGTGCGCTGAAACGAGGCTTCGGTTTCTTCGGGCAAGCCGATGATCACCGTGGCCACGGTGCGCAAGCCGTGTTCGGCGCAACGCTGAAAACCGGCGAGAACTTCATCGCGGTTGTAATCTTTTTGGGCGGCGGCCAATACCGCCTCGTCGCCGCTTTCCAAGCCGAGAATGACGGTATGGCAGCCGCCTTTTTTCATTTCGGCCAGTGTTTCATCATCGAGCACGTCCGGTCGGCTGAAGCAAACCCAGCCGAAATGATATTGGCGGCGCTGCATTTCCTGAAGAAGCTGCAAGGCGCGCGGTTTTTGCAAGGCAAAAGTTTGATCGAGGAAGAAAATCTCGCGCAGGCCAAGCCTAGGTACGGCATCAAGCTCGGCAATCACGTTGTGAACCGGACGAATTTTCCAGCCGAGCGTGCTCATGATGCAAAAGGTGCAGCGATACGGACAGCCGAACTCGGTCATGACGGTCGCAAATTGCCGGCGCCGCACGAAGGGGTACCGATAATCTTTGCCGAGAAAAAGTTCGTGCGCCGGAACCGGCAGCTCGAAATTTTCACAACGGGGCCGGACGATCGGCGCGGCGACAATCTCGCCGTGATGCCAGAACGTCATGTTGCGTAAATTGTTGCACTCGCCTTGTAAAAACCGGCGCACCACATCGCAGGAAAAATCGTGCAAAAAGCCGGCGGCGAAATCCAATTCCTGCAAGCGTTCGGCGCGGTTTTCGATGAGAATATCGCCGATGAGAAACAGCGGCATTTTTTGCTTGTTGACGAGCTGCCGATAAAACAAAACGTCTTCTTGATACGAAACGGCGCCGATGAGGCCGATGATTGCTGCCGGTTCCAATGCTTGGATCATTTTTAAACATTTTTGTACGGACAATCGATCCACAATCGCGTCAACGAGGTGAAGCTCGTAATGCTCGCGCAGCAGACCGCTCAAATAAATGAAATCAATCGGATGATTCAGATAATCGGCCTGCGAAACCTTGCTGCAAAAATAGTCGCGCAGATAGACCCGCTTGCCGGGAGGGTTGAGCAGTAGAAGTTTTGGCGTTGAATTCAAATTCATGAACGAGTAGTATTTTAAGAGAATAAAACCTTTACATCAAAAGGCTTGCTTATCGTTTTATTCTTTTGTATTTTTTGTTTTGAAAGAAATTGAAAGGAGATCATATCATGTCAATGTTGACAACGACAATCAAATCCAAATCGAGGCAGCATAAATCGGAGCAGGTTTTCACCGCTGTTTTTGAAGATGGCGTATTGAAACCGCTTACTAAAATACGACTACCCAGGCAAAAAAAGATTACCGTCATTGTCCGCGCCAATGGCAAGTCGATTGCTTCACAAATGTATGGCATGTTTAAGCGCCAAGATCAAGCACAATTAAATGCAGTTATAGAATCAGAGGACTGGCTCTAATGCCACATTTATCGCGATTTAATAGCCCTGAAATTTTTCTTGATGCCAATATTTTGCTCTACCATTTTACCTCTCACCCACAATTCGGGTCTTCCTGTCATCAACTCATTCAGAGCACTGAAAAATGATAAAGATTTCATACGCGTGAAAGCGTTGACGGTTTGGCAGCCTTAAAACTCAAACCGCCACCACCGTTTCTTGTTCATATATCCGCTGTGGCAAAAGCTCACGCTCATCAATGAATCGCTGCAATCGCGGAATCACCATCGAAACCTTCAAATCAATCATGCAACGCATTTGATTCGTGCAGTTGACCGTCTTGGCATTATCCACGCTCATGCACGGACTGCACGGCAAGCCAAGATAAAAAATCAAACGATTTTTGCAAAGCGGGCCGAAACGTTTTGGTGTCTCCGGGCCATAAAATCCGACAACCGGCTTCTGCAAGGCGGCGGCGAGATGCAGCGGGCCGCTGTCGTTCGAGATGAAAAGCGCCGCAGGTCGAATCAATCCGGCCAGCTCGATCAGGTTTAAATTTTCCGCCAAATTATGAATTTTTCCGGGCGCTGCAATGGCCTGCGCAACAGCCTGAGTATATTTTGCCTCGCCGCGCGCGCCAATCAGAATCAAATCGGTTTGATATTTTTTTAACAGCCATTTTGCCAAAGACACAAAATGTTCTTGCGGCCACCGGCGCTCCAGCGCCAACGGGCTGGCGTTGACGTTCATCACGACGCCAGGCCGGCTGCTAAAGCGCAAGGTTGCCGCCGGCGAAGATGGCAAGATGAGGCGCGGGAAATTCTCACTTTCGTTTGGTGCCGATTCGGCGCCGGTTCCAATTTTAACCAGGCGAAGAAAATTCTCGGCGGCGTGCTCGTCGTCATGAAAAGGCACGGCAACATCGAGCAATCGGCTTTTTATTGAGGCCGTACGCGAAAATCCAATCACTTGGCGTGGCCTTGCCAGAGTTGCGACGAGCGTCGAAAAATTGGCAAAGAATTCGGCGTCGAAAATGAGATCGTATTTCTGTCGCCGCAATCGTACAATCAAGCGCACTGCGGATATTAAAAACCGCCCGAGACGGCGAAAGTCTGCGGCATAAACTTGGTCGACATGCGGCATCAGTTTGAAAAGCTCACGATTTTGCGCCAGCGTTAGAAAATCGAGACGCGCCTCCGGAAATTTTTTTCGCAAATAACGCAGCGCCGGCTCACACAAAATGATGCTGCCGATTCCCCAAAATTTGACAAAGAGAATGCGGTCAACTTTTGTCGTGGTGCGATGGTGATGCAAAATTGGCCGCAGCCGATCAACAAACAAAATAAGCAAACGGCCAACATATTCGTCAATCCATTTGGCAATTTTGATGCGCTGGGTTTCTTTTAGCACTTGCTTTATTCCCAAAATTTGATTAGCTTTTAAACAAAATATAGACATCAAACTGAACAATTAACTCACGGGGTAATTTATGACCATGACCACCGAAACGCTCATTAAAAAAGTTCATGAAAAAGTCGGCGTCATGGACGAATATGGCAAGCAGCTTCTGTCAGCGGCCATGGAAATTCTACAAAGCGATGATGAAAACGTCAAGCTGCCACCGTCTGACGAAAGTTTCGTTAGCCAGAATATCAGCATGGAAGAATATGTTGCTCTTCCAAGTCCTGAGCGCAGTCGTTACCAAAGCGATGCGGAAGAACGGAACCGCAGTTGGATTGAAAAACAATTTAAAAATCTCGATGCTAACTGGATTATGGTTATCGATGGACAAGTGGTAAAACATGGCGCTACACTCGATGACTACCCTGAAGACGAAGAAATTTACGCCCTGCAAGAAAAGACCGGCAAATGTCCTTTTGTCTTTTTTAGCTCGTTTCTTCTTGCCATTGAAGAAAATGTCACGACATGGCACAAAACCAACAGACGAGGCGACGCTTATCCTGCATTGTCCTTAACAATTTCTGGAAATAACAAGCAATTCGCGACTGAAGCAGATTTGGATACGGGCGCAGTAGGATGCTACTGTGCTTTGGATCTGTTGCAGGCAAAAGGCATTATTAAAATACTGCCGAAAGATATTCAACAAATTTCACAACACCTGAGTCAACCATTCGTTTATTTTACCAAACAGGCATGGCTTGAATTAGTTGACGAGAATGGGGCCGGCCGCAGATTGCGAACCTCCTTAATTTGTGTGAACGATTGGCCGAATAGCCCATTCACGACAATTAACCCTAACCGCACTTTTCTGCTTGGGCGAAACGTTTTGCTCAACTTGCGTCCACGCATCGTTCTTGATTTCGATGCCCTCCTCTCCGAAGTAGAATTTAAGACAACAACCACCTGAGTTATGACCACAGAAACGCTCATCGAGAAGGTGCGCGAAAAACTCGGTACGCTTAACGAGCGTGATGAGCAACTCCTCGTTCTCATCACGAAAATTTTGCAACGCGAGGGCGCTGTGCAATCGAAGCAACTCTCCGAAAAAAGTTTTACCCGCCGCGGTGTTGGTTTGGAAAGCAGCGAAATACACATGTGTGACCGGCAACCTCCAGCCGTGAGCCTAAGCAATCAGCGTAATGAGCTAAATTCGGATACAAAAAACCGCCAAATTTATCTCGCAAGAAAAAAGCGCAGTCGGCAGAAGGCAAAAATCGCCACGATTCGAGCGGCAACATCACGAGCCATTTGATGTATTATTTGGCGCAAGGGCTTCCGGTGCCGGCATCCAAAACAGCGTGCTGCACTCCAGCCCTCGCCCCCGATCCGAGACAAACAGAATGCGTTGATTGACTGCATCCCAAACCGGCGCGGTGTCGATGGCCGGGTCGCGCGTCAAGCGCTGCAACTGCCGGGTGTGAAGGTTGATCGCCCAGAGATCGCGGTTGCCGTGTCGATTCCACGAAAAAACGATGCTCGAAGCCTCCGGTGACCAAACCGGGCGTTCCATCGGTTCTGTGCTGTGCAGGAGAATTTCCTTTTCGGCGTTGCCGGGAACTGCGGTCGTCAACGCCAGAATAAAATCTCTCTCCCGAGAGCGTTTGGCGCAGAAAACCAATTGATTGTCGACCGGCGAAAATGCCAAATCGTAGCACGCTTCGTTTATGGCGAGCCACCACGGGCCGATGATGCCGTGATTTTGCACGCCGGCCAGGCCGATTTGCCCGCCTCGTAAAAATGCAAAGCCAATGTCATCGCCATGCCAGCTTGGATTTTCGCCTGTGAGCAAAAATTCGGGCGTTTGGCCTTTGCCGCGACTCAGCCAGATTTCGGGGCGGCCGTTTTGAATGCTTTCCATCAACACACTTTGATCATCGGTTGACAGATCGGGATTATAAAAATTTTGCGGCGTGTCCGGCGTCCATTGGCCCTCGACGTTGCCGTCGGCCGTCATGGAAAAAATAGCGTAATCTTCGTCGAAGCCTTCACCGTAACAAAAGACAATACGTTGGCGGCCCAAATCCGGCGTTTTGACGAGCAGGCCGAGATGGCGGTCAAATTCTTTTTCGTACAGCGGAATCCACTGCGCCTCGTCTTGCTCTTTGGCGGCGGCGCGGTGGAAATCCAATGCCATCATGATTCCAGCGACGAGGAGCATAACCCCAAAATATCGGCACGCTGTTTTAAATTGCCAGCGCCAATTCGCGGCGCGATGAAAAAAATAAACGCTGGCCCCCAAAAAGACAACGAGCAGCCACAGCCGCATATATCCGAGCGGCGTAAGCCAGCCGGTTGTAAATTTCTTCAATTGCATGTAATGCGGCAGGTTGATGATCAAAAAAAGCGCGCTTAAAGCAACGGCGCGCATTGGCTGCTGCAAATCCAACAAAATTTTTACGAAACACACGGCCGTCAAACTTAAGAGCAAAAAATGATACGTGGCGCTGCCCGGGGAGACGAGCAGAGCGGCGAGCGGGATCAGGCCGATTTCAAACAACCTTTGATGCGCCGGATTGGAGAACGTGGTTTGACGATACATCCAAATGAATGCGGCCAACCAAAACCAGAAAATTAGATTTTTAAAGAGAATAAAAAGAAACGCTGATTCCATCGGCGGCTGCGGATTGAGCGATGGACTCGAAACAAACATGCGGCGCAGCAGGCTGTTCCAGGATTGAAACTGAATCGCAAAGGGGTCTTGAATTTCGCCTTGCAGGTGACGCGGCAGCACTTCGGTGATGAAGACGCGAAAAATTTCCGCGCCTTGCAGCAGCCACATGGCGCCGATCATCGCCAAACAAGTGGCGGCCGCGACGATAACGAGCCGCCGTTCTTTTTTCCAGGCAAAATAAATGAGAAAAAATCCGCCGGCGTATTTGACCGGCGTCATCATGCCCAACAAGATTCCGGCGAGCACAGGATAACCACGTTGTTGTGCATAAATTCCGGCGACGATAGTGGCCAGCACCAGCACATACATTTGCCCGAACAAAAAGTTGTTGACGAGACCGAGGCCGGCGCTCAAAAAAATGATCACCGCGGGCAGCCAGGGCAGGTCCGTTATTTTTGCCAAGATCACGATAACCGTGATGACGAGCACGACATTGAATCCGATCCACGCGCGCTTGGCCGTCAAAGGCTGAAGCGGCGCCAATGGCAGCATGATGAGCGCGGTCGGCGGCGGATGCGGAATGAAGCCGCCGAGCTGATGCGTGATGCCGTAGCGGTCGATTTGTTTTTGAAACCAGACAAAATCGCGATAAGCGGTTGCCAGCGGTTTATGCTCGGCAACCAACCGCGCCGCGGTATAATAATTGGCGAAATCGCCGCGCGCATTTTGCAGTGATGGCCACACGCCTTTCCAAAAAATAATTGCGGCAAAGCCGGCGAAAATAATCCATGCGCCGATCTTCGTCGCGGTGTCAGAAGCGTTCGGCATGAAGTACATCCTTCTTCAACCGCTGCACTCCCCAGTAGCCGTAAACTTCAACCGGAAAATTGAATTGATGTTTTTTGAGGCGATACTGCGCGCTCGGCTTGAGCGCATGCAACAGCAGGCGATGTTTCCACGAATGCTGCCGCTCACCGACTTTGACTTGATGATAGCCAAAGCGCAGGTATTGCCGAATGGCTTGCAGGCGTTGATGCTTGCCGCCGTTCAGCCACGGCAAAACCGTCAAGCGCGGATAAAATTCGGCCCAGTCTTCGAATTTTTTCGGCGGCACCAGGCCGCGATCAATCGACTCTTGCCAGGCCGGCGAGCCGGGATAGGGGGTGAAAATATTGGTGTAGCAATCAGCGCGGTCGTAACGTTCGTAAATTTGGCGGATGAGATCGACGGTTTTGAGCAAGTCGTCTTCTTTTTCCGCCGGCAGGCCGAAGATAAAACCAAAGCTGGCGCGGATATCGGCTTGTTTGCAGCGCTCAACTGCCGCCAGGGTCGATTCGGTGTCGGATTTTTTATCGATGGCTTTGAGCACGTCGTCGGAGCCGGATTCCGCGCCGAAATGAATGCGCGCCAGGCCGGCGCGGCGAAACATTTTGGCCTGCTCCGGCGTCAAGCGCTCCCACGAATCAGCGCGATCTTGAATGTACCATTCGAATTGCAAGCCGCTGCGAATGAAGCCTTCGGCCATTTCCAACGAGCGCGGGCGAAAGGCGAAGAAAATGTCGTCAATAATGCCGACGAGCTTGATGTGGTATTTCTTGACGAGGTAACTCACTTCGTCGACGACTTGCTCGACTGGCAGAACGTCGAGATTGCGGCCGTAAACCGCGGCGTTGGAACAATACGAGCAATTGTAGGGGCAGCCGTGGCTCGTGGTGTACATGAGCCAGCGCAAACCGGTCGCGCGATAATAGCGTTCGTAATCGATGAGATCGTAGCCCGGCATGCGGCCCGGCAGCGTGGCCACTGGTGTGTGCGGCCGCGGCGGATTCAATGTGATCGCGCCGTTCTCTTTGGTGAGCGTGCCCGCGACGCCTTTGAGCGATTCACCGGCGGCGAGACGGTTGACGATTTCGCGAAAAGTTAATTCACCCTGTTTGACAACGACAGCGTCAACATACGCGCATTCCAAAGTTTGTTGCGGCAAAATCGACGGATGCCAGCCGCCCAGGATGATCGGCAAGTCGGGATATTTTGCTTTGACCGCGCGGCCAACGGTGATCGCGCCTTTGATCATCGGGCCGGTAACGAGCGAGATGCCAAGACAAAGCGCGTCGTCGACTTCGCGCATCACGGCGCCGGCGTAATCCGTTTCCATCGCGGTGTCAATGATTTTAACCTCGTAGCCGGCTGTCACCAACGGCCCGGCAATGGCAATCAATGCCAGCGGCGGACAGGCTTCGTTGCTGGCGTAGGCCGGAAAAAAGAGAACGGCTTTTTTCTTTTTCATGAACCATCGCTCGCTTGCAATTGGACGAGATGAAAAATCTCGAAAAGATGCGGCTCGCTGTCGTGCGCGGCAATGTGATAACCGCAGCGCTGAAATTTATCGTGCAGCAAGGCCAGCGGCATATCCGAAGAGAGAATCAACACAATTCTTCCGCTCGTTTGAAGAAAGCTTTTGGCCTGGGAGAGAAATCGGTCAATCGTTTCATAATTCTCGCCGGCATGCCAGGCGGCTTCTTGAAGCCTGTGCGCTGGGTGAGGAAAATAAGGCGGATTGAAAGCAATCCAATCAAATTTTTCTGTGGGGTCGAGACGCGCAAAGAGATCGCTTTTCATGCAACACCAGCGATCAGTCAAATTGTGAAGTCGGGCGTTTTCATCTGCCAACGCCACCGCGGCAGGATTGATGTCCACGGCCAAAACGTGCGCGCCGCGCTTGGCGGCCATGATGCCGATCACGCCGGATCCCGTTCCCATGTCCAGCACCTGTTCATTCGGCAAAACTTTCGCGGCCAAATAACGGCCAAGAATTTTGCTGCTGAAAAAATACTTGGGATGAAACACTTCCATGGCCGTTCGCAGCTTGAGGCCTGCGACCATGGTGTCGGCATTTTTTTTGAGCTGATGATTCAAAACCGGCCACAGCAACCGAAACAGCAGCGGCCGGATTTTCCGGCGAAGTTTTATGCTCACAGGCATTGAGGTTTGAAGCGACATGGCTCCGTTGCAACCACGAAGGGCACAAAGCGCACAAAGAACGGCAAAATTTTTTGACGTTCTTCTTTGTGTGCTTTGTATTCGTGGTGTTTAAAAATTGGCCGTTCAAAGCCGCCGCAAGGGCTTCGAGAACAAATTAATTGTCGGCCGCGCCGTTATTGATCCACATTTGGATGGCGCTGACTTCGGCGCTGCTCATCGGACCGATACCGAGCGGCATGCGGGCCTGAGCGCCGCCGGTTTGTGCATCGCCGATGATTTTTAAATAAAGTGCGCTGTTGGCGGCGTCGTTCGGTTTGACCCGCAGCAGGCGCGGCGTTCCATAATTCGAGGCGGCATTGACCAGCGTATTAAAAGCATTTCCACTCTCCAGCGACATCGGCGCGATGCCGCCGGTCACATGGCAGCCCGCCACCGCGCATTTCAACGCGAAAATATTGGCTTGGATGCTGGACAACGTCGGCTGTATAACCACCGGCGGCGTTTGCTGTAATGAGATTGGCGTTTGTTTATCGCAAGCGACCAGGCAACAAATCAAACCGAACAACAATAATGCTCCACCTGCACGCTTTTTAAAAGACTGCATTGGCATGTTGAGACTCCTTCAGTTAAAGTTTGCCGTACTAGCAAAAGTTAATTAACCAACGTGGACGACTTTCCACTTGCAGGATTCCAATAGGGCCGTTTACGCAAAATCATGGTAATGTGATCGCCCCAATTCCGCAGCAGCGGCCAACCCGCCAGCCTCTCTTCACAATTTAAAAGAACATTCACAAATTTTTGACGGCGTGCCACCTCGCGCAAATAAGGCGACACCAGCAGGCCGAGCGCGATTTGTTTTTCAATTTCAAAAGCGGGGGAAAATTTTTTTGCCACTGCCGCGGCGGCGTGATAGTAAGTTTGCGCTTTCCGATTTCCCAACCTTATCGCCAAGCCGGCCGCGCCGTTTTGACCGCGCCAGCGGCGGAAGGCTTGCGCCGGTTTGATTTTGGACAAAAAATAAAAAATTTCCCACGGGCAAATTGGCGGCATGATGTTGAGCAGCATTTTGCCGCCGGGACGAATCAAAACAGCCGCCTCACGCGCAAATTGGTGCAAATCCGCGACGCAATTCAGCGCGCCGAAATTGGAAAAGATGCCGTCGAAGCTCGCCGCGCCATGCCTGGCGATCAATTCCTCCGTTTGTCCGGCGCTGCCCGGCTGCAACTCGACGACGTTGGCAAATCCGGCGAGCGCAATTTTCTTTCGGGCCACTTCCAACATCTCAGGTGACGGATCCACTGACACCAGGCGAAAGCCTCGCCTGGCGAAAAACAACGCATCCGTGCCGGTGCCGCAGCCGATTTCAAGCAGACGCGCGCCCGGCGCGAAGCTTGCGACTGCGGCATTTTGCACGCGAAGCCGCAGCCATTGAAAAACGGGATGGCGGGATTCCATGTCGTCATAAGCAGTGGCGACGCCATCGAAGACTGTGATGTTGGCCAAGGCTGAATGCGGCATGGTATTTTATTACCGACCGGTCACTTTGAGTGACCGGTCGGTTATCGGTTAGTTAAAAATAAATACTTTATTTCAACGTCAACAAATAATCCGCCATCGCCTCAAGCTCGGCTTTGGGAAGATCTTTGAAAGTCGGCATCAACGAATCTTTCACGAAGGCTTGGGGATTGACGAAGTGGTCGATGAGCCACTTTTTGTCGTGCTTGGCGCCGACGCCGGCCAAATTTGGCCCGACTTCTTTGCCGGTGCCGTTGATCGTGTGACAATTTCGGCAGGTCTCGCGCGTCATGACGAAACCGGCGGTGACAAAATTCGCTGCCGCCGCGTCGGCTTTTTCGCGATTCTTCAAATAAGCGACCAGGGCCAAAATTTCCTCGCCCAAGGTCTTTTTCTTTTTGCGCTCGGAAGTGTCCTGGCGCAAAACGTTTTCCAATTTCAACGCCACGACGTGTTCCGCTAATTTGGTCGAATCCCACACGGCTTTGATCGGCGTGAATTGCTTCGCGCCTTGATTGTGGCAATCACCGCATTTTTTCAAAGTATAAATTTGGCGGCCGGCCAGGGCCGAGATGTCGACTTGCGCCCAGGCCGCGACCGCGCTGACCAATAAAACAAACGCCGTCATCAAGGCCGTTCGATTCAATGCCATTGTCCTCTTCATAGCTCCTCTCTCGTTGCTGAAAATTTCGGGCTAATCTGGCAAACAATCTTGCAAAGGTTTAAGCCTTCGCAAGGTTATAAGATGGTTAATTGTTCTGCGCGCCAGCGTTGATCCAATCACGAATGACATTTGTTTCGTCATTACTCAACGGCGGCAATCCCAGCGGCATCCGACTGCCGACGCCGGCGGCGCCGATGACTTTCAAATACAAGGCGCTGTTATTCGCATTGCCGGTGGCCACGCGAGGCCGACCATAGGCCGAGTTGACACCGACCAAATTGCCGCGCGCCACGCCAGAGGCGAGGGACATTGGCGCCCCGCCACCGGGGTGGCACCCTTGATTCACGCATCGCGGCGTAAAAATATTGGCCTGAATGCTGGACAACGTTGGCGTGAGTCCAAGCCCGGTCGGCTGTTCATGCTCGCAAGCGATGATCAAACCGATCAAACTCAACAACAAAATGATGCCAATTGCCTTATTCACGAAAGACCGAATTTGCATGTTTTTACTCCTTCAGAATGGATAATTCAAAACACGATAGATATTGAAGCCTAAGCGGAAGTAGCCGTTGGTAAAATCGAGGTCACCGCCGCTCATATATTGCGAGGTGATATTTCCGGCAGAATTGGCCAGGAAAAGATGGAAGACATGACCGCCGGCCTTGATCTCCAGCCCAGCGGTAAATGTATCATTGAAAACCCGTACGCCATTTTCGGTGCGCGGAATGCCTTCTATTATCGTGGCGGCCGATTCATCTCCGGAGAGGATGGGCACGATCTCAGCGAAAAGCGCGTATTTTTGGCTCAAAGCAACCCGGCCGGCAACACCGAGGGTGAGCAGGGGGTCTTCATCCGTCATGCCGATGTTGCCGTTGAGCAAAATGCCCGGAACAACCGCTGCCGACAACCAATTGCCGAGTTGTTTGCTGACCGGAAGTTGCGCAAAGAAGGCAAAACGCTCGCCTGCCGTGCGTTTAAGAAAGTTAGGCGAACCATTTTGCTGCTTGGGGTTGGCGGGATCGGTAATCCCTTTGAGCGTTGCCCAATCGACGCCAGTGTAGATCGCGGCGGAAACCGGTATTGAGCCATCGGTTTTCTCACGCAGAAAACGCCACTTGACGCCGATTTCAAAAGTGGCCTGCAATCCCTGCCGTTCCACAGTAACAAAAAAATCGTTGGAAAGCGGAAAGCCGATTTGCGTCATCATACGCGCGCCGCCGTCGAGGCCGAAAAGCTCGTCAAAGCCGCGATTAGTCGGCGATTTGAACCGGTGCGCAATACGGTAGAGCAACGCGCCCTTCTCGAGGGTCTCGGCTGTCGGCAGATTCGCGAGGGTCAAACCCGGAAACGCCGCGGCATATTCCAATTTGGGCGATTCCGCCTTCATGCCGGCCGGCAGGGATTTGATCCAGGCCTCAAAGGCCGAAATCTCCTGCGCGGTCAGCGGCCTGCTGTCGCGCGGCATGCGGTCGCCTTTAATGTCCGGTGCGCCACGCAGCTTTTTGATGATGTAACTATTGGCCGGATCGCCGGGTTTAACGCGCAGCCAGGGGGTATCCGCGCTTTTTACGCCGACGAGATTGGCGACCAACATTTCTTCCGACATGTCGAGGCCCTTGGGGGCATTGGTTCCGGCGTGACAACCGGCAAACGCGCATTTTTCCTCAACGATTTCCTGCACGCGTTCCAGCAGGTTGTCCTGCGCCGGGAACAATCGTTTTGATTCCGGCGGTTTCACGAACGCCGGTCCATCGCCGGCAGTGGCGGCCGTGGTTCCGGCCAACAAAAATGCCAGCGCCATTAAACCGGCGCCGAGACGTAACAAGATTCGGAGCATTTGTCCCTCCTTTACAGGTTATAAAGAAAAGATTAGTTATTCATTGCACGATGATTCTGCCCGTACCGTGATTGTTGCGATGAATGGAGCAGAAATAATTAAACGTCCCGCTTTGATCAAACAAGACAGGATGCCGCTCATTCTGGCTTAAATTCACCGAAGGATCAAATTGATTTTCCACGTTTCCCGGCAGGCCGCTGGTGACGTCGTGTTTGACATTATCTTTATTGATCCAGGTGACGGTGGTGTTAATTCTCACGGTCAGCGTCGAGGGATCGAAGCCGGTCGAGAGAATCCACACTTCGTTCGGGCCGCGAACCTCGGGCTGCAAGGGATTTTCCGCGCAGCGCCATTGGGCGAAGGCCATGGCGATGAGCAAGGCCAACAACAGCGTGAGCTTCGGACGGCGGCTTTGAGAAATTCGAGCTTTTCTAACAAACCACATGACTTTCCTCCACCTCTTCAAACCAAGAATCGCCACGCATCATTTCATGCAGGCGATGGTAAAGCGCCTCTTTAATGCGATGACGATGATTGTTGGTAAATAATTTTATTTGGCCCGGCGCCGCAACCACGGCCTCTTCATTTAAATTTAAATGCGTGGTTTTGCGCCGGATGCGCCGGCGATAGGCGGCGAAGAGCAGCCGTTCGAGATAATCAAAAATACGGCCGGAGAAAATTTTTTCCGCCAGCGCTTTGGCGCGGCGCCGTTCGGCAAAACGCTGTAATTTGACCGGCGAGCCGGCGTTCTCACGGCGGCGCTGCGGCAAATGCCCATAAATCCACGCATTCGCCGCGTGGAACCGGGTCAAATGTTCGAAGCCGCTCAAGGGCCGGAGAAACGCGATCTGATGCGCTACGAAGAAATCGCTTTCGTCGAGGCGGAGATGATCGAGATCGAGCAAACAGTTGAGGCAAATCGTTTTGCGCTTTCCGAGCAATTTGAGCACAAGAACCAATGAGACAAACACCGTCCACAGCCGGCGCGGCGCGGCGATGATGAACACGTCAATATCGTCGGCTTTATGGCAATTTTCAAACGCCATGGCGCCGGAGAGCGAGAGGCTGCGCACAAACGGAAAATTGATCATGAACCGAAGCAGCCAGGCATTTTTTTCCAGAAGACGGCGGCTTAGTTGCCGGCGCTGCCCGCGCGCCGCCACGATTTGGTCACGGCCGCGAATGAAATATAAATGATTGTTCTGCTCGATGACGCCGCGACGTTCGCAATCCGATAATGCCGCATCGACTTCATTTAATGAAGCGTCACAGGCAAACAATCCGTCGTGGATCTCTTCGAGGCGCAAAGGATAATCGAAGAGATCGGCGTAGGCCAGCGTTTTTAAAACCGCTTCGCGGATTGCCGCGGCGTTTTTTCCGGCCGGCGCCAAAAGCATTTGGTGATGATGAGCCACGCCGTTATGAGGGGTTGAGCGGAATACAACGTTTGTCATGAAGCCGTTTCGAGAAGGTGCATAAACAGACTCGTAAACCTGCCGTGTCGCTCGGGCTGTTTGCTGCCAGGAAAATTCCAGCGCGCGTTGGCGACCCGCTGCGATGAGTTTTTGCCGCAGGGTTTTGTCAAAAAGCATTCGCTCCATTTTGGTAGCCCACACCGCCGCATCGCCGGAACAGAGCATGTCGGGATTGGCGGCTAATTCGCGCATGGCTGAATTGCCGGCTGCCAAAACCGGCACGCCGCTCGCCATAGCTTCGAGCAGGGGAAATCCGAAGCCTTCGTGCAGCGAAGGCAGCGCAAACAATTCCGCACCTTGATAAAGCGGCAGAATATCGGCCTCGGCAACATAACCGAGGCAGCGAACCGCGTCTTTGCCATTTTCGCGCGCCAACGCTTTTTCCACTTCCGGTCGGCCATTGTCGGGAAGGCCGGCCAAAACCAGCAATAAATCGCCACGGCCGCGATCGCGCAAGCGGCGAAAAGCGGCGATGAGCAGCGGCAGATTCTTTCTTTTTTCGAGCGTGCCGAGGAAAAAAATGTAGGGCGCGTTTAAAGCATAACGCGCACGCACGCGCGCGATTTGTTCCACCGAAACCGTTGAGAAAAATTTGGCGTCAACGCCGGAGGGCACGACGTGCAGCTTGTTTTCCTCAAAATGTTTTTCAGCTTTAAACAACCGGCGGACATCATCAGCGGTTGATTGCGAAATCGCGATAATCGCCTCCGCCGCCTGCCAGGCGCGCCGAATGGCCTGCTGAAAATAAAGACGTTTGATTGGCGGATAAAGCTGCGGATGGAGAAAGAACGCGACGTCGTGAAACGTCGAGACCTGCCGCATCGCGCCGGGAAAACACGGCAGGCTGTAATGCAAGCCGTGCCAAATATCGACGCGGCAGCGGCGGCCGTCGGAGCCGGCCATCAAGTGCTGCCACAGCAAGCGTGACGGCCGGGAAAAATTGGGCAAGTGAACAAACGTAAAATTATCCGGCAGCGCGCCCAAAAATTCTTGCGTGCCGGCTTTCACAAAGAGCAAATATTCATTCTGATCATCAAGCTGCGCCAAGGCCTTGATCAAGCCGCAGACATATTTTCCTGCTCCGGTCACGGTCGCTGGCAGGCTGCTGGCGTCGATTCCAATCCGCACGTCGAAGCTTCCTGGTTTCGTTTTTATATTGAAATGCTAAACAGAAACTTTTTTTTAAAAAAACGAGCGACGGCTCACGCGGTTGAAGCCACCGCATACGGCGCCGGCCGCAACTTGCCGAAACGTTTGTGCGCCCAAAAGCCCAGTAGATAAACCGGCGCCATGGCGGCGAAACGCGGTTCGCTCATCGTCGCAAAAACCAATCCGGCGAAGAGAACGAAGTACGTCATGATTTTTCCCCAATGGACCAGGCTTTTGCCGTCATCCGGCTGTGTTCGCCAGTGGCAATATAAAATCACCAAGCCCTGCAACATCAAGACGCCGTAGTGCGCGTGATGCGCGAAAGCCAGGTATGACATCAGCAAGGTTCCGATGCCGGCGCAAACACACGCGTAAATTCGGCTGCCGGCAAGGCCGAGATGGACGACGGTGGTTCGTTTGGGAGGATTGGCAGCGCGGTCGTTTTTATGATCGATATAATGAAAGAAAACCATGATGGCGACGTACATGAAACCCAGGCTCAATGATAAAACGATTGCCGGCGGCGGCAACGTTCCGCTTTGCGCGAAATAACCGGCGGCCACCAAAATCGCAATGCTGGCAAAGCCGCCGAGAAATTCCCCTAGAAACGGCCGGTACGCAAAGCGAAACGGCGGCAGCGAGTAAAACAAACTCAACATCAAGCCCGGAAAAAAGAACCAGAGCAATTGCCACGAAGCCAACATCGCAAATAAAAAGGCCAGGGCCACGAGAATGCCGGCCGTCAGATAAAACAACCGCCACAACTCCGGAATCGTCAGCAGCCCGGCGGCAATGACTTTGCTGCCGCCCGAAACGTTTTTGGGCGCGGCTGGATTCGTTCGCGTCACTTCGATGGCGCGATCAGCGCCGCTTTGCCAATCATAAATCTCGTTGACGATGTGGGTGGGATAACCTTGCAGCAAAGCCGAAATCACCAGCACAAAAATAAAAACGCTCCATTTGATTGCGACGCCATCGATGGCCGCCGCGGCGTTGCTGATCAGGCTGGCATTAAACGCCCAAACCAACACTGCCAAAACGCGAAAGAGCATGAAGGCGCCCTTCAGCTTGGTATGCCAGAAATTTTTTGAAAAAGTCAAGTCGGCTCGTGCTTGGTCCATGGCGTCGAAGTTGAGCTAATGGCGTTCAAAATGTCATTCAATATGAACACAAAAAAATAAAAAAGCAAGTGGTTTTCCACGTTCCAGCATTCAACGTGCAAGGCTTCAGCCTGCAACAATATAGGCATTACTATGGAAAAACTATCACAATCCCGAAAATTTTTTAGCGAACCGCTAAATTCACGCGAATGTACGCCAATTTTTATTCGCGTTGATTGGCGTTAATTCGCGGTTGACAGATTTGGCTACGCCTGTAAGGTTGCGGCAAGTTGCAGCGATAAAAAGCACTGTAACTTGAAAAATACAGGCGAATTTCATGCCGGTATTTGACGCAATTTGATGCCAGGGTTTAAAGTTTTGAATTTCAAGAAGCTAAACTTTCCGATGCTTCGCCCGAGGCGGCGTGAGTATTCGCTCAAAATCACGGTTGTTGTATTTCGAGAAACGATTACGAAAGTCGCAGTTGCATTTTTTGCGGCTCGGGCCGGCCGTTGTGCGTCAGATCGTGCTCGTCTTCGATATCGCCGACGATCTCTTCAATCAGATCTTCGAGCGTCACGATCCCCAAAACATGGCCATTGCTTTCTTTAACCACGGCCATTTGCCTTTTCTGGCGTTTGAATTCCCGCAAGGCGGCGGCAACCGACAGGTTGGGAGGAAAAAAGAGCGGCGTGTAAAGGGCGTCGTGCAGAATCACAACGCCGCGCAAGCTGAAAAGATAGAACAGGTCTTTGGTGTTCACAATGCCGACGATGTGATCAAAATCCTGATCGTAAACCGGCATGCGCGTGTGGGTGCTTTCGCGAACCGCCTCGAGAATTTTTTCTTCAGTCGCGTGAATTTCGAGCGCCGCGACCTTGTCGAGCGGCACCACGATGTCGCACACGCACTTCGAGGAGAGTCGAAAAACATTATGCAAATATTCGGCCTGATCGGAGGGCAGCACACCGGCTTGGCGAGTTTCTTCCACCAGCAAACCGAGCTCTTCAACCGAATGCACCATTTGATGTCCAGTCACCGGTTTGAAACCGAGCCGGCGCACGATCCAATTGCCGGCGCCGTTCATGAGCACGATGACCGGGCGGGCGATTTTGGCGAAGAACAAAAGCGGCGAGGCGACGAGCAATGAAATTTCATCGGGCCGTTGCAGGGCCAGCGCTTTCGGCGCCAGCTCGCCGATGACGACGTGCAAAAACGTGATGGTGGTGAAAGCAATAATCGCTGAGAGTGAATGGCTGGCCATTTTCACCCATTGCATGGGGAGCAGATGCAAAAGCGGATCGAGCAGATGGGCAATGGCTGGCTCGCCCACCCAGCCGAGCGCCAGGCTCGCCAACGTGATGCCAAGCTGGGTGGCGGCGATGGCGTCATCCAGCTTCGAAATCGCTTTGCGAACGGCTTGAGCTCCGACGCGGTTCTTTCGGATCATTTCTTCGACTTTCGTTCGCCGCACGGCGACCAAGGCAAATTCCGCGGCAACAAAAAAGCTGTTCAATAAAACGAGAAGCGGCACGGCGAGCAGCCCCAAAATCTCTCGCGCCAGAGATAACGCATCATCCATGAATTGTTGCTCCGTGAAAATTGCAGACAAAAAGTCCCGGAGATCAAAAGGTATTTTCAAGCCTTAGCATCATAAAACTCGATTTCAGTCGATTGAGGCGCAAAGATTCTCGCTCGTAATCCTCAACTTCAATGGTTAGCAAGCCGCGGTGTAGGAGAAAATTTAGATCGATGTAGGCATGCGTAGCGCCTGTGTCAAAATCAGCCGTTAGTGTTGCTTCGTTAGAATCGCCTCCAAGCTTTACGGCAATTGTTGGGTAGGCGTCATTCGGCTCTTTGGTCGCGTGCCAAGCCGTGGTTTCTTCAATCATGAAAAGCCGTGGATTGAAAAAAACAAAGGGGTATTTGCCGTGTTTTTGGCAAAGGGCTTTGAACTCTTGCTTTTTAGGCAAATTTTGAAAGTCCTCATCGTGAGCCACAATTTGGCCATCGATCACCATCAGCCAGGCGGCATTCAATTCTTGAAGCCGTTGTTCAACCCAATGCGCATTGACTTTTTCAGCGTTGTTGAGATATTGAAAACGTTCTTCCGGCGACCATGCTGTATATTGGGCTACGCTAACATTGGCGCTCACAAACGGCTCATCCGGTGCTTGGGGGGGCGATTCATTGAGAACAGCAATCGCTTCCATAACAGCTTGCTCGACTTTGCCATCCAAAGAGCCAAGGCGTTGGCGCACTTTCTCGAGCACGGCTTCTTGGATCTCTTGTTCCATGGCTTCAATCCTGTTATTGTTGAATAAATCGTATCACGTTTACATTTAAAATTACGACAACTTTCATAAAAGCGCAACTTCTTTCTTGGTTACAATTTTTATGTGATTCCAAAGGCTACGCCCGGAGGGAATATTTTTTGTAGTGAACACAGTGCTGATAAAAACTCACTCACTATCCGCCGTCGCTTCCGTTGACAAGCCTTCGAGCCGGTTCTGCAGCGTGCGAAAATTGAGGTCGAGCACGCGGCACGCTTCTTTTTTGTTGCCGCCGGCCTTGTCGAGAATCATGCGGGCGTAAAGCTGGGTCAGTTGGCGCTCGGTCAAGAGCTGGCTGCGCGCTTGCGCCAGCAGATCCGCCTCCGGGCGATCCTGCAACAGCAGCAGGTGTTCGACGTCGATGACTTCCCCAGTGCACAAAACCGCAGCGCGCTCGACGAGATTTTCCAGCTCGCGCACGTTGCCCGGCCACTTGTGCTGCAGCAGCAAATTCATCGCCGCCTCGGAAATTTTTCCGATCGGCTTGTTGAGCGCCTGCGCGTATTTTTGCAAAAAATGCTGCGCCAACAACGGCACGTCTTCGGGGTGGTCGCGCAACGCCGGAACTTTGAGCGGAACGACGTTGAGGCGATAATAAAGATCCTCACGGAATTTTTTCTCTTGCATCAACGCTTCGAGATTGTGGTTGGTGGCGGAGACGAGCCGGATGTCGCATTTGATCGTTTCGTTGCCGCCGACGCGCTCGAACTCGCGTTCCTGCAGCACCCGCAACAGCTTAATCTGCGTGGTCATCGGAATATCGCCGACTTCGTCGAGAAAGAGCGTGCCTTTTTCGGCCATCTCGAAGCGTCCCGGTTTCTGGCGAATCGCGCCGGTGAAGGCGCCCTTCTCGTGGCCGAACAGCTCGCTCTCCAACAATGTTTCCGCAATCGCGGCGCAGTTGACGGCGACAAACGGGCCGTTGCGCCGCGGGCTGTTGAAATGAATCGCGCGCGCCAGCAGTTCCTTGCCCGTGCCGGTTTCGCCGAGCAAAAGCACGGTCACATCCGTGGAGGCAACTTGCTGCGCCAGGCGAAAGACTTGTTGTATGCGGGCGCTTTTGCCGATGAGGTTGCCGAAACTGTGGCTGTGCGCCACGACGTCCCGCAGGCGGGCCAGCTCTTCGTCTTTCCGGCGCTGGGCCAGCGCCCGTTCGACTTTCAACAACAGTTCGGCGTTGCCGCACGGTTTGGTGAGATAATCTTCGGCGCCGAGTTTGATCGCTTCCACCGCCGATTCGACGGAAGCAAAGCCGGTGACCATGATGACAATCGTGGCCGGGTTGAGCGTTTTGGCGGTTTCCAAAACTTGCAAGCCGCTCACCTCGGCCATCACCAAATCGGAGAGCACGAGATCGAAATAGCGCTCGCGCAGCAGCGTGATGGCTTCGCTGCCGTCGGCGGCGCAGGTGACGGCGTAACCTTCGTCTTCCAACAGCGCCGAGGTTACGGCGCGAAAGGCGTCGTCGTCATCGACGACGAGGAGGGAGGATTTCATAATATTGAAAGGGTAAAAGAGTCTTTCCGAATTTTAGCTTGATTTTCAAAGGGCATTTGCTTAACTTCATTGCAGAAACTTTATCCGGTTAATTTTATTTAAGAGCTTGCATGGCAGACTCGTTACCACTTCTGTATCTGGATTCGTCCGTTCCAAGCGCTTATAGAAGAAATTGAATCGCCATCAAAAAGAGGCAAAGGCAAACAACAAACAACCCAACCGGCTAAACACAAAAACTATGATGACTACATCGAAGATTCGACCATGCGGGAGTTGCATCTCATCCGCGAAAAGATGGAACAACAATATCGAAAAAGCGGATTGCCATCTTACGAAGAATGGCTGCAAGCAACAGATAAAGATCTCCAGAAATCACTGGCGGAAGTCGGTTTCCAAATTGTGACTCGCGATGGCCGAACCTACATAGATAAAATCGAACCACAACCGAAAAAGAAACCCGTCAAGTATAAAAACGCTGCAAAACGCAACAAAAAAATCCCCGCAAAAAATAAATTTCGTGAAACCCGGGATCATCTTTGTTCCATCTTTTCCGCCAACGGCAGCTTCACCGTAAACGTGCTTCCCTTTCCCACTTCACTCTGCACTTCAATCGTCCCGCCGTGTTGATGCACGATGTTGTAGCACACCGACAGGCCGAGGCCGACGCCGTGGACGGCGCGTTTGGTGGTGAAAAACGTGTCGAAAATCTTCGCAAGATTTTCCGGCGGGATGCCGCTGCCGGTATCGCCAATTTCAATTTGCGCAAAGCCGTTCCGGCTTAAGCTGCTTGCAATCAATTTGCCGCCGTGGGGCATGGCTTCGATGGCGTTGAGAATCAAATTGAGAAAAACCTGTTTCATTTGATCGCGCGAGGCGCGCACCGCCGGCAAATCCGCGGCGAGATGGCGCTCGACCTTGATACCGTATTCTTTAAAGCGCTGCTGCGAGCTTTCCAAAACTTCGACCAGCGTGGTGTTGAGATCGACGGATTGCAGCTCGACTTGTCCGAACCGGTAAAAATCCAGCATCTGGCGCACGAGCTTGCCGATGCGAAGGATTTCATCATGCGCGAGCTGCACGAATTGGCGGCCCGCCAGTGCCTCCGGCATTTTTTTCAGCGCCGTTTCCAAAGAGCTGCGGATGTTGTGAATGGGATTGTTGATTTCGTGCGAGAGCTGCGCGGTTAATTTTCCGGCGGCGGCGAGTTTTTCGGTTTTGATCAATTCTACCTGGGTGCGGTGAAGCTGGGCGAGCGCGGTTTCAAGGTCGGCGTTGCGCTCCACCAGGCTGGCATTAAGCTCGGTCAATTTTTCCATCTGTTGCTTGAGGGATTGGCGCATGGCCTCGAAGCGCCGGGCGAGATAGCCGATTTCGTCGCGCGAAGAAATTTGAATGGGCTGATCGAGGCGTCCGGCGCCGGCGGCATGCGCGGCGTCCACAAGCCTGGCGATGGGTTGGGTGATGTTGCGTGAGATGATCAAGCTGATGCCCAGGGCGGCCAAAAATGCGCCCAGGCCGACGATAAAAAGCGTGCGCTGCACCGGCGCCAGCAAAGGCCGGATCGAGCGGTCGATGGAGCGGAATAAGATCACCCGATCCGGCGATTCGTTTTCAAACAGCGGCAGGCTCACGGCGAGAAAATTTTCACGTGCCATCGCGATGGGTTGAGGAGTTTCCGCCCAATTTGAGGTTGCCGTAAGCGCCGCCACCGCAGCCGCCAACTTCTCACGATCACCATTCCTCAACGAGACCGCCGCAACTTTTTCCGCCAAGACAAAAGCCACCTCGGCGCCGACGAGCGCTTTCGTATGTTGCGCAAACATATCATCCAAGCGAACACCAATAACCAGCGCGCCAATCAGCCACGGCCCAAAGGGAGAACCGCCGGCCCAGACCGGGACAATGACGCCCCACCACGCGCCATGCTGATCGTTCCAAGCCGCAAACCGTTCTTTGCCCGTCCAGGCAAGGCTGAGCAGGGAATCGGGCAAGGCAAAATGCCCGTGAGTTTCGTTGAAAATCTCATTGGTTTCCGCCGTCCGCGTCGTCGTCATCAAAAGGCGGCCGTCGCGATTATAAACGAGGCAAATATCGCTAAATGAATGCGTTGCCGCGGCCTCAGCTTCGGGACTGGAAAGCTTGGAGAGCGGACGTTCAGCTTGCGAGAATAAAGCGAAAGGTTCTTTGTGAGCGGCCAGTTCGCCTTGATAAAGTTGTTTCAAGACCAGTTGCATGTTGAGCACATCGCGGTCGTCGAGCGCGGCTTTCAACTGCGGCACGCTGGCCCAGATGTGGCCCTTCTCCAGCAGTTGCTCGCGGTCGTGTTGTTGCATCACCAGAAACAAACGCGCGGCGCGCTGCACTTCGGCATCGAGCGTCTGCAAAACCTGTCCGCGCAAGAAATAATTGAGCACTAAAAAGATGACGACGATCACGCCCAATACCGTGGCGGACAAAGCGAGGAAAAATTTTCCTTTCACGCCGCGATAACCCCGCAGCACTTTTTTTATGGCGACGCGGCGCGGTTTTTGTGCATGATCTTCCATCAATAAAACACCGTCATTTGCAAGACCGCGAGATTATCGGCCGGATCATTGTCGCCGGTTCGATTGATTTGCCAAACGGCTTTGACCAGCGCATGGCGTGAAAGATTGTAACCGGCAGCGGACTCGAGGCGCCAGACCGGAAATTCCCACGGTTCGGCGGCGTCAAGATCGCGATCGTCGACGATTTCGGAAAATCGGATGCGCCCGTAGCGGCCGGCCACGAAAAGCCGCGGCAAAATTTTGTAACGCAATTCGGCGCTGAACGCCAGCGCTTCGAGATGGTCGCGGATAAACGGGCTTTCCCAGCGGCTCCAAACGCCTTCGCCGAAAAAAACGAAATAGCCGCGGCTGTACTCGACATCGACGCCGGCGAGAGTGTGGGCGTATTTTTCCGGTTTCAAATCCGGGTGCGCGCTTTTCACCACGGCGTTATTCAAATAGCCGCCGTTCGCGGCTGAGGCGCCGATGGTGAGACCGATGGCCGGCTGCAGATGCAGACGGCCAAAAAACATCAGCCGCTTGCTTTCACTCACGTAGGCCGGATTCGATGGCGCACCGTTGGCGAGACCGAGATGATAACCCACGGCGCCGAGCTTGCCAAAAAATCGCGCGCCGGTAAAATAAGCGTTTCGCGCCAGCATTTGCAAACCGGCCTCAGGATTGGTGTGTCCTCTCGCGCCGAGCAAGGCCTGGTGGTCGGGTAAAAACTGGCCGCTGCTTAAAGAGGTGCGATATTCATAAAACAAAGGATAGCCGTAGACAAAATTCTGCGGGGCAAAACGGCGCGGGAGAAAATTGCCGAACGGCGCGGCGAATTTGCCGGCTTCGACTTGCAAGCGGTCGCCGGAAATTTTATAGGCGAGCGCGGCGGTGTACACCCGCACTTCCCATCCGCGCCAGGTTTCCAGCTCGAGAAACGCCGAGGCCTCGTCGCTGAGGCGCACGTTCATAAACAAATCGGCCAGCAGCTCGAATCCCGGCAGGCCGTTGTTGTGGCGGAATTGGCTTTGGCCATCCTGGCTTTTGAGGTAATTGGCGGTAACAATGCCGCCGACTTCCACCAGAGGTTGGCATTTTGTGAATGAAGGCCAAGAGCAAAAAGCAAAAAGAAAACAGCACACCGCCAGCGCGCAAGCGCTTTTTACTTGTTGCATTTTACGCATGATTGCCATAAACTTGACAAAAAAATTCTGTTCTCAAAATCTTGTCATGGAAACGTGAAATCCAGCGTCGCCGTCTCATCGGGCCGGATGATAACGCTTGCGGTTTTTTCCGGCAGCCGCGCGAACCACGCCTTGACTTTATACGCGCCGGCGGGGATATCGTGAATGCGGTAATTGCCGTCTTCGTCGGTCAACGTGAAATACGGATTCGCCAGCACGAGAATGAACGCGTTCATCTGCGAGTGCATGTCGCAATAAACTTTCACCAGCCCGGGCTTGTTAAACGTGACAGCTTTGAAGTGGCCGGCGGGGTAGCGGCCGAGATCGAAGGTTTTGGTTTTGCTGAATGAAAAAACGTTGTGATAAACCGGATCGCTGTTGGGAAATTCCACCGTCGCGCCGGCCAAAATCGGCAACACGTGCGGAACGAACGTCAACTCTTTTTGGTCCATGACCAGCCGGAGCCGCGCCGAAGCAGCGAAATCGCGCGTTCCGGCGGTCCGAACCGGCGCGTCCTCGAGATAAATCACAAAGCTCAATGGCTCGTAGGCGGCGGGTGTTATTGTGACGTTCTTTTGATAAATGGCGCTGATTTCTTTGCCGAGGATGCGGCTGTCATCGCGCACGAGATGGCGCAGCTCGACGCGCCCGCGCAAATGGCCGAGGTTTTCTTGGGCATAAACCGAAGAGCCGCCAATCTCCGGCGCCAGGCAGAGCAAAACGATAAGCCGGGCAATGATACAAAAGCGATGCTGAACCAAGGGCATGAAGATGATACGTCGGGTCAATTCACGATTAAATTTCGAACATTCATTTTTGAAAATAGAATAACCAAAATAGTCCTAAGAAGCAAGAAGTTTGTCACAAAGCGTTCGAGCTTGGCTACGCCCGTAGGGTGTCCTCGGCGTTGTAGACCACGCCCTCGCCGAGCTTGGCGAGGATTTTGTAGTGGAGAATGGTTTGGCCGATCATTTAAGTCATTTTCATCGTGGCGCCGAGCGGCAGCACGAAACCAGTAATCTTCGCCGGGACGACAAGATGGCGAAAACGAGCGGAATGACCACCATGATCAGCAGATTCAAAAAAATCCGGCCAACCGGTTCGCTGGCGTACTTGATGAATCCGAGCAGCGCCGGATGGCCTTTGAAAAACGTGTTGCAAAGGATGCCGCCCGCGGCGCCGACCACCAGGCCGATGAAAATCTTGGTGTGCAGCGGCATCCCGGGCTTTTTATTCTCAGCTTGATTGTTTTCTGCGTTCGTCATCGCGTCTGGCATAGTCTGCTCCTTGCGTAATGGTCAATGATTCCGCTTGCCGCGGGATAAATTGACCACAATCTACGAAGTTTCGACTGGAAGTCAACAAAAAAATACTTGCACTTTATGCCGGAACTTGTTAATTTTAACGCACTTTTCTTGTAACCCAAAGCTTGAAATTCAGGAGTCTCAAAGCATGAACACAACGTATATTATCCTCAACATTCTGTTGATCGTGCTGATTTTGGTTGGCGGCGGCTATCTGGCGCGAACCCGCTTTCGCGCGATGCCGAAAAAAGATGAGAGGGAAATCTGGAAGAAAAACGCCAGCAATTACAACAAGCAACTTGACGAGGCGCTTCAGAAAAAGAAGGAAGATGATTACAAGGCGCTTCTTCATAATGACGCCACGCGCTACCAGCCCAGGCTGCCTTATCGCATCAAAGGCCCCGCTGAAGTCATCAAATGGGTTAGGCAGGAAATGGAAGCCGCATCCTCCAGCGCAACGAGTATTGTCGAGAAGGACGAAAAGCTCTACGATCAGACGCTGGTGATCACCTATCATTTCATGACCCAATCGAAAATCGGTGATTTGTACGCACAAGGCGTCGGCAAGGTGACCCGCATTTGGGTGCGCGTGCATGACGGCTGGAAAATGGTGCACGAGCACATTAGCAGCGGATGATCGATGCTCGACAAATGTCTTGAAGGCAAATGAAAATAACCGCAAAAATAATTGATCGCTAAACTTTGGGTGAAAAAATGCGACACGCAACCATTCTCGATCGCCCGCACACGGCCTTGCTGGTGATCGACATTCAAGATCGCGTCCACGCGGTGATGCGCTTTCGCGAAGCCGTCGAGACCAACGCCGTGAAATTGATTCGCGGCTGCCAGATTTTAAACGTTCCGATCTTGCTCACCGAGCAATATCCCAAAGGGTTGGGACACACGATTTCCTCGATTCGCAACGCGTTGCAAACCGCGCTGCCGCTGCAGAAAATGACGTTCAGTTGTTGCAGCAGCGCAGAGTTGATGGCCGCGCTGCAAGAGAAAAATATCCGGCAGGTCGTTCTGGTGGGAATTGAAACGCACGTTTGCGTGCTGCAAACCGCGCTTGATTTGCTGGCCAATAATTATCAAGTGCACGTGGTGCGCGACGCGGTGTCTTCGCGGCATGAATTGGATCATCAAACCGCGCTGCAAAGATTGCAGCAAGCCGGCGCGCTGGTCACGACCGCGGAAGCGGCGCTCTTTGAATTGATGGTGCGCGCCGACACGGCGGAGTTCAAAGAAGTCTCCAAGCTGATCAAATAAAACCTCGTTATGATCGCTGCCGCCGCCGCTCTCGCCCCCGCCCGCTATGCAAGCTGCAATGGCTGTTGGGTTCGGAGCCGGCCTTGAAAATATCAGAGTAAACAGCGGGACATTCGTCGTTCGCCAGGCGTTTGCTGGCGGTGCAAAGCTCGACGCGAACGATGGTGCCGGGGCTTTGAAAGTCGCTTTCCGGCAGGCCCAAGGAATCGTGCACGGCTTTCATATAAGGGGCCCAAATCGGCAAGGCCACCGCCGCGCCGGTCTCGCCTTTTTCAAACGCCACATCCTGCCGGTCAAATCCCACCCAAACGCCGGTGGCAAGCTGCGGCGTGAAGCCGATAAACCACGCGTCGCGAAAATCATTGGTGGTGCCGGTTTTACCGCCGGCCGGACGGTAGAATTGGTGTTTTGAGCGGGCCGCAGCCCCGGTGCCGCGATCAACGACCGAGCGCAGCATGTCGGTCATGATGAAGGCCGTTTCCTTGCGCAAAACTTCCTTGCCGTTCGGTTGATTGTTTTCCAAAACATTGCCGTCCTTGTCTTCGACGCGCAAAATCGCCAGCGGCTCCATGCGAATCCCCTGATTGGCAAACGCCGAAAATGCCGAGGTAATTTCAAGCGGAATCACCTCGCCGGCGCCGAGGGCGATGGCGTCGTAAGGCGGAATGTTGGTGGTCAAGCCCATGTCGTGAGCGTACTTGACAACCACGCCCGGATTGGTCACTTGCTGCACGAGCCGCACTGTCGGCAAATTGAGCGAGCGGGCCAACGCTTCCCGCAAAGTAACATAGCCGCCGAGGGTATTGTCATAATTTTGCGGCCGCCATTCCGTGCCATCCACTTGTTTGACCACCACCGGTTGATTCAAAACCTCATACGTCGGCGGATAACCGTTGTCAATCACGGCGGTGTAGACAAAAGGCTTGAACGCCGAGCCGGGCTGGCGCTGCGCCTGCACGGCGCGATTGAATTTATTTTCCTCAAAATCCCGGCCGCCGATCATGGCGCGAATATAACCGGTGCCGTTTTCAATCGTCACCAACGCCGCTTGCACCGGGCGCGTTTTGCTGAGAAGGCTGTTGCACAAGGCCGAATCGGCCATCACTTCTTTCAGCGTCATGCCGAGCGTGTCCAGCGTCGCTTGATCGAAAATCTTCAAGTGCTCTCTATCGGCAATCAATCGCTTGTTGGTGCGGCGCTGCATTTCTTGCAGTTGTTGGGCCACATACTTTTCCGCCAAGCGCTGGGCGCGGGTGTCCAGCGTGGTATAGATCTGCAGGCCGTCGGTCAAAATGCGCTCACCATATTTCTGCCACAGCAGTTGCCGGACATATTCGGTGAAATAGGGCGCGACGCCGTAATGTTCGTTGGCCGGTTGATCGAGCACCCCCAAAGGCATCGTCTTGTACGTTTCAAAATCCGTTTTGGACATTTTGCCGGTCAGATACATGTTGGCGAGCACCAGATTGCGGCGCGCCGAACAGGCCGCTGCATTGCGCAGCGGCGAAAGCGTCTCCGGCCTTTGCACGATCGCCACCAACATGGCGGCTTCGTGCGGTTGCAACTGTTCCACATTTTTGCCGAAATATTTTTGCGACGCCATTTGCACCCCGTGCGTGCCGTGACCAAGATAAACCTGATTGAGATACATCTCCAAAATTTCGTCTTTGGTGTAAGTGCGCTCGATCTGAATGGCGGTGAGCAGCTCGCGAACTTTGCGCGTAACCGTTTTCTCGGTGGTGAAATAAAGCACGCGCGCCAGTTGCTGCGTAATCGTGCTGGCGCCCTGCCGTTTCTCCATGTGAATCACGTCGATCAAGATCGCTTGCGCGAAGCGCACCGGCGTGAATCCCCAATGATGATAAAAATTGCGATCCTCCGTCGCAATCAGCGCCTCTTTCAGCGCCTGGGGAATTTTATCGAGTGGAACGTAGGAACGCCGTTCTTCAAAAAAATCCTTGATCACCTTGCCGTCCGCCGAAAAAACCCGGGAGACGAGCTTGGGACGGATTTGGCTTTCCTCGAGCATGGTCAGCGAAGGCAAATCCCGGCTGAGATGATAAAGGTAGATCAAGCCGGGGATGCTGATCATCGCCAAGAGCACGCCGAAAACAATCCACGTCGTTTTCGACTTGAGCGTGACCGATGAGAAATTCATAGCATGATCCTCGAAATTAGTGTTGCGGCCTGCCGGTGATTGCAATGACTTTTGAGATGAGCGGCGCGGTCGGTCGCGTGACGAATTTTGAAATTGATGGCGAAAGTAGCGTTTCATGAAATATTGAAAAACTATCCGAGCAGTTTGACTTCGGCTTTGGTGAAATCGACGATCAGTTTGGAGCCGATTCTTTCCAACAACCCCATACCGAGAAGCTCGTCGCCGGGGACGAGCTTTACTTTGTAGCGTTTACCCATGACTTGAACCCAGCCTTGAAAGACTGGTAAATCAATAACCCTTTTGGTTGCCAAGACAAACTTGTCGTAACCGAGAAATTTTTGATCCAGTTTTGGAATAAACCTCGGTGGAACGGCGACATCACCGGTAAACCCTGTATCCACTACAAAGCGATATTCACCATTGAATAACAAATTCAAGCTTCCACTTTTGTCGATTGTGGCACAAACAATGGGTTCTCGCCTGTAAATGGCTCCTCTGGCTATTATCATAACTTTTTAAATCCCCCACGATGTTGATCAACCCCTGGATAGCCAATCCGAATACAATAAAATACCGCTTTGGGTAATTTCTTTCTGCCCTTTTCGACGGCAGCAATCGTGCCCTTGCCGAGAAAATATTTTCCACTATCCGGATCAATGGCAACAACCATTCCTTTGTGCTTGGCTTCCGTGGCCTCAATTTTTTTAATGAGCGTTTTGGACGGCTTTTTGAGTGGAGGAATTTTACTCAATTCCATATTGGCATCCTTTGAGTTACATATTTTTACGATAAAACGTCAACAGAGGTTTTCTGTTTTCCATAAATTTTACGCGTGCCGGCAAAATACGGCTTCTGCTCCGGCCAGGTCAGCAACTGCGGGCCTTCTTCGTCGAATTGGCAATAGGTAAAATGCTCCATCCAATCACCGAGGTTGATGAAAAGTTTTTCACCGAGGGACTCGAACAACGGCTTGTGCGTGTGGCCCATGATCACGACGTCATGCCCTTCGGCGATTTTTCCCTCGGCGTAGCTGCGGTAATCCCGTTCCCAGGTGTTGGGATTATCCTTGACGGACCGGCTGGTATGCGACACAAGTTTGGCGAGCGGGATGCCAACGTCCGGATGCAGCCAGCGATACAGCTTGATATTGACCGGATTTTTGAAAATGCGCTTCATCAAACGATAGCCGCCGTCGTTCTTCGCGACGCCGTCGCCGTGGATGAGATAACAGCGATAACCGCATAAATGGCGAACGAGATGATTTTCGTGCAGCGCGAGCCCGACTTCATTTCGCAAAAAATCTCCCATCCACAAATCGTGATTGCCGGCAACATAGTCGATCGGCAAGCCGGCCGCGCGCAGCTCGTAAAGCTTCGCCAAGACGGCGAAATTGCGGTTGGGAATCGCGTGGCGATACTCAAACCAAAAATCGAACAAATCGCCGACAATGAATAATCCGGCGCCGTGATATTTCACGTAATCAAGAAATTCAATCACCCGGCGCTGGCGCAATCCCTCATCGTTGCGGTTGGGCGCGCCAAGATGGGCGTCGGAGAAAAAAAAGTACGTTGGCATGAAAATAATGTAGGGAAATGCGCTACCAAAAGCAAGCCTTCTTCAAGACGAAAATTTTCCGATTTGCTTTTTTTGATTTGTTGTGGTATATTGAATGGCCGTAATTTTTTGCAAACCGAGCGGTGGTTATCATGCGCGCTATGTGCTGTGAAAATCCTCGCCCCATCAATCAAAATCCCCTGGCGCTCGTCGAAACTCCGGCGCCGGAGCCGGCAGTCCATGAAATTCGCCTGCAAATTCGGACATGTGGAATTTGTCACACCGATTTGCACGTCGTCGAAGGCGATTTGCCGCCGCAAAAACAGCCGGTCATTCCCGGGCATCAAATCGTCGGCGTCGTCGAAGCGCTTGGCGATGACGTGCAGCGTTTCAAAATCGGGGATCGCGTCGGCGTGCCGTGGCTCAATCGAACTTGCGGAACGTGCGTTTTTTGCCAACGCGGCAAAGAGAATCTCTGCGAAAACGCGCAGTTTACCGGCTATCGCGTTGACGGCGGCTTTGCGGAATACATTGTGGTGCATGAAGATTTTGCTTACGCGATTCCCGAGACGTTTTCCCCGGCAGCAGCCGCGCCGTTGCTGTGCGCCGGCGTGATCGGCTATCGCGCCCTGCGCTTGAGCGGCATTCAAAGCGACCAGCGTCTCGGCTTGTTTGGCTTCGGCGCTTCGGCGCACATCGTGATTCAAATCGCGCGACATTGGACTTGTGAAGTTTTCGTTTTCTCGCGCAGCGCTGCGCACCGAAAATTGGCCGAGGCTTTGGGCGCCGCGTGGACCGGCAGCGCCGAAGCAACCGCGCCGGCGAAACTCGATGGCGCGATTATTTTCGCGCCGGCTGGTTGGATCGTTCACGCCGCGCTGCGAAATTTGCAAAAAGGCGGCACAGTGGCCCTGGCCGGAATTCACATGAGTCCGATTCCGGAAATGAATTACGGCTTGATTTATCACGAACGCACGCTGCGCAGCGTCGCCAACAGCACGCGCGATGACGTGCGGGAATTGTTGCAGCTCGCGGCGACAATTCCATTGCGCACCGAAGTTGAAGTGTTTCCGTTACTCGAGGCCAATCGCGCCTTGCAGCTTCTGAAAGCCGGGCAGATCAACGGCGCCGGGGTTTTGGAAATTGGTTTGTAGCGCAGACTGCCAATCGCCATCAAATCTATTGTAAATTTTAAATTGAAAATTTTCAATTTAAAATTTTAAAAAAATTCTACAGGAATTTTTATGCCCGACCCTGAAATTCAAGTTTTGCTGTCTATCATCGATCAAGCCTACGATCACAAATCCTGGCACGGCACCAATCTGCGCGGCTCGATTCGCGGGCTGTCGGCGAAACAAGCCGCGTGGCGGCCGGCGCTGCAACGTCACAACATTTGGGAGATCGTCGTTCACGCCGCTTACTGGAAATATGCCGTGTATCGCCGTCTTACCGGCGAGCCGCGCGGTTCGTTTGCGCTCAAAGGCTCGAATTGGTTCGTTCGCCCGCAAGAGTCGACCGAGGCCGCATGGAAAGCGGACATCGCGCTGCTCTCTGAAACCCACCAATCGCTGCGCGCGGCAATCGCTGCCATGGAGACGAAAGCACTTTATAAAATTCCCGCCGGCAGCAAGCTCAACAACTTTACGCTCATCTCCGGCATCGCGGCGCACGATTTATACCATGCCGGCCAAATTCAATTGTTGAAACGCCTGATGAAGGCAAAATAAAGGCGGCAACTTTTGCCCAAAATACGTATTAAAAATCCAAGAAGCCACACCGAAGATGGCGGAGAAATTGTCGTTTCAATCGTTTGAGGAGGACTATGCAAACCCTGCAGCTTGAAAATATCAACAAATCCTTTGGCAAACTGGAGGCGGTGAAAGACCTGAGTTTGTCGGTTTCGCCGGGGACGATTTACGGTTTTCTCGGGCCCAACGGCGCCGGCAAAACCACGACGATCCGCATGATCATGGAAATCATTCTGCCGGACAGCGGCCGGATTCTCATCAACGGCACGCCCAACACCTCGCGCGAGATGCTCGACCGCGTCGGCTATCTGCCGGAAGAGCGCGGCGTCTATCGCAAAATGAAAGTCCGCGAAGCGCTCGAATTTTTTGCCGAGCTGAAGGGATTGAAGAAGAATGAACACAAGAAAAGGATCGACGGCTGGGTCGAGCGTTTTGGCATGGCCGACGTGCAAGCAAAAAAAATGGAAGAGCTCTCCAAAGGCAACCAGCAGAAAATTCAGTTTCTCACTGCCGTGCTCCACGAACCCGACCTCATCATTCTCGACGAGCCGTTCATGGGCCTCGATCCGGTCAATGCCGAGCTGATCAAGGAAGTGATTTTAGAGCAAAAAAAGCGCGGCGCCGCCGTGGTTTTCTCGACGCACGTGATGGAATCCGCCGAAAAACTTTGCGACGCGATTTGCCTGATCAACAAAGGTCGCAAAATTTTGGACGGCGAAGTCAAGCAGATCAAACGCAATTTTGGCCGCAACAGCGTGATTCTGGCTTACGACGGCAAATCGGATTTTCTCAAAAACAACGGCGTCGTCGAGCGCTACAATGATTCCGGCAATTACGTCGAGATTCAGCTTCGCCAAGGCGCGAGTCCGCAAGCGTTGCTGGCCGCCGCCATGCAGCACGCCGAGATTTTTCGTTTTGAAATCGTCGAACCGTCGCTGCATGAAATTTTCATCACGACGGTCAAAGAGAATTGAAGCGCAAGAGGAAAACGAGCATGAACAAAATGTTGACGGTGACGCGGCGCGAATATCTCTCGCGCGTCAAAACCAAAGGCTTTATTTTCGGCACCATTCTCACGCCGCTTTTTCTGGTCACGATGATGGTTTTGCCGCAAGCACTGCTTTTTCTCAAATCGGACAAATCAAAGCAAATCGCCGTCATCGATCAGACCGGCGTGATCATGGATTCGTTGATCGTCGCTTTGGATGAGAAGAATGAGGCCGGCCAGCGTCTCTACAATTTTATCAAACGCGAAGCGCCGCCGGAAGAAATCGAGGCGCTGAAAAACGCCTTGTCCGCGCAAATCGGCAAGGGCGAGCTGGATGGCTATATTTTTATTCCCGCTTCCATTTATGAAGACGGCAGAGCCGATTATTGCGCCAAAAGCGTCACCAACTTTCGTGAGAATGGGCGCATTGCCGGCGCCGTCAGCCGCGCCGTGAAAGAAAATCGCATCCAGCAAAGCGGCTTGAATTCGGAGGAAGTGCGGCAATTGACGCGTCGCGTGAATTTGCGCACGATTCGCATCGTCGAAGGCGGCAAAGAGGAGGAAGATCGCGGACGAACGCGAATGCTGGTGTGGATTCTGGTGGCGTTTATTTATTTCGCCGTGCTCTATTACGGCCAGATGGTGATGCGCAGCGTGATTGAAGAGAAAAGCTCGCGCGTCATCGAATCGGTGATTTCCTCGATCAAGCCGTTTCAGTTGATGGCCGGAAAAATTTTTGGCGTCGGCGCGGTCGGCCTGACGCAATACTCGATCTGGGCGCTCGTTTTTGGGTTGCTGTCATTCAACAGCGGCAGGTTGGCCGGCCTGTTTTCGAGCCGATTCTCGAATGCGGCTCAATTCACCATGCCCACCGTCGCGCCGGAAACGTTGGTGTTCTTTCTCGTTTTTTTTGTGTCGGGCTATTTTCTTTTTGCTGCTTTGTACGCCGGCCTTGGGGCGATGGTCAATTCCGACGAAGAGGCGCAGCACCTGGTCTTTCCTTTAGTGATGCTGGTGATCATTCCCTTTTTGTGCACTTTTTTTATTATTGGCAGCCCCAACAGCCGGTTGTCGATCATTCTCTCGCTCATTCCGTTTTTCGCGCCGATCACCATGTTTGCGCGCCTTGCGGTGCAAATGCCGCCGGTGTGGCAGGTGGCGGTTTGTCTGGTGTTGCTTGTCGCAACGATTCTCGGCGTGATCTGGGTCGTTGGCCGCATCTATCGCGTCGGCGTTTTGATGTACGGCAAGCGCCCGTCGTTGCCGGAATTGATCAAATGGATCAGATACGCGTAAAGCACTGGAGTGTTGGAGTAATGGAGTATTGGAAAATCCAACAATCCACCAATCCATTACTCCAAGATTTATGCAAGCAAGGAAAAAATTTATGGATAAACTGTGGACGGTGTTGCGCCGGGAATATATTTCGCGCGTCAAAACCAAGGGCTTTCTCATCGGCACCATCGTGCTGCCGCTGGTGATGCTGGCCATGTTCGTGGTGCCGGTTTTGTTGGTATTTCTGAAATCGGATGAATCCAAGCAAATCGCGGTGATCGATCAAACCGGCGCGGTTTTCGATTCGCTTTACGCCGCGTTGGATGAAACCAACGCGGCCGGACAGCGGCTTTACAATTTCACCCAACATGAGGTTCACGACGAAGGACTCGAGGCAGCCAAGAAATCTTTGGCGGCGCGCGTCGATCAGGGTGAATTGGACGGCTACATCATCATTCCGCGCTCGGTTTTTGACAACGGCGCGGCGGAATATTACGCGAAAAATGTCAGCAATGAGATCGAAAACGACGATCTCGAAGACACGATTTCGGATATTGTGACCCAGGCGCGCATTCAACGCCGCGGGTTGGACGCCGCAAAAATTCAACAGATGATTCGCCCGATTCGCTTGAACACCATTCGCGTGAAAGAGGGCGGCAAGGAAGAAAAAGATCCGGGGTTCACTTTTGCCATCGCCTATTTTCTCGGTTTCTTCATTTACATGGCCATGTTCATTTACGGCGCCATCGTCATGCGCAGCGTGATCGAAGAAAAAACCTCGCGCGTCATCGAGTCGGTGATTTCCTCGATCAAGCCGTTTCAGTTGATGGCCGGAAAAATTTTTGGCGTCGGCGCCGTAGGTTTGACGCAATTTTTAATTTGGGCCGCGGTCATGGGCTTGCTTTCACTTTATAGTTTGCAGATGGCCGCGCTCTTCGTGGACAACCCCGCCAGCTTGCAAGACGCCGCTCTTCCCACCGTTCCGCTCAGCACGCTGGGATTTTTCGTGCTTTTTTTCGTGCTCGGCTATTTTCTCTTTTCGACGCTTTATGCCGGCGTCGGCGCCATGGTCAACTCCGAGCAGGAAGCGCAGCAAGCGATGCTTCCCATCAGCTTGCTGATCATCCCGCCGATTTTGCTGATGACCTACGTCATTACCAATCCGAGCAGCCAGGCTTCGGTCATTTTGTCGCTGGTGCCGTTTTTCGCGCCGATCCTCATGCTGGCGCGCCTCACCGTCGAAACGCCGCCGATGTGGCAAATCGCCGCCAGCATCGTTTTGATGATTTTGACGATTCTCAGTATGACTTGGATTGTCGGCCGCATTTACCGCGTCGGCATTTTAATGTACGGCAAACGCCCGACCTTGTCTGAAATCATCAGATGGATTAGGTACGCGTAACGCTTGCGATTTTGAGTTGCTCTCAAGCAAAGCGCCATCCCGCCGCATCATCTTCCGGAAATCAAGGGGCAGGCCAATTTTGCCGCAAAAGAGCATGATGAAAAAATTTTCATCTTGCTTTCACCCCAATTTCATCTTTCGTCTTTAACATAAGAGGGCGTTGTAACTCAAATTTTGCCGGTCAAATTACGGAGTCATCTTATGCACAAGTTTCCAAGAATTGTTGAACTCCATTGCCACGAACACGAGAGCAAGCAGCAAATGACGCGAAGGGGTTATTCCGATGATCGGTCGATGGCGTTGTTCCGGTGTGAGGGCTGCGGCATGAATCATGCTTTTCCCATTGCGACCATGATCCGCGATGGGATCGTGCCGCCGCCTAAAATAACTAAAAAGACGGAAATCGAGGAGGCGATAGTCGCGGAGGCGCTGCTGGAATACTCGCCGATCGGCGTCTACCAAGTCGGGCAACGGATTCATCACACGGTTTTTGACGACATCGGCAAGGTCATTTCGGAAAACACGTTGAATGGCCACGGCAAAATCGTGGTGGCCTTTGAAAAGTCCGGCAGGAAAATCCTGATTCATGGTTTAAAAAGCAGCTCGGAACAAGATGAGAGAGAGTAAAATTTTGCTCGAGGTTTTCCATGATGGAAACAAAATTAGAACAACCCCTGGCGCCGCCCCCAAGCCTCAGAGAGCTCATTCAGGCGAACATTGAGCAAATCCTGATTGACCGCTTCTTTCACGGCGATGCGGAAAGTTATTTCCTTTTCATCGAGATTTTGGATAGCATAAAAAGCTGGACGGAGGCCGAGGAGTTGATTAACGAAGAAGCCATCCGGCGCGGCGTTCATCCGACGACCTTGCCAGCCATGAAACTCAAGCGCCTGATCAAGCGCAAGCTTGGGGTAATGTAACGATGCCCATCTACGAAAAGGAGGTGTTTGATGAAGCGCGTGTTGATTATCGAATCGGAGATCGTTCCGCGTTTGCTTTACCAAGCCAAATTTCAAACAGCAGGTTTTGATACCATCGCGGTAGGCTCCGGAAAAGAGGCGCTGGCGGCTTTTCAAAAGCACATCATCGATCTTGTGATCATCGATCTGTTTGCCAAAAATTACCGCAGCCTGGAAATTATCCGCGTCTTGTTGGAGATAAAACCGAGATTGCCGATTTTAGCCAACGGCGCGATTCACGACTTCTGGAAACACGCGCACGAACACATTAAAGAGGTCTATGCCGCGCTAACACCGGATCTCAATTTCCTGGTTGGAGAAGCCAAACGCTTGATCGGTCGGGACGTCAGAGCGCCAATACAAAGTTCTTTCATGGTGGCTCGCAATGGCAAGTTGGGCCTTTATTGAGACACGACCGCAGCTCAACTTTGGGCTTGCTTTCCTCAAGTAGAGAGGTTAAATCTATGTAGCCTGGTGAGTGAAACCATGTCAGTCCATGAATTACTTTCAACCGCTGCACCCGAAAGGGCCTGGGGGCCAGAACTTGAATATCATTTGGAAAGCAAGTCCATGCGCATTTTGGTAGTGGAAGACGAAAAGAAAGTGGCGGCATTCCTGCGCAAAGGTTTGGAGCAGGAAACCTACAGCGTTGATGTCGCCAATAATGGCAAGCGTGCGCTGGAGCAGGCGCTGAGCGAGCCGTATGATTTGATCATTCTCGATCTGCTGCTGCCTGGCTTGGACGGCATTAGCGTTTTGCGGGAATTGCGGCGGCAGCATGTATCGACGCCCGTGCTCATTCTCACCGCGCGCAAAGAGGTGGATGATCGCGTGAGCGGTTTGGATGCCGGCGCCGATGATTATCTCGTCAAGCCGTTCGCCTTTTCGGAATTGTTGGCGCGGGTACGGGCCCTTTTGCGCCGCCAGGGCTCCGACCGCAGCGCGATTCTGCAAATGGCCGACCTCACCGTGGATCCAGTGACGCATGAAGTCACTCGCGGTGAGCGCGTTATCGAGCTGACCCCGCGCGAATATGCGGTGTTGGATTATCTCTTGCGCAATGCCGGCCGCGTGATGACGCGCACGCTCATTGCCGAGCACGTGTGGGATTATCATTTCGACAGCGACACGAATCTCATCGACGTGTACGTCAAACGCTTGCGCGAGAAATTGGAAGCCGGCCGCGAGAAACGGTTGTTGCACACGGTGCGCGGCATCGGTTACGTCATGCGCGAGGACGGGCGATGAAGGCGATCTCGCTGCGTGCAAAATTGACGCTGTGGTACTCGGCGCTGTTTGCGGTCACGGTGATCGCCTTTGCCCTCGCGGCGCAGGTGCTGCGCAGCCGCGCGCTGCTCAATCAATTCGACAATGAATTGCGCGACGAATTGCGGTGGGCGGAAATTTTGTTGAGTACGACTAAGAGCCTATCCGAAAACCTATAATGGTATTAATTTAAATCAAACACAAAGACAAACGTTCAGTCTTTATTTTATGCTATTTGAAGTTTGGAGCCTACCCGAAAGCTCCTGCGGCGCGAAAAGTAATA